>Ga0247806_10001068_pt1 | contig 14119 bp, 33 predicted proteins | sample UWRJL059202B1_FD_179935 | JGI IMG/M metagenome (GOLD analysis project Ga0247806, IMG submission 179935) | Plant litter microbial communities from Arlington Agricultural Research Station in Wisconsin, United States - UWRJ-L059-202B-1 | ecosystem: Environmental > Terrestrial > Plant litter >... | reverse complement strand
GGTTTTATATCTGACATATAAATAATAACTTCTGTTAGATATTCTGCTAATACTTCTGTAATATTTAACTTCTTTAAGTGCTCAATTAGACCCTCATTACCTCTCATTAAATAGATTGCTAATAAGTAATTACTACTAGCTTCATCTAACTCACTTTTAACTGAGTAATGATTTTCATTAGGTTTAAATCTAAAGTCATATACCTTATCCATATTGTGCTATAACTTTAAATTCTCCAGAAATACCTTTATCTTTTGTATATATCATGCCATTAGTAAAATATTTTGTGGCACTATAAGTTTCTATATTAATACCACCTTTTACAGGATAAATAGTAAGTATATTTTTAAAAGGTATGTAATTTGCTATTGTAAGTTTTTCCATGATTTTATTTTAAGTAATCATTAATATATTTTCTAGCTTCTGCCCTCATACATCTATCAAAATCTCTTCTTTTAGTGTTGTATGTATGTAGTATGTCTTTTAGTTGAGCTGGAGTACATCTTATTCTAAGAGCACAGCCATCCCAACCAATATAATTTATTTTCATATCTCTAGGACCAAGAATTTCATATAAACTAATTAGTAATAAAGAATCAGAAGAGTTCTCTAAAACAATTCTATAATTCTTATGTATATCTGCTCCAAAAGTTTGTTTAATATTATTTATAATACTTTCTTTAGGTTTCTGCCAATTTATTCCTGCTTTTTCTAATATACGTTTAGCATTTTCTCTCTCACCTTTTTCACCCCTAGCAGCCATTTCTCTTAATTTTTCAATTCTTTCTGCTGTCATTGATTTGATTTTTAAAATATAACTAATCTTCCTCACAAAAATATTTAGTGACTGAACATCTCTAATTCAAAGAACTTAGGGAAGGATTAGTTATATAAGTTTTATATTTTAATTTGTCAAGTAGGAGGGACTTGAACCCTCATCTCTGTAATACTACTACAGGCTCTACCAATTGAGCTACTACTCTCCCTTTGCTACAACCACGACACAAATGTCTTTCTATTTTAAAGCATCACTTACTTTCTGCCATTCTGATAATTTTGATTCTCCATGCTCACAGCCTATCTTAGAGAAAATAACATCTTTAATTTCAAAAGAATATTCTCCAAAAGTTCCCCCTTTACCAGGGCCCATCATTACACCTAAACTTTTTACAAATGTAGTAATATCATCCTTTTTATGATAAGCTCTTTTATCCCTTACAACAATCTCAAAGTTACCTACTTTAAAGGTTTGTTCTTGCGCTAGGACTATTTCTTCTGGAGTAGCTAATCTAATATGATTTTCTGTAGTTGAAAAATCTGTATTTCTTGGGAATATATCAACTATATTGTTTTCCCCTTCCATACCACCAATTTGCCAAGCTTTAGTAGCAAAACCACCCAAATCTGAATGCCAGCCTATTACCCAATCACCAACTTTAAATTGTGCTTTATACACAGGTTCAAACCAGATATCTAATACACCAGCTTCAGTTAACCTATTAATGTAGCCTTTCTGTTGAATATTTATATCATAATTAGAAAGACTGTTTTCCCAATTAGCTATAGTATTAGTTATTTTTAAAGCAGCTTCTTTATATTCAGGTTTAGTTAATTTATAACCTATAATTTTCTTTTCAGGCATGATTTCTTTTTTAGTGAAATGATTTATTAATTCTTCTTTAAGAGGCTTTACCCAGAATCTGCTGTCTGCTACATTAAAAGGACTAATAGTTACTTGATGAATAGTTTGATCATTTTTATTTTTAACATATTCTCCAATTATAGCATCTTCACCTTCAGTCATTGCAGCTAATGCTAGGAATAATAAAGGATTATAATGATTTATGAAATATCTATTATACTTGTATTTGTTTACAACAATCCAATCTACTTCGCCTGAAAAATTTCCATGATTATTTACTATACAACCATCTGTACCAATATGCATACCAGGACTCATCTTATAACCTAAAGCTTTCAAAGGTTCTTTTAAATCCCTTTCAAATTGTTCTTGTGTAACCTGCATAGATACAGGTTGTTTAAATTCAGGCATAGTTTGTTTATTTTAATGACATAAGTAAGAGGGTTCTATCTCAAATTGGCTTACTCTTGATAGAAATAACTTAATGTATACTGTCGCACAATTATCCACATATACTAGTTATCTAGGCTACCAGCACCTCTTACAAATATTGTTTAATTAAGTTTCTTTACACCATAAGGTACACCTACAGGTTTATCTTTATAAAATCTACCCATATAATAGTAAATTTCATTACCTGTTTTAAGTACACTCATGTTATATTTAATAATATCAGAATATTTATTGTTAGTTACTAATCTATAATAACCAGCTTCATATACTCTATAGATACCTTCTGTAAGATTACTGTAGAATTTAGTTCTGTAGTTTTTACCATCATCAGAATATTGTATTTGTACTTCATCCTTAGAATCTACCTTCCAGTGAATATTAGAATCTTTTAGTTCAAATTGTATAATGTTGGTAGATAATGCTACTGTACCACAAGCTACAATATATACATTGTTACTGTTGTTACCTATAACAGTTTTAATAGTATCACCAGGATAGTATTCTAGATTATTTACAAATACTTGAGCACCTGTATTTAGTACAATTACATTCTTCTGACCAATATTACTATTGTTACTTATAATACTATTTAATCTAGCTACACTGCCAGTACCTACTACTAAAGTATCGGATCCATCCATACTAAAGTTATTCTGGAAATATACAGTACCAGATGTGAATACTTTTTTAGGGCCATTTTGAAAGTTTACAGCTTGTTCTACATATATAGGTGTAGGACTACTAAGAAATTGTAATACAGACCAATTATTCCAGTTTACAGAATTACTGATAACACCATATCCTACAAAGCATACATTGCCATTGTAAGCCTCATTAGTGATAGTATTACACATGTTGACAGTATTAGTACAGTTAGGCTGTATAACACACTGAGCATAGCTACTAATAGATATAGCAAGTATTAGCAGTAGAGATAAAATTTTCTTCATTTGTTGTTAGTTTTAGTTGTATTTGATTGTTTATTATTATTTTTTTAATTTCTAGCTCTACCTATAAAATCTACTACTTCTTCTAAAGCACCATATTCAGGATTTATAAAACCTGTAATTATTGTGTTTATATAAAGAATTGAAATTACAAATATCAAGGATGACAGTATTAGTTGAATAGTTCTAACTACCCCAAGACCTGTAGCATCACTACCATCAAACCATACCTCTTTAGATTTATAAGCTTTAAACCATAAACAGATAGATATAAAACTTAATATTATCAATAAGGTCCAAGTTATAGATTTAACTACCTGTTGTTTAACTAGAACAATATATACATGTTCTACACCTACTTTTAAACCCTCAGCAACAGCTTTAAGTCCTGTTTTAACATCCCCATAAATTTGTTTGTATAAAGAACCTGTATCTACTTTAGAAGTAGTGGTTTTAATACCTTCAGATACTCTATGTAATACTCCAGTTGTATCTTGTTGTGCGTAATTTGTACTTACAGTAAATAATACAATAAGTAATAATAATAATTTTTTCATTTGTTGTTTATTTAGTTTACTTTTTCTGTTATAGTATAAAATTTATCTTCTACTTTAATAGTATCCTTTACTCTATAATCACATTCTAGTCTTAATACCTTTGTTTCAGAACCTCTTACAATCTTTCGCACTATATCATTTCCATCTACATATTCTTTTATTTCAGTGTGTTCCACATCTACAGATTTAGTTCTATAAGTACAAATTCCATTAGGGTGTTCACAAGAACTTAATAATATAGTTACTAAAAGTAATAATAGTTTTCTCATAATTAAAATTCTTTTTTAAATTCACTTATAACATATTCAATTGGAGCATATTCAGTAAATCTTGTTTGTAACCAATTTAGTATTTCTTCTTTACTATAAGATTTCTTTTCTACTCTTTTACAAGTAATAGTATTATCAGGAGAGAGTTTAAGATTCCAATAATACCATAATTCAGGATTATCAGAATATTTAGGGTGAATATGTTTACCTGTATAATTTCCTTTTTCATATTCCACCAATATCTTTTCAAATCCTTTACCTTGAGCTTTTACATAAGCTTCTATAAATTCATTAGAAGGTCTTGGTAAATTTCTCATATCTCCTGTACATGTACAATTATAGTTCACATTAGTAGTTAGAGTTTCATGTCTTTTACAAATCTTAAAATTTAATTTACTATCAGTTGTTGTAACAACCTTTTTCCAACCACAATTAAGATTATTATGTTGATTATCATGTTGAGATAAATTAAGTGTTATTGGATTTATACCCCAATCACCATTTTTTAATTCTTCATCTGAAAGAATATAAAGATGTTGGTTTGTATGGTGTTGTAGTCTATCCAAGTTTGTAGATAGTTCCTTTTCAGGTAAATACATTGTAATTTGTGTATCTATGTTTGAATGTGGTAACATTACTACCTGACACTCTTTATAGGATTTGTCCCCTATTTGGACTAAACTGTTAGTCATACTATTTAGTTTTTAATTGTTAATATTTATAAATTGTGACCATTTTTGGCTAACCAATCTTGTTCATAATTTGGATAATAAGGATATTCTTTTACTAGTTTATAAATTGCTTTGTAAGTTTCTTTAGCTGTTTTACCAAATTTCTTTCTGCAATTTCTAATATTTTCAATTAATAATTGTTTCATTGTTTCAATATTTATAATTGTGTATCATATGTTTTATCCCAACCATTTTCTTTTCTCCATTTATAAGCTTCATCCCAAGTTAGGTTAGATTTTATCTTAGTATGTTTAAACTTATAGTACTCACTATAACTATTATTACGTACAGCATTTTCATCAGGAGTATGCTCGGTAAAACCTACTTCATATAAGTCAGTATTGTTATTTTTTTCTGTTTCTTTTCTTTTTGATTCTAATTTTGCAACAGTATTTTGCAATCTTTCTATTTCATCATAAGGGAAAGCCATAATTTTTTGTTTTAAATGATTTAAAAATAATACTATTAAGTGTGTTGTTACACCAAAGGGTTATATACTTCATAGATTTACTCTCTATATATAAATAACAGCATTTAGTCTGTCCAATTATTGTATTTATAGCTCCAGTCTTTTCACCTACTATTACCATAGGTAACATCATTTGATGTAGCTTACTCACCCACTCTTTAAAAGATGGCTACCTCCAAGCCTACTTCCTTAACAGCATTATATAATTTAAAAAATAACTACTGTGAGTATTACAGTACTCAAATACTGTTTTATTAATTAATTGGTACTCTAAGTCCTTGTCTTAGACCTTATGCTCTCCTATGTTTTTATACATTGGAACTGCCTTTTAATCTTTTGATACAGTTTCTCTTTCTAAATAACAACCTGTAAGTTTGTGATAAATAATCCTTGTGTTTATGGGTGTCATTTCCCCCTTCATCACTATTTAGAATTAAGAGCAGTAGTTATTAATTATTTAATATTTATAAGTTCCTTGAACAACGTTGTTTACTATTTTTAATCTTTCCCTCTGTATCCTACATGCGCCACCTACAAAGGAACCTTTATTTTCTAAATAATAAATTTCTAGTTCAGGCTCAAAGTTGATAGGTAATTGTTGAGTAGATAGTGATTTACATAGATTATCAAATGATTTTTTAGCATCTCTATCAAAATTTGGTTTTGTATCAAGAAGATTTAACAAAATTAATCTTTGATATGATGCTCCATTATCAGAACCCAATTCATAAGCTTCCTTCATATCTTCTAAACTGAATTGTTTATCTGATTGTGCTGCTTTGTAACCTTCAATCCATATATTGCGAAATTCCTCATTATAATCAATTTCTTTGTTTAAGATATGATTATCTGAATGTTCAATCAAATGAGTGTCAATTGGGTATTTTTTGAAAGCTTCAATATCAACTGCTTTTTCAAAAGGATTAGGAAGTTCAGGTAAATCAAGTTCTTTAGCTTCTTTTGTTAGAGGATAATAAGCTATAATTTTAGTATAAATAGAATCCTTAGCGATAGAAATATCTCTATACTTATAAGGATGTTGAACCTCTTCAAAAGCTTCTAACAAGTAATCTTCTGCTGTTTTTACAGATTCTTCATCTATAAGAAGTAAATACTCAGGCGTGGCAACTAGTTTTGTTTTCATGATTTACTTTTAATGAGTTCAATAATTTGTTTTTCAGAATATTTTGAATAGTACCCAAAAGAAGTGACTTCATTATCCAGTTCATTATATTTTAATTCTTCCAATTCTTTAGCTAATTTAATAGCTTTTTTTACTTGTTTGAGAGTAAATAATTTTGTTTTCATAATAATCTTAATTTTGAACAGGGTATAAGATTTGAACTTATGTAGCTATTGAGAATCCTCATAGTTAATTAGACTATTATAGCTTATGTTGAATTTACACTTGACCACTGTGAGACCCTGTGTTTGATTTAATACTTATTGTACTTTGCTGTAATAGGGAGATACAAGTTTAGCCCAGAGACCGTCTGTATTAATTACAACAAAGTACTTTAAGTAATTTAGCACCTTCAGCATTAATTAAGGATTATTAAAAGTTTACAACTCCTTCTCTTATTAATCTGTTAAGGTCACTGTAGTTATTGAGACATATTTTTGCTGATAACTTTTTAAGCTGAACAGTCAGGACTCCATTTTTATACACCCTGCGTGGTTGTCTTCTCATACTATAAAAGTAGATACATACCATTGCCAGGTGTCTCCACAACCCATACGTGTGAAATAACTACTTGCTGAGAACTCATTTATATGCTGGATAAATAAATAATATATCATTGCTTTCTAAGATGGGCACTACTCCACACTTTAATATATATTCTATTGCTTTCTCAAGGCACGCATATATCTAGGATTTCTGCTAGCATCTTTATGTAAATTATTAGTTCAGTCTAACTGATCAGCGTTTTTTGTCTTAAGTGTGCACTTCCTGTTCTTACGGATAGCAGTTGCTTTTTTCACAATGACTTTTGACTTCTAATAATTACAAAGGATCAATGTTTAGCCTATGTATATAATGAGGTATTTCTACACCATCATAGTACAATTATTTATATAACTACAGTATATTTACTCAGGTATATTAAAATACTCCTTCAATACTGCAGTACCAAAGTAATGTTCCTTCTCAACATCATTGATAATCACTGCACATATATCTTGAATATTTGTGTCTGGCTCAGTGAATTGCTCCCACCTTAAAATAGGATAAGATTTACCTACTGTAAGTTTAGGTGCATCATCAATAATACAAACATTAGTTGCTACAAGACTTTTTAAATTATTCTTTTCCATTGTTTTAGTCTTTTAAATGATTTTTAAATTGATTTGATTTGTAATATTTACCTAAAGATATATTTCATCGTTTAGTGTAATTGTGATTGTTAGTAGATTTTTTAACTGCTTTAACAAATTTCCTATGTTTTAGAGAATAATTTTTCTCTGGGTTGTAGTATTCTTTCAATACAAAAAAGTATCCTTTAGTTTGTAATCCTCTACCTTTTAACACTCCTGATATGTTTGATTCACATATATTTAATTTATCAGAGGCTATTCTAATGGATTCATAACAATCTATTAATTCTCCTTGTAAATTAAGGCAGACTAATTCTACTGGTGGACATGGATTCATACTGTCTTTAGTAACTATTGAGTGATATATTCTTTGGCACATTATTCTTTAAGTTTATAAAAGTTTTTAAAATCTTCCAGTGCTATTAAGTCTTTCTTACCTCTCATAGCTACTAGACAATATAATTTATCTATTACTTTAATCCATTCATATTGATTTGTTTCTCTACCCAAGAGATCTATAATAATAGGTTGACCTTCAGGAAATATTATTACTGTAGTTTCAGCAGAATATCCATAACCACTATATGTAATAAATCTTAAATAAGAGAAACCTTCCGCCCCATATTTGAAATAATGTCCTATTACAATTTCAGTCTCTCTAGTATTAGAGTTAATAACAATATCCATTATTCTAATTTTTCAACTGCATGTACATATACTTTATTACCTTTAATTAATTCCACTTGCAAATAACCTCCAACATTGGGCATAGCTTCTTGGTCATCATTTAATATGATAATATAGTTACCATCTACTGAATTAAGGTATTCAGCTCTTTCTAGGTCTGTTCTTAACTCTCCCTTGTCATTATATACAACAGGGTTTAAAGGCTCTCTATAAGCCTGCCCTATAGCTTTAAGACTCCATATAACACCAATAGCAAATATTATAAAAAAGACTATTAATATTACCATAGAATAATCTTTCTCTTGAATTTCTTTTTTCATAATTATAGTTTTGAAGTTAGTTAAAACCTTATAGTGTAGACACACTTAGGTAAATCAATCAATGAAATATTTTAATTAAATTATAAAAATTTTATATTCTTTATATCCGTCTATATTAGTGACTCTATACTCAATTCCTTCAATCTGTTTTAATGCTTTTTCAATACAATCTTGATAAAATTCTATTGCAGAAGTAAAGCTAAATTCTCCCTTATATTTTATATTATTATAATAGGTAGGTTTATAGAAATCTATCAACTCAACTAGATTTGATATCATATTATCTTGTTGTGAAGGTCTTCTCATACCTTTATAATTTTTATATTCCCTGATATTTCTATAAGTCTAAGATCAGGATAATACCCAATAATATTTTTTATATATTGGGCAGTCTCTGGAGTGAATCTAGCAATTATAAAAGCATTAATGTTTCTATTATTATAGTATTTACCTTGACTTGAATATGTAGAAAAGTTATCTATGCTTGACCTAAGTCTAGTATGTAAATCATTATTGTATATTACACTCATTTTGATCTTATTTTAAATAGTGTAAGATTTTGTTCTTCATATGAATACCAGTCATAATTATTTGAATTAAGGAACTTAGAAAATGCAATTACATTAGCCTCTAAACGTAGATATATCTTATGATAAGGAGTAGCATTACTATTGTTATAATAAATTGTCTTAGGAAGCTGTACCTCTAATAATGTTTTAAATTCTTCATCATTTATTTCACGACTTTTCATATTCTGATTTTAATTTTAGTAATGGGTATTCTATAAAAGCCCCATATTTTTCTACTAACTCTAAAAAAGGATAATTCTTAAGTAAATCTAGTATTTTATCTGGTTGACTTATATATGCTAGATAAGGACTATTATCTATCCAAATAAATTTATTATTGTAATAAATAAATTTAGAATGTATGACATTTTTTACAGCTGTTATATACTGTTGAGTTTGTTTTGATATTCTAGCCATATGGAAACAGTGCTTTTTGTCTTTTTACAATTACTCTATATTGACTTATGACCTCTAATTCAGGAAATTTAGTATTTATAAAATCTTCTATCATATCTCTGTTTTCAGATTTTACAAATAAAAGAAGTCCTTCCTTAAATATAATTTTATTATTATAGTATGTTATATGCGTATCTAAATAATCTGTGTTATTAGTAACATTCAACTTAATATATTGTCTTAACTCATTTAGTCTATCCATAATTATTTAGTTATTACCATCCAGTATTCACCTTTTTCTAAAATTTTAAGTTGAGGATATTCTGATCTTATAAATTCAATTGCTCCTGGAAATAATTTAATATATCTATCATCTTCAGAATATGGTAAACTCTTATTATTATAATATTTAGGAGTAAAATATTTTAAAAAGGATTCTATATGAGTTATTAAAATTCTTTTATCTTCTTCAGTCATGATATCCCTCTTATTATAAATATCTTGGTTAGATTTTAGAAAATCTCTTATAGTTTGAATATTACCAGGCATAATAGAACTTATTTTACAAAAAGGTCCTACGTATTTATCATTATAATAAATAACAGGAGAATCTAGTTTAGTTCTAATTATTGAAGAATAGATACTATCTTTAAAAAGACTCATAGTTAAATAATTTTTCTAATTATAAATTTTCCTCCATCTCTTGTATAACTATATAAGTCTTGGTTAGATTCTAAATAGCTTTTAAGTCTTACTATATTTTCAGTAGCATTATATTGTATTGTACAATAAGGCCCCGCATAAATATTATTATAATAAATAATTGGAGTCCTCAGTCCATGTTTAACTCTCCTAATATAAATATATTCATGTTCAAACATAATTATCCCGTTCTTCTGATTTTAAAATTTGTTATGCCATGTTTATCTTCCCACATTATATATGATATAGTATCTTTCATTGCATCCAAAGTCCCTATTATTTCATGGGTGTCACTATGACTGATACATGTAACATAAATAAAAGGGCCTTTATAAGTATTATTATAGAAAGAGACATCTTCTGAACTTTTAATACGTACTATTTCATCTAATACTCTGTTTTTCAGACTTGTAAAAAATATACTCATCTTTTAAATTTCGGCTTTTCTTTTTCCTCTTCATACTCTTTGATAATATTATATATTATCCAGAATACAACTATGATGACAATTAGAATAAAAATTATAATTGCTATAATAGGAAATACTGCAAGAGTAAATATATAACCTATAATTAATAGTATTATAATTGTAGTTTTTAATAATGCTTTTTTATTCATGATTTAATTTATTAAGTTATTTAATAGTGTCCCTCTGTACTCAGTTGTAATAGGCAGGACTGATATTATCTTGACTCCATTAAGTGCTATACTTTACACCCTATTACAACTGCTCATCCTTGGAAGCTGACTAATTAGAGTTTTTGGACCTCCATCTATCTTTATTTAAGGTAAGATTAATTAATCAGGTAGTTTCACATCTTAGACAGTTCCTTCACTTTGTGTAAGATAAAATATCCCATAAGCTTAGTCTAAGAAGTCTTCATATCTACATGAGTTGTGGTACATTAACATCATCTAAACAATATTACTATTATCTAGATGCACTCATACTAATTAGCACACATTTCAATATCTATACTTGTCTGAACTATTGGATTTGTTGGTCTTTTAGGTTGTTCTCCTATTGACATACCCAGCATATTGAGAAATACATACTCAAGAGCCAGTTCAGCTAATTCATCTCTATTATCACTTTGTTTGAGCTCTTCACAAGTATTACCTTGCAAAGCTTGTTCTACATAAAAATCAGCTAGTTGTTCATTAGGAACTACAGCCATACCTACATTTTGGATAAGAAACAAATGAAATTTCATAATTGATTGATTTATTTATTATTTAATAACCTAATTCGTTTAATTTGTCTGGTGTAAGATACTCTCTCATAAATCTATTAGTATATTTCATACTGTGTGTCTTGCAGAATTCTGTATATTGCCCTATAAATAAGTCCCATTCAGAAGTCTTATAATATTTTTCACCATATACATATGCAATAAATTCAAAATAACACCCTTCAATATCTTCAATTAATATAGTTTCATTTCTATTAGAGAATTTACGACTTAGATCTAACATCATATTGTCATAATATTCTCTATCTTTTATAACATCTTGCATAAATATTAGTTTAAGGTAAATAAATTATAGAGAGTATTATGGTACTAAATATTATAACTATTGTAATTATAACTAGTATAGCATCTCCTAGCTTATCTTCGTCCATCCACTGATAGTCAGAGTCTACTCCAATTTTCCTAGCTTTGTTAATCCACCATACTAGTGCTATAATTATTAATGTAACATATATTGTGATCATAGTTTAAAGTTTATAAAATACCCTCCCGCACAATATTATACAAGAGGGTATTTATTATTATTGATTAGTTGTGCCCAGAGCTGTACCTAAAGCAGCTGCATTAGTCTTGTGGATATCCTTTTTAATAATGTTTCTGTTAGTATTATAAACAGCAAACTCTAGAACTTTTCTATATTTTTCCATCTTTGTTTGATTTATAATAAATAATACAGGCTATAACTGTTGTAAGAATCTCTGGATTTTCACCAGTCACATATAAATATGTCTATGCACTTGTCTATCAATTCATCTTACAGCTTGAATTTCACTAGTTTATTGGGACTTCTTATTACTACACCTTGCCCAAGGGTTCATAACCTACCTTTATACGTAGGATTTCAAAATTTATTGCAACTGTTTATTAAACACTAATTCTCAGACAGTTGAGGTACATAAAGAAACCTTAATAACTGTTTTAGCGCCATATATGTTTCCAACTGATACTTATATAGTAGGAGCTTCTACAATTCAATCCACCCCATATTGCAATTATTTTAACTAGCTGTTTTCTTGCATTAATTGGCTAATCCCAATCACTAGTTAATTATTTTACTGTATTATATATTTTGATTATTACTTCTTCACGTAACCAATCAATTAAATCAGAATTAATTTTGTGCCAAGATATTCCTGCTGTTGCATGAGTGTCTAACAAATCACATTTTTCTACATGAGTAAGTTTAGACCACCATTGTGATATATTTTGTTCCATTGTTGTTAGTTTGTGATTGTTAGTAAATAAAAATAGATTTTTAACCTCTTTCAGATAAACTAATTAAATCTTCAAGTTTATTATTTGTTTGAACACAAGCACCTTCTGCATTTATTAAGAAAGTATCTGAATTGTGTTGTAATAATACATTTGTTTTCAAGATTGTTGCAATGAACTGACATTCTTTTTTTGCAGTATTAACATCAGAACCTAACTTAGTCATTACTTTAATTTCTGGTTGTGTTGATTGAATCGCTTTTAACATAATTATTAGTTTGTAATTGTTAGTAAATATTTAACCTGGGTGATTTGCAGAAATATCTTCTAAATTACTTAAGTAAAGAGAATTTACAGTCTCTCTACCTATATAATTAAGATACTCTTCAATATCATCTAATGTAATTTCACCTGATAAAAGTAAATCTTGTACCTTTTTCATAATAGGTATTTAATTGTTAGTAAATAAAATAATTTCCTTCTGTACTAGTTGTAATAGTCTCACCTGAGTTTATTTCACCTCAAATTTCCTTTGGTCAGATACCATATTACAACTACTCATTCTTAAAAGTTCATTATAAGTTTTCCTCTTGTGAAGTTGGACTAGTAAGTTCTTTATAAATGAATTGTACAGAAGGAAATAAGATTAGTTGTGATATTCCTGTAGTGGCTAGGTTATTTCAAACCATCATCTACTTTAAGAAATAATAAAGATTATCACAACTAAATAATTAGGGCATTTCACCCTTTTCACTAAGTCCTTATTATGATTAAGGCTTCATACACCGTACATAAATGCCGGTTATAATAGTGTGTTTTAGCAGGATCTTATTCCTTATCTTTTTTCTCAAATTCTTGTTTCTTCTTAAAAATATACTCAAAGCAATGATTCTGACTAGCACATATAAAAAGGGCTACCTTCTTAAATTCTTTTTGTGACATAATTGTGGTTTTAGTTTTTTAAATAGATATAAGCTCTATGATATTTCTCAAGTCTTTCTAGGTCTTTCTTTCTCAAACCTTTAATTCTTGTGATATTAGAGTTATGTTCCAAATCTCTAAGTTTAATCTCAGTTGCTTCTTTAGATACAGATATGGCTTTAATATAGTCCATATAATCTGTCTTAGGATCATGTGTTACCAAATGTAAAATACCAATAGTTTTATCTGAAAACCCTAATTTAGTTAGTTGTTCAAATGTATATTCTGTATCCTCTATTAGATCATGCATTACAGCAGCACATTTAGTACATTCATCACCTTGAGTATTATTCATTACTTCAAGACAATGTAATATATAAGGTTGACTACCTTTATCCAGTTTGTTTTTAAATGCCTCTGCAGTAATTGCAATTGCAAGAGCTAATAGTTTCATGATATTAATTGATTTTTAGTTTTTTAAGATAGTACAATACATATCACCAATAACAATAATAGTATTAATACATATGTAATTACTATGTGTTTAGGTGGTTTAATCATAATTATTAATTATATAAGTATACAGTGTACTTTAACCAGTCACTAAATGACATTTTTAAGTATTCTGGCACTAATTTTGGAGGAAACTCAATTCTTTTTTCCCTTATATTACTT
>Ga0247806_10001067_pt1 | contig 14151 bp, 11 predicted proteins | sample UWRJL059202B1_FD_179935 | JGI IMG/M metagenome (GOLD analysis project Ga0247806, IMG submission 179935) | Plant litter microbial communities from Arlington Agricultural Research Station in Wisconsin, United States - UWRJ-L059-202B-1 | ecosystem: Environmental > Terrestrial > Plant litter >... | reverse complement strand
CCGCTCACCTTCAAAATCACCTCTTTGTAACCTCCAGCCGAACCTTCGGTAACATCTACGGTTTCCACTCTCCAACCTTTCTGCTCAAAGAAACGGCTATACATCCGGTATAAATCCCCAGCAAACAAAGCTGCTTCATCTCCTCCAGTCCCACCTCTAATCTCAAACACCGCATTTTTAGCATCTTCGGGATCAACAGGAATCAGCATCAGGCGAACTTTCTCTTCCAGTTCCTCCTGCTCTTTAAGTAACATATCTAATTCTTCCTTAGCCATGTCACGCATCTCCGCATCCTTTTCAGTGCTTAAAATCTCTTTATTAGCATCTATGTTACTCATCACATTCTTGTAGATTTTATATTGATCTACAATTTTGCCTAAGTCTTTGTATTCCTTATTTAACGTTGCAAAACGCTTCATATCCTGCATGGTATCAGGATTAGTTAACTGCTCTTCTACATCTTCCCACCGCAGTTTAATTGCTTCTAATTTTTCTAACATATCTTTTTTTCAGAAATTAAATCACTCCTTTTAGTCCTACAAGCGTCCGCAGACACCCGGATTCTAACATCAGCGATCCATTTGGACACAAAAATAGGGTTTTTAGCTTAATTATTCCGCTTCAAAATAATTAAGGGTTAGCTCGTTGCCATCGAAAACAGCATAGGAATTGTATTTTATCCATTCCCCAAGATTGACATAACGGCTTTTTTCATTTAACGGAAGGTCCAAAGGCAAATGCCGGTGGCCATAAATAAAATAGTCAAAATGCTCCTTTACTAAAATTTCTTTCGAATAAATAGCCAGCCACTCCTTATCTTCTCCCATGAATACCTGCTCATCAAGTCCATCTTCCCTGCTTTTCGACGACCAGGCACTACCAATACCAAGGCCTATTTGGGGAGGAACCAATGAAAAAAGCCATTGACAAACGGGGTTTCTGAATACTTTCCTTAACATTTTATAGATGTGGTCACCCGGTCCCAAACCGTCACCATGGTGTAAATAAAACCGTTTACCATTTCTTTCCATTACATGCGCATCACTAATGATCTCGATGCCCATTTCCTTTGTGAAATAATCGTTAACCCACATATCATGATTACCTTTAAAGAAGTAAATCTTTATACCCCGATCAGACATTTGAGCCAGTTTCCCCTGTAAGCGGATAAAGCCTTTTGGCACCACCAAGCGGTATTCATACCAAAAATCAAAGATATCACCCATTAAAAAGAGCTCACTACAACTTGGTTCTATATGATTTAACCAGGCAACAATACGATTCTCGCGCACACGGCTTTGCTCATAATTAGGAGCGCCCAGATGAAAATCAGAAGCGAAGTATATTTTTTTTATCATCGATAGTAACAAAGATAAATTAATTTCTATTGCTGCTGCACAAAAAAAGTACTACAAATCATGTAGAGTTATTTATGAACACAACCAATATTAAAACAAAAGTTTGTATTTTCGCCATAAATTTAAATACATGATTTCTACAGATATAGCCATTATTGGCGCCGGACCCGTAGGTTTATTCGCCATATTTGAAGCAGGATTACTTAAAATGCGTTGTCATTTAATCGACTACCTACCACAGGTTGGCGGTCAACTATCCGAAATATACCCTAAAAAACCAATATATGACATCCCGGGTTATCCAACAGTTCTTGCTCAGGAACTTATTGATAACTTAATGGAACAAGGCAAGCCATTCCACCCAGGATTTACTTTAGGCGAACGTATCGAGGGATTAGAAAAACGTGGTGAAGCTGATTTTGTATTGACTACAAACATGGGTACCATTATCGAATCCAAAGTAGTTGTTATTGCTGGCGGATTAGGTTGCTTTGAGCCGCGTAAACCAGTTGTTTCCGGATTAGAGCAATTTGAAAACGGTCGTGGCGTAAACTACATGATTCTTGATCCGGAACAATACCGTGGACAAAAGATGGTTATTGCTGGTGGAGGCGACTCAGCTTTGGACTGGACTATATTTTTAGCAGACATCGTTGATGAGTTAACATTGATTCACCGTAGCGAAAGCTTCCGTGGTGCTCCAGATTCTGTAAACAAGGTAATGGCTTTAGCAGAAAGTGGACGAATAAATCTTGTATTAAACAGCAACCTCAATTCGGTGACAGGTAATGGTCGATTGGAAAATGTAGAAATCATCCATAATAAAACATTGGAAACTACAACCGTTGCTACTGATCACTTAATTCCACTATTCGGGTTAAGCCCTAAATTGGGACCTATTGAGCAATGGAATTTGAATATCCATAAAAGTGCCATTGAAGTAAATACAGATGACTACTCCACTAATATTCCTGGAATTTATGCTATTGGCGATATAAATACCTATACCAATAAACTAAAGCTGATTTTATGTGGTTTCCATGAGGCAGCGTTAATGAGCCATAGTGCTTACCAATACATGAACCCGGGAATTAAATATACCATGAAATACACGACTGTTAACGGCGTAAGTGAATTTTAACTATGGAAGCAAATAACATCAATATAAACGTTCAGAATCCTGATGGCAGCATCACAACCCTGGAGGCGCCCATCGACATGGGCTTAAGCCTAATGGAGTACTTAAAAGCTTGTGAGTATGATATTCTGGCTACTTGTGGCGGAATGGCTTTATGTGCAACTTGTTGTGTGGACGTGCTGGAGGGAGAAGATAAACTTCATGAAATGTCAGATGATGAGTACGCCATGCTGGATACCTTACCTGATGTCTTGCCAAACTCCAGGTTAGCCTGTCAGTTACAATTGAATGCTAACATGGACGGTTTAACCGTAAAATTACATGATGGCCTAAACTAACATCAATAACCGCATAAAAAAAGCATCCTATAGGGATGCTTTTTTTATGCACTAAAAGATCTATAGTCTATTTCCGTTCGGATCAGCTAAAGCTTTGTTAATCGTAAACTCCACATACTTCCGGTCTCTTTTGATTAATACAATTAGTTGTTCCACCAATTGTTCTTCCTGACCTGGAATGAAGGATAAATTTGCGTTTGTTAAGTCTCTATATTTTCGTAAAAACTTTATTTTAACTTTTTCTGCAAGTTCAGGGGTCAGAGTAAAATTTGCCATATACAAAACTATAAATATTTGTTAGAAAATACGCTGCATTCAGATAAATGATACAGCCTTTAGGCATTAAATTTTTCTATAAACAAGTTGCAATACTGGGCAAACCCAAAATTGTATGTTATATTTACTGCTCCGTACCAATTTTAACAAAACCTAATAAATGGCTAGATTAAATCTATTAGAGGAAACGCGCTTTGAAAAATTGCCAGTTTCTGTCTTTGAAAATCCTGATGAGGCATCGCTTAGTGTTGCTCATCGTATTGCTGACCTGATTAAACTTAAGCAGTCACAAAACGCCACAGCCGTTCTTGGCCTGGCAACAGGGGCCACGCCTATTGCCGTATATGCCGAGCTTGTGCGCTTGCACAAAGAAGAAGGGCTAAGTTTTAAAAACGTTGTCACGTTTAACCTGGATGAATATTACCCTATGCACCCTAATGCTGCACAGAGTTATGTGACCTTCATGAACGAAAACCTCTTTAACCACATTGACATAGATAAAAACAATGTGAATATTCCTGACGGAACATTAAGTCTCGATGAAATCCCTGCTTTCTGTTTAGAATACGAAAGGAAAATTGGAGAAATGGGTGGCCTAGACATCCAGATCCTGGGTATCGGACGTACAGGACACATTGGTTTCAATGAACCGGGTTCTGCACCAAATTCAGGCACAAGATTGGTCACTTTAGATGACCTGACTAAAAGAGATGCAGCCAGAGATTTCGGGGGCAAGTCATTTGTTCCATCAAAAGCCATTACCATGGGGATCGGCACCATTTTTAAAGCCAGAGAAATCATCCTCATGGCCTGGAATAGAAAGAAAGCTTCCATTATTAAAAAAGCAGTTGAAGGAGAAATTTCTAGTGAAGTGCCCGCTACCTACCTGCAATTATCGCAACATGTTGAATTTATACTTGATAAAGATGCCGCATCATTACTCACCCGTTTTGACACGCCATGGCTGGTAAAAGACTGCATTTGGGATGAAAAGCTAACGCGCAAAGCAGTGATCTGGTTAGCGAATAACCTGCAAAAACCGATACTAAAACTTACTGAAGACGACTTTAACAACCATGGTATGGCACAGCTTGCTTTGGAAAAGGGTCCCGTTTACAATATCAATATCCATATTTTCAATAAGCTTCAGCATACCATCACTGGCTGGCCAGGTGGTAAACCAAATGCCGATGATAGTCAAAGACCTGAACGTGCAGAGCCTGCAAAAAAGAGCGTGCTCATTTTCTCACCCCATCCAGATGACGACGTGATATCGATGGGTGGAACTTTCATCAGGCTGGTCGATCAGCAGCATGATGTGCATGTTGCTTACCAAACTTCTGGCAATACTGCGGTCTGGGATGATGATGCCCTACGTTTTGTAGAGTTCAGCATTGACTTTGCTAAAAAAATGGGCCTGGGTCAGGATGCTTTACAAAGCATCTACGATAACATGCGTACGTTCATCGATCAAAAATTACCAAATCAAATTGATACGCCAGAAATCCAATCCGTTAAAGGCCTAGTTAGAAAAGGCGAAGCAATAGCTGGTGCTCGTTACTGTGGACTTACAGACGACCATATACACTTCATGGCTTTGCCTTTTTACGAATCTGGAAAAAGTCAGAAAAATCCGGTAACAAACCTGGATATCCAACAAACCATTGAATTATTGCAGAAGGTGAAACCACAACAGGTTTTTGCTGCAGGTGATTTTGAAGATCCCCATGGCACACACATTGTTTGCTTCAATATTATCCTTGCCGCACTAACGGAGCTCCGTAAAACAGAGGCCTGGGCACAAGATTGCTGGTTATGGATGTACAGAGGTGCATGGCATGAGTTTCCAACACATGAAATAGAAATGGCGGTACCACTGAGTCCTCAGGAACTGGAGAAAAAGAAATATGCCATCTTTAAACACCAGAGTCAGAAAGACCGTGCGGTGTTTCCTGGCGATGATTCCAGAGAGTTTTGGAAACGAGCAGAAGACCGTAACAGAGAGACAGCGAAAGCATACGACGACCTTGGATTAGCTGAATATGAAGCTATGGAAGCGTTTGTAAGGTGGAAATTTTAAATTAAAACACCAGGGCGATGTGTGTACAACACATCGCCCTGGTGTTAATTAGCGTGCCAAAAGTCCAATTGGACCACTAGGCTCACTTTCATTTTTTAAGCGATCTAATGCGGTAACCAGGTAGGTATAACGTTTACCGCTAATGATATCGGTATCTATGAAATTGGTATAAGGCAGAAAGCTGATTTTAAGAATATTCTTAGGGTTCAGAATGCTAATCTGCTCCCCCTCTTCAAATCGATAAATCACATAGCCTGATGCAGTTTCTCCATCTATCGCGATTGCAGGATGCTCCCAGGACAATTGTATCCCGTCATGCTGTGCCTCAGCACGCAAATTTACTGGCTTATGAGGTTCAATATCGTCCAACCATGGCATCTGAGGTGGCAAAGAAGGATATTTATATAAATCTAAACGAAGAGAATCGCCCGCAGCACGTGCAACGTTAGTAAATGATTTGGAACTAAAAAACACACTGCCTTGCACCCGGTTGTTTTCTCTCATGTACCTAATTTGGTCAGGAATCTGGTTTGGCAACCGCCATGCGGCCTCCATTTTCTGATTCACCAGGTAAGCAGCCTGCCCAATGTATAAATGTCTGCCATAAGCGTTTTCTCCCCACCAGTCCACCAGGGTTCCAAATGGTGCCGCTTTACGGGTAAAACTAAAATATACTTGTGGATTGATATAATCTACCCAGCCCTCTTTAACCCATTTCCTCGAATCGGCAAAAAGTTCTGAGTAATTAGATAGTCCATTAGTCGCCGACCCCAAACTATCCTCGCGAAGGTTCTTCCAGATACCAAAGGGACTGATCCCAAATTTAACATGCTTTTTATAGTGGTGGATACTATCGTCAAGTTGCTTTATTAGCAAGTCCACATTGTTTCTCCGCCAATCGTTCACATTGGTAAATCCATTCGGGTATTGGTCAAAAGTAGCCGCATCCCTAATCACCTGCCCTGCTACCGGGTAAGGGTAAAAATAATCATCAAAATGTATTCCATCAATATCATAACCTTTCACTACATCTAACACCACCTGTACAATATATTCTCTTACTTCAGGCTTACCCGGATCAAACTGTTTTTTTCCAGCATAGGTAAAAAACAAGTCGGGACGTTTCACCACCATGTGATCTTTACTCAATACTGGGTTCGCACTAACCGTTGCGCGATAAGGATTAAACCAGGCATGAAGCTCCATGCCCCTAAAGTGCGCTTCTTTAATGGCAAACTCTAGCGGATCGTACCCACCTGCGGGCGCTAAACCTTGTTTTCCCATGAGCCACTGGCTCCAGGGCTCCCGTGATTTGGCATAAAAAGCATCAGCAGCAGGACGTACCTGCAATATGATGGCATTCATTCCGTTTGCTTTATGTAACGCTAACAATCCTATAAACTCTTGTTTCTGTTGGTCTGCACTCAATCCTGGTCTCGATGGCCAGTCAATATTAGACACCGTAGCAACCCACACCCCCCTAAACTCCCTTTTTGGAGCATTTTTTGCTGTTGGTTGTGCTAAAGAAGAAAAGGGCAGAAAAAAAACAGTAGTGATAACAACAATAAGGATCTTAAACATTCTTGGAAGTTTGTGTTTCGTAAGTGTGTAATTTGGTAGCCGCTACACTATTTGTATCGCAACTACCTAAGGTAAGTAAACGAATTTTCTGCTACTCTTATACAAATTTGCGGTTTTTTTGACCAATTATTATAATTTAATCTTTATGTTAGACCTTTCTTCATTAACCTGAAGAAATCATGACGTAAAAAACTGAATTTTATTTTGAAATGTTAGACAAAGAAATTTCCGGTAACACTGGTGACCGCAACAAGATTTATTTTCTAATCATCGTTATTCTAGCCTTGCTTGGCACGAATGCTTACCTATATTTTAGAGATAAACAGGAAAGTAAGCGCTTTGTAAGTGTAAATACGGAGAAAGATAGATTAAAACTTGAAGTAGAAAAAATAGAGGTAGAACTGGATAAATTAAATACACTTAACGCTGCCCTATCAGATAAGCTACAGCAAGAACAGCAATTAGCACGAAACAAAATCTTTGAACTTAAAAGTGCCCTTGAAAAGAGCCAGCTTACACAGGGTGAACTTTCCGATGCACAAAGAGAAGTAAAAGAACTCCGGGAGTTTGTTAACAATCACCATGAACAAATTGCCAAGCTCAATCAGGAAAACTTTCTTTTAAAATCTGAACGCGATAGCCTGGTTAATTCTGTTAATCAGGTAAATGAGAGAGCGCAAAGACTAGTTCAAAAAAACCAGGAACTTAGCGAAAAAGTTAAAGAAGGTGCTGCATTAAAGGCTATAAATATAGAGATTGCCGCTTTTAAAGTAAAAAACAGCGGAAAACAGGTGGCTGTTAAAAATGCGGGATCTGCTCAGAAACTTGATATCATGTTTGGTGTCGCCCCCAATGAACTTGCTGAAAAGAAATACTACAAAATATATCTTCGTGTTTTTGACCCCGCTGGGAACCTCATCGCTGATGAAAAAAACATGTTTGATGCCAATAATCAGCAAATGCAATACAGTGAGATGATTACCCTTCACTACAACAATGAAAAAGGCCCCCATAAACTTTCATGGGTTAACACTAAAGAATTTATTAAAGGCACTTATTCCATTATCTTATATGCAGATGGTTTTACCATGGGTAAATCCTCTATCGTCCTTAAATAACTAAACTAAAGGGAAGCTTAAAAAGAAGGTAGTTCCTTTATCAATAACTGATTTAAACTCCACTGTACCTCCTGCATTTTCTACGGCTTGTTTAACAAATGCCAATCCTAAACCTGTACCAGATGATTTAGTGGTAAAATTAGGCGCGAAGATTTTATCCTGCAGGTAATAATCAATGCCCTTGCCATTGTCTGACAGCTCTACCCACACCTTTTTATGATCATTCCGTAACTTGATATAGATAATGCATTCCTCGAGCTCACTGGAAGCCTCTATAGCGTTCTTAAGCAAATTGTTAAAGGTGCGTAGCAACTGTTCTTTATCCCCCATTACAAAAATCGCCACCGTCGTCTGATCAACCAGATAGATTTCTACATTTTCGGTGCTCACAAACACATCACTGGCTTGCTGCAATACCGGCAGCAACTGAAGCCGCTGGAGTTTCGTATCCGGCATTTTAGCGAAATTGGAAAATTCAGAAGCGATGTTAGACAGGCTGTCTATTTGTTCAACGAACGACTTATTGAAACGTTCAAATTTCCGCTCAAAATTAGGGTCCTTTTCTTTCCACGACTTTTCGAGCAGCTGTACACCTAATTTTAATGGCGTTAGTGGGTTTTTAATTTCATGCGCCACTTGCTTAGCCATTTCCCGCCAAGCGCTCTCCCGCTCCGATTTTGCCAGCTTTACAGCACTTTCTTCGAGCGCTGCAAGCATCTTGTTGTATTCCTTAATCAAAGATCCAATCTCATCATGCCGTGACCACAATATGGGCTGGTTTTTTTGTCCGAGTTTTGTTTTTCGAATGCTTTCCTGTATGAAAGTCAGTGGGTTAGTAATCTGATTAGCGAGGAATACGGCAAGAACACCGATGGCGACGAACACCAGCGCATATATATTGATTAATGTATTGATAAATAAGCCAATTTTAGATTGAAAGTCACCTTCATTTCCATAATATGGCAGACCTATATAGCCAATCGTTTGATTTTGCGAATTCCTGATCGCTCCATAAGCAGCAGAGTACGTAAAATCACCTATTTTTTGATTCCGACTGATATATTCTACGCGTTGGACCTGGTTAAGATAGATAAAAGCATCAGGAGCCATGTTCTTCGACAAAATCCCATAATCGTATATTTTCGGAATAGAGGTGTAAAGCAGATTTCCATTCGTATCAAACAGATTTAAATAGGTGGAGTTAACATCCGAAAATTGATCAAACTCTTTGATCGTTAACTCCGTAGCAGGCGGAATACTTCCGCCAGCATAGATCTTCTTTCCATACAGTAACTGTACCTTTCGCAACTTGTCTCTCATAAAATCGTCCTGTTGCCGCCTATACTCCGCACTGATGTAAAAAAAGGTAGTCCAACCAACAATCAGTAACGTAGCCACTACCGATAAAACGATAGAAAACTGGATTCGTGTTTTATATAATATTTTATTGGCATTGATCATCAATGACCTATTGATGTTAAACCAGCCTCCCCAATTTTCATCTATGTTTCTAGAGAGCCACAACAGAATATACAGGCCAACAGAAAACAAGATAAAAACCAGAAAAAAGAACGACAAAATGGACAGCCTGCTCACATATGACATTTTCTCTTTACTTATGACAATCGTTCTGGTATCTGACGGCTTATAAACCATATGGTTATAGCCTGTTTTACTGTCATTGATATAAATTACTTCATCATTCCGGCTTTGGAAATCCTCATCATTCAACTCGTAGGTGTATGTACCAGCCTGGTTTATCAGATTACCATAGTTATAAAAAGCAAAAGAGTAGTCTTTAAAATCCTCCTCACTTTTTACTTTGCCATCCACAAGCAATTCTGGGAACTGATTATTATAGTTATACTGCTGCGACTTCAATTCAAGCACCAGCGTACCCAGCATTTGTTTATTATCAAACACAGGAATAATACCAAAATAACTTTGGTAGCCAAAGGTATCATTCAGGCGGTAAAAGAAGTTTGATACCTTTACAGAACCCGATTGCACCAGTTCCTTATAGTGCTGCAAGGGTGCAGCATCATTCTCCAACGCATAAGAATTGACACTATAAGGCAAAAGGTTATATTCATATTGCGCCAGGTAACTGTCCAAGTATTTTTTATCCACCATGCTTTCCAGCATAGCTTCCTTTTTGGCATCGGGCGCCCTGAAAAAGTTTAAAACATATTCATCAGCAGACACCCCTTTTTCCAGGCTTTCAATAGAACTAATCACGCGTGGGTTATCTGTCGACAGCAATTTCTGGGCGATAGTATATCTTTTATTCCTTTCTTTAATGTCCTGATATTTTACATATTTAATAGATGATATGAGTGCCAGACAAAAAAACAGCGTTACATAGATCCTGACGAAAAACTTAGCTTTTTCTACATAGATATTCCAGCCCAGCACAAATAAAAACAGTGCGTAAACCATGAAAAACACCGTAAATTCAGTGACGATCCTAAAAATGAGGTAACCCAAAAACGCAGCTAAAAACAGCAGCAGTCTTTCGTTATTAGTCACATTCAATTTCTTGGTCCATTCCATGAAAATAGTGGCAATAAGAAACACGTTGAACCACACCAAGCACAGAATAACGATACTGATCCAGCTAGCCCATCCCAGATTAATGATATTTGTGATATCAAAGTTGATCTTGGAGTTGTAAACCAAACCCGAAAACAAGCGATCAATATGGAAGGCCACCAGGGCAAGAAACAAGATGATGAGCGCATGGACAACCAAACCCGCTGTTTTGTTACGGGTAAGCCACTCAGGGAAATTATACTTCTCCTTATAGGTATAGATGAAGAGAAGAATCCAGGTAGAGAAGATTATGTTAAGGAGGAAATCGCCTAGAGAAGGTAAAAAGAAACTTTGACCATAAACAGCCGGACTGAAAATGGGAAGGTTGAACTGGTGATTAAGCCAGCCATACTGCAGGTCGGATAACCGCAGCAAGGTGAAAAACACAAATAGCATCAAAGTAGCCAAAGGTAAACGCCCCTTGTTTGCTATTAATGAACACAGAGAATTGAGAAATAACGAAAAGCTGAAAACACCAATCGCCCATAACCACACCTCCACGGTTGAAAACAGACCAGTGTTAGTCCCCGGACGAAGTTTAACTTCAAATAATGGTTTTCCAGTGATGCTCTTGATGGTGACTACCTCGTTATCTATGAAAGAAGCGAAGGTCAGGGAATTTGAGGGAAGTAGCTTTTTAGAAAGCTCATTATTTAGAAAGTTGTTCTCAATAAGGAACTGGCTCTTTATTTTAATATAAAATACCGCAGCAAAATCGCCATCTGTTTTTTTTATTGCCTCGTACCAGCCATTTGATAGCTGCACCACAGAAACACCGTCCTTAACAAAACTTACTGGCGGAGGGTTGATGAGGTAAGAACTCCAAAATTTAACCTCATGGCCCTGGTAGGTGATCACATTGATTTCCTTATCAGGGTAGGTATCAAGAAAGCTTAATGCTAATTCCGGATTTTCATGAAGCTTTTTAATGTTTTCAACCTCACTGGCATCAGCCAGGAGGTTGAAAACAAGTTGCTCACTTAAAGTGAGGTTATTCTGTAATTCTGCTGCTTCATGGCGTAGGTAGTCGTTTTCAGATACGGTATGTTTTAACGTAATTGCTGTAATAATACAGCAAGCACCTAAAATAACCAGTAAAATTCTAATTTTAACGCCTATGCTCACAGCAAATATGTTAGGTGATATTCATTAAACAACAAAAGTTGCAGCACTTGTCGATACGGCTCTGCTTACTTTTTTAACTAATCCCTGCAATACATTACCCGGACCTACTTCTACAAATTCATCAGCACCATTAGCCAGCATCTGTTCAATCGTCTGCGTCCACCTCACCGCCCCGGTTAATTGGGTAATCAGGTTGGCTTTAATTTGTGCAGGGTCTGTTGTTGGATGTTGCGGATCTACGTTTTGATAAATTGGGCACCTAGGTGCAGCAATAAGCGTGTTTTCAATGGCCGACTGCAATTCTACTTTCGCTGGCTCCATTAGTGGTGAGTGAAATGCACCACCTACATTAAGCTTCAATGCTCTTTTAGCACCAGCTTCGGTTAATTGCTGACAAGCGATATCAATACCGGCCAGACTTCCAGAGATCACCAATTGACCCGGGCAATTATAATTTGCCGGTACAACAACATCCTCTATTTGCGAACAGATCCGCTCTACTACATCATCCGCTAATCCTAAAATCGCGGCCATCGTAGAGGGTTGTAATTCGCAGGCCCTTTGCATGGCATTTGCACGCGCAATAACCAAACGAAGTCCATCTTCGAAAGATAAAGCCGAAGCTGCAACTAATGCAGAAAATTCACCTAGAGAATGACCAGCAACCATATCAGGCTGGAAACCTTCTTTTAACGACTTGGCTAAAATTACAGAGTGCAAGAAAATAGCAGGCTGTGTAACCTTTGTTTGTTTTAACTCCTCATCTGAACCTGAAAACATAATATCGCTGATGCGAAATCCAATAATTTCATTTGCTTGTTCAAATAAGGCTTTAGCTTCCTGGTTTTCGTAAAGTTCCTTCCCCATTCCGGAAAATTGTGCACCCTGACCTGGAAATATATATGCTTTCATCTTGTTCTAATGTAAATTTGCAGTAATTAATCTTAAAAATTCCGCCCTTGTTTTCTCCTGAGCGAAAGCCCCGGTGAAGGCAGAAGTTGTTGTTACAGAGTTTTGTTTTTGTATCCCGCGCATAGCCATGCACAAATGTTTGCATTCTATCACTACAGCAACACCTGCAGGTTCTAAGGTTTTCTGTATACAATCCCTAATTTCGTTGGTTAAACGTTCCTGCACCTGTAAACGGCGCGCGTAAGCATCAACTACCCTTGGTATTTTACTTAAGCCAACAATATGTCCATTTGGAATATAGGCAATATGTGCCTTTCCGAAAAATGGAAGCATATGGTGCTCACACATCGAAAATACTTCAATGTCTTTGATGACCACCATCTGGCTATAATCTTCTTTAAACATTGCCGCCCTAAGAATCTCTTCCGGTTTGGTATCATATCCATGGGTAAGAAACTGCATCGCTTTTGCCACACGTTCCGGGGTTTTCAATAATCCTTCCCGCTCCGGATCTTCACCAAGCTGCGATAAAATGTCTTTGTAATGAACAGCTAATGAAGCTATTTTATCTTCGTTGTAACGGTCAATTTTTAAGTAACCTTCGTTTTCCTCTTCTGTAAACGTTTGTGTTATATTATCCATCAAGCTATGTAATTATCCAAAGTATTCAACAAAGTTGTTCTCGGTTTCATAAATTTTAATACTGTGTAGTGTAGCACCACCATTTTCGATATGCGGCAGAAGTTCATCCCAAACAGCAATCGCCAGGTTCTCTGTAGATGCCAGCTTTCCATGCATAAAATCAACATCAAGATTTAGGTTTTTGTGATCGATTTTATCGACAACAAACTCGTTCGTGATGTCTTTTAACCATTTAAGGTCAACTAAAAACCCGGTCTCCGGATTAATCTCGCCCTTAACAGTAACATACAATTGGTAGTTATGCCCGTGCCAATTTGGATTAGCACACTTTCCGTACACCGCAGCATTTTCATCATCAGACCAATCTGGTCTTGATAATTTATGTGCCGCATTAAATGACGCTTTGCGTGTTATATAAATCATTTCTCTTAAATTGATTACAAATATACACAGAAAGGAACTGAAAGCTATTTAATACCTTTGTACGAATGAAAATACTTGTGGTAGCCGCAACCTTAGCGGAAGTAAAAGGCATCTATCAGCATTTTGAATGCCCTCCGGCCGCATTTATGCAAAGTCCCGCATTTGACATTCTGATTACCGGTGTCGGCATGACCGCAACGGCATATGCCCTCGGTAAAACTTTGTCGGCAGATTATCACCTCGTTTTAAACCTGGGTATCGCCGGATCGTTCGATCATAACGTGAGCCTGGGCACCTTGGTACAGGTCGTGGAAGATGAGTTTTCTGAACTAGGTGCGCAAGACAAAGATGGCTTTTTAACCCTCAGCGACTTAGGTTTCGGCAAGACTGCCTATATGGGCAGCTACACCAAGCAACATCCCTTATTAAGTACCCTGCCTCAGGTGAAAGGCATCACCGTAAATCAGGTGCATGGAAACACCGGGGCAATCGCAGCAGTGCTTAACCGCCTGCAACCAGAAACAGAAAGCATGGAAGGAGCAGCCATATTTTATGCCTGCGAACAGGC
>Ga0247806_10001065_pt1 | contig 14164 bp, 13 predicted proteins | sample UWRJL059202B1_FD_179935 | JGI IMG/M metagenome (GOLD analysis project Ga0247806, IMG submission 179935) | Plant litter microbial communities from Arlington Agricultural Research Station in Wisconsin, United States - UWRJ-L059-202B-1 | ecosystem: Environmental > Terrestrial > Plant litter >... | reverse complement strand
AACTTCAGTCCCAGCTTGGCTTCAATTAATTTAAACTGGTAACTCTGGAAACCCGATGCAGGGCGCAGCATGTCCCTGAAATCCAGGAAGTCCATCGGCGTCATTGTTTCCATGATGTCGATCTGTTGCACCAGTACTTTCAGGATCGTTACTACCCTTTTCAACCGGTGCACAATGGTTTGCAACGCCGGCGAATTATCATTCAGCGAAGGCTGGTTCATGACTCCCGCCACCGAATCCACTTCATACAACACCTGTTTGAACCAAAGTTCATACGCCTGGTGAATGATGATGAACAGCATCTCATCGTGCGCAGGCTCCTGCCCGTCTTTCGCGCTCTCCGGCTCCTGCGCTTCTATGATCTTGTGCAGTTGTAAATAGTCTTTATAGTAAACGCTCTTTTCAGACATGATGAGTTATTTATAGCAAACTTAACCAGAATTATGAATTATGAGTTATGAATTATGAGCCTCACCCCCCAACCTCCCGAAAGTTTTCGGGATAAGCTCTCTCCTGAAAGAGAGGGGAGTTAGCAATATCCGTTTCCAACTAAACATGATAAACCTTCTAAACTTCCTAAACCCTTCTTACTTATCTATATCTCCTTCAACCTTTCAACTATTTTCAACAACTTTCAACATTTGCATCCTAAACTTCTAAACCTAACCCCCTTTCCTTTTTCGTTAATCATTCGTCAACAACTTTCCCTTTAACAGTTCGTTGGACAAAAAAATAAACCATGGCATATTTTTACGAAACAGCTACGCGGCAGCAACAAACAAACTGCCTTACGTATGAAAAAAATTTTAACCCTTACCGGCATCTGTATTTTATTGATGGCCGGCGTAAACGCGCAGGTGCGCTTCGGCATTCGTGCGGGCGCCAACTTTTCAAAATGGGCGGGCGACGACCTGCAGGTGGTGGAAGACCTTTTGGAAAAAACGGATGGCTATGTAGTCACCAAAGGCAAAACAGGATTTCATGCCGGCGCGTACGTAAACATTCCCATCAGCGATTATATTTCTTTTGAACCCGGATTACAATATTCAAAAAAGGGGTACAGCATCAAAGGCGATGTGCAGGTGAACGCCGTGAAGTTGCTGGCATTGAACGCAGGCCTGCAGGTACAATCGCATTACATCGATATGCCGCTGCACCTGGTAGCGCATGTTGCCGGCGGATTGAATGTGTATGCCGGGCCCCAGGTTTCCTTCCTTACCCGCAGCACGCTGAACGCCAAGCTGGGCGTCCTGGGTATCTCGCTGTTCAACCGCGGTTTTGGCATCACCGAACGCTTCAACAAGGTGGACATGGGCTTATCCGGGGGCATCGGCTATACGTTCGACAATGGACTGAACTTCGCTGCCGGTTATGAATATGGCCTGTCGAAACTCGATAAAAACGATAACTACGATGTGTACAACCGGGTCGTAAGAGTTTCTATGGGCTACACCTTTTAAACTTCGCCGGCCTTCCCCGAAAAGCTGATTTTCCCTACATTTGCAGTCCGGAACATTAAATAAACCAGCCAGTTTTTATGGGAAGAATATTTGAAGTAAGAAAAAGTGCCATGTTTGCCCGCTGGGATAAAATGGCCAAGAACTTTACCCGCATCGGGAAAGAAATAGCGATCGCTGTAAAAGCAGCGGGACCTGACCCGGAAAACAATCCTGCGTTAAGGAGGTGCTACCTCAATGCCAAGGCCTGCAACATGCCGAAAGACCGCGTGGAAGCGGCCATAAAAAGGGCGATGGGTAAAGACACCAGCAGTTATGAAGAGGTGGTATATGAAGGTTACGCCCCCCATGGGGTTGCCGTGCTGGTGGAAACCGCCACCGATAATACCACGCGTACCGTTGCCAATGTAAGGATGCACTTCACCAAAGGCAAAGGTGCGTTGGGCACCAGCGGTTCTGTAGCTTTTACCTTTAACCGCATGGGCGAATTCAAAATAAAAAGTGAAGGGCAGAACATCGAAGACCTGGAACTGGAACTGATCGACTACGGCCTGGAAGAGATCGGCGAAGATGCAGAAGGCAACATTGTTATCCGAACGGCTTTCACCGAATTTGGTAATATGAGCAAAGCCCTCGAAGAAAAAAAGATAGAAGTGATCAGCGCCGAACTCACGCGCATTCCAACCACCACCGTTGAGCTGAATGAAGACGAAGCCAACGATGTTTTAAAAATGGTGGACATGATCGAACAGGACGAGGACGTTCAGAAAGTATATCATAACCTGAAGTAAAAACTGGTTGAAAGTTGAAGATTGAAAGTTGAAGGTTAAAAACCGGCAGCCCTTCTTTAGCGTTGTGCGTGTGCCTGAATAACACCAAACAACAAACACCAAACATCAACCCCAAACAAACTTCTAGTCCAACTCAATGATCTTATGCTGCAACGCTTTCGCCACGGCTTCCGTACCGCAGTTTACGTGTAGTTTGTGGTAGATGTTTTGCAAATGCTTCTTCACCGTATCAACAGAGATCGTCACCTTGCCGGCGATCATCTTGTAAGAATTTCCTTTTACCAGCAATTCCAATATCTCCATTTCTCTTTTGGTGAGGTTGAATTTTTCGTTGTGTATTTTCTTGTTCCTGAAATGCTGGAAAACTTTTTGCGCCACGAACGGGCTCATCGCCGAACCACCATTCATCACCTCCTGCAAATACTGCATCAACTGCACCGGCGACGTATTCTTTAAAAGATACCCATCCGCCCCATAACAAATGGAATCGAAGATACGGTTGTCATCATCAAACACCGTATGCATCACCACTTTTACTTCGGGGTGTTTACTCTTGATCCTTTTCACCCCTTCAATACCGCCAATGCCCGGCATATCGATGTCCATTACCACCAGGTCCGCGTTGAAAACCGCTACCTGTTCATCGGCCTGGTCGCAGTTGGAAAAAGAAGCCACCACGTTGAATACGTTATCATCGTTCAGCAGCATTTCCAACGACTCCCGCAGGCGGGTATTATCTTCGAATATGATGGTTTGGTGGGGCATGTTACAAAAGTAAGCTTCGCTGCCGATTAAAATATTACCTTATCGGGTAGTATCAATGGAGCGGCATCAGGAACCTGATCCGCGTGCCCTTTCCGGGTGCCGATTCAATATCCAGGCTGGCTTTGCTGGAAACAGCCCGCTGCTCCATGTTCGTCAACCCGTTACCGGTGGTGGTATGGTGGCGGTCGAATCCTTTGCCATCGTCTTCGATCAGCATTTCCAGTTCTCTTTTATGGATCTCGATTTTTACCAGCGCTTTACCGGCGCCTGAATATTTTGCCATGTTGTTGATGGCTTCTTTATAAATAAGGTACAGGTCTCTCCGCTGCAACATAGTCAGTTTAACCGCGAGATCATCTTCGGGGAAAGTAAACAGGCCTTCGATGTCCTTACCTTCCAGCATGTCGGCGCCATAGCGTTTCATGCGCACGAATAAATTTTCCAGTTCATCGTATTTTGGGTTGATGTTCCAAACGATGTCGCTCAACGATTCACTGATGCGTTGAATGTCTTCACCGGCTTTGCCGAGGTAACTGTTCGTCTTCTCCTTATCCCCTGCATTGCGTTTCGCCAGTTCGTTGAGGATGCTGATATTGCTTAAGGAAGCGCCGATGTCATCGTGGAGGTTTCTACTGATGTGGTTACGCACCTGTAACAGCTCCTGTTGCTGCGCCAGCTTGCGTTTCAGCTGGTAGCGGTTGAACAACGCCAGTGCAATTACCAATGCAATGGCGATCGCCGCGAACATAATGTTACGGAAACTCTTCTGCCCTTCCAGTTGCTTTAGCTGCAACAGTTTTTCCTGCTCGGATAACTTCAACTGCTGTTCTTTATTTTGCGTCACCAGCAATTGTTTTTCCAGTTCTTCGCCCTGTTGTTTCAGCCTGGCCTCCCTCAATTCATTTTCTTTGGAAAGCAGGTCGATCTCGTTTTGCTTTTGTTTGGCGGCCAGCATATTCCCGCTGATGAGCGCCTGTTGCTTTTCCAGTTCCAGTTGCTGGATCATTTTCTCCGCGTTCAGCTTTTGTATCTCTCCGTCTTTCTTTTCCGTTTCGTAGCGCGTTTTTATTTCTTCGATGGAAGATAAAGTACTGCGGCTCGCGATGCTGTCGCGGTAACTGATGTAAGACCGGTAATACTGGTAAGCCCGGGCAGGGTCGTTGTGCTGCTGGTAAAAATTACTGAGCCTTTCGTAAGCAATGCTGATATTGTCTTTGTTGCCCAACTCCAGGCCGAGTTTCAAAGCTTTCTGGTAGTAGGAAATGGCGCCGGCAGAATCGTTGGTGTTGTTGGAAAGGTTACCTGCCGCGGCATAGAGGCGCGATAACATGGGCTTGTTGTCCACCGCTTCAAATAGTTTGATGGCCTTCGCCTGCCAGTCGAGTGCCTGCGGGTACATTTTGGTGCGACTGTAAATAGAAGCCATGCCGGCATAACCGGTGGCCATTAGTTTTGGATTGTTGATCTTCTCTGCGTTGGCGATCGCTTTTGCCTGGTATGCCAATCCTTTGGCCACCGAATCCTTGAGTACGTACATTTGGGCGATATTGGAATAAGCGATCACGAGGCCCTGCACATCGTTTTGTTTTTCGCGCAGCGCGATGCTTTTATTGAGGTAGTTGATCGCTTCATCGCGCCGGTCCATCAGGAAAAAAACCGAGGAAATATTGCTGTAGGTCTCACCCATGCCGCGCTCGCTTTTGTTTTTTTCAAACAGGCGCAGGGATTTGAAGAAGAGTTCGCTGGCCTTGTCTTTTTCGCCGTTTGCCAGATGCAGCGATGCAATGTTGCTGTACACTTCGGCGGTCTTTTGCGATTGTTCCTTTTCCAGTTTCAGGTCGAGCGCCTGGTTAAAATTTTTAGCGGCGTCTTTGCCTTTGCCGGTTTCCATAAAATACACGCCCATGCGGTTGTAGGAATTTGCGAGCAGGATGGTATCCTTCAATTGCAGCGCCACGGGCAACAGCAGCGAATCGTAGCGTCTTACTTCGCTCATTTTCCCGTTGGGCATCATCACGTCCGACAGCTTATCCCATGCATACGCTTCGCCTCTTTTGAATCCTGTTCTTTTGGAGAATTCGAGTAACTGTTCCGATCTTTTGATGGCGGAATCGTAGGAAGCTTTTTTTATCAGTTCGTCGATTTGATAAACCATTTCTTTGGCCGACACAGAATCGGCAGCCCTGTACTTTTTTTGAGCATGCAACTTCGTTCCCGCAGCAAGCGCAAGAAAAAATAAAACAAGATGGAGGATGCGATGCGGCATTGGTAAGACTTTAGCTAAACCCGTGCAAAAATGTATGGATTATATATAGATCAAACTTCAATTTCGCCCTGCATATAAAATACGCAGTGGCCCGACATCATCACTCTTTCTGCATTCAGCTGCCGGCATTTGATAACACCGCCGCGACTTGAAAGCTGCAACGCATCCATCTCTTCTTTCTGTAACTTTTCGCTCCAGAAAGGGATTAGTTGCGAATGCGCAGAACCGGTTACGGGGTCTTCGTTGATGCCTACACCGGGTGCAAAAAAACGGGATACAAAATCGACATTATTACCTTTTGCCGTGATGATCAACTTGTCGAAATGTTTTTTCATCAGGTTGAAATCGGGCTGGCAGTGTTGAACCGCCGCTTCATCTTCCAGTTCTACCAGGTAATCGCGGTGGCGGTAAACCGATACGATCTTTACATCGCCCAAAACCATTGCCAGTTCAGGTTTTTCGTCTTCCATGCGCAGGGGTTTCCAGGAAGGAAAATCCATCGCGATCAGGCCGCCTTCTTTTTCAACAACGAGGATGCCGCTGTGCGAACTAAAGCGGATCACGGGTTTATGGTAGCTTAATATTTCAAACAATACATAGGCACTTGCCAGCGTGGCATGACCGCAAAGATTGATCTCCACTTCGGGTGTAAACCAGCGGATGTCGAAATCGGAAGCGGCATTTTGCGAAGGCACGAAGAACACGGTTTCAGCAAGGTTATTTTCGGCAGCGATGGATTGCATCAACCCTTCATCGATCCATTGCGTGAGCGGTATCACCGCAGCAGGGTTGCCGCCAAAGCGTTTGTCGGTGAAAGCGTCTACCTGGTATATCGGGAGTTTCATATTTAGATATTGAAGGTTCAAGGTTGAAAGTTGAAGGTTAGTACCATGCATCCAGTATCAAGCATCCAGTATCATACTCATTGGCCTTACTTGCTAACCGCCAACTGCCTCCTGCCAACTGCTACTCCTCCATCATCTCCTTAATCACCGCCACAATCTCTTCTGCATTCGGCTTGCTGAAATAATCGCCGTCGCTGCCATAGGAAGGACGGTGCGCCTTGCCGGTGATCGTTCTCGGCGATACATCGAGGTGACGGTACCCCCCCTGCTCTTCCATCACTTTATTGAACATGTAACCTGCCGCGCCACCTGGCACGTCTTCGTCTATAAAAACAATGCGGTTGGTCTTTTTTAATGAGGCCACGATGTGGTGATTGATATCGAAGGGCAACAGCGTTTGTACATCCACCACTTCGCAGGAAATATCCATTGCGTCCAGCGTAGCCGCGGCTTCCAGCACGATGCGCAGGGTAGATCCGTAGGTAACGATGGTAATGTCGGTACCCGTTTTCACCGTTTCGGGTATGCCTAACGGTACCGTGTAGCCGGTAAGGTTGGAAGGTAATTTTTCTTTTAAGCGATACCCGTTCAGGCATTCGATCACCAGCCCGGGATCATTGCTTTGCAACAGCGTATTGTACATGCCCACCGCCTGCACCATGTTGCGCGGAACGCAGACATACATGCCCCGCAGCGCATTGATGATCATGCCCATGGGCGAGCCGCTGTGCCAGATGCCTTCGAGGCGGTGGCCACGGGTGCGCACGATGAGCGGGCAACTCTGCTGGCCGGCCGTACGGAAATGCGTGGTACACACATCGTCACTCAGCGGTTGCAGGCCGTATAATAAATAATCGAGGTATTGGATTTCGGCAATGGGCCGCAAGCCACGCAACGCCATGCCGATGCCCTGTCCCATGATGGTGAGTTCGCGGATGCCGGTATCGAAGATGCGTTGTTCGCCATGCTTTTCCTGCAGGCCGCTGAAACCCTGGTTCACATCGCCGATGAAACCCAGGTCTTCACCGAAGGCCATTACTTTTTTATTGCTGCTGAATAATTCGTCGAAATATTTGTTGAGTACTTCATAGCCGTTAACGGTCGTTGCATCGCCGGCATATTCCGGTTGCACAACGGGCACTTTCATCGCCGCTTTCGGACCTTCATTGTATAACTGTGAATTGTAAACGGCTGCATATTTTTCCTGAAGGCCTTTGTAATAAGCTGCCAGTGCGGGCGTGTTGGTACCCGTTTGCCCGATGGCAGTAGCGAGCGCTTTCATTACATCCCTGCGCATGGGTTCGCGAAGGGCCAACAGGTCGGCTGATAATTTGCCAATGGCAGGAAACGCAGCTTCCAGTGGATGTAAATGACCGGCAGCTTCTTTTACCAATGCTTTGATGGGACTAATATATTTCTCCCAGGCTCTTTGTTTGCTTTCCTTCACCATGTCAACGGCGCCGGTTTCAATGGCCACCAGTTCGTCTTCCGTGGCGAGCGCATTGGCAATGATCCAGGCGCGCATCTGCTTTAATCCATCCCATTCTTTTTCCCAGTTCAGGCGGTCGGCTTTCTTATAACGTTCATGGCTACCCGAAGTGGAGTGGCCCTGCGGCTGGGTTATCTCTTCCACGTGGAAGATGGCGGGGGTATGCGTGTCGCGGATCCGTTGGATGGCGGGCTCCAGGATTTCACACATGCCGGCATAATCCCAGCCTTTCATATTGTAAATGTCGATGCCGTTGGAATCGCCTTCTTTTTGAAAGCCTTTCAGCGCAACGGAGATCGAACCCTTGGTGGTTTGATAATCTTTGGGAACGGAAATACCATAGCCATTGTCCCACACGAAAACCGCCAGCGGCACCTGCAGCACGCCCGCTGCATTGATAGTCTCCCAAAAATGCCCTTCGCTGGTGGAAGCGTCGCCGATGGTACAAAAACAAATTTCATTTCCCTTATCGCTGAGCGTTGTTAAACCTTCCAGTTCACTGATCTGCCGGAAAGCTTTGGAAGCAAAGGCCAGCCCGAGCGCCCGGGGCATCTGGCCCGCGGTGGGCGCGATATCACTGCTCACATTTTTTTTATTCGCCAGGGGCAGCCATTCGCCCTGTTCATCCACCATTTTCGTGGCAAAGTGGGCATTCATCTGGCGACCCGCGCTGAAGGGATCGTTGTTCACATCGGGATCGGCGTACAATTGCGAAAAGAATTGCTCTACGGTAGCCAATCCACTGGCGAACATAAAGGTTTGGTCGCGGTAGTAACCCGACCTGAAATCGCCGGGTTTAAAGAATTTGGCCATGGCCACCTGCGCCACTTCCTTGCCATCGCCGAAAATGCCGAATTTGGCTTTGCCCGTCAGTACTTCCTTGCGGCCCAGCAGGCTGGTCTCCCGGCTTTCGCAGGCAAAACGGTAATCTTTCAGCACTTCGTTCCTGAAATGATCGAAACTGAGTTGTTCATCCAGTGCAGCATCGTTATTAAATGTATCCATAAAGCATTTATGTCCTGCAAAAATATAAATTATGTCGCCAGCTTTGTTAAAAATCTCCTAACGGGTTTACAATTTGAAGCAGTTGGAGGCGTTTTAGTATCTTTAAGTTCTAATCAAAAACAACATGAAAAAATTAACTACTTTATTGGCTGTTACTTTAATTGCAGCCTCGATCCATGCCCAGACAGGTAGCAAAACTGCGCCTACTACCGCTATTGCAACAACCACTGCAGCAGCTGAAGTTAAAGACGAAGCTGTGCTGACCATTAAAGAAACCGAGTTTGATTTTGGTAAAATTCCACAGGGCAAACCCGTTACACATATTTTCGACGTAGTGAACAAAGGCAGCGTGCCTTTAAAGATCTCCAATGTACAGGCCAGCTGCGGTTGCACAACGCCGGAGTGGGAAAGGGAAAAAGTAGTAGCGCCGGGCGAAACCACTAAAATTACCGTGGGTTACAATGCCGCTGCTGAAGGACCTTTCACCAAACCCATCACCATCACTTACAACGAAGGCCAGACAAGGGTATTGAACATCAAAGGCGAAGTATGGAAAACACCAACCGCCTCTGCCCCTGAAAACAAAACCGGCGGAGATCTTAAAAACTAATCATTAACTTTTACAATAGATGCTCATGAAAAAATTGATTTTATCTTTAGCCGCTTTTGGCCTGTCAACCGTTCTTTTTGCTCAAAAAACTGCAGCGGATGTGGCTAAATTCACTTCAGAAACACTCGACCTTGGCAAACTTAAACAAGGTGTACCTGCTACGGCTACTTTCACCGTAACCAATATCGGTAAAGAGCCCCTGATCATTGAACAGGCGAGTCCTACCTGCGGTTGCACCGTTGGTGATTACACCAAATCCCCGATCGCACCCGGCAAAACCGGTACCATCACGGCTACTTACAATGCAGCAGCCCTTAACCATTTCGACAAACACCTGAACATAAAATTTGCAGGCGTTGACGAACTGAAAAGCATCACCATTACCGGCGACGTATTAAGCGCGGAAGATTACGATAAATGGGCTGCAGAAAACAAAAAAGCAAAACCAGGCAGCAAACCGGCAGGTAAAAATGCCGCTACAACTAACAAGTTGACCAATGCCAAAGGCAACGGATAATTAAGCTACCTGTATAATATTTTGAAGCTTCCACGTTGACGTGGAAGCTTTTTTCATGCCCCGAACGGGACCGCCTACCGGAATTGTTAATAAAAATCAAAAATTATTTTGCCGGCCCCATACTAAAAACGCCTGTCCTGCGTTTTACCAGCAAACGGTTACTTTATACCGTTAAAATCCAATACTATGATGATAGGTTTAAATGCACTTATTTTTACCTGGAGCATGCTGTTCGTGCTCATTATTGTCTCCGCCCTTGCAAGGCCCAAACACTTTTTCCGTCACTTTTTTTCAAACAATACACAATCCTGATCTCAAAAGTCGTGCGCTAACAACTAAAGATTTTTGTTTTTATGGATTGTTTGGATAACAGGAGCCCTGCCGTTTTTATGGTGGGGCTTACTTTTGCAGTGACCCTATGCTTTTCGGAAACAGGGTGCCGGATGTAATATGGAAGAAGTAAGATTGAATATTGCCTTCAATTTATTGCAACGTTCGCCGCCCCGGTTTGTGCCTCACGAAACGGAACACCATCACCAAATCTCCAAATCACAACATTACCAAATCGTAATGCCCGGTTCGTTTCCCACGAAACGGAACAGCATCACCAAATTTCCAAATCATCAAATCTCCAAATCAACTGTATCTTTACAAAAAAACACCATGCCCATCACCATCGGCGATACCGCACCGGATTTCACCTTGTTCGACAGCGACAAGCAACCCGTTTCTTTAAAAGACCAACAGGGCAAAACCGCACTGCTGCTGTTTTTCCCGCAGGCGTTCACCAGCGTATGTACAGCGGAATTATGCGGGGTACGGGATGATATCAGCCGCTACAGCAATGCCAAGGCGGCCGTTTTCGGCATATCGGTCGATTCGGTTTTTACCCTGGCCAAATTCAAAGAAGAGCAGCAATACAATTTCCCGCTGCTGAGCGATTTTAATAAGGAAGTGTCCACGGCCTACGGCAGCGTTTACGAAGACTGGATCCTGGGCATGAAAGGCGTAAGCAAACGTTCGGCCTTCGTGATCGACGGGCAGGGCATCATTCAGTACGCCGAAGTACTGGAAAACGCCGGGGAAAATGTGAATTTTGAAGCGATCAATGCCGTGCTGGGCAAGACTTCCTAACGACTGCGACCACCCTTTTCCTATTATTTTTATAAATATTTTAGGCGGCGGGTTGATTTTTTGGTTATTCCGCATAATTCACTACTTTTACTTTGTTGAAATATATTTTTTACATATTCATTTTTATTATTGGTTTAAACTTTACTTCTTCTGCACAAAATAAACAAGCTGGCTCCCCTGAACCCGCAGCAAAGATTCTAAAGATCTATCCAATACCTGCCACCTCGGTGATCAATTTTGATTTCCAGCGGGCGTACGACCGTTCCCTTGTATTCCAGATTTATAATTTCCCCGGCAAAAAAGTGTACGAAGCTACCAACCTGCCACAAAAAATAGCCATCACCCTCAACGATTATTACCGCGGTATTTACTATTACAAGCTGGTGGATAAGGATGGCAAAACCGTGGAATCGGGAAGGTTCCTGGTGGTTAAGTAATTCCCCTTTTTATTTAATATTGAATAGGTAATATTTAATATTGCCTTTAGTTTATTGGAGCGTGTTGCTTTACAGTGATGTAAGATCGAAGAAGTAAGATGGAAGATCCTCTTCAACTTATCGAAGCTTTATAAAAATCTATTCCTCCAATAAATCATAAGGCATGATCCTTTTCCAGGAGAGAAATTGGTATGAACTTAAAGACTCCAATGCATTCATAATTCCTAACTCATAATTCATAATTATTAAAGTACCTGTACAATCAAAAACTTCAAATAATGCGTATTCTCCTGCCCGTGTATGATCGGGTGATCGGCAGACTGGCTGTTGAACAGCACGCGGCGGATCTTTCTTTTGGCATCGTTGGCCGCCATTTGTACTACGTTTAAAAAAGCTTCGGGTTGCACCAGGTTGGTACAACTGGAAGTGACCAAAAAGCCACCAGGCTTCACCAGCTTGATGCCCCGCAGGTTGATCTCTTTGTAACCGCCGAGTGCTTTGTCGATCGTAGCGCGGCTTTTCGTAAACGAAGGCGGATCCAGCATCACCACATCCCAGGTCTTCCCTTCCTTGGTGTAATTTTTCAACACGTCGAATGCATTGATGCACTCGAAACGGCAAATGGCCTGCAACCCGTTGAGCGCCGCATTCTTGTTGCACATGTCAACCGCGTTCTGGGAAATGTCCAATCCCAACACCGACCTCGCCCCGTAATGCGCCGCGCTGATTTCGAAAGAACCGGTATAACAAAATGCACCCAGCACCTCCGCATCTTTTACAATGTGTTCGATGGCGCGGCGGTTATCCTGCTGATCTAAAAAATAACCGGTCTTCTGCCCGTTCACGATGTCTACATGGAATTGTATCCCGTTCTCCCTGATGATGATGTTGGTATCGAAAGGCTCCGATAAAAATCCTTTCTGCTGCACCATGCCTTCCAGTTCGCGCACGGGTACATCGTTGCGTTCATAAATGCCTTTGGGCGTAAATATTTTATTCAACGCCGCCACGATGGCGGGCTTCCACTGGTCGATGCCGAAGGCCAATGTCTGGATCACGAAGTAATCGTTGAACTTGTCGATGATGAGCTGCGGCAGTTCATCGGCTTCACCGAAAATGAGGCGGCAATTCTCCACGTAGCCTAGCTTTTGCCGGTAAGCCCAGGCCTGCTGGATGCGGCGGTAAAAGAAATCAGCGTCTATCTTTTCATTTTTGTCGCGCGTTAACAACCTTACCGATATCTGCGATTGCGGGTTGTAATAACCCTGGCCAATGAATTTTTTATCGAACGTATACACTTCCACGATCTCCCCCGGCTGCGCGGCCGTATCCTTTTCCTTCCCTTTGTTTACCTCGTTGGAAAATATCCAGGGATGCCCCTGCTCCACCCGGCGGCTGATGTTCCGGTTCAAAATAATGCTCTTCATGCCGCAAAGGTAGGTTTTACCGGCCAGGCCGTTCAAAATGACCTCCGGCGGGCTCCCCGGTTGCCAATTTGACTGCAAATAAGCAGTTGGCAAAATCTTTGACTATCGTACCTTTGCACACAATTTTAAAACAAAAGATGGAACAGAAAGACAGCCTCCCGGAAAACGAGACCATGGACATCAACTCCGATTCCGATGTACCCGGCAATACGCATTTGAGCAATCCCGTTGAAGAAGGAATGCCCGATAAACTACAGAAAGAACTGGACGAGCAAAAAGACAAATACCTGCGCCTGGTGGCTGAATTTGATAATTTCAAGCGCCGCAACGCCAAGGAACGCAATGAAATGATCATGACGGCCGGTAAGGAAGTGATCACTTCGCTGCTGGAAGTGCTGGACGACAGTGAACGCGCCGAAAAGCAACTGGACGAAAGCCAGGACATCGAAGTAAACAAGGCCGGCATTAAACTGGTTTTTGCTAAACTGAGGAATACATTACAGGCGCGTGGCCTTAAAAAAATGGACAGCATCCACAGCGATTTCGACGTGGAAAAACACGAAGCGATCACCGAAGTGCCCGCCGGGGAAGAACTGGCAGGCAAGGTAGTGGACGAGATCGAGAAAGGCTATTACCTGAACGATAAGATCATCCGCTTTGCCAAAGTGGTGGTTGGAAAATAAATATAAACCGGTCGTTTACCCACGGCCGTTAGTTGTTTCATGTTGCTAAAAAGCAATTCAATCAATGTCAACAAAAAGAGACTTTTACGAAATACTGGGCGTTACAAAATCTGCCTCTGCCGATGAGATCAAAAAGGCTTACCGCAAAGTGGCCATGCAGTTTCACCCCGACCGGAACCCCGGCGACAAAGCAGCCGAAGAAAAGTTCAAGGAAGCGGCGGAAGCGTACGAAGTATTGAGCGACGCGGATAAGCGTGCGCAGTATGACCGCTTCGGGCACCAGGCCTTCAGCCCGGGACGCGGCGGTGGCGGCGGTTACCAGGGTGGCAATATGAACATGGATGACATCTTCAGCCAGTTCGGTGATATTTTTGGTGATGAAAGTCCCTTCGGTAGTTTCTTTGGCGGTGGCGGCAACAGGAGAAGTTCGGGTGGCAGGGCACGCGGCGTACGGGGCAGCAACCTCCGGGTAAAACTTAAATTGAATTTTGAAGAGATCGCGAAAGGCGCCAGCAAAACCATCAAGGTAAAAAAATATGTGCTTTGTAACACCTGCAGTGGCAGTGGCGCGAAAGATAAAAACAGCGTACAAACCTGCGGCACCTGTAATGGCAGCGGCCAGGTGCGCAGGGTGCAGAATACATTCCTCGGGCAAATGCAAACCGTTACTACTTGTCCAACCTGCAATGGCGAAGGCAGCACGGTCACACATAAGTGTACGGCCTGCAAAGGCGAAGG
>Ga0247806_10001064_pt1 | contig 14167 bp, 9 predicted proteins | sample UWRJL059202B1_FD_179935 | JGI IMG/M metagenome (GOLD analysis project Ga0247806, IMG submission 179935) | Plant litter microbial communities from Arlington Agricultural Research Station in Wisconsin, United States - UWRJ-L059-202B-1 | ecosystem: Environmental > Terrestrial > Plant litter >... | reverse complement strand
TCGCACAAAACTAGCCGTTGCAAGTAACGTCCCTGGAGTTGACCCAGTTGGAACATTCGTTGGTGGTCACGGAACTCGTGTCCAGGCCGTCATGAACGAAGTTGGTGACCAAGAAAAGATCGACATCGTTACTTTTGACGAAAATATCGAACAGTTCATCAAGAACGCTTTAAGCCCAGCTGAAGTCTACAAGGTAGAAATCCGTGAAGCCGACAAGCGCGCAACTGTCTTTGTTAACGAAGACCAGCAGTCGATCGCTATTGGTCGTGGTGGACAGAACGTTCGTCTCGCAAGTCGCCTCACTGGATACGAACTTGATATCGAACAAGCTACACCAGCTGCCAAGCCTGCTGCAGAGCACGCCGCAAAAAAGAATATCGAAGATAGCCTCCTCAACGCCGTTGAAGAATCTACCGACGAAGCTCCTGCTGACAAGTAACTTTTAACAGTATTAAAAATTAGCACTCTCTTGTAAGGAGTGCTAATTTTGCTATACTAGGTATAGAGTACAAGCAAATAGAAAATACGCTTGCACTTCTTATACGGGAGGATAGATAATAAGACCATGGCTGATGATTTTGCAGAATTTATTTCACATCTCACCGACAATGCGCGGACGAGTCTTCATCACGCAACATTGATTGCCCAGGGTTACGGAAGTCCTTACATCGGCACCGAACACCTCCTTCTGGGAGTTATGGCGCAGGGTGCGTCTGTTGGTGCCAAGATTCTTGCCGATGCTGGTGTGACACTTGACCGCGCACAAACCGCTTTGAATATGGTGCCGGTATCGGCAGTCGTTGGTGGACTGAGCACAAAAAGCCTCAGCGAAACCGCAAAGCTAACACTAAAAATGAGTTGGGACATTGCGCAGGAATTCCACCAGGACTACCTGGGTACCGAACATATTCTGTATAGCATTTTGACGCAGAAAAATGCCCGTGCGACGGTGCTGCTTCGTGACATGGATGTGAATATCACGGACATTGTCTCTGAACTTGAAGAGTATTTAGACCGACAGGGTGAATCATACAGTCCGACTGATGACGAAACGATTCTTGAGACTAAAAAAGTCCCGACACGAAAGGGTGCGCTGGGGACTTTCGGGACCGATCTGACAGCACTGGCTAAAGAGGGCAAGCTTGATCCTGTGATTGGACGTGCCGAGCAAGAAGAACGCTTGGTGACGATTCTGAGTCGTCGCACCAAGAACAACCCGGTCCTTATCGGTGAGCCGGGCGTTGGTAAGACGGCTATTGTTGAAGGCCTGGCGCAGCGTATCGCCAGTGAGGACGTGCCAGAACACCTACTCGACAAGCGCATTATTCAGCTTGATTTGGCCGGCATGATTGCAGGCACAAAGTATCGCGGTGAATTCGAAGAACGACTCAAGAAAGTCATTACCGAGTTACAAGAACAAAAGAACGTTATTATCTTTATCGACGAACTGCACCTGCTTGTCGGTGCCGGCGCTGCCGAAGGTGCGCTTGATGCGGCCAATATATTAAAGCCAGCCCTTGCACGCGGTGAGATTCGCCTTATCGGTGCAACGACACTTGACGAGTACCGCAAGCATATCGAAAAAGACACAGCGCTTGAGCGACGCTTTCAGACGATTGTCGTCCCCGAGCCAAAGCTAAAAGACACGATTGCAATCCTGAAGGGGTTGAAACCGTATTACGAAAAGCACCACGGCGTCATGATCAGTGACGAGACGATTGAAGACGCTGTCTATATGGCTGATCGCTACATTAACGAACGTTACATGCCCGACAAGGCGATTGACGTCATTGACGAAGCCGCTGCGCGCGTCAGAGTGAAATCTGGTCGCAAGCCAAGCAAACTACGTGACTACATGCGTCAGTTGAAAAACTTGAACGACAAAATGGAAGAAGCGGTGACGGCTGAAGACTACGAGCGTGCCGCACTGTATAAAACGCGTATCACACAGCTGACTGTTAGGTTGGAAGAAACACGCAGTGCCTACGAAAAAAAGACACCTATCGTTCTGGGCGACGAAGATATTGCTCATGCGATTTCGCTTATGACAGGGATTCCGGTTAGCCGCGTACAAAAGTCTGAAGCGAAGTTGCTACGAAACCTAGAGGGTCACTTAGAAAAGTATGTCATCGGACAACGCGAAGCCGTTGAAAAAGTTTCACGCGCGATTCGCCGTAGTCGCAGTGGTGTTGCGAGTAGTAATCGACCAATCGGTTCATTCGTATTTATGGGTCCTACTGGCGTTGGAAAGACCGAACTCGCAAAGGTGCTTGCCCGTGAAGTTTTTGGAAGTGAAGATAACCTCATTAAGATCGACATGAGTGAGTTTAGTGAAAAACACACCGCTAGTCGACTCGTTGGTGCGCCGGCCGGATACGTTGGCTACGACGAGGGAGGTCAGTTGACTGATAAGATTCGTCGGCAACCTTACAGCGTTGTCTTGTTTGATGAAATTGAAAAGGCTAATCCGGATATTTTCCACTTGCTACTGCAGATTCTTGAGGACGGTGCATTGACGGACGCGAAAGGTCACAAAGTAGACTTTTCGAACGCTATCATTATTCTGACGAGTAACCTGGGTGCTGATCGCATGATGAAAGAGTCAAGTCTTGGCTTTAATGTCGTGACGCGAAACGACCAAAAACATTTGGACGATGTCCATACCGAAAACGCACTTGCTGCCGAAGAGGCGCTTGGACGAATGATGCGGCCAGAGCTGATTAATAGGTTTGACGCAATTGTGACGTTCCGTGCCTTGACGAAAAAAGAAGTGGGCAAGATCTTTGACAAGCTACTTGGTGAGCTACAAGACCGACTGGTGCGAAAAGGCATCCACCTCGTGATCGCTGCTTCGGCAAAGCGACAGATTATTAGCCAGGGACACGACGAAAAGTACGGTGCGCGACCACTACGTCGAGCGATGCAAGATTTGCTAGAACTGCCCGTTGCTGACGGCATCCTATCCGGTGAATACGAAAAAGGAACAGTGCTCAAGGTCACTGCTATAAAAGGAAAAATACAGATTAATGTCGGCCAAGAAGCGTAGTCTTAGCGGGGCGATCATTGCCGGTGCGCTGAGCATCGGCCTTCTTGCTGCGGCTGGATGGCTGGTGTTGAACCGTCAGTACGTCATGGACCAAGTGAGTGTTTGGTCGTATAGTCCTAGTAGCAAAATTCAGGCAATCGAAGCCCAGGTCGCATTTACGCCAAAGGGGCAATTTCATTTTTATTCAACACAACCAGAAGTCGATGGTTCAGATAAGTTTAATCAGGACTGTCCCCGGCAAGAAGTAGGGAATCCTATTCTCGGATGCTACACCGGTCAACACCGTATCTTCATTTATGAAGTCGGTAACGCCCAGCTTGATGGTATAGAAGAGGTGACTGCTGCTCATGAGATGCTGCACGCTGCTTGGGAACGGATGAGTGATAGCGAACGGAGCCGTATCGGGACGTTGATTCGTGCCGAATATCAGAAACTTGGGAGTGATGCTGACCTGACGACACGAATGGATTACTATGAACGGACCGAACCTGGTCAGTTTGAAAACGAACTCCACTCGATTCTTGCTACTGAATCTCGAACGCTGAGCCCCGAACTGGAAACGTACTACGAACAGTTTTTTCAAGATCGTCAAAAAGTGGTGAGTTTGCACGAAAAGTACAATACGATATTCAAGAACTTAAAAAACGAAACAGAGACGCTTTATACGGAACTAACAGCATTGGGATCGAGCATTGAAACGCGCACGACGACCTATAATAGCGACGTATCGCAGCTATCGGCTGACATACAGGCCTTCAATAACCGTGCGAATAGCAATGACTTTACCTCGATGAGTCAATTTAATCGAGAGCGGAGTGTATTGCTTGGGCGCTCGAATCAGATTGATGCCGATCGAGCCTCGATTAGTGGTGATATTGATAGCTATAACGCGAAATACGAACGATACCAGCAACTTTCTTCGGAAATCGAAGTCTTAAACAAAAGTATCGATAGTATTAAAGAGCTGCAACCCACACCCTCTATTTAATAATCAATCAAATTTCCTAAGGTATACTAGATTTAATGGCTAAAGCAAAAACTCAATTCGTCTGTCAAAATTGTGGCGCAACGCATAGCAAATGGTCCGGTAAGTGCGATAACTGTGGCGAGTGGAACACACTTGTTGAACAGGCGCCGACTTCATCGGGCACTTCATCTGTTGCAAAAGGTGGTAATAGCGGACGTATCCTTAAAGTCCAGTCTATAAAAGACATGCAGCCTGACGATACCTCGAAGCGCATGCTTACCGGCGCAACGGATCTCGATACAGTACTTGGTGGCGGCGTGTTGCCAGGAGCGGTTGTGCTACTGGCCGGTCAACCCGGTATCGGAAAAAGCACCTTGCTGCTGCAGGTGACGGCCTTCATCGCCAAGACAACAACAGTTTTGTATGTCAGTGGTGAAGAATCGGCGAGTCAGGTTAAGCTGCGCGCGCAGCGCCTCGGCGCCCAATCGAGTGAAAAACTTGATTTTGTCGCGAGTACCAGCGCCAACGATATCGCAGCTACGATTCGTAGCGGTACCTACGATCTGGTGATTGTTGACTCGATTCAAACATTGGCACTTGATGAAATTACGAGTGCGCCTGGGACAGTAAGCCAAATCACCAACAGTAGTAACGTCCTGATTCGTGCTGCTAAAGAAACGGGTACGGCGGTGATCTTGGTTGGCCACGTCACCAAAGAGGGCAGTATTGCAGGGCCAAAGGTACTCGAGCACCTGGTTGACGTCGTGTTACAGTTCGAAGGTGATCGATATGGTGGCTTTAAAATTGTCCGTGCCGCCAAGAACCGCTTTGGTTCGACGAACGAAGCAGCGATCTTTGAAATGTACGAGGAGGGGCTGCGACCGGTTGAAAATCCCTCGGCCGCCCTACTTGCCGAGCGTAATCCAGCCGATGGTTCGGTGGTACTAGCGACACTTGAAGGCACTCGACCACTGTTGGTTGAGATCCAGGCACTTGTTAATCCGACCAGTTTCGGGTATCCTAAGCGTACCGCGAGCGGGTTTGACCTCAATCGACTAAACTTGTTGATCGCCGTCATGGAGCGACGTACAAAATTGAATTTATCTGATAAAGACATCTACATAAACGTCGTTGGGGGACTCAAACTCAATGATCAAGCCGCGGATCTTGCAATCTGTATGGCAATTGCCAGTGCAGCTGCCGGGCGTCGTATCGATGACGATACGGTAGTGTTCGGTGAAGTTGGACTTGGTGGAGAGGTTCGCTCGATCCCCGGTGTCGACAAACGTGTCGCGGAAGCAAAAAAACTTGGATTTAAACGAGCAATTGCTCCAAAAATTCACAGTGACAACAAATTTATTAAACCAGTTGCCGATCTTCGCAGTGCGTTGATCGACTATTTACAGAAATAAGGCCCAGTATATATCATGGAAATATTCATTATTATTACCCTGCTTGCGATTGCAGCAGAGACAACCTACCTGACGGTAGCCCAAACTATTAAATTTAAACACTCAAAAAAGCAGCACATGCCGATATTTGTCGACACGTCTGTTTTGATTGACGGCCGTATTATCTCGATTGCTGAATCTGGCTTTATTACCAGTACGCTCTTCGTTCCACGAAGCGTTGTCGGTGAACTGCAATTTCTTGCTGACCACGCTGACACCGAAAAGCGTAGTCGTGCTCGTCACGGACTTGATATTGTCAGTGAGCTACAAGCGATGACAAATGTTAACGTTGAAATCTTCAGTGACGGCACGAAAGCCGAAGAAGGCGTCGACAACCGTCTTTTGAAACTTGCAAAAGAATATAACGGTGCAATTTGTACTATCGACTTCAACCTTAATAAAGTTGCCCAAGTTGAAGGTATTCCCGTGCTGAACGTTAACGACCTTGCTAAGACACTTCGTATGGCCTATTTGCCTGGCGAGAAGACTCGCCTGGAATTGACGCAAAAGGGGAACGACTCACATCAAGCAGTTGGACACCTTGCTGACGGCACGATGGTTGTGGTTGAACACGCCAACGGCCAAATTGGTAAGATCGTTGAAATCGAATTTATTCGAGGCCTGCAAACTGCAGCCGGTAAAATGATGTTTGCACGTCTTGTTGGTGGTGGTGACCGTGACGTTATCGCAAAGAAAGCCGCTGCGGCTTCAACGCCGAAGCGTGCAGCCATTCTAGCGAAGGTCCAGCGACCTCGTAAATCAAAAGCGGTTCATAACGAAGAACCTACTATCGAAGTGCCTCAGGCGAAGCCTGGTGTCTTTGAGCAGGCTCCTGAACAGCCAGCAACGGCCGCTCCTCAGTCTCAAGCACGAAATCGCCCAGAGCGTCAACCTCGTGCCCAGCAATCGCCTCGTACACCACGCGGTCAATCGCAGACCCAGACGACGCAGCCAACACAGTCTACTGGTCAGCAAACCGATCAGCAAACCGATCAACAGCCGGCACAAAAGAATGTGCGCAAGTACAACCGACGCCGTACACCCGAAGACAGCTTGTTCGAACTCCTCGACAAGCAAGACTAGTCACACTTAGTAGAAAAAAAGAACCCTCGTTACAGAGGGTTCTTTTAATGATTGTTGTCTAACGTATCGGTTACGGTGTCGAGCTGACAGTACCGCTACCGGATGCGTTGACGACGTAGAAGCCGCTGTCGGTGACGCTGACGGTCACGGCTTTGTTCTGTGTCCCCGCGGGGATGGTGTACTCGTAGGTAGCGCCAGTACCAGACGCATTGAGCGTCGTGACTACCGAACCGCCGACGCTAATTGCGATAGTTGTCGGGTCGAACTTTCCCTTGGTTGCAGTAACGGTGATTTTGGCCTTATTCGCTCCCGCAGGTGCAACGACGAAGCTTGCATTTACCTGCGCGTCGCCACAGGCATGTGCATCGTCATCCTTAGTGGCATCGTAACCACTTGGGATGTTAGTGAAGACTTCCTTCTTGGTGACGGGGTCGTTTGTCTTGACGACGTCGGCTTCTAGCTTGGCGCCATCAGGCGTACAGCTGGTTGCTTTCTTCTTTGAGACCTTATCGAAGGTCAGCTTCGCGTTAGCTTGGCCTTGAGTTTTGTTCCACCAAGCTGGGTAGATCTCGGCACCAATTTTTTGGACGCCAGTTGGTTGTGCAAACCAGTCGCCTGATTTCCACTTGCCTTCAGGGGCATAGACTTCTTTGTGCGCAAATTCCATAACCTTGGCAACAATTGGGCTACCGAGAGACGAGGTTCCGTTTTTAAGGATTGTCGTATCTGGGTTACCGAGCCATACGCCCATTGTTAATGCAGGACTGTAGCTAAGCATCCAGAGGTCTTTTGCATTTCCGCCCTTGTCGGACGTACCGGTTTTAGTAGCCGTCTTGACGCCGGGGATACTTTTGGCAGCGTAGTTACCGAGTGATGCACTTGCCGTTGGGTCTGTCAGGATATCGTCGACGACGTAGGCAGCTTGATTACTAATGACTTGCTTGCCAGCAACATCGGCCCACTTCTTCAGTGTTTCGCCGGAGCTATTTTTGACTTCAAGGACTGATGACTGTGGTTTGTAGACACCGCCGCGTGCGATTGATGCGTAGGCATTCACGAGATCAATCTGTCGTACGCCACACCCACCGATTGCCAGTGAGTAGCCAGCTGTTTTGTCGTCACCAACCGTACAGTAGCTAGTTGCACCGAGGTCGTGAATTGTTTGGATAGTTGATCCTTTGGCCGAGTTTTCGTTGACGATCATTGCCTTAACGGCCGGAACGTTACGAGAGGTTGCAAGGCTCGTACGAATCGTGACGTCACCCTTGTACTGACGGTCGGCGTTTTGCAGCTTTGCCCCGTATAGTGCGTCGATTGGTTCATCCTTAAGGATGGTGCCACTACCGAAATTCTGTTGCCCTGTTGGTTTTTGTTCAAACAACTCTGAGTAGACGAGTGGCTTGACCGAAGAACCTGGTTGGATGTAGGCAGTTGCGGCATTGTCTTGCCCATAGCCTGCATATGAGAAGTCGCGACTCCCCACAAGGGCAACGATTTGGCCAGACTGCGAATCTTGAACAGTTGCCGCACCGTTGGTGAACCCAGCGTAAGCCGGAACGTATGAGTTGAACATATCGGTCATTGATTCTTCGAGTTTGTTTTGAATGCGGATATCAAGTGTCGTCTTGACGGTCAAGCCGCCCTTGCCAACAGTCGTCTTGCCGAGTTCACTCTCCAGTTGAGATCGCACCATCTGTACGAAGTGAGGAGCTTTAATACCGGCATATTGGTCAGCCAGTGGCTTGACGCTATCAAGAATAGGTACTTTCTTGGCTTCATCGGCCTCTGCTTGGGTGATGTAGTCAAGATCATGCATGCTGTTGAGGACTTCGTGTTGCCTTGCAATCAGCCGTTCATGTCCAGCGACGTTGTAGGGGTCAAACGTCGATGGGTTTTGCGGGATGGCGGCAAGCAGTGACGCCTCAGCGATCGTGAGATCCTTGGCTGACTTACCGAAGTAGGTTTGTGCACCCGACTCAGCACCGTTTCGGCGACCACCGTAGGGTGATTCATTGAGGTATAGCGTCAAGATTTGGTCTTTGTCATACATGCGTTCGATTTCGATTGAAAGGATCAACTCTTTAATCTTGCGTGGCACACCACCAAAGCCACGGTCGGAGGCTTCGTCGGCAAAGAATACTTGCTTGACCAGTTGCTGGGTGAGGGTTGAACCACCTTGTACAGATCCACCGGTTGCGTTGTTAAAGAGAGCGCGGGTCGTCCCGGAGACACTGACACCGCTGTGCTTGTAGAAGTCGCGGTCTTCGATAGCAACGGTTGCATTCTTGAGGTTTTTACTCAACTCTTCGCTTTTAACGACGAGCTTGTAGTTGCCGTCACCCTTGTCTTCCCAAAGTAATTGGTCGTTGCGGTCATAGTACTTCGTGACAGTTGATTGGACACGTTTGTCGATTTCGCCTGGACGAATTTGGTCAAGGTCTTTACGGAAGTAGGCGAACAGTCCACCAATAAGGAGGGCCATGAGCAGCAGGCCAATGCCAGCAATCTTGAGAGCCATGATGACACCACGTTTACTGAACCAGTAGGCCCAGAATCGTTTTGGGTGCATCTTATAAAAGAAGCGCTTTACGGGGTGCTTTGGTAGCGTCGCCAGGTATTCAGCCCGGCGCCGTGTTTCGGAGTCCTTTTTCGCCTTTCGTCGACGTGAAAGATTCGAATACACATTCAATTTTCTTGATGGAGTTTTTTTAGCCACGTTTCCCTATTCTCATAAGCAATATCTCCACCATTATAGCATTAATTACAGTGCGTAAAGCCTGATTATTTGCTATACTACCAAGGATATAACAGATGAGGAGAAGAGAGATGCGACTTTCCGAAGAATTGCAGTGGCGCGGATTCATCAACCAGATGACCTACGCCGATATTACCGAGCTTGATAAAGGACCCATCTCTTTCTATTGGGGTGTTGACCCTAGTGCAGACAGTATGACTGTCGGTAACTTCGCAGCAGCCATGATGGTTCGTCGCTTCATCGAAGCCGGCCACAAGGCCTACCTACTAGTGGGTGGAGCAACCGGTATGATCGGCGACCCAGACGGCAAGAAAGACGAACGCAACCTTCAGTCGCTTGAAGACATCGCGCGTAACAAAGCTGCTATCGCTGAACAATACAGAACCGTCTTTGCGGGCCAATCGTTTAAGATCGTTGATAACTACGACTGGTTTAAGAATATTAGCTACCTAGATTTCCTGCGCACTGTTGGTAAGAATGTCCCCTTAAGCCAAATGCTTGGCCGTGAGTTCGTTCAATCTCGAATCGGTGAGGACGGTTCCGGTATTAGTTACGCTGAATTTAGCTATTCTTTGATTCAGGGCTACGACTTCTTGCACCTTAACCGTGAACACGGTGTGACACTACAGGTGTGTGGTGCTGACCAATGGGGTAACTCAATTGCTGGTGTTGACCTAATCCGCCGACTTGACGCCAAAGAGGCGCATGTCTACTCGACGCCGCTGATCATTAACAAAACAACGGGCAAGAAATTTGGCAAATCCGAAGAAGGCGCTGTCTGGCTTGATAGCAAAAAAACCAGTGTCTTTAAGTTCTACCAATTCTGGCTCAATGCGGGTGACCAAGATGTCATCGATTACGCCAAGACATTTACGATGTTGGGTCGTGAGCAAATCGAAGCACTGGCACAGACTGTCGCCGAAGATCCACGTGCCCGAATTGCACAAAAAACATTGGCCCGTGAAGTGACAAAGATTGTTCACGGTGAAGCGCGAACTGCTAGTGTGGAGCGGGTGACGAACGTACTATTTGGTGGTGTCACGTTTGACGAGCTGTCTGATGAAGATCTCGACGTACTCGCTGGTGAAATTCCTACCGCGGCTGTAGGGTCGTCGTTAATTGACGTGCTCGTTACCACTGAAACAGCTTCAAGCAACGGCGATGCTCGTCGACTTATCGAAGGTGGTGCTATTTCACTCAACGGTGAAAAAATAGCCGAAGACGGTGTGATTACTCGAACATCACTGATCAAAAAAGGTAAGAATAATTTCATTCTTGTTCGCTAAGCTCTAGAGATAGAAGGTAATAGATATATGAATATCAGTGCGCCACTTGAGCAGGTTAAAGGAGTCGGCGAGAAGACCGGCGAACAGTTTAGGCTGGCCGGTCTCCATTCAGTTTATGACCTGATTAACTTTTTGCCTCGTGCTTATGAGGACTTTTCTGAGGTGACGGCAATTGCCGACGTCCACCCCGGCAAGATGACGATCAAAGCACGTTGCGAAAAAATAGCGACTCGTCCGGTGCGACGAGGGTTGCGTATTACAACGGCAACATTAGCCGATGATACGGGAAAATTGCAGGCGACCTGGTTTAATCAGCCCTACCGTGAGACGCAGCTAAAAACCGGTGAAGAGTTCTTCTTTTCAGGTGATTTTGAATTTAATTATAATAAATACCAATTGTCTAACCCGAGTGCCGAGAAGGTAAGTGATATGCCGGTACAGACCGACCGCATCTTGCCGACATACCGGGCGATACACGGCTTGAAAACACCGCTCGTGCGCAAGATCTTGAATGAGTTGCGTCCTTTGATGACAATGCTACCAGAGACGTTGCCACTCGATATCGTTAAGTCGGAGAATCTTGTCCGGCGTGGGGAAGCGCTCTTAAAGATGCACTTTCCAGAGACAATTGAAGATATTTCGAAGGCCAAAGAGCGAATCGCGTTTGAAGAGCTGTTTGCGTTACTACTTGCCAGTCAGATGAACCGGGTAGAAAATGCCAAACTAAAAGGCTGGCGTATTCCTTTCGAGCAAGCCATCGTTAAATCCTTCGTCACGAATCTTCCGTTTGAACTAACTGGTGCGCAGCGGATTGCTGCTTGGGACATTTTGCAGGACTTTGAAAAGGAGGTCCCGATGAACCGATTGCTGCAAGGGGATGTCGGTTCGGGTAAAACGGTCGTTGCAGGACTCGCCGCCCGTCAGGCTGCGCACGAGGGTTTTCAGACAGCCGTTATGGCTCCAACCGAGATCTTGGCGACCCAGCACGCCGCAACTCTTGACCGTCTATTGTCGCCCTTCGGTGTTACGGTTGGTTTGCTGACGGGAAGTGTCAAAGGAAAGGCTCGCCAGACACTGTATGCAGCGATTAGTACTGGTGAGGTTGATGTCGTGGTGGGTACACATGCGATTATTCAGGAAGGCGTCCAGTTCAAACGCCTCGGCTTTGTCGTTATCGACGAGCAGCACCGCTTTGGTGTCAAGCAACGCCAGGAATTATTAAAAAAATCGGAATATATGCCACACCTACTAGCGATGACGGCGACGCCAATTCCTCGTAGCCTTGCTTTGACGGTATATGGAGAGCTAGATGTCTCGGTGCTGAATGAGCGGCCAAAAGACCGCAAAGATATCGCCACCAAGATTTGGTCGCCAAATAGCCGGCCGCAGCTATATAAACTGATCGACGAGCAACTTGCCCAGGGGCGACAAGCCTACGTGATTTGTAGTCTGATCGACGGTAATCCTGATAATGAACTCAAGAGTGTCCAAACCGAGTTCAAGCGACTCGACCAAGCTATTTTCAAACATCGCACAATTGGTCTGCTGCACGGCAAGATGAAATCGGCTGAAAAAGAAGAAGTGATGCGTCAGTTCTCTGTGGGTGAGATTGATGTGCTTGTCAGTACGACGGTCGTCGAAGTTGGTGTCGACGTCCCCAATGCGACAGTGATTTTGATTGAGGATGCCGATCGATTTGGACTGGCGCAGCTTCACCAGCTGCGTGGCCGAGTGGGACGAAGTTCGTATCAAAGCTACTGTTACCTGATGGTGAGTTCCTCGAAAAGTCCCAGTCAGCGCCTAAAAGAAGTCGAAAAAAGTAACGATGGCTTCTATTTAGCAGAGGTCGACCTGCGATTACGTGGTCCGGGTGAGATTTATGGCCGCGCCCAGCACGGTGAGCTAAATTTACAAGTTGCCACACTCTCTGATACGAAAATGATTGCCAGGGCACAGAAGGCTGCGAAAGCATTCGTCGCTCAAGGGGTAAATTTGATACAATATAAACAGTTACATCGGGATGTCGAGCATTATCAGCGCTTGACGACGTTAAACTAGCAAAATTATATATGTACGCAGGCACAACCGTTACGAAGAATTCAGGTCAACTTATGGGCGTCCATCAACGCATTGATAAGGTCGCCCGTCGACATTTCATGCCGCTGCTTGATAAAGATACGTTCTTTCCGTCGATTAACGCCATCCTTCATTTTGAAGGCAATAATGGTCCAGATGGGGTAAAGCGCAAAAGTCCGTCGGTCGATGAACCGTGGCATTTCATTAACCCTGATAAACCTGAAGACCTTGCAGTGATGGAGATGATTAAAGACCATCAGCACAACCTTGCGAAGGCGCTGCATGATAAAAACGAAGAACGAGCTGCCTTTGAGGCTGCATGGATGGCACACGCTATTGTCGATGGACTAACACCGGCGCATCATTTTCCGCTTGCGGATAAGATCGAAGAATTATTCGGTATGCCACACCATGAACGTAGTAGTGTACGAGAAAAAAATATTATCAAAGGTCATAATCGACGAGATACGCTGTCCAAGAATTGGCAGTACTGGGGCAAGCGCGGTATATTTATGAATCACTTTATGTATGAGTTCGGCGTTGCGACGGCTATCCTTGGAAAAGGTTTCGGCAAGATCGAGATCACCGAATCGGATATTGCTGCTTTGAAAGCCGATGGCTATGAGAAGGTTTTTTATGGGCTGATGCAAAAAGTGATCGCACTGGGGACATATGAGACGTACGGTAAAACTGGCTGGACACAGAAACTTGCCAAGACGGTTCGTGTCGAGTTGGTGCCGATGATCGTTAAAGGTGTTGTGCTGGGCTGGTATCAATCGATGCTGCTCGATACCGCCAAAGATGGTCGCGCGTCATGAATGTCCGTATTATTGCTGGTCTATACGGTGGCCGTATTATCGTTGGGTCTGGCAATCGCCGAACACACCCGATGGGCGAGCGTATTCGAAACGCTCTATTCAACAAGATCCACCACGAATTACCTGGTGCCGAAGTACTGGATGTTTTCGCTGGTAGTGGCGCACTCGGCCTCGAGGCGTTGAGTCGCGGCGCCAAGAACGTTACTTTTGTCGAAAAAGATCGCGTTGCGCAAAAAGTGATCGGCAAAAATATCGAAAAATTGGACGTTGATGAACAGACGACGTTGATTCGTGCTAACGTGTCAACTTGGCTCAATCTGACAGAAGAATATTACGACATTATATTCGCAGATCCGCCATATTACGACCCGCAGTTTCCCACAATTCGTGACTTATTTGCTCTATTAAAACCTAACGGGCTTATGGTATTATCATACCCAGGTAGTGAGCAGGCGCCAACCGAACCGGGAGTTGTTGTGGTGGACAATCGAAGTTATGGAAACGCAAGTCTTGCTTTCTACCGATTAAAATAGGACGCTTCGGCGTCCTTTTTTTTGTGACATTTCGAGTAACGCCAGAACTTTGCCCAAATGAAAAAGCAGACCAGCCGATCTGCTTTTTCATTTGGTGCGCGCGAAAGGACTTGAACCTTCACGCCCGAAAGCACTAGCTCCTAAGGCTAGCG
>Ga0247806_10001063_pt1 | contig 14174 bp, 18 predicted proteins | sample UWRJL059202B1_FD_179935 | JGI IMG/M metagenome (GOLD analysis project Ga0247806, IMG submission 179935) | Plant litter microbial communities from Arlington Agricultural Research Station in Wisconsin, United States - UWRJ-L059-202B-1 | ecosystem: Environmental > Terrestrial > Plant litter >... | reverse complement strand
AGCGGCTGCAAAAGTACAACTTCTTTTTAATCCCACAAGCTTTTTTTGAAAAAAAATTTCTTCTTATTAGCCTCAATTAATAAAGTCTTCCAGTCCTGCAATGAACTCCCTTCCTCGCGGTTGGGGTGGCAAAGATACTATCTTTTCCCTTTCATACGCAAGCTTTTTTTAATTTATTTTTTTAAGCTTTTTTTTTAGTTTTAAACTTTTTGCATATTTGCAAATTGCTTATTGATAAATCTTTTTACTTGTGTCAATCTGTTAATGAACTTGTGCTTGTTAGCGGGTGCAAAAGTAACACTTCTTTTCTCTTTTCAAAGCGCTTTTGAAATGTTTTTTTAGTTTATTTCTTAACTCTTTGTTAACGTGTTGCTTGGAATTGAAAGTTTTTATTAGTCATTACACAAAGTGACACAAAGAAGGCGCAAAGTTGCACAAAGAAAAAATATTCATATAGAGATATCAGAGTGCACAGAGGTTTACGCCTGCGGCGTATGTTAACCTCACCCCCAACCCCTCTCCGAAGGAGAGGGGAGCCAGAACCGATAATTAGTAAATTAAAAATCCCAACGGCCTTTAGCCCCGATGGAGCCGGCAGCCCCGTAGCGTAGCGAAGGGCTTTAGGTGAGAGCGGGTACAACAATCGCAAAAATGCGCTTGCCATTACTGCTCATTATAATTAGGTGTGCTATTTACTACTCGTAACGGAGTGCTTTTACAGGAGATATTTTTGTAATAATGTAAGATGGGATTAGCAATAATGCCAGGCATATTACTATTGTGCCTGCATTTATAAGCAGTATTGCGGGTATACTTATGCTTACCGGAGCTACACTCACATAATAATTTTCAGGACGAAGGGTTATTACGCCAAAATATTTTTGAATTAACAGCATGCCTACTCCTATAAGGTTACCCCAAAAAAGTCCTTTTACTATAAGGTATGCCGCGTTATATAAAAATATTTTTCGCACGCGCCAGTTATTTGCGCCAAGTGCCTTTAGCATTCCTACCATTTGGGTACGTTCTAATATTAGTACCAAGAGGGCTACAACCATATTTATGGTTGCGACAATGATCATGATAACTATTATGACAATGATATTAACATCAAATAGTTTTAGCCACTCAAAAATATTTACATATTTTTCTTCTATCGTTGTACTGTTAAGGGTAGATGGTATGGCTTTATATACTTCTTCGCCCTTTTCCTTAAGCTGGTTAAAGTCGTCCAGAAAAACTTCGAATTCACCCACCTGTTCCGGCGACCATTTGTTCATGCGCTGCACGTGGCGGATATCGCCTATTAAATAAGCCGAATCGAATTCCTGAAAACCCGATGTATAAATGCCCACCAACTCAAACCTTCTTAAGTTAGGCATGCCGTTGCCACCTTCTTTCATGAAAAAAGTATTGAATTTATCGCCCACCTTCAAATCAAGCTTATTTGCCAGGTATTGCGAAAGTATAACCTCGGTATTAAGATTGTCCTTTAAATTTGGTATACGCCCGGCAACAAGGTATTCCTGCAGTTCGTTCCACTTATAGTCTTTACCCACTCCTTTAAAAATTATGCCTTCAAAAGAAAGCGCCGTGCGAATAATACCCGCCTTAGATGCTACTGCCTGCACATGGCTTATACCTTTTACCTTAGTAAATTTAGGATAAAAGTCTTGTTTTATAGAAATAGGGACTACGCTGACTTCGGACTGGTTATCATCAAAATTTGTAATAATGATATCGCCATTGAATGCCGACACTTTTTCGCGGATCTTTTCCTGAAGGCCTACACCGGTAGCAATGGCTACAACCATCATAATAATACCAATTGCTATGGCAATAATGGCAATTTTTATAATTGGTGCAGATATACTACTTTTATGGTTCTTTGCAGTAACCAGCCTGCTTGCTATAAAATATTCTAAATTCAACGTGTATGGTGTCTTTTTCGTTTTTCAAAAATACTGTTTTATTCTCATTAATACTGGTGGCCGCCTGCGGAAATTCTGTTAAGGGGAAGATAAATAGTGGCGGTGAGAAGATTACAGATGATAGACGTGAGATAATAGACAACGGGCAAGGCGCAAGAGGCAATGAACAATTAACAGACAATGGGCAATTAGCGATTGGCAAAAAAAACGAAGTGCCAGAGATAAAAACCGGTGCCGATAATTACGAAATATACCTGCCTTTGCTTAAAGGTAAAAAAGTGGGGATTGTGACTAACCAGACGGGAACGATTAATACAAATGGTAAAACCGAAAATATTGTCGACTTTTTAGTTAGCCAAAAAACCGACCTGAAAAAGATCTTCGCACCCGAACATGGCTTTCGTGGCACTGCCGATGCAGGCGAGCATATTAAAGATGGTAAGGATACTAAAACCGGGCTGCCTATAATTTCGCTTTATGGCAATAACAAAAAACCAAAGCCCGAACAACTTGCCGGGATAGACGTTTTGGTTTTCGACCTGCAGGATGTAGGCGCGCGTTTTTATACCTATATATCATCACTCCATTATATAATGGAGGCGTGTGCCGAAAATAACATTCCGCTTATTATTTTAGACAGGCCTAATCCTAACGGTAGCATTATTGATGGGCCGGTTTTGGATAAAGAACACACAAGTTTTATAGGCATGCACCCCATACCTACCCTGCACGGAATGACCATAGGCGAATATGGCCAAATGATTAATGGCGAAAAGTGGCTTAAAAACGGGGTGCAGTGCAAGCTTACTGTAATACCGTGTACCGGATATAGCCGCACTATGCTGTACAGCCTGCCTGTAAAGCCATCGCCTAATTTACCTAACGACCAGGCTATAAACCTGTATGCCAGCCTTTGCTTTTTTGAAGGTACTAACGTGAGTATGGGGCGCGGCACGAATAAGCAATTTCAATTGTATGGATCGCCTTATTTGCCTAAAACCGGATTTAGCTTTACCCCCGAACCTAACGAGGGCGCGAAAGACCCGCAATATAAAGGTGTGCTTTGTTATGGTGAAGACCTAAGTAAAGCACCGCACGTAACAAGGATAGAGCTAAAGTGGCTGATTAAAGCTTATAACGCTACCGAAGATAAATCTAAATTCTTTATTCCGTTTTTCACCAAGCTTGCGGGTACAAAAGTTTTGCAGCAGCAAATAGAGGCCGGTAAAACCCAATGGGAAATAAGAAAGAGCTGGGAGCCTGGCTTAGAACAATTTAAGACAATGAGGAAGAAATACCTTATATATGCGGAATAAAGGATAAACCATTTCTTAATTTTTATACAAAGTGTTTTAGTGTACCAAAAGGGTTTCGTAATTTTCAGGTATTATAAACGACTAAAAACAAGCGCCATGAATATCACCGAAAAATTAAACGACGTTGTAGAGTACATCATTCAGTTTGTACACAAGATAAAAGGATATATAGAAGACATTATAGCTTTCTTTGAAGACCTAAGGGATAAAATAGAAGGATTGCTTGAATATATAGACGGAAAGATACAAACCATTGAAGGTTTTGTAGGCGAGTTAAAACAACATGCCGATAATGAAATAGCTGCTTAAGGCTTGGGGCCTTCCTGATTGGGGAGGCCTTTTTTACGCGCCGCTATTGCCTTTTTAGCCGCCGATCGCGCAATTATATATACAATGAGCAATAAAACAAATATTATAATGGCTGTTGTAAAAATTTCGCCAATAATATCTGTCCACGAAGAGCGTATTACGCCAGCCGTAACATAAAACATCAATCCGGATATTGCCAGCGAAAGCACTGCCAGCATTAAAATGCGCATTAGTTTCATTCTTCTTCCTGATTTATAGGTTGCCCAAACTGTAATATGTAATCGTTATTGTCATAAATGGCAAACTCGCGCATGCCATATTCAAAATTTTCTATAGGGTAGCAAATGTTGCAGGTATCTTTATAAGCTTCCCACAGTTCATCTACATTTGTAGTGTTTATGTAAAAAGACCCGGTAAACATAGGGCCGTTAAAAGTTACATGTTCATTAGGGTATGCCAGCATTACTTCTATTTCGTCACGCAGCAATACTGCCCAGCCTTCTTCGAGCAGGCCACATTCAAAACCCAGCACATCGGTATAAAAGGCAACTGTTGCTGCTATTTCTTTAGTCCAGAACATTGGGGTGAGAGATGTTAGCTTTGCCATGATACTACATTTTGTTTCGTAAAGCTAAAAAAAAATCTGTTAGGTTTTACTTGAGCCCAATGAGATTATTTTGAAAGCAGAGCTTTGTCAAAAATCTTAACTTTTATCAAATTATTTTGCCTTTCAGTTTAGTGTGAAGATATAAGATTCCTCAATTCCGCTACGCTTCATTCGGAATGACACTTAACCTGATTATTGCATCGTACATTAGATTTGTAAAAACTTTTAATATTTGAAACTACACCGACAATTTCTTTTTCATTTCCTCCACTATATTGTAAGCTGCGGGGCAAATGGCAACATTTTTAAGGGTAAGGTCAGCTATTTGCTGAAATTTCTTCCTGTCGGTATGCGGAAACTCGCGGCATGCCTTTGGGCGCACATCATAGATCATGCAATAATTTTCAGCATCCAGGAAAGTGCAGGGTACACTTTGCAGCACATAATCGTTATCTTCATCTATTTGCAGGTATTTATCTATAAACTGCTGTGGTTTTTGCCGAAAATGCTTAGCAATACGCTCTATATCGGCAAGGGTAAACAGCGGTCCGGTAGTTTTACAACAGTTAGCACAGGTTAGGCAATCTGTTTTTTTAAACTCACGGTCGTGCAGTTCCTGCATTACGTAGTCTAAATTTTTAGGCACCTTCTTTTTAAGCTTGTCAAAAAACTTTTTATTCTCGTTATGCTTATCTTTGGCGAGCTTAGCGAGATTCTTTAATTGTTGTTCCACGTTTAATGTTTAATGTTCTGGAGGACTGCAAAGTTAAACTTTAAACGCTAAACCTTAAACTTTAATATAATGAAAGACCTTTTTGGGAAAGCCATACTTGATTATCAAACCGGAAATGCTCCGGAAAATTTAATTACCGAAACATCAATATCTGAAGAGGATGAAATGGACGTATCTTACCTCTTTAGGAGTTATGATGCCATGCCGGCGTTAGAGCAAAAGGCATTGCAATTAGCACGTGGCAAAGTACTCGATGTAGGCTGCGGCGCCGGAAGCCATAGCCTGTACCTGCAGGATGAGCGCGGGCTTGATGTTACATCTATAGATATATCAGTAAACGCTATAGAAGCCTGTAAACTCAGGGGTATAAAAAATGCCATAGCCGGAGATGTTATGGAACACGAAGGCGGTTATGACACGATACTTTTACTAATGAATGGTGCCGGAATGTGCGGTAAGCTAAAAAGGATATCTGGATTTTTATATAAACTAAAATCATTACTAAATGAGGGTGGACAGATATTGCTCGATTCTTCTGATATTATTTATATGTTTGATGAAGACGAAGATGGTGGCAAATGGATTCCCAGTGATATAGATTACTACGGCGAAGTGATTTTTAATATTGCCTATAAAGGAGAAACCGAGAAACCTTTTAACTGGATGTATATAGATTATAACACCCTGCAAAATGCTGCACATGGCAATAAGCTGCAAAGCGAGCTTATTATGGAAGGCGAGCATTACGACTACCTGGCAAAGCTGAGTATATAATAATTACTTTTTAGAATACTTTCCTTTATCAATATTGATAAGTATGGCTGCATATTTATCAAGCCGTTTATCCATAAATTCATGAATAAGGTGTTCATATTCCAGCGAATTAATTTTTATTTTACTTCCCAAGGCAGAATTATAGAAATATATAAGCTCCTGAATTTCGGCTTGCGTATATTTAGTTAAATAATATTCTTTAATATCTGCTATGTAAACGGCTTTATAATCTTCAAATTCTTTTTTTACCGCTGCCTGATTTTTAGGTAGCGTTTTATCTAATATATATTCTTTTGCTACCTCGAGCTGATTGTAAATACCAACATACTGAATTAACTGATCTACATCATTACTAAAATCCTGTGCTTGCACCTGAGAGAAACCGGCACAAAGAAAAACAAATAATAAAAATAAAATTTTCATGAACCAAAAGTTTAAAGTTTGTACTTTTCTACAAGTGAATCTATTATTTTTTTGAGGCTGTTGTCTTTCGGGAAACTATTCGAAGATCTTTTTAATAGATCACGGGCAAATTTACTTCCCGCAGGTGTCTGAGAGAATTGCAGCATTTCCTTAATTTCTGAATCGGTATAATGTGATGTGTAAAAATTTTCAATGCTTTTATATAACGATGCAGTTACAGCATCAAAATCTTTTAATAACGCATCTTTATCACCTTCTTTTACCATGATAAGCATTGCCTGTTTCATGCCGGCTATAAAGGAAGGGTTAATAGTTATTTCTACTATTTTATCAACATCTGTATCTTTGCTCTGTGCATTTACGTGTTGTACCAACAACAGTAATAATGACAGCAGTATTTTATTCGAAATTCTCATTTGCTAATTATTTAGTGCTAAATATAAATAAACAGACCCCGCAGTTGCGGGGTCTTGCATATAGACTTATTCAGTGATTACTCACCAGCATATTTCATCATGATGCCTTGCAGGCTTTGTCCCCACTCCATACCGGCAGCCTGGCCTTTTTCGGCAAGAACACCAGCTTTAGATGCTGCTTTTTTACCCACTGGGCTTTCATAGTATTTAATCATCGTCTTTACATCCTCAGGAGTAAATTCTTCCATGTAAATATCTGCAATTTTATCAGTAAGACCTTTTAGCGACTCTGTAACTTCTTTTTTAAAGTCGGCTTGCTTATCAGCAGGTGCACTTTTAATAATAGGGTTAATTAATGCTTCATACTGTGCATTAGTTCCACTAAGTTCAAGCAGTCTAAGTACTTCTTTTTTAAAAGCAGGGTCTGCAGTTTTAGCAGCAGTAGCTGTTTGCGCCATACTAACCTGTGTTGCGCAAATAAAGGCTACGGCAATAAGTAATTTTTTCATTTTACAGTTGTTTTGGTTTATTATTAAGGTATATTTAAATACTTATGTGTTTGTAAAGATACACGCCATTTAGGATTTTGCATAACATAATCAACAATAAGTGGTGTTATCTGCTCTTTTTTACTCCATTCGGGCTGAAGGAACAGTATTGCATTACCATTTACTTTAGCAGCCTGCTCTTCGGCAAAAATAAAGTCGTGTTTATTGTGTATAATCACTTTAAGCTCATGGGCATTATCATAAACTGCCTGCGTGGGCAATTTATTCTTTTTTGGCGAAAGACAAATCCAGTCCCAGTAACCGCTTAGCGGATATGCGCCAGACGTTTCTATGTGCACCTTTAACCCTGCCGCTTTAAGCTTTAAGGTTATTGGGTCCATGTTCCACATAAGTGGTTCTCCACCGGTAATAACAATAGTCTTGCCCCATTGTGCAGCATTGGCAACAATAACATCAGTATCTGTTGGTGGATGCAGGTCGGCATTCCAGCTCTCCTTTACATCGCACCAGTGGCAGCCCACATCGCAGCCTCCCACACGTATAAAATAGGCAGCAGTACCGGTATGATAGCCCTCCCCCTGAATGGTATAAAACTCTTCCATTAAGGGCAGCATCTCACCTTTTTCTACTTCTACCTGCATTTCCTTCTTCAGCATCTTAATTTCAAATAGTTTGCAAAGATACATATTTAATTACAGGCAATATACAAAAACACAAAAACCGGCAGTGCGCCGGTTTATATGTGATAACAATTTGTGTTAAAGTTTTTTAACCTCACCTTTTGCATACGTATCGTTAGGATCTAAGGCAATTGCTTTAGTAAAATAATCCTTTGCTTTTGCTTTATCTGTAACAACATAATAGGCACCTGCATTATCATAAGCCTCTACAAGGTTTTTAGCAACAGCTGGTTTAGATGTTTCTGTAGCACCTAACGCAGTTACCACCCTGATGTAATTATCATAAGCCACAGCCATTTTAGCATAAGCGTCGTTAGACTGCAGGTTTTTGTTAATCCTTGCTTTAAACAGGTACGCATCCTGAGCATCCGGAGACAACTCTAACACCTTATCAAGAGCTATGTCTGCTTTAGCAAGTTGTGTTGCATTCGTTTTTTTATCTGCATCTGATTTATTTACGTGATCGTAATATACAGAGTAGGCAAGATAAAAATTATCATACAACAGGTTTCTGTCGGCAGGGTTTGTGGCAGCAGTTTCAAACACTACAGCAGCAGGTCCATATAATTTTTGAGAGAATAGTTTTTTACCAATCTCGTTAAACTCGTTAGTAATGTTAATATCAGTTTCAGCTGCTTTTTTAATATCGGCAATAGCTTCGTCAAACTTAACTTTATCTGTAATAACGCTATTACCTGCAGCATCTTTACCTACAGTAGTAGCAAGTTTAGCAAGGCCAAGGTATAGATAATCTCTTGCAATTACACGTTTAGGATCTGCTTTGGTTATAAACTCTGTCATGGCAGTTAAACTTGCAGGGTAGTTACCATTTTCATAAGCAGCATAAGCAGCATAGCGTAATATCCTTGGGTTAACTTTATCCATTTGCTGCATTTTCTGTGCTTCTGCCTCAAGCGATTTGTAATCGCCGGTTAAAAGAAGGAAATCAGCATGCCTCATCCTTGAGTCAAGAGAATAATCTGTTAAGCCCATGTATTTTTCATAGTAACCAAGAGCCTTAGCGTTATACTCTGTTTTCTTAGCACCATCTGTATTTCCCCAAAGGTAATACGTTTCGGCAAGTTCCCTGTATACAGGGCCATAATTAGGGTTAACAGCAATAATACCGTCAAACGCTTTTATAGCCTCCGGAAATGCAGCACGGGTATTTTTAGTAATTACACCAAGCTGAAGTTTAGCCCTAAGAAGGCTTGGGTCCAGCTCCGATGCTGTACGGAAATTCTTGTAAGCATTGTTCTGGTCCCTGTCCTTGTAATAAGCCTCACCAAGGTAAAGGTAAGCCTGAGCATACTTAGGATCTTTTGCAACTGCTTTGTTAAGCACCGCAACTGCTTTTTTATAATCAGGTGTATCTGCATAAATATAAGCACGGCCTATGTAAACTAATTGCTCTACATCTTTCTTTTTCAGGTCTTTCTCTACAGCATCAAACTTTGCCTGAGCTGCAGCAGCATTACCACTATCAAGATCCAGTTCGCCTAATCCTATAGTATTGTAATCGGCATTATTCTTAACAGCCTTTCCTTTATTAAAGTATATGGCAGCAGAATCCGGGTATGATTGTGATAAGTATATATCGCCTAAAAGGAAATAGTTCCTGCCTTCATCCGGGGTAGATGAAATAAGCGATTTTAATATCGTTTTTGCTTTCTGAAATTGTTCGGCATCAATTGCCTTTTTAGCTTCGTTAGCATCCTGTGCGTTTGCCATTCCAAAAAGCAACAATGATAAACCAAGGAATTTAAATTTTTTCATTTCGGTCATCTTTAATTTCTCCTTATTAATATTTAGTAGTTATTTATAATTCATTACGTACTTCGATTTCCCTTGGCGGGATCTCTACGGGCAGCAATCCGGACTTTAAAATTATCCTTTGCCCCTCTGGTGCACTTATGTAATTTGCAAAACCCATGCCTAAGCCAGGCCTGCCCTGATAATTTAACAAATACAACTTGCGTGTAAGCGGGTAAAAACCCGAAGATATGTTGCTTTGCGAAGGCTTAAAATATTTTTTTTTGCCTTTATTAATTTTAACATTATCTACACCAAGTACCCTTAAATTAGCCGCATCTTCTACAAGTTCCTGTGGAGGCTGTACCAGCCAGTTTACACCAACAACTCCAATAGTACCAGCATTTTGTAAAACAAATTTAATTACTTCCTTGGTATTGTTAAGCGAATATACGGCATTTGCAGGAATTTTTGTAACACCTGCATTTTTCATTAACATTTGTAACGCACTCGAATTAGGGTTATCAAACACTAATTTTTTAACCGTGGCGGCCTCTTCGCCGCGCATAACTTTATAAACATCTTCAAGGTTTACAACAGTATCTGTACTTGTTTTATTAGTAATTAATGCAAGGGCATCTGTAGCAAAATGGGTAATGCGTGGCTTGATGTTGAACTTCTCAAAATGCGCCTTCTCATTTGCCTCAAGCTCCCTTGTAAGTACCACCACTGCACTCGAATCGCGCATCATAGCATTTACAATATCGCTCTCGTTACGATTTACCTGAAGGATATGCGCCTTAGGATATACACTTTTAAAAACAGCAAGGACATCCTCTACAATAGGCTGTACAGTAGCATCCACCTGCAGGTTAAGATTGCCTGCAATTGTGGTCTCGTCTGCAATTTCTATTTTAGACGATGTTTCATTTTTGCATGCAAAAAACACGCCCGAACTTATTATAGCTATTGCTAATAAGGCATACGTATATTTCATTTAGTCAATATTTAAAGTCAGCGGTAAATTATACGACACCCTTACAGGCTTGTCATCAATCATGCCCGGCGACCATTTTTCTTTAATCGTTTTTAAAACCCTGATCAGCTCATCCGCTAAGCCGTAACCCGGTTCTTTAAGTATTTCATAACTACTCATGCTGCCATACATTTCTATAATAAGCCTACATAAATCCGGGCAGTCATACTTTCCTTAACCCTGGGTAAGCTATAGCGTTTATTAAAAATTGTAAAACGCATTTACACCACCGGGAAATTCAGGTTTTATTTTTACTTCCATGGCATCTAATGTGGATCCTCCTGTTTAAAAGAAGGAAGTGCCGGCGTTTGAGCCTGTGCTTTTACACTAATTGTTAATAACACTGTAACAAACGTAACTATTAGTGTTTTCATTGCCTGCTGCTCTGTAAAAGCCGTATAGCCCTAAATGCTCCATAAATTATTACCAGTATGCCAAGTGTAACCCTGCCGTTGTAAGTAATATTAATAGGAACTTTGTTAGTAAATATAAGCATAAAGCCAAAAGCAAAGTACAACATAAAGAACACTATGCCTAAAACGAACAGAAATCGCTGTAAGGGCGATTTCTGTGTTTCGTAGCGGGACCTTCTTCCAGTAACCATCGCTAAATATTTTAATTAAGATTTTATATTAATCGTAATAGGAAGGTTGTAAGAAGCCCTAACCGGTTTACCGTTCTGGATACCCGGAGACCATTTGGTTTTTAACGATTTTAATACTCGTTCTGCTTCTTTACCCAATCCGTAACCCGGATCCCTAAGTACTTTAATAGCCGTAAGCGTACCATCTTTTTCTACAACGAAAGATACATATATCCTTGCGGTCATATCCTGGTCAAGTTCCGGTATCCTGAAGTTCTTGTTTACATATGTATAGAATGCCGCAATACCACCAGGGAATTCTGGCTGAACCTGTAGTCCTGCCGAATTATAAATTGTATTACCGTTATCTACAGGCTCTACACCTTTATCAAGGTCACCAGATGGCTTGGCAATATTAATATCACCTGTAGGGCTTGCCTCTGCATTACGAGAACTTGGATCGGCATCTTTAAACTGCTCTACTTTAGGTGGATCGTCAGGCACATCCTCTTTCTTAGCTGCTTCAAGAGGTTTAAATTTAACCTCTTCAACTATCGATTTTGGCGCCTGATACGCTTCTACCGGAGGTGGTGGTGGTGGTAACGCAGCCTCTACAGGAGGCTCCGGTATATCTACCACTTCTATAACCTCTACTTTATCTGTATCAGCACTATCATCACCCGATTTCATATTACTAATAATTACAGGAGCACCAATAGCACCTGCAAATAGCAATGTACCTAATATGATAGCTACCGTAGTAGTCTTTGGATTCTCTGACCTAAGCTGATAAGCACCGTAACTTTTGTTACGACCCTCAAAAACAAGGTCTATCCATTGTTTGTTAAATATACTTGACATATAATTTATATTTTATAGTTAATAGCCAAAGCTTAATATAAACCTTTGTCTTTTAATAAAGTAACTTCTTCCGGAGTAATATCACCAATAGCATAAAGCTGTACATGGTTAATAGCCATCTCATCAAGAATATCTACAAGATTTTTATAGCTTGCAGCATCACTTGCTTTAATGTTTACAATTAGGCCCTCATCTGCTTTATCTGTAAACTTCTTAGCATAAGCGGTATTTTTAAGTATCTCTCTCCTGATACCATTTTTACCAAAAGCAGCTTCAGCAGGCTGCATTCTTGGTGCTGCCAATTGACCCATATACCAAAGTATCCTGTTGTCTTTCCCAATAAGTATAGTCATCATCCTGTCTTCAGGAATCTTCATTATATCATCTTTTGGCTTCTCTGCATCTTTATCCGGCATAGCCAAAGGCATAGATTGTGGTTTAGACAGCGTAGTGGTAAGCATAAAGAAAGTAATAAGAAGGAACGCCAAATCTACCATCGCGGTAAGGTCTACCCCGGGATTTGATTTTTTACTTCTTACTTTCTTGCCGTCGCCACCGCCGCCGCCGGTATTTAATTCTGCCATTTTATATTATTTTATAATATTAAAAATCTTCGTTACGTAGTCCTGTAATTAAAAAGAACCTGTTTTTCTTTTGCTTTTGCAAAATATCTATAATCCTTTTTACGGTCATAAAATCTTCTTTAGCATCGCCTTTGATAGCGATACCAAGATCTGCTTTTTTACCAAACTCTTCAGTATTAATTTTACCTGTTTGAAGTTGGTCTTCATAAATTGCTTTATGCGCTTCCCTTGCAAGTTTAACCCAATCAGAAAGCTGATCGTTAATAGTGTCGTAAGGAATACCTTTTTGAGCTCCCGGAGCATTTCTTACCGCAGAAGATTTAGATAATAAACTCTTCAATTGGTTTAAAGGCACTCCAAAACCATCCATACCTTCAAAAGCCTTGTATTCTTTTTCAGTAAAAGTAACACCCTTTTCTTTACTTATACGCTCAAGTGTACCCCTGCGCGCATTTCTTGGTATGGTAAAAAATACCTGCTTATCTCCTATTGTAATGGTAGCAACACCTTCTTCGGGCAGCTTATCAATAATAGTAGACGCCGGCGTATCTACCGGTTTAGGTTCCGGCTGTTTTGCAGTAGCAGTCATAACAAAGAAAGATAACAAAAGGAATGCCACGTCGCACATTGCGGTCATGTCTATCCTTGTACTTTTCCTGGATATTTTATGTTTAGCCATTATTATATTTTATTTAGCCAAGGCACCCTGAAAAGCGCATCCTTAAAGATACGCTTTCCTGCCTTATTATTTTAAACTTTTAACTCTTTAATTATGCGTTGTTTGCACGAGCTCTAAACCTTCTGTAAGTTTGAGCAATTGTGAAACCTGCCTCATCAATAGCGTAAGTAAGTTTATCAATTTTAGTTGTAAAAAGGTTGTAAGCAATAATTGATACTGTAGATGTACCAATACCTGTTGCAGTGTTAATAAGTGCCTCAGAGATACCTACTGCAAGCTGGGCTGAATCTGGCGTAGAACCTGCACCCATCGCAGAGAACGCCTTGATCATACCAGATACCGTACCAAGAAGACCAACAAGTGTACCAATAGATACAAGTGTAGAAAGTATTACAAGGTTTTTCTCAAGCATTGGCATTTCAAGAGATGTAGCCTCTTCAAGCTCCTGCTGGATCGCAGCTTCTGCTCTTTCGCTGTCAAAACCTTCACGTTTTACTTCTTCATATTTTAAAAGACCTGCTTTTACAACATTAGCAACAATACCCTGTTGTTTGTCGCACTCAGCCATAGCCTCGTTAATGTTACCACCTTTTATCTGCGCCTGAACTTTAGCGATAAAAGCCTCTACGTTACCTTTACCCGCAGCTTTAGATATAACTAAAAACCTCTCTATAGAGAATACAAGAGCCATCATTAATAAACCAAGAAGCACAGCAACGATTACTCCCCCTTTGTAAACAGTACCTAAAAATCCAAGTGGATGCCCCTCTGTAGTTCCTCCTTCAAAGTTAGAAGGACTACCCATTATGAACTTCCATACAAGAACTCCCACAAGAAGACATATAACAATTGCAAGACCTGCAAATATATTAGACCCTTTACCTTCTTTTTTTTCAACCTTTTGAACAGATGCGTTTGCCATTTTTTTTAAAAATTTAGTTTTCTGATTTTTTAATAATAATAGTTTCTTATTGATATAAT
>Ga0247806_10001062_pt1 | contig 14192 bp, 15 predicted proteins | sample UWRJL059202B1_FD_179935 | JGI IMG/M metagenome (GOLD analysis project Ga0247806, IMG submission 179935) | Plant litter microbial communities from Arlington Agricultural Research Station in Wisconsin, United States - UWRJ-L059-202B-1 | ecosystem: Environmental > Terrestrial > Plant litter >... | reverse complement strand
GAAATCTGCCTTGTGGGTCACTTTCCCGGAGTTCAGAATGTTGTCGCGGACTTTGTAGAGATACGCATACGCTTCTTTGTTGGTTGCTGAATCCAGCAAGGGATACTGGGACGGGTTTCCATCAATCTCTGCGGCAACCTGTGCACCGAACTCGCGGTCCTGCGCTACCGTAAAAAGGTTAATGTCTTTGCTTTTTTCCTTTACAAATCCGCAGGCGGAAATGACCAACGTTACAACCAGGGCTGCAAATGCATAAATGGATCTTCTTTTCATGTGTTTTTTACTTCTTAGTGGTGATGGGGACAAATATACAACATTTTCAAATCGCGCTTATTCCGCCAGGTTGGGAAACCAGGTTACAGTCGCAAAAACAACGATGGCGCCCAGCACATAGCCCGAAAGCGACTGGCGCAGGTCGTGCTTGCCCAGGTACATGCGCGCTGCGAGCACCAATCCGCCGATGAGCGCACTCAGCAAAAGAACCGGGAACACGAACGCACTTTGCGTCCTGAAATAAGCAACAAGGAAGCCAAACAACATTCCTGCGCCAAGCGCATGCAGGCTGATCTTTTCATAGCGCGTAGCCAATCCGGCCAGCAGCACTGCAAAAAAACCGCCCCAGGGCAAAGCGTAGATCGCGCGGGCCAATACGCCATTCGGCGCTTTGTACATCAGTGTGATGCCGAGCAAGAGGCAGAAAACGGCAGTAATCAGTATCGGGATGAGCCTTTCTTCGCGTTTATCGATCTCGATGTTGGAGATCTGCTGTCCGCGCTTCAGCAGGAGCAGCGAAAAACCAGGTGCCAGTACGGCAAAAAAGACGAACCAGAGCAAAACAAACTGTTTGTATTCGGCAGGCATCGCAAAGAGGTTGTCGCGCTGGAAAAACCCGTACTGCTGCGAAGGAATGTACATCGTTGCGAGCAAGGCATAAATCGGCATGAACAAAGGCAGAAAGAGCCACGAGATAATCCGGGATGCTGTTTCCATTACAGTTCTTTTCTTAAGCGTGCGACAGGAATATTCAGCTGCTCCCGGTATTTCGCAACTGTTCTGCGGGCGATGTTGTACCCTTTTTCCTTCAGCAGGAGGGCCAGCCTGTCATCCGTCAGCGGTTTTTTCTTCTGTTCTCCCTCAATGGCTTCCGAGAGGATCTTTTTCACTTCGCGCGTTGAAACTTCTTCGCCTGAATCGGTGGAGAGGGATTCCGAGAAGAAGTACTTCAGCGGGAAAACACCGTAACCGGTTTGCACATATTTGGAGTTCGCCACACGCGAGATGGTCGAGATGTCGAGGCTCACAATGTCGGCAATGTCTTTCAGAATCATCGGACGCAGATTCGTCTCGTCTCCCGTCAGGAAATAGCCTTTCTGGTAGTTCATGATCGCATCCATCGTAAACAGCAGCGTATTCTGCCGCTGACGGATCGCATCGATGAACCACTTTGCGCCGTCGAGCTTTTGTTTGACAAACGTCAATGCTTCTTTGTCGGAACGCGATGTTTTGGCCCCTTCAGAATAGCTGCGGAGCATGTTCTCGTATTCGCGGCTCACTTTCAGCTCCGGTGCATTTCTGCCGTTGATGCTTAGCTCGAGTCGCCCTTCGAATTCCTGGATCACAAAGTCCGGGATAACCTGCTGCATCGATTTCGCCGATTCTTTCATTGAGCCTCCCGGTTTCGGATTCAGCTTGATGATCTCGTCGATCGCTTCCTTCAGGTCTTCGTCCTCGATCTCCAGTTTCTTCTGGATCTTGTCGTAGTGTTTCTTCGTGAATTCCTCAAAATGGTCCTGCAGGATCTTTTTGGCCGTGAACTTCGTAATGTCGCCGTCCTGCTTGCGCTCGATCTGCAGCAAGAGGCATTCGCGCAGGTCTCTTGCGCCCACGCCGGCAGGATCGAGCTCCTGTACCAAACGCAGTACTTCTTCAACCTGTGCTTCGGTAACCATGACATTCGCGGAGAACGCGAGGTCGTCCACAATGGCTTCGACTTCCCTGTTCAGGTAGCCGGATTCATCGAGGTTCCCGATGATCGTGTCTGCGATCAGGAACTGGTCGTCGTCGAGGTCGAGCAGGTGCAACTGCTCCGTCAGGCGCTCCTGGAAGGATTGCTCGCCGGAAAGCGGGATCACCCGTTCCTCGTCGTCCTTGCTGTTGTTGTTGGCCTGTGTCTTGTAATCGGGCACATCGTCATCGAGGTAGTCGGAAATGTCGAAATCATCGTCATTGTCATCCTTGTCGGTATCAATGTCGTCGTTTTCGTTGTCAAATTCGTCCTCGACTTCTTCAGCACCTTCTTCCAGTGCCGGATTCTCCTCGATTTCCTGCTTGATGCGCTGGTCAAGCTCCATGGTTGGGACCTGTAGCAATTTCATCAGCTGGATCTGCTGGGGAGAAAGCCTTTGCTCTAATTTCTGTGCTAAATACTGTTTTAAAGCCATAGATCACTTTGTATACGCGAATAAGGTACTCAAAAGCAGCTTATTCGCCAAGGAATGTATTAAAATTCTGCATTCTGCGGTGTTCGCGGGAACGGGATCACGTCGCGGATGTTGCTCATGCCGGTCACGAACATCACCATGCGCTCGAAGCCGAGCCCAAAGCCTGCGTGCGGCACGGAGCCGAACTTGCGCGTATCGATGTACCACCACAGTTCTTCCGGGTGGATGTCGAAATCGGCACATTTCTTCAGCAAAACATCGAGTCTTTCCTCGCGCTGCGAACCACCGACGATCTCGCCGATGCCCGGAAACAATACGTCCATCGCGGCCACCGTTTTGCCGTCGTCATTCTGGCGCATGTAGAAAGCCTTGAATGAAGCGGGGTAATCGGTAATGATGACCGGACGCTTGAATTCTTTCTCGACGAGGTAACGCTCGTGCTCGCTCTGCAAATCCGTTCCCCAGGAAACTTCGTACTGGAATTTCTTCTTTTTATAATGGTTCGATGCCTGCAACACCTCGATCGCCTCGGTGTAGGTCATGCGTTTGAAATCGTTGTTCACCACAAACTCCAGCCTTTCGGTCAGGCGCATTTCATTGCGTTCCGCCTGTGGTTTGGATTGCTGCTCGGTCGCATCCCTGTCGTCGAGGAACTTCAAATCGTCCTTGCAGTGATCGAGGATGTATTTACAAATGTGCTTCAGGAATTCCTCCGTGAGGTCCATGTTGTCTTTCAGGTCATTGAACGCGACTTCCGGCTCCACCATCCAGAATTCAGCCAGGTGGCGCGAAGTATTCGAGTTCTCCGCGCGGAATGTCGGTCCGAAGGTATATACCTGACCCAACGCCAATGCGGCAAGCTCTGCCTCGAGCTGACCCGAAACGGTAAGGTTCACGGCTTTTCCGAAGAAATCCTGTGAGAAATCCACTTTCCCGTCTTCTGTCATCGGCAGGTTGTCCGGATCCAAAGTCGATACGCGGAACATTTCTCCCGCTCCTTCTGCATCCGAACCGGTGATGATCGGCGTGTGCAGGTAATAAAACCCACGGTCGTTGAAGAAGGAATGGATCGCGAAAGAAACTGCGTGGCGGATGCGGAATACCGCACCGAAAGTGTTGGTTCTGAAACGCAGGTTCGCCTGCTGACGCAGGAATTCGAGACTGTGTTTCTTCGGCTGCATGACTGTTTTCTGGACATCATCCGGATTTGCTTCCCCGATAATCTCGATCTCCGAAACCTGCAATTCGACAGCCTGTCCGGAACCTTCCGATTCCACGAGGATGCCTTTCAAGCCGAGCGCAGCACCCGTTGTTACTTTCTTCAAAATTGCTTCGTCGAAGTTCTCAAAGTCAACCACTGCCTGGATATTATTGATCGTAGATCCGTCATTCAACTGAATGAAACGATTACTGCGGAAAGCGCGTACCCACCCTTTCACGATCAACTCCTCTCCCACACGGGATTGACTTAAAACTTCTGCAATTTTTACTCTTTTCATGATTTTTTTAATAGCTAATGCACACAAAAATACTTATTTCGGGGACGTAGTAAAAGACCCTGCTGCCAAAAGTGCGATTTTCTCCCGAATTGCCCCTTATATCTGTTTATTTATTGTTCCAGTTCGTCATCGTCAGGTTGACGCCGATCGTTACAAATCCTTTGATGAATTCCGTCGCGACAGCTATGCGTTCCGTGAGGGTTTCCTTTTCTTCCGCCGACCATTCGCCGAGGACGTAATCGACCTGCTGGCCTTTGTTGAACTCACTGCCTACACCAAAGCGCAGCCGCGTGTACTCCTGCGAATTGATCGTTGCCTGGATGTCTTTTAAGCCGTTGTGACCGCCGTCGCTGCCCTTCATTTTCATGCGCAGCTTGCCAAACGGCAACGCGAGATCGTCGGTGATGACGAGGATATTTTCGCGCAGTATTTTTTCAGACTGCATGTAATAATTGACCGCTTTCCCGCTCAGATTCATGTAAGTCGTCGGTTTCAGCAAAACCACCTGCTTGCCTTTGAACTTCGCGACAGCCACTTCCGCATGCTTCTGCACCGTAAATTCAGCGTCACAGGCTTTCGCAAATGCTTCCACAACCTTGAATCCAATGTTGTGGCGGGTTTCGGTGTATTTGGCACCCGGGTTTCCGAGTCCGATGACCAGGTATTTCATGCGTTTTGAGATTTTGGGGCAAAGGTAAACATTCAAGTTGAAACTCCCCGGCAGAATCCATCGGGATGCGACTAAATTGAGTCAAACCAGGTCGATACCCGTGACGAAGACAGGCCGGGAATCGTGGGCCAAACTTGTGTCCGGATGCGTGCGGACAACGACGTTGACCAGCGAAACGCCGAGCAGGCGGTGCATCCATCCCCAGGAGACTTTGTCTTTGACCTGCGTGTACAAGGGTTCGCGGACATCGGTCCACCAGAAAATCACATGTTGTTGCTCCGCGTGCAGGATACCCGAAAAGAGCTTTTCCAGCAGTTCGGGATTTGCATTTTGCACATAAACGGCTTCAGCCACCAGGAAGGAATGGTGTGCAGGGCGGATGAATTTCCGGATCACGGGAATGTACGGAATGATTTTCGTCAGCAGGCGGCCATTTTTGCCGGGCAATTGCACGATCTTCCAGTTCGCCTGCGTGACTTTTGCAAAAGCGATCATTTCTCCCTGCGGATTGCGCAAGGCATAAAATGGCGGTTTTACAGCTTGCTCCGGAACGACGTAACGGTGATTTGCAAAGTGTACCGCAATCCAGCTGTTGATCTGATTTTCATCTGTAACAAGCTCCAAATCTGGCGAATAGCACGGATATCTCCTGCTGAAAGTCTGGGTCGCGAGCTGTGTCACCGGCTTCATGCCGAAAGTTTCGGCCATTGCGACGCTGCGTGCATTGTTTGGATCGATGTACGCATAAAATGATTTCACATCGCCAGCCAGCTGTTGCCGAAAAAACAATTCCAATTCTTTTTTCAGCAGGCCTGTGCCGGTGGAACGGTTGCCTGAAGCGCCGGCCTGTAAATGAGCTGCAAATGCAAAATAGCGGATGTACCAATCGCCACCGCGGCGGCAAAAGGTCACATTCGCAAGGACTTTTCCATTTCGTTCGAGTGACAGGAACAAAGGATTGTCGATCTCCCGGATGCGCAGCGGCGTGTCCAGGTGCCTGTAAATCGCACCATTGGTGCCGTGTGTCGTATTTTCGAGCAATGTCAATAATTCCGCAGATGGTTCTTCCCGCCAGGTAAATACGGACGAAAGCGGCATCAGAGGGAGCGCTGAACGATGCGTTCGGCTTCGGCAGGCGTCAAATCCTGTTTTTCGCCGAGTCCATGCCAGCCGCGTTCTTCGAAACGCATGCGGATGAATGCAGCTGCTTTGTCGCCGTCTTCCGTATAGTCGGAAATCTTCGTTTTCATGCCCAATTCCTGGAAGAAAGCTTCTGTTTTTGCAATTGCTGCGCGGCCGATTTCTTCATCCGTCCCCGTCAGGTTCCAGACACGTTTGCCGTATTGGGCGAGCTTTTCTTTTTTGTTGCTCCATTTCTCTTCCCACAGGCGCGGCGCGATGATCGCCAATGTACGCGCATGGTCGATGCCATACAACGCGGTCAGCTCGTGGCCGATCATGTGTGTCGCCCAGTCCGTTGGAACGCCGCAGCGCAGGTTGCCGTTCAGGGCATGTGTCGCGCACCACATCAGGTTTGCCGCTGCTTCATAATCCGCAGGATTGGCCGTTACTTTCGGTGCAATTTCAAGCAATGTTTGCAGGATGGATTCCGCGAAACGCTCCTGTAAGTGATTGCCAGTCGGATGCGTCAGGTATTGCTCTGTGGTGTGTGTAAATGCATCGACAATGCCATTGGCGATCTGCCTTTGCGGCAAGGAAGCAACGACTGTCGGATCGAGGAAAGAAAACTTCGGAAAGAAGAGCGGTCCGCCCATCGTGCGTTTTTCCTGGAGCTCTTCCCGGCTGATCACCGCACCGCTATTGGCCTCGGAGCCGGTTGCAGGCAAGGTCAGCACCGTGCCAAATGGTACTGCTTCGGTAAATACTTTGCCTGGCAGGCGCAGCAGGACTTCCCACGGATCACCTGCATAACCGACAGCGCCGGAGATGAATTTCACGCCGTCGATCACCGATCCGCCGCCGACAGCGAGGATGAAGCCGACTTTGCGCAGGCGGCACAATTCGACAGCCTGCATCAGCGTGTTGAACTGCGGATTGGCTTCGATACCGCCGAATTCAATCAGCTCGTATTCCGGCAGCAATAAACGGATGTGCTCCAGCAGGCCGATGCGCTCCGCACTTCCGCCGCCATAGGCAAGCAGCACTTTTTTGGAATCTGTATGTTTCTGGATGTAAGCAGGCAGTTTTTGCAACTGGTCCTTACCAAATATGATCTCTGTAGGATTAACGACTTCGAAATTGAGCATGGGATGTATTTTATATGTATGTTATGCGGAAACTAAAGTAGGGATAATAGTCTGAAATGACAATGGAACGGGTGGTTTTTAAAGGCGTGATTTTTTAACTGAAAGCAGAATTTTCAGGTTCGGTCATTTATTAAACCTGATTTATGCGGAAACTGCATTTTCCTGTCCCAGTTCAATGTGGGCGGAAATGAACTGACGTAACTTTGTACCAGATAAGAAACACATTCACAACCTTTAAAATAAAATCACATGGAAGATAGAATTTTAGGCATCCACCACATCACAGCCATAGCAGGAGATGCGAAACGCAATTTTGATTTTTACACCAAAGTACTCGGGCTCCGTTTCATTAAAAAAACAGTCAACTTTGACGATCCGAATACCTACCACTTTTATTTCGGGGACGAAAATGGAAATGCAGGTACCGTACTGACATTCTTCCCCTGGGGAGAAGCAATCGTACCGGGCAGAAAAGGAACCGGCATGGCCACTGAGATCGGTTATTCCGTGCCGGAAGGCAGCCTGGATTTCTGGCTCAAACGCTTTGAGGAACACAATGTCATCCACAACAAGGTTTCCGAGAAATTCGGGGAGAAATACCTGACATTCCTCGATCCGGACGGACTGAAGCTCGAGCTGATTGTCTCCAAAACGCAGGACAACCGCAAAGGCTGGGAAACAGACGAAGTGAAGCTGGATGTCGCCACAAAAGGGTTCCACAACGTCACTTTGTCCCTGACAGATATCAAACCGACAGCAGCGATCCTGACAGATGTTTTTGAATACAAATTCATCGGCAAAGAAGGAAACCGTTCCCGCTATGCGACAGATGCCGTAGACCATGCAGCGATTATCGACCTCGTGGAATTACCGGCTGAAGGCCGTGGACATGTTGCAGGAGGATCCGTACACCACGTGGCATTCCGCGTGAAAAATGACGAAGTGCTGATGCGCTTCCGCCAGAAAATCGTTGATCTCGGACTCAACATCACGCCGCAGATCGACCGCAATTACTTTCACTCGCTGTATTTCAGGGAACCAAACGGCGTATTGTTTGAGATCGCAACGGAAAATCCGGGCTTCACAGTCGACGAGCCTTTGGAAGAGCTCGGCCAAAACCTGAAACTGCCTGCACAATATGAACCAATGCGTTCAGAGATCGAAGCAAACCTCATTCAAATTAACTGATCATGGAATTTCAACCCTTTCAATACATCTATAAATCCGCAGGGAACCCGGCAGCACCAACACTATTGCTGCTGCACGGGACCGGAGGAGACGAAAACGACCTCATCGAGCTCGCGGCGCGCTTTGGAAATCAGAACAACCTGCTGAGCCTGCGCGGAAATGTTTCAGAACACGGTATGCCGCGCTTCTTCAAGCGATTGGGCATGGGTGTTTTCGACGAAGAAGACCTGAAGTTCAGAACGGATGAGCTCGTTGATTTTGTCGGAAAAATTGCAGCACAGGAAGGATTTGACCCGAAAAAGCTCGTGGCTTTGGGTTATTCCAACGGAGCGAATATCGCCGGTAGTACTTTGTTCATGCATCCGGGATTCCTCGGCGGGGCGATCCTGCTCAGGCCGATGCAGCCTTTCAAGGTGCTGGAACCTGTTTCAGGCGGCCATGTCCCGGTTTTTGCGACCACAGGCACTACAGATCCAACGATCCGCCAGTCGGACACCAAAAAATACATGGATTTGCTGAAAAAGTCAGGCTATGCTGTTACGCACCAGGAACTCCAGACAGGCCACAACCTGACGCAGGAAGACCTGCATCTCGCGGTCGCATGGTTCCACGAAAGATTTAAATAAACAGACAGCCCGGTTTGAACAAGACCGGGCTTTTCAGGTTCAATCCAATTGCATAGTCATGGAAGATTTTCAAATTACCCGCATTTACGCAGATGCTACCGGAGAAAGCCATTTCGAAGATGTCCGCATTCCCTTGCGCGATGCAGGCGACATCGGTTTCCTGTCAGAAGCGCAACAAGCCGGCAAAGTTATTTTCCGCAAGGTCGCCGGATCCTACGATTACGATTTTCACTGTGCTCCGGCGCGCCAGTACATAGCACTGCTGGACGGCGAGCTGGAAATCGAAACCTCTCTCGGCGATAAGCGGACCTTTCGCCCCGGCGAAATATTGCTCGTTGAAGACACAACGGGCAAAGGGCACCGCAGCCGCAACCTCCGGGAAGAAGTGCGCACGTCGATTTTTATTACGCTGGATTGATCTGAATACCTTGTGAAATGCATGAACGGAAGGTTTGGCGTAATATCGTCCTATTCCGATATCTAAATTTTAAAAAACGAGTACATTTACGTCCAAAAGCTCCCTTTTGAAAAAGATCCTGATTGTAGACGACGAAGAAAAGCTCAGATCCCTGCTCGCCAGAATTATTGGCCTGGAGGGTTTTGATGTTGTACAGGCGGAAGACTGCAAATCGGCACTGAAAAAAGTCGCGCAGATGGATTTCGATGTCATCCTCTGCGATGTAAAACTGCCGGATGGAAACGGGGTCGATCTCTGTGCGCAAATCAAACAGCAGCATCCGCACACGGAAATTATCCTGCTGACTGCTTACGGAAATATTCCGGATGGCGTTCAGGCAATCAAAAACGGAGCCTTCGATTACATCACGAAGGGCGATGACAACAAACGGATTATTCCATTATTGTTTCGCGCACTTGAAAAATCGGCGCTGTCCAAACGCGTCTCGCAGCTCGAAAAACAACTGGGCGACCGGCATTCGTTTGACCAGGTGATCGGGAAATCCAAAGCCATTCAGCAGGCACTCGAATTTGCCAAAAAGGTGGCGCATACCGATACGACCGTCCTGCTCACCGGGGAAACCGGCAGCGGCAAAGAGGTTTTCGCCCAGGCAATCCACCAGGAAAGTCCGCGCAGCAAACAAAATTTTGTGGCCATCAACTGTTCGGCATTTAGCCGCGAACTGCTCGAAAGCGAGATGTTTGGTCACACGGCAGGCGCATTCACCGGCGCGCACAAAGACCGCAAAGGCTTATTTGCAGAAGCAGATCAGGGAACGATCTTCCTCGACGAGATCGGTGAAATGGCGATTGACCTACAGGCCAAACTATTGCGCGTGCTCGAAACCGGGGAATTCCTGAAGATCGGCGAAACGAAGCCGACGAAAGTCAGCGTCCGTATCATCGCAGCTACGAACCGCGATCTCGCCCAGGAAATCGAGAACGGCCATTTCCGCGCGGATTTGTTTTACAGGATCTCTGTCTTCCAGATCCAGCTGCCGCCTTTGCGCGAAAGGGTCGTTGACATTGAACTGCTGGCGCACTATTTCCTGCAACGCTTTACAGCGAAGACCAACAAAAAGATCCATACCATTGCGGCTGATGTACTTGAAGCGCTGAAAACACACGCCTGGAAAGGCAACATCCGCGAACTGAAGAACGTTCTGGAGCGCAGCGTGATCCTGAATGCCGGCGATGTGCTGACAATCGACAGCCTGCCGCTCGACATTCAGAATCAGTCCCTGCATGCACCCGGAAGCTCCTTCTCTGCTTTTGAGCTCGCCAGCGCGGAGAAAATCCACATTCAGAAGGTACTCAATTATACGAATGGCAATAAGACGGAAACCGCCAAATTGCTGAATATCGCCCTGACAACGCTCTACAGGAAGATCGAGGAATACAGGATCAGTTGATTAAACTTATTCAACGCCGTCAGTAGCTTTAAAAAATATGCCATTGGGCGATTGTTGAACTTGTGTATTTTAGCATGTGTAGCGCATCTACAGAGATATTCGTATATTTAGGATATGAGATTCCAGCTACTTGGTATGCTTTTCCTTTTACCCTGCTACGGCCATGGCCAGAACGGCTGTCATTTGAAGTTGATAGATGCATATTCCTATCAGCAGATAGCGGTTGACAAATCCTTTGTGCTGAACCGGAGGTCAACTGTTGATACGTCCGGAAGCCTTATTAAAATCAGCCGTTTACACGGCAAAAAGCTCCAGATTACTTCTCCAGATTATGAAGATTTCGAACAGAAGGTATCGCTAAAAAAATACAGGAACGACACGCTGGTAATTCAGCTGAAACCCAAAGCTTCGCTGGTTCAAATGCGTTTTCAGTCCCTCTGGGTATCTCCCGCAATAACAACAGACACTTTGCATTTCACAGATGCAAAAGCCTTGGAAAAACATGTTTTATCGTATTTGAACTACCTTGCCTTCCTGACCGACGACTGCGATAATGGAATGTGTAACTATTCGAATACTTACAGGTATGAAGTGTATTTTGTCGAGGAGTATTCCGTTTTCAGGATAGAAAAGGTAATTAAGCTCCAGCCACGTTCATATTCCTGTGAAGAGTTCGACAAATACCTGCAAAAATTGCCCGCGATTTTCCCAAAGTTTCAACTCGATGACAAAACCGTGCAGCCGCAATTAAGCTTTTGGATTGGTCCTTCCTGAAACAGATCCATCAACTCCCCATTTCCTGTCGGAAAATCGCCTCTATCTGTTCAATCTCTTCAGCGTACATCGTTTTTTTGCGCGTACCGAAATAAAGTGTGTTCTCAATCGGTTCGTATCCTTCCCAGATCAGTTGGATATGGCCCGCATCGAGCTCTTTCCTGGACAGGAAATCAGGGATCACCGCAACGCCCTGGCCTGCGCTGAGACAACGCAGAATAGAACTCATGTTCGGCACAATGTAATTGGGTTTGAAGTCGGGCCGTTTGTTAAAATTGAGGTTCCAGAAATGGCGCAGGTGTTCCATATCGCCGTTCGTTCCGTACCAGATCTGCTGCCTGAACCAGTTTTGAATGCCTTCCATGTTTTTCTCCTTCAACAAAGGTATCAGTGTGTCGACAGGTGTTTGCGATCCGCCGACCACCACGAGCTTTTCCTTGAAAAACGGTTTATACGACAGGTTCCTGGATTCGCCTTTTTGCGGCGTAATGATGAGGTCGAGGATGCCATTGCCGAGATCGCGCAACATTTCCGGGTAATCGCCGAACTTGATGATAACATTGAAAGGCAAGGTCGGCAGATATGATTCGAGCGTAAACTGGAAGGTTTCGAAACACATGCCGATGCTGATCGTCGCTTTTTCCTGTTGGGTCGTTTTGTGGAAATGCTGCTCGGCTTCTTCCAGCTTGCAAAGTGCTTCCTGCACATAGTTGTACAATACTTTTCCGCGTTCGGTGGAAACCATTTTCCGCGCTGTGCGGTCAAACAGCCGGTAGCCGGTATAAGCTTCCAGCGAGCTGAGGTGCAGGCTCACGCCGGGTTGGGAAATGTACAACGCTTTCGCAGCGCCTGTCAGCGTTCCGGTTTCATAAATTGCCTTGAAAGTGCGGAACCATTCTAAATTGACCATACACAGTTGTATTATAAATCTGATACAAATGTATGAATTATACTATTTTAATTATCGGAATGCCTGCCGTAATTTTGTACCTGAATTAAACATACAAGTAGTTATGAGCACACAAAAGGTATTCATTATCAACGCCGGACAAATATTCGGACATTCCGGCGGCCAATTCAACAAAACACTTTTCGACAACTCGATCCGGTTTTTCACGCAGCGCGGGTTCGAAGTTCGCACAACCGACATCAACGAAACATATGATCCCGTAGAGGAAGTGGCCAAATACGTCTGGGCCGATGTCGTCATCTACCATACGCCCATCTGGTGGTTCCAGGTTCCGCACGCATTCAAGCAATACATCGATGTCGTATTCACAGAAGGCGGCGATCACCGCGGGATTTACCACAGCGACGGCCGTTCCTCAGCCAACCCGGCGATCAATTACGGAACGGGCGGTATGCTGCACGGGAAAAAATACCTCGTTACGACCTCCTGGAATGCGCCAGCAACGGCTTTCACGCTCCCGGGCGAATTCTTCAACGAGCGCAGCGTGGACGACGGCATCCTCTTCGGTTTCCACCGCATGAATGCTTTTATTGGAATGGAACGGCTGGAAAGCCTGCATTTCCATGACGTCATGAAGAATGCGAACATCCCATACGAGCTCGAACGCTACGAAAAACACCTGGAACAAGTATTCATCCCCGAAAAAACAGAAGCATGAGCCTTTATTTAACAGCGATCATTACCGGTAAACCAGGAAGCGCAGCGGAGCTGAAAGAAGTATTGCAAAATGTCGTGCAGCCGTCCCGCCAGGAAAAGGCTTGTATCCAGTACGACCTGCATCAGTCCGCCGCAGATGAGAACGTATTCATCTTCCACGAAGAATGGGCCGATGAAGCCGGCTTTGCAGCCCACAATCAACAGCCCTACATCCGGGATTTCATCGAAAAGGCGAATGCGCTCGCGGCCGGGCCGATCTTGATCCATTTCACGAATCGACTGGCTTAGTTGCAGTTGCTCGCTCCTGAACAGAAATTAGTTGTAATTTAGCTCCAAAATTCAACCAAATGGCATTACCGAATATTTTCACAGAACCGGTTTCAGGAACTGTTATCCAGCGGATTCACGCGCTGACACCGGAATTAAAGGCGCAATGGGGCAAAATGGATGCTGCGCAGATGCTCGCGCATTGCTGTGTCACATACGAAATGGTTTACGAAGACAAACATCCGAAACCCGGGTTCATCGTGCGCCTGATCCTGAAAGCATTCATCAAACCGAAAGTCGTCAGCGAAACACCGTACAAACAGAATTCGCAGACAGATCCGGCTTTCCTGATCAAAAACGAGCGCGATTTCGAAACGGAGAAAGCCCGCCTGATCAATTACATCGTGAAAACACAGCAACTCGGCGAAGCACACTTCGACAACAAATTGTCGCGCAGCTTCGGCCCTCTGAAAACAACGGAATGGAATAACATGTTCTACAAACACCTGGATCACCACCTGAACCAGTTCGCTGTTTAATCAGATAAAAATGCAATAATACAGCCGCAGGATGAACTTTCTGCGGCTTTTTTGTTATGATCCGTTTTAAGGAGCCAGAATCAACTTCCGCCTTTGAGGGCGGATTGAGGTGGGTGGCATCGTAAATTTCCATCGTACGTTGTCAATCTTATTTCAACAGCCTTCTTCGATTGAAAGTATTTGCTGAAAAAATAAATTGTAAAATATTGTCAATCAAAACACTAGCTTTTCCAAAACCAACCCAGTTTCAGCTAACTACTTGTGGATGAATGAACAAGGATTTACTTTTGGAAGATCAAAAGCCCTTCATCCATGAAAAAAAGTCCTATGATCTTATTGACTACGCTTGCCACCGGGTTGACTGCCGGTATTTTCCTGACCTGGTCCTGTTCGGTGATTCCCGGATTGGGCCGCTTGTCCGATTTG
>Ga0247806_10001060_pt1 | contig 14207 bp, 12 predicted proteins | sample UWRJL059202B1_FD_179935 | JGI IMG/M metagenome (GOLD analysis project Ga0247806, IMG submission 179935) | Plant litter microbial communities from Arlington Agricultural Research Station in Wisconsin, United States - UWRJ-L059-202B-1 | ecosystem: Environmental > Terrestrial > Plant litter >... | reverse complement strand
TTTTTTTGTTCCTGTAAGTTGTAAATTTTCTCTCAACAAATCAAGCAGGGTCGTTCTTGGTTCAACATTAAGATTGTGTTTAGTACCATTTACTTCTATCGAAAGCGGAACTGTTTCTAAATATTCAGCGATTTTTTCATCCCACTTGTTTTCTGAAGCCATTACTAGTGAAGGCGGAGCAAAAGCAAGTGCCGTAAATAATCCTGATTTTTTTATAAAATCGCGACGTGAATTAGTGTCGTCTTCGATTACTTTCTTAATATTTGTTTTTTTGGAAGCCATGCATGCTGTTTTTAAATTAACAAATTGCTTGTAGTAGTTCTAACAAATTTAAGTATGATTTGCGAGAAAAAGTTATAAAATTCACACAATACCCTAATTCAGAAAATTTCTAGATAAGGATAATTCCAGTTAAATTTCAAAGTTGTATTTTTACAAGATTCGTTAAAAAACCTGAAATGATTTACCTCGATAATAATGCAAGTACTCGTGTAGATGATCGTGTATTACGAACTATGCTTCCGTACTTTACAGAAAATTATGCAAATGCCGGAAGCGCCCATATTGAAGGATTATCCGTAAGTGAAGCTATTGCAAATGCTGCCTGGCAAACTGCGAATTTAATTGGTGCCAATGAAGAAGAAATCATTTTTACATCGGGAGCAACAGAAGCTATAAATCTAGGCATTAAAGGCCTTGCAAATGAGGATCGTAAACACATTGTTACAATTGTAACAGAACACAAAGCCGTCTTGAATACATGCCATTTTATGGAGAGCATTGGCTTTGAAGTTACCTATCTGCCTGTTGCTGCTGACGGTGTTTTAGATATTAATGTTTTAAATGAATCAATAAGTGATAAAACACTGATTGTCATTACAATGTTAAGTAATAATGAAACTGGAGTAATTCAAAATATCGCAGCAATTTCAGAGATAGCTTACGCAAAAAATGCACTGTTTATGTGTGATGCAACACAGGCAATTGGAAAAATCCCGGTTGATGTTCAAAAGCTAAATATCGATCTCTTGCCACTTTCTGCACATAAATTTTATGGACCGAAAGGTGTTGGTGCCTTGTACATTTCGGCGAAAGCCAAATTAAAATTAGCACCTCAATTACATGGCGGAAACCAACAACGGAAATTACGCAGCGGAACTCTCAACGTTCCCGGAATTATTGGTTTAGGTAAAGCTGCAGAAATTGCTGTAAATGAATTAGAAAATGATAACAATAGAATTTTAAAACTGAGGGATAAACTTGAAAATGGTTTATTAAATTTTAAAGGTTCTTTTGTAAACGGAAATACTAAAAACCGAATTTGCAACACAGCAAATATTTGTTTTCCCGGTGTGAATTCAGAAACGTTAATTTTGGCTTTGCGGGATATTTCCGTTTCGAATGGCTCATCGTGTTCAGCGGTAACTTCTGAACCTTCGCATGTTTTAAAAGCGATGAGTTTATCAGATGAAAATGCTTTGAGTTCGATACGCTTCAGCTTGGGAAGATTTACTACTGAAAGCGAAATTGATGAAGCTATTGTGCGGGTTTTGGGTTTGGCTGAGAAATTAAGATTTTAGTTTTTTAATCTCGCAAAGGAGCAGATTCTTAAGTTTTTTTTTTTAAAAAAATTTTCTTAAGTTATTTGCTTTACGAGTTTGCGCCTTTGCGAGATTATTTTTTACACTTTGCTATACGAGAAACTTTACGAAATAAGCTTCTCATAATCCTCAATCGTATCAATATCAATATTGCCTTTTTCGAAAGGAACAGCAATTACATCATCCATAAAACGGCTAATTATTTTTTTTGCGCCTTCATGACCTTCCAGTTCCAGGAGTTCGTCAAAGTATTTTTCATTAAAAAGAACCGGTGTTCCAAACGTTTCAGAATAGGTCGATGCTGCTATTCCTTTTTCGTTATTTTGATAGTGAAGAATTAAATCCTCAAAAATAACGGTTGTAAGGTGCGGTTGGTCGCAAACGGCAAAAATACAACTCTCGCAATCCGGGCATAATGTCAATAGTTCTTTGAGTCCCTTTGCAATAGAAGTGGCTAAACCTGATTCCCAATCTGAATTAAAACAAGTTTTGACCGGAGCAAAATTAAGGTCGCTTTCAATGAGTTCTGTGTTTGATCCGGTGACCACGATAATGGTGGAATTTGGCACTAAAGAAGCTTCATGAACCGTGTTTTTTAAGAGCGTTGAATCTTTGTATTCAAGTAACTGCTTGGGCCGACCTAATCTAGAGGAATTTCCAGCTGCCAGAATAACAATTCCGGTTTTTGTTTTTAAATCATTTGACATATAGTGCTGTGTTATGAATTTTTCCGGTTTTGTATTTTAGCGAAGTTCCTGTTTTACCACTCATCATAGCTTTGATTTCTGCTACGATTGATAAGGCAATTTCTTCTGATGTTTCGGCGCCTATATCAAGTCCTATTGGGCCATAAATTCGGCTTAATTGTTTCTCACTAACTTCTATTCCTTCCGCAGATAAATCATCAAACATTCGGTTTAGCTTCGTTTTCGGACCCAGAATTCCAATATACTTGCAATTGGTCTTCAAAAGCAATTTTAGCATTGCCAAATCATATTTGTAATTGTGTGTAATCAATACAAAATACGTTTGACGATCGATGGTTATATTATCAAAAACCTGTTCCGGTTTTCCAATTAGTATTTGTTTTGCTTCTGGAAATCGCTTTTTTGTTGCATGTGTAGCACGACCTTCGGCTATTGTAATTTCCCAGCCCACTATTTCAACCATTTTTACAAGTGGCTGGGCGTCATTTCCAGCTCCAACAATAACAAGTGAAACCGGCGGAGCGATATATTCAATTAAAGCTTCTACTTCGCTGTCTTCGTCTATTCTTTTTACGGTTGTAGTTTTACTTTCTATAACATTCTCTGCTTCTGAAATAAGTTGTGCTGCACTATCAATCTGATAGAGCGGTACCGCATCTTCCCTGTAAAATAAAATGGTTCCGTCTTGTCTGGCTTGTTTTTTTAATGAAAATAAAGTGCCGATAATTGCAGGTTTGCGATCTGTCTGTAATTGCTGTAAAAGCTGAATTGGATTATTTTCAATATTCTCATCAATATATTCGAAAAGAATGTGAACGATTCCGTTACACCCCAATTGCAATCCTAATTCAAGATCGTCTTCATTATTGGTATTATAAGTGATAAGTTTATTTTGCTTTTGATGAATGGAAAGAAGTGCTTTTCGTAATGCATCCCCTTCTAAGCAGCCTCCGCTTATAGCGCCTGTTAGCGAACCATCTTCAGTTACAAGCATTCTTGCACCAGGCTGACGATACGATGAGCCTTCGACCTTAACTACTGTAGCCAAAGCTGTTTTTTTTCCTGTAAGTTTTGCTTCTGAATAAGCTTTAAGAATTTCGCTGATTTCCTTCATAAATTGACTCCTCCTAACAAAAATAAAGAATTCTTTTTTGCAAAACGAGTGAATTCATCAAAAGTATTAACTCAAAAAAACTAATCTGTTAACACTCAAAAAAAGTTAAAGTATCAAAACGAAATACTTTAACTCCTAAATATGTGATTGATTAAACTTTACTTCTGTAACGTTAAAAAATAATTTAAGTCGGATTTTATTATTTCCCGTTTATTATTCAATAAATAAATTTTATTTGGATCGTTACTTAAACGTCCGTAATATATTTGTTTTAACTCGGGCTGATCCCAGTTTAACACATAAATTGTTCCATCAGGATCTTTTTCTACGCCACGCTCATAATTAAAATTTCCAGTTTCTTTAAACTCTTTTCCGTTTCCTTTGCCCTGGTAAACGGTGATCAATTCAAATTTATGACTTTCCATTGTTCCGTATCCGTCATAAATTTTTAATATGGTTTTAATTCCGCTGCAATCTGCACATGGTAAAACTCCCTGGTAAATTTTGGCTGCAAGTAAGCTACCGCTGTCATCTATTATTTTGGTATCTGCTTCTTTATAGGATGATTCTGTTAGTTTTTCATTTTTCCTGGAAGTACAAGACATTAATAGAAATGCAACTACAATTGCAATTGATAATTTTTTCATGATGCTATTAATTTTAAAAACGTTAATTTCATAATATTTTCATATAATGGTCAACATTTTTTGCGTGAAGAATACTGTAAAATTTTAAAGCAATTTTAAGGCCAAAACATTATAATAAAAACTCAAAAAATTAACATTTAGTATTTAATTTGGTGTTATTTTATTTTTATTGAAAATAATTTTGTGAGATTAAGTTTTGTATTTTTATCGGCAGTAAGATATTACACTTAAATTTAATACTATAATATATGGGAAAATTTGTAATTACTAAAAGAGGCAACGGCGAATTTCAATTCAATTTAAAAGCTGGAAATGGCCAAACTATTCTTTCAAGTGAAGGATATGCAACAAAAGCCGGCTGCGCAAACGGAATTGAATCTGTAAAAACAAACTCGCAGGACGAAAGCCGTTATGACAAAAAAGAATCATCAAGTGGAAAGCCCTATTTTACACTAAAAGCTACTAATGGTCAAATTATTGGCTCTAGCGAAATGTATGAAAGTACATCTGCAAGAGATAGCGGAATTGCATCTGTAAAATCAAATGCTCCTGACGCCACTACAGACGATCAGACTGTATAATTCCGGACATCAATAAACACGAATTGCACTGATTGACACTATTACTTCCTGAAAATAATTTCACCAATAAGAATTTGTGCTAATTCGTAAAATTCGTGTTTAGCTGTAATTTATATAGTGCCGAATTTCTTCTTATAACGACATAATTCTTCTTCCGTTTTTTTAAGAAGTTTTTCTAAAAGCTTTATTTTATCTTCGTAAAGCATTTTGAGTGTTTCGTTATTATCCTGATTTATCAGGATACTTCCGTTATTGTTTCCTTTTACATTATTAAAATTATTGAAATACCTTTGGCTGTCGAAACTAATGATATCTTCTACACTAACTTCTAAAATGCGGGCAATTTCGACCAGTTTTATATAGGAAAGAATCGTTTTTCCTTTTTCAATTTTACTATAACCCGCCTGGGTGACACCTAGTTGATCTGCCATATATTCCTGAGTATAATTTTTCAACTCTCTAATGCTTTTTATTTTGTTTTTTATTGAAGTGGCCATAAACTTGATTTGGGGGAGATGTGGTATAGCTATAACTACAATGCTTGATTTTAAATTGCTTCAAATGTAGATTAATGAAAAAAATTTGTATATTATTTTTTTCTGGTGGTAATAATAAATCCGTAAACGATTGCAACGCCTATAAAGATTAAATCACAATCTGAAATTCTAAATAATTGTGTCATGTTTTATGTTGTCTGCAAAATATGATCAAATTTCAGGCTAAGATATTGGTCGATTTGTTTGCCAATTTTAATTTTGTCAAAAGCGCTGATTTTAATTTTTGTTTCTTTATTATAAATATCTTTTACAACAACATAATAGTCAAATTCCTTATTTTTGGGGAATCTTAATATAACTAATATTGTATAGCAAAGTAAAGTTGGAATAATAAAGTAGAGCTCTGCAAAATTTGAAAAAATCATAAAATAGTAAGCAAAAAGAGTTACTAGTAGAAAAGCAATATTTTCAAGATGATAAGACTTCTTTTTTTTGAGCAATCCCAGCTCAAGAATTTCATTAAAATTGTATTGCCATTGTTCTGATCCATAGTAAAACAGGACTTGATCATGCGTGAGGGTAAGAAACATAATATTTGAGGGTTATTTAAAATAAACATAAGAATTCTCATTCAAAACAGAGATGCGATAAAGAAAAACCAATTTTTACCTCTAAATAGATTAAGAAATTGCTAAAATGTTAACCATTATTCTTACGCAATATTACGCATAATCTGCTTTTGTATTCTTACAAACGATCTTATAGAATATAACTAAATGTTGTAATTCAATCTAAATATCAATTTTAACTTATTATTGAAAGCTACAAACTACGATTTTACCTATATAATCTTTTCCCTCAAAACATTACGTTTGTAGGACACTTTACTAATTGTTACAATTTTAACTTTCCGGTCAATTTTCGTTAAAAAAAAGCCCGCAAAGAGATTCCTGCAGGCATTAAAGTTATACTTTGTTATGTAATTTATGATTTCCTGATCATGTTTTCGATTCTCGAATATGAAATTTCTGCATTTGCTCCCGGTGCTTCTGCTACTAAAGCACCAACGGCACAAGCAAAATCAATTGCGGTTTGCGGATCTTTATCTGATAGTAAATATGTAATTAACGAAGCTAAAAACGAATCGCCTGCCCCTACAGTATCTGCCACTTTTACGGGATAACCTTCATTTTCGTAAAGCTGTCCCTTCCATAGTAAAAGAGCCCCGTGTTTTCCTCTGGTTACACAAATTGAAGTTACGTTGGTTTTTTCGGCCATAAAGTGAATATTTTCCTCAAGAGTTGTAAAAGGCGATTGTAAAGCTTCGGCAATTTCGAGAATTTCATCGTCGTTGAACTTTATAAAATCTGCCGAAAGCATCAGCCTTTCCAGAATTTCGTATGTATAATGTGGCTTTCTTAAGTTAACGTCAAAGACTTTATAAATACTGGATTGCAATAAATCTTCCAGTGAATCTCTTGAAACCTGATCACGGCAAACTAAACTTCCATAAATTAAAACATCGGCATTAATAACAAGAGTTTCAGCCAAATTATTCAATACAATTTTATCCCATGCCGATGGATAATTAATTTCGTAGGTTGCAGAACCAGTTTCGTTTAAAGTCACATTCACCAATCCTGTCGGGAAGCTTTCAGAAACCATAATAGTCTCTGTTTGAAGTCCTAATTGTTTTATATGATTTAAAATTGATTTTCCATCTTCGTCATTTCCTACGCAGCTTATCATCGCAACTTCACAACCTAATGTTTTCATTCGTAAGGCTACATTTAGCGGAGCGCCGCCTATCTTTTTTTTGTCTTTAAAAACGTCCCAAAGTACTTCTCCGTATGCAACTGCTTTCAGGTTTTTTGTGGTATTCATACTTAACTTTTTAATATTTGTAGTGGATTCAATATTATAAAGTTAAACTTTTATTTTTTGATGGGATCGTAAACGCCGAAGTATATGAGTGAAAATAAGTCACAGCGTGACGTCATATTTATAGAATTCTATCAGTTTGTATGTTAAAAAGCTCTATCGGAGGGATATATTACTGCGATCGAGCTTTACTAAATGGTACGTAATTGATTTGCTATAAATATTATAGTCTGCTGAAAATTTGAACTAAAATATTGAATATCGCCAGATTTAATCTTACTCCAATAAAAAAACAATCAATCCCCTTGCTCCGTGCGCTCCTAAAACTAAAGATTGCTCAATATCTGCCGTTTTTGAAGGTCCGGCAATAAAAGTTCCGAAACCATATTCCTGATTTCCGATTCTTTCATAGGCCTGCTGCATTGTTGGAACAATATCCTTTTTGTGTACAATAATCGCCAGATACTGTGCGATAAAAGGCGCGATACGCTGACCTAAAATATCATCTGTTACCCAAAGTGCGCTATTTTCTGCAACGCCAAAATGGGCTTTAATAATTGTCAATTCGACATTTTGCAAAGAATGCGGATCTTCGTTTTTCCAGTCTAAAACCGCCACGTCTGAAAGTTCCGGAACTGTTGTAATAATTCTTCGTTCGAGTGCGTAATTGTGCTGTAAATAATCTACTATTTCATGATAATTAGCTACTTCAACGAAATCACCGCCAATGTTTCTTAAAACGGTCTTATATGTATCCAAAACTGCAAAATTATCTGAACCTAAAACATCTAAGTTAGGTAAATCAGTAATTATTTTTGGCTGGCAATTTTTTATTTTCTGTAAAATTTCTGCTTTACTGCTCATCTTTTTTCGCTTTAGCTTCTCTCGAATTTTTCTTGTACCATTCTCTGAATGATTCCTGTGGAACTTCCGGCATTTCACGCTGGTCGTACCATTTATTCAATTTATTATTTACCAAAGCCGGAATATTTTTCATTACAAATCTTCCTGACTTTCCAGCGATATTAAAAATGGCTGGGTTTGCCAGAACGGTTGCCATGGTTTTCATTGCCACGGTTTTTGCAGCTGGTGTATGCCCTTCTTTTACCAAAACCTGACGCCATTTATACAACTGATCGTGAATGTCGATTTTTACGGGGCAAACATTCGTACAGGAACCACAAAGCGTACTGGCAAAAGGCAAGTCTGCATTTTTGCTCATATCAAGATTGGGAGCCAAAATAGCGCCAATAGGTCCGGCAACCGCATTATGGTAACTGTGTCCGCCGCTTCGTCTGTAAACTGGGCACGTATTCATACACGCACCACAACGAATGCATTTTAATGAGTTTTTAAAATCGTCTCTGCTTAGCTGTGTGCTTCTGCCGTTGTCTACAATTACTATATGAAGTTCTTTTCCTTCTCTTGGCTTTTTAAAATGGCTTGAAAAAGTGGTAATTGGTTGTCCTGTTGCGCTTCTGGCCAATAATCTCAGGAAGACGCCCAAATGTTTTCGCTGTGGAATCAGTTTTTCAAATCCCATGCAGGCAATATGAACATCCGCTAAATGCGCGCCCATATCAGCATTTCCTTCGTTAGTACAAACCACAAATTCTCCGGTTTCTGCAATGGCAAAATTAACCCCGGTTAAAGCTACTTTTCTGCTTAAGAAAGTATCTCTTAAAGTTAAACGGGCTGATTCTGTTAAATATTGAGGATTATAATTGCCTTTTTCTGTACCTAAATGTTCATGAAAAGTTTCGCTTACGTCTTCTTTTTTAAGGTGAATGGCAGGCAAAACGATATGACTGGGCGGCTCTTTACGAAGCTGAACGATAAATTCTCCCAAATCAGAATCGATTACTTCTATGCCTTTTTCGGCTAAATAATCATTCAAATGGCATTCTTCTGTAAGCATTGATTTTGATTTCACCATTTGCTTTACATCGTGTTTTGCCATGATCGAATGCACGATTTCGTTATGTTCTTTTGCATCTGCTGCCCAATGCACGATAATTCCGTTTTTTTGAGCATTAGCTTCAAATTCAACTAAGTAATCATGAATATTAGAGAGTACATTGTTTTTTATTTGTGAAGCCGTTTCACGCAGTAATTCCCAATCGGGAATATTATGCGCGGCTTTATCTCGTTTTTCACGAACAAACCAAAGTGTTTCATCATGCCAGTTTACGCGTTCTACATCTTTGTTAAAACGTGTTGCGGCTTCGCTATGTTCGACTATTTTTTTTGATGACATTTTTTATTATTTAAAAGTCAATTTTGAAATGTTTATGATTGCGTTTATTTAAACGCAAATTTCGCAAAGTTTTACGCGAGGTTCGCAAAGCTAATTTTTAACCTTAGCGTACTTTGCGTATTTTTCTTTGCGAAATTTGCGGTTAAAAACCACACTCAACGCTTATCTTAATTTTCAAACGAATTTAATATTTCGGCAATATGAATGGTTTTGATGCTGCTTTTTTGTCTTTTCAGAATTCCTTCTAAATGCATTAAGCAAGACATATCTCCACCCGTTATATAATCAACCTGATGATTTTCATGGTCTTTAATTCGGTCTTGTCCCATTTTTACCGAAACTGCTTCTTCAGTGACGCAAAATGTTCCGCCAAAACCACAGCATTCATCTTTCCTGGAAAGAGAAACCAAATCAAGACCGTTGATTTTGCTTAGTAATTGTTCAGGTTTGGAGAAAAATGGTGCGTTTAATTCCGTCATCTGCGAAAGCTTTAATCCACGCTGACCATGACAGCTTACATGCATTCCGACTCTGTAGGGAAAATTCCCGTCGATATGATCTACTTTCAGAATATCGGTAATAAACTCTGTTAATTCAAAAACTTTTTTACGCATTTCTTCTGCTATTTCTTCTTGCTTTTCGTCGTGCAAATGTTCTTTTACATGCAAAACGCAACTTCCTGACGGACAAACGATATAATCAAATCCGGCAAAATTGGCGATAAAATTGGCATCACAACCTTTGGTTAAATATTGATATCCGCTATTTGCCATTGGTTGTCCGCAACAGGTTTGCCCCATCGGAAAATGAACTTCACAGCCTAATTTCTGCAAAAGTTCATAGGTTGCTATTGCCACTTTCGGGTAAAACTGATCGACATAACACGGTATAAATAATCCGATTTTCATATTCTTTTTCATTATTTTTTAAACACATAAGCTATGTGTGTAAACATTTTTTCACGAAGATTTAAAAAAGATTTAAGCAGATCAGTTCTGATAATTATCCAAAATTAAACCTGCTAAAATCTGCCTAATCTGAGTGAATCAAAAATCATTATAATCTTTTAATCTGTGGTAACATAATATATCAATGCTTATAAAACTTCAAATCAATCAAATCATTTTGAATTGGTTTTGGATTCCAGTTTTGGTGAATTGCCAATGCCGCACCCAATGCACTTGCCTGTGCCATCGAGGCTGCGTAAACTTCTATATCCGGAAATGCTTCTGCTAATAAATTCATGAAAATGGAATTTTTGCTAAAACCTCCATCTACAAAAATCTTCTTTACAGGACTATTATGAATAACTAAATTAGTCGAAAAAAACTGTTGTTCGACCAAATCCAGCATTAATTGATGGTAGGCAATATCGTAACTTTTAAATGTATTTAAATCTCTTTTTTGAAACGGACATTCTTTTAGAATATCAAATCCGTATTTTTTTGGATACACAATCTGGAAATTTAAAGCTCTTAAATTTGAAATGATTTTTTTATCAAAATAAATATCTTTAAAACTGTCAAAAGGTACTTTAAAATGTTCTGCTAATCTTTTGGCCTGAATTTCATGTTCATTACCCGCAAATAAACGGGCTGCTTTTACCGGTTTTTCGGTGTACTGCATGTAACACAAACAATCATTTTTGAGCTCTTCAAACGTTAATGGTTTATTATTGAATGGATTCAGTGAAATACTCCAGGTTCCTGTTGATAACAAAACAAAAGGTTCTGTAAAGTTGATCGTATACGGAATAATGGCTGACGAACTATCGTGCAAACCAATTCCGACCGAAACATCATTTTCTTTTTTGATAACGTCTCTTCCTGGATGAATGGGCGGAAGCTTATCTTTTATATCTTCATTTTTAAGCCATTTGTGATACTTCATCTTTTTGAAATTCCAAAGATTGGTATGACAGCCAATACTTGTAATATCGGTATAAGCTTCGCCTGTTAAAAGAAAACTCAGGTATTGCGGAAGATGTAAACAATATTCTACTTTATCGAATAACTCCGGTTTTTCTTCTTTCAGCCTGTAAATCTGCATGCCAGAATTCAGACTTCCTAATACCGGAGAAGCTGTTTTTACTGCAAAAACTTCTTCTCCTTTGTATTTTTTGTAGAAATTATCTTTTAATTCTTTCGGATATTCTTTTAGGTAATTGTACAAAGGAGTTAAAACTTCTCCTTTATGATCAACATACACAAAACTGGCTCCGTACGTACTGAAATTTATAGCTTTTAAAACGTAATTGTTCAGTTCTTTTATTTCTGATAATCGGTCAAGAATCCAGTTTTTCAGGACTTCAATATCTTCACACGGAAAACCGTCTTCATCCACTGTTTCTTCCAGATTAACTGATTTTTCCCAAACAATTCTATAGTTTTCATCAAATAAAAACACTTTTTTGTTCGTTTTTCCAATATCAAAAATTGCAACTACATTCATTTAGTTAATTGTAAATTATAAATTGTGAATTGTGAATTGTGAATTATGTTTGATAAAATTATGTTTTTTACCTTAAGACCTAAGTATTATTAATCAAAGCCTGTTTGCTTTTATATCAAACAAGTTTAAGGAGCAATACTTTAATAGCTATTAATTCACAATTCATAATTATAAGCCTGTTGCCATTGTTTTTAATCCTCTTTCTCCAATTAGGTTTTTTCTAACGGCAAGACTGCGATACAATTCAACCGGATCTAATGCTGCACCAGAACGCAAACGGGCTTCGGCAACTAGGGCGCGAACATCGGTGCGGAAAGCATGCTGCAGAATTTCCTGTGCTTTTACCACATCGTTTTCTTCCTGAGCAATTTCTAATGCTTTTCTGTCAACCAAAAGTGCCTGAGCATAAGCAATCATAATTGCTTCTACAGATTGCAATAAATCTTCTAAAGGATCTTTGATATTGTGAGAAGCATCAATCATCCAGCCTAAATCCTTGGCGTGATTCATTCCTCTGGCATCCATTCCTTCAACCAATTCGTTGAAAATCAAAAATAATTGATAAGGTTTTAAAGCTCCGGCTGTTAAATCGTCATCGCCGTATTTTGAATCATTAAAGTGGAAGCCACCAAGTTTATTTTCCATCAGTAATAAAGAAACGATTTGCTCGATATTGGCATTTGGCAAATGATGTCCTAAATCGACCAATGTCTGTGCCTTGTCTCCTAGCTTTTTTACGTACGAATAAGATTGTCCCCAATCTGCAACCGTTGTAGAGTAAAAGTTAGGTTCTGCACATTTGTACTCTAAAAATAATTTCCAGTTTGAAGGTAATGCATCGTAGATTTCTTCTAAACTTTCTAAGGTATTTTGATACGCTTTACGAAAATTTAATTGTCCCGGAAAAGAAGATCCGTCTGCTAGCCAAACAGTTAACGATTCAGATCCTAATTCGATTCCGTGTTTGATAACCTCGATATTGTGAGCAATCGCCTGTTTACGAATGGCTTTATTAGCGTTTTGTAAAGAACCAAACTTATAAGAGTGCTCTTGGTGTGCCTGATCCTGAAAAGTATTCGAATTCATGGCATCAAACTTTAATCTGTGTTGACCGGCTAAGTTTTTAATCGCCTGATAATCTGTTGGAATATCCCACGGAATATGTAGAGAAATTGCTCCCGAAGCATTGTTTAAAGCGTGAAGCAAACCTACATCTTCGATTTTTTCTTCTAAAGATCTTGGTTCTCCACCTCCCGCAAAACGTCCGAATCGTGTTCCTCCTGTTCCTAAAGCCCAAGATGGAATTGCAATTTGAAAATCGATTAATTTTTGAATAATTGATTCTGTTTCACCAACTTCTGATGCAGTATAAGCCAATTTATTTTGGTGCTTTTTTAATAACTCATCATTATGAGACCCTATTTTATTTGATCCAATTAACATATATTTTTCTTTTAATGGAATTACATTTTATAAATATAATTTGAATTCCTGTTGTACTGCACTATTTTATGTTATTTGTTTGTTTAAAAATTACAGTCTGCGTTTAAATACTAACGTTCGAAATTATCGAACGTTAGATCACAAAAAACCACTTTTGCTTAAACAAACTTAAAAAAACTATTTTTATCTATAGAAACCCATTGATACTCCGCCATCTACATTTAAGGCATTTCCTGTTGATTTATTCAACAATCCGCCCGTAAACGCAAAACATGCATTGGCAATATCATCCGGCAATATGATTTCATTTAATAGTGTGCGTTTTGCATAATACGCCGGTAATTCCTCTACCGTAACACCGTATGCTTTTGCACGTCCTTCTGCCCAGCCTCCGGACCAGATGTTTGAATCTGAAATTACGGCATCAGGGTTTACCGTATTTACACGGATTTTATCTGCTCCAAGCTCTGCTGCCATAAGGCGTGTTAAATGTGCCTGGGCTGCTTTGGCCGATCCATATCCTGGATTGTTCGGTCCTGCTACAACAGCATTTTTGGAAACGATGTTTACAATGTCTCCACCAAAGCCTTGTTTACGCATTACTTCGATTCCGGCTTTCGATACAATAAATTGCCCTTTTACCAAAATGTCATATAATCTGTCCCATTCTTCCAAAGTATGTTCGGCTATTGATTTTGAGATACTGATTCCGGCATTGTTTACAACAATATCAACTCCTCCAAAAGCCAGACAAGCTTCGTCGAGTGCCTTTTCTGTACTGCTTTCGTTTGTAACGTTTAATAATGTGCTTGAAACAGCATCTTTTCCAAATGATTTTATGAAGTCTTTTGTTGCTTCGTCAAGTCTTTCTTCATTGATATCGTTAATAATTACGCAAGCGCCTTCCTGGGCAAATTTCTTGGCAATAGCTTTTCCAATTCCTCCGGCTGACCCGGTGATTAGGGCAACCCTTCCGGATAAAGCTTTTGGTTTTGGCATACGCTGTAATTTTGCTTCTTCCAACAACC
>Ga0247806_10001058_pt1 | contig 14215 bp, 9 predicted proteins | sample UWRJL059202B1_FD_179935 | JGI IMG/M metagenome (GOLD analysis project Ga0247806, IMG submission 179935) | Plant litter microbial communities from Arlington Agricultural Research Station in Wisconsin, United States - UWRJ-L059-202B-1 | ecosystem: Environmental > Terrestrial > Plant litter >... | reverse complement strand
CCGGGAAACAATATTGGTAACATTGAGGAAAGAATCATTCAAAGAGAAGATGTATTTCTTTCGTGGGATGCAGCTGGTGAAATTTATGGATTGTGCGAATCGGAAGTACGGAAGACACTTGCAGAGCGCCGGGAGCAATTGCGGATTGCTCTGAAACAAGGCAATTACCTGTTCATCACATTGGGCAGCAGTTTCGCTTACCGGAATCAGCAGACTGGAGAAATTGTCGCGAATTGCCACAAAATGCCACAGCGTTTATTTGACAAGGAACTTACTTCTACCGCAACAATGCAAACCATGTGGATCGAAACATTACAATCGCTGAAGGAATTCAATCCGGAACTGCAAGTCGTGTTCACCGTGAGTCCGGTTAGGCATTTCAAAGATGGGTTGATGGCAAACAACCGCAGTAAATCGCGTTTGTTTGAGCTCATTGGCGAACTGGAAGCTACTTCATCGGCGCTTTATTTTCCGGCGTATGAGATTGTCATGGACGAACTAAGGGATTACCGTTTTTACAATGCAGATGGTATCCATCCGAATGAACTGGCGGTCCGATATGTTTGGGAACGGTTCGAAAAGGTATTTTTTAGTGCGCAGACACAGGAATTGTGTCAGGAAATGCGGAATTTGCGCTCCGCATTCTACCACCGCATGCTGCAACCGGATGCGAAGGCAGCCCATGCTTTTGACGAAGCAAGGACACGCAAGCTCAAAGCATTTTTAGCCGTTCATCCGGAGGTCTGCTGGTAAGCATACCGATTATTTTTTACCAGATCGGTATCATTGCAATACCTCGTTCAGAAATTGCAGCAATAATTCCCATGAACGTTTGTCTGCCAGCGCGTTGTAGGCTGCTCCTTTCGAATTGTCGTTGCCGGCGGCAGGATCTGTAAATGCGTGTACGGCATTGGCATAATAGATCATCTGCCAATCGGCTTTGGCTTCGCGCATTTCCTGCTGAAAATCTTTGATCGATGCTTCGGAAATGTATGGGTCGTCGGCACCGTGGCAAACCAATACTTTCGGTGTGATTTGCCCGATCGCACGTGCAGCATCGCGTTTGAGGTCACCGTGAAATGAAACCACGCCGCGCACGGGAAGGTTGGTCCTTGCTGCTTCCAGCGCGCCGAGTCCGCCGAAACAATAACCGATCACTACGATTTTAGAGCGATCTGCGCCCGCTTTGATCAGTTGGTCCAGGGCCAGTTGGATGCGTTTGTGATAAGCAACAGGATCTTTCTTATAAATGCCGGCTTGTGCTCCTGCCTCCTGGGCATTCGCTGGCTTGTGACCATCGCCGTAAATATCCGCGACAAATGTATAATGTCCCAATGCGGTCAGTTCCTGCGCTACTTTCTCGGCGTGCTCGTCGATGCCCATCCAGGCAGGCAGGATCAGTATACCTGATTTTTGTGTTGATGCCTTTCCAGGAACGCCGACCAGCCCGGTTAAAGTCTGCTGTCCATCCTGGTAATGTACTTTCGTGGATTGTGCATGACCGAAAGAAACCGTGGATAAAATACCGAGTAAAAATGAATAATTGGAAATGTTTTTCATGCGTGCCATATAAGGATTTAGTGCAATAAACCCGGAAAAGCTCAAAATGTTCGTCCGGGACTGAATTGCAGTTAAAATTAAAATATTTTGCAGCAAAAACGCTGTCATCGTTAAATATTTATTACTTTTTCCATGTAGAAAAGAATGTTTATACCTTTAAACGGTAATGTTTTTTGATTTGATTATTTAACCAACTCAAAATCAATTAGAAGTAGTCTATGGAGCAATTCACCATATTTATTGTTGAGGACGATCCCTGGTTTGGCGGGTTGCTGCGCCATCATTTGACGATGAACCCCGATTACGAGGTGTCTTTGTTCACAACGGCCAAAGAATGCCTTGACCAGTTGCACAGAAAGCCGGATGTCATTTGTGTCGATTTCGGTTTGCCGGATATGAACGGTGATGCGCTTCTGCTGAAGATCCACCAGGTGAATAAACACATTCCGGTGATCATCATCAGTGCACAGGAGGAAATATCTGTTGCTGTGGACCTGTTGAAAGCAGGTGCGCGGGATTACCTGACGAAAAATGAAAACACGAAAGATATCCTGTGGAACTCAATCCTGCAAATCCGCGAAAATGCAGCGCTGATCCACGAAGTGGAGGAGCTGAAAGAAAAGCTTGAACAAAAATTCAGCTTCGAAAAAGCGATCATTGGCCAAAGTGCCGCGTTGAAAAAAACGTTTGTACTGATCAGCAAGGCGATCAAATCCAATATCAACGTTTCCATTGCCGGAGAAACGGGAACAGGAAAGGAGGTTGTAGCGAAGGCGATCCATTTCAACAGCGACCGAAAAAAACAGCCTTTTGTGACCGTAAACATGGCGGCCATTCCGAATGAGTTGCTCGAAAGCGAACTGTTCGGACATGAAAAAGGCGCTTTTACAGGCGCGATCAACCGGAAAATCGGCAAATTTGAAGAAGCGAATGGCGGTACCTTGTTCCTCGACGAGATCGCCGAGATGGAGATCAACATGCAGAGCAAAATCCTGCGTGCCTTGCAGGAAAGAGAAGTCGTGCGCGTCGGCGGCAACGAGAAGATCAAGTTCAATGCGCGCCTGATCACCGCTACGCACAAAGACCTGGCGGAGGAAGTCAACAACGGGAATTTCCGGGAAGATCTTTTTTACCGCATCATCGGACTTAAAATCGAGCTTCCACCGCTGCGGGACCGGGGGAACGACATCCTGATCCTCGCCAAGTATTTTGCGGATGAATTTGCGCAGGAAAATGGTATGAAGCCTTTGTCTTTTTCACCGGAAGCGAAGGACAAGCTGATGAAATACAACTTTCCCGGCAATGTGCGGGAATTGAAAGCGATGATTGAGCTGGCCTGCGTGATGAGCGACGAGCGCGAGATCACCGCGGAAGATATTACGTTCAACAAGCTGAAGAATGACGATCTTTTCACGACAACGGAAAAAACACTGCGGGAATACACGATAGATATCGTATCTTATTACCTGCGGAAGTACGACAATGACATCATGGAAGTGGCCCAGAAGCTGGATATGGGGAAATCCACAATCTACAACATGATCCAGAAGAATGAGGTGAAGGTGAAGTAACGCTACGAATTGTGCGCTGACTATGGATAAACATGCGTATTTGAAAAAACAGATCCGGGAAAAACTGGACCCGCAATTGTTGCAGGATCCCTCGGTACAGGCCTTCATTGCTGCCATCAACGATACGTATATTACGTTTGAACGGGAAAAGCAGTACATGACGGATGCTTACGAATTCAGTCAGGTGAAATACCAGCAGGTGTATGAAGATTTGCTGCACAATACCGAAATGAAGCAGCAGGCGCTCAATCAGCTCAAGGAAACGATCCGCAAGATCGACCATACTTTTCAGTTGCCTCCGCAGGATGAACAGGAAGATTTTATGCTCGTCATGGAATACCTGAATGAGCAGATCGAAAGGAAACAGGAGGTTGAAAATAACCTGTCCTGGTCACTGAAGCTCATTAAAACCCTGTTGTCGAACCTGTATTCGGGCATCATGGTCGAGGATGAAAACAGGAAGATCCTGTTCATCAACCAGATTTTCTGCGACATCCTGAACATTCCTTATCCGGCGGAGAACCTGGTCGGTGCCGATTGTTCGCAATCTGCAGATCAGAACAAACAGTTGTTTAAAGATCCGGAAGGTTTCCATTCCAGGCTCGATACGATCCTCAGAGAACGTAAGCCGGTACGTGGTGACGAATTGCAGACTGTTGACGGCAAATACCTGCAGCGCGATTATATTCCACTTTTTATCAATGGTCAGTACAAAGGGCATTTCTGGGAATTTACAGATGTCACGGAGCGCAAGATAAACGAGCTCGAATGGATGGAAAACCGGCAGAAGCTGAATACCTTGTTCGAAATCTCCAAGTACATTCTCGAGGAAGATGAGGTGGCGAAGACCGCTGAGCGTATTTTGTCCCGCATTTGCATCGATTACCGTTGGGAATGCGCGGGCTGGTGGAAACCGGACCTGAAAGGGGAAATGCTGAAAAACCAGTCTTTCGTGACTTTTGATAAAACGGACCTGAGTACTTATTACCGCCAGGTCGTAGCCACTACGCATGCCCGTGGCGAGGGAATTACCGGTAAATCCTGGCAATATGGAAAAGCGTGCTGGAACAAGGGATCAATTCCGATGGAAAACGGTGTTTGCGATTACAGTTCGCTGTCCGTTCCTGTTTACATCGATCGTGAATTGTATGCGGTACTCGATTTTTACTGCAACAAGCCTAAAGTGGAAGATGAAAACCTCGTGGAGCTCATCACGGCTGCCGCCCGGCAATTGTACCAGTACGAACAAAATGCGCAGGCCCGCGTGCAGCTCATCAATTCTGAACGAAGTTACCGGACGATCGTTGAAAAAGCGACGGAAGTCATTTACAAAACCAATAAACAGGGGCGTTTCATCTATGTAAACCCCGTTGCGGAAAGAATCACTGAATATTCGAAAGAAGAGCTGTACGAGAAACATTTCAGGGATTTGATCCCGGTCGAGTACCAGGAAAAGGTTATGCATTTTTATGCAGAACAGATCCAGGAGGCGAGAGTTACCTCTTACCATGAATTTCCGATCATTACGAAAAGCGGGCAGGAAAGATGGATCGGACAAAGTGTACAATATTCTCCGCTGGAAGAAGCCAACTATGAATTCACGGCGCTCGCCATCGACATTACAGAGCGGAAAAATTTTGAGCGCAACATTTCCCTGCAGGAAGAGAAATACCGCAACATTATTGCCAATATGAACCTCGGATTGCTGGAGGTAGATCTCCGGGAGGTTATCCAGTATTCCAACCAGGGATTCTCCGAGATTTCCGGCTATTCAAACGAGGAACTGATCGGAAAACGCGCACCAGACCTTTTCATGCACGGCATCAACGCCGAGAAAATGAAACGGCAGGTACAGGAACGCGTGCGGGGGAATTCCGATATTTACGAGGTTTCAGTCAAGAACAAAAGGGGAGAGCTGCGCTGGTGGATGATTAGTGGCGCGCCGAATTACAACGATGCAGGGGAACTGATCGGCTCGATTGGGATCCACCTCGACATCACGGATCAGAAGCGTTTGGAACAGCAGCTCGAAGTGGCGATCATCAAGGCCGAAGAATCGTCGAAAGCCAAGGAGGTTTTCCTGGCCAACATGAGCCACGAGATCCGAACGCCTCTGAATGCGATCATCGGCATGAACCGTGAGCTTGGCCGCGGAACGCTCGACGAAAAACAACGTTTGTACCTAACAAACGCGTCTACCGCCTCACAGCATTTGTTGTCGATCATCAATAACATCCTCGACATTTCTAAGATTGAAGCCGGGGAATTCCAGCTCGACCAATACCACTTCAACCTGAATGAAACGATGAACGATGTGGCTGCGATTATGCAGAACAGGGCGGAAGAAAAAGGCCTGAAGCTCTATACACATATCGCCGAACAAATTAGTCCGACGTTGATCGGTGATTCTTCGCGCATCCGTCAGATCCTGCTGAACCTCGTCGGTAATGCGATCAAATTTACAGATCGCGGCAATGTGTCGATGACCTGTAACCTGCTCGAAAAAGACAGGCAGGGACAGAAAATCAGGCTCTCGATTGCCGATACGGGGATCGGGATGAACGAAGCTTTTACACAGAATATTTTCAATAAATTTTCACAGGAAGACAAGTCCATTTCCCGGAAGCAGGGTGGAACCGGACTCGGTATGGCGATTACGTATGAGCTTGTGCAGCTCATGAAAGGGAAGATCCAGGTTAAAAGCCAGAAAAATATAGGTACAACGATTGAGATCGAACTTACTTTGCAGGTTGGAGATCCGCTGAAAGTGGCCGTCACTACGACAGTAGACCAGGTGGTGGATATCAGCGAGGCCCGCATATTACTGGTCGAAGACAATGAATTCAACCGCCTCGTGGCGACGAGTATTTTGAAGCACTACAACTGCGAAGTCCAGGAAGCGGTACATGGTCTGGAAGCGGTTACCATGCTCCACTCCAGGTCGTTTGACGTAATCCTCATGGATTTGCAGATGCCGGTCATGGACGGATTTGAATCTACGAAGGTGATCCGCAATGAGCTGGGAATTACGACGCCCATCATTGCTTTGACGGCGAATGCCTTTAAAACGGAAATCGATCATTGCATGGCGGTGGGCATGAATGATTGTGTCACAAAGCCTTATGAAGAAAAAACGCTTGTTGATGCTATTTACAAGCACATCTCACAGGGAAAAAGCCGAAATAACAAAGAATTGGAACTAAACGCTAAATTCAATACGATGCTCTACAACCTCAACAAATTAATCGACATCAGCCGCGGAGACAAGGAGTATGTCGGCAAAATGATCCGGATCTTCATCGACCAGTCGGAAGCTGCGGTGCGCCAGATCCGCGAAGCATATGCCGTCAAAGACCTCGAGACGGTTTACAAAACCGCGCACCGCATCAAGCCAAGTATCGACAGCCTGGAGATTACGAATCTTAGGGAAGAGATCCGCGCGATCGAAATCATCGCCAGGGAAGGTGAGGACTCTGAAGACCTTGCGGGCTATATCAGCCACCTGGAAACAGTTTTGGTAGAAGTCATCGATGCCCTGAAAAAAGACAAGCTCGCACAGGAAACTGATCGTCCGTAAAATAGAGATTATTCCATTTGGTGGAAATTAACGGTAAAAACAGTTGTTTTAAGTATTTGATTTTCAGCGTATTGATTTTTTGGTATTTAATTGGTAACGCTCGCCAAAAAATGTAAATGAGAAACGAAGACTTGAAAATATTCCTGGTGGATGATGACATTTTTAGTCTGAATCTCTACAGCCAGCATATTATCAATTTAGGATACAGGGATGTCTACCTGTTTGAGAAAGGACGCGATTCACTGGAAAGCCTGGAAGAAAATCCAACGATTATTTTCCTGGACCACAACATGGATGACATTCTTGGATTGGATGTTCTCAAAGAGATCAAAAGGGTTAACCCCGGGATTTATGTCGTGATGATCTCCGCACAGGAAAATGTGCAGGTCGCTGTGGATGCAGTTAAATACGGCGTTTTCGAATACATCATCAAAACGGAAGATGTGCCCGCCAAAATGGAGGAGATCATCAACCGAATTGTCGCGATACAAAGAGAATTTAATAGGAGTCATTCAAATTGAATGACGTTTTAGTAGTGCGCAACCGAAGAAAAGGCCCAGGATTTGATCCCGGGCCTTTTTGATGTATAGCGGTTAAAGTAACCTTGGTTTAGTGTTGACTAGTTGAAAGTGATGTTCTGGTCTTTGCTGTATTTCACCTTATATCCGAAATTGATTGTTCTGCTTTCCTTGCTCTTCAGGTTGATTTCCCACTCCAGCAGGCCGGTCGTCTGGTTGTAGCGTGCTTTGCCTGTATCTACGGATTCGATCGTGATATCTGCATTTTGCGTCACAGGCAACTGGTCCTGGATGATGATCGTTGCATTGACCGATTTCAGGTTTTTAAGCTCGATCTCATACGAATTGATCTTTTCTTTCTGTGTGCCGATGATCTTCTCCTTGCTTTCTTTTTTTAATAAAGTGCGCTTCACGATGAGGTTTGGATCGCGGCCAAGCGACAAAGAAAGAGTGTCGTCCATGGTCGAAGGATCGAGGTAGGTTTCGCCGATGTAACTGCCGTCGAAAAAGATATTGGCCTTTGCCGGAACAAGCTGCAGCTCATCGAGCTTGGAGATCTGTGCTACGAGGTAAACGGAAGCGTCGATCTTCGGAACGGTGTAATATTTGAAAGACGCCGTCAGGTCTTTGTTGCTGATCAAAACCATGTGCTGCTCATTGTTGGACTGTATCGTGTATGGCAGGTCGATGTGGAACTCGGCGGATATGATATTGTCAACGAGTGTTGAGAAATCGGCAGCTGTCTGCGCGTTGTAGGATACTTCTTCTTTGACCATGTCTGAATCGGTATCTGCCTTGTATTTCTTTTCATACGTCGCAGGGGCGGGAACGTTGGAATAGCCGTTGGCCTGGTATTGCGGACGTGCATAATAATCGATGTACCACGGGTGCAAAGTCGGTTTCGTTTTGTTTTGATACGGATTGTTCGTGGAGATCGTCAGGCGTACATCTTCCCAGTTGACACCGGTATTCTGAAATACCTGTGCTTTGTAGTTGAGGTTGACTTTGCCCGTTGTGATCTCGCTGCGGAGGTCGTACAAAGGTGTCCAGCCGGCTTGTGAAACGAGGTATGAGAACGAAATTTTTCCCGATACGATCTCTTTGGAAGAAACAGTAATGGTAACACGGTGAACCGGCCCTTTTTCCTGTACATCCTGCTGTGTATTGCTCTGGTAGTTCCGCAAGGTATTGAGTCGCGCCTGCATATCTGTCTTGCGCAAATTCTTTTCTGCCTTGCGGCGATTGAGCTTCAGCAGTTGTTTGTTGAGCTCGTTCATCTTCGTGCCGTAATATTCAACCGCCTGTTTCAGCAACTGGATCGAATCGTTGACTTTTCCCTGTCCACGGATTGCGCCATTGTTGGAAAGAATCGTTTTCGTTGCATTCAGCACATCGATCTCGTCCTGGATTTCCTGGAGCTCGTAGCCGATTACGAGCAGCGAATCTTCAAGTACGAACATGTCTTTCCGGATCTTCAGCGGTAAACCTTCGAGACTTTTCGGCGGTGTGGGCTGCGGATAAAAAAGACTGTATTTGGAATCGAGAATGATGATATTTCCCGAGGCTTTGACCTGGAGACTTTTTGCATCGATCGTCGGACAAATGCCGTCGATGATGATTTCCGTAATTCCCGGTTTGACGGTATAGCTCGCTTTGCGGTACACTTGTGCGCCTTGCGTATAAACAGTCACTTCAGAGATCGTGGATTTGATGATTTCTTTTTCTGTGGCCAGGAGGCTGCTCCCGGTGCCGGCAATGAATGCGAGGCATGCAAATATTCGTTTCATATCCTTTGCGTTTGAATTTGAGCATCCGTACATCGGCTGGCAGGATTCGTTCAATACAACAGCATTTAATTTTTTCTTTGATTTTATAGAACGTTGTTTTACAGTGTTTTTAAGACTTATGATTTGATTTTTTTCAGCTATCGGTGTACAACTTCCCGAAACAATCCATACATTTGTCGCATCAAACGGCTGCAAACGGCAGCAATTGATTTATACAGAAGAGGCGAGAGACAGGCTTTAAGACCCTCTGGCAACCAACTTTAAGTCGGGACTGCGGTCGCGATTGGAAAACCGGTGCCAATTCCTGATTCCGAATGTTCGGAGCATATAAATTGAGAAAATATGGAACAAAAACTTCTTTCAAAACAATTGGCATCTGTGCATTCCGCAGGAACAAATTCCCGTAGGGTAATTTTCGCACGACCAACGCTTGTAAACGTCCGTTTATCAAAGTCTCAGCAGTACATGTGCTGTTGCTTCCCCAACTCTTAAGCTGATCTCAGTCTGATCAACCGATCTGCGGATTTCCATTCCGCACCGGTCATTTTTTGTCCTGTCCGGCCATACTGCCGCTTATTTTCAAAACATTTCCAAAAACACATGAAAAGAATAAAAACATACCGTTCGGCCGCGCCTTTCCACCTCGAGAGCGGGGAAATCCTGCCGGAACTGAACATCGCTTACCATACGTTCGGGGAATATGTACCCGGCAAATCAAAAGTTGTCTGGGTTTGTCACGCGCTGACCGCCAACAGCGATGTTTCCGACTGGTGGGCAGGACTTTTCGGCAAAGATCAATATTTTGACAATTCAGAATACTTTGTCGTTTGCGCGAATTGCATCGGCTCCTGCTACGGAACGACAGGTCCTTTGTCCTATGCGCCCGGTGCGAAGCGCTATTTCCTCGATTTCCCGCTTATCACAATCCGCGACATGGCGCGTGCACATGCATTGTTGCTCGAAACTTTGCAGCTGGAAGACATTTACCTGCTGATCGGTTCCTCACTTGGCGGACAGCAGGCGCAGGAGTTTGCAGTATTGCTTGGGGAGAAACTGCAAAACCTTGTGCTGATCGCGACCAATGCCGTGCATTCGCCTTTTGGCGTTGCCTGCAATGAATCCCAGCGTCTGGCTTTGCTGGCAGATCCTTCTTTTACGGCCTGCGATTACAACGGAGGTAAAAATGGCTTGCGCGCAGCACGCAGCATTGCGATGCTGAGCTACCGCAGCTATGCTGGCTATCTCGCGACACAGCGGGAGGAAAGTAACCAGTGTGTAGACGGATTCCGCGCGGCATCTTACCAGCGCTACCAGGGACTGAAACTGACGAACCGATTTAACGCCTATTCCTACTGGAGCCTGACGAAATCGATGGATGCGCACAACATCGGCAGAAAAAGGGTTTCTATTGAAGCAGCTTTGCGGGAAATTACGGCCAATACGCTGATCGTAGGTATTTCCAGCGATGTGCTTTTCCCCGTGTCAGAACAGGAATTCCTGCACAAACACATTCCGCAGGCCGCGCTGAGTGTCATCGACTCGATCTTTGGCCACGACGGTTTCCTCGTCGAAACCAAACAGCTCGAACAGCGGATCAATGATTTCCTGCACAACGATTTCAAAAGCTTCAGGAAAACCACATTTAAAACCCATAAACATTTAAAATCAGCTTAAACCATGAGAAATCAATTGAACATCGGCCTTTTTGGATTTGGTTGCGTAGGCAACGGATTGTTTGAAGTCCTGAACCAATCCAATTTACTGGACGCAAAAATCAGCGCAATCGTCGTGAAAAACCCGGCCAAGGTGCGAAGCCTGTCTGCGGAACATTTTTCCTACGACAAAAAAACGATTCTCGACAATCCGGAAATCAACGTCGTTGTAGAGCTGATCGACGATTCGGCGGCGGCCTTTGAGATTGTCTCTGAAGCCATCCGCAAGGGAAAACATGTGGTGACGGCCAATAAAAAAATGCTGGCTGAAAACCTGACTGTTTTGCTACAGCTCGCTGCGGAAAACCGTGTTTCGCTGTTGTACGAAGGCGCTGTCGGCGGCAGTATTCCGATCATCCGCAACCTCGAGGAATATTACAACAACGATTCGCTTTCCGGCATCCAGGGCATTGTGAACGGGACGACGAATTACATCCTGACGCAAACCAATGCCGGGAAGGATTACCAGACTGCTTTGGCAGAAGCACAGGCTTTGGGTTTTGCAGAAACAGATCCAACGCTGGATGTCGACGGCTTTGATTCGAAATTCAAGCTCGTTTTGCTGATCAAGCATGCTTTCGGACTGACGCTGAAACCGGAGGAAGTTTTCAATTACGGCATCCGCCATATCAAGGAGCAGGACGTGCGTTTTGCCGCTGAAAAAGGCTACAGGCTGAAATTGTTCTCACGTGCCGAAAAGATCGGTTCACAGCTTGTTGGTTTTGTAGCGCCGCATTTCATTCAGGAAAACAATGCTGCTTACAATGTCAACGATGAGTTCAATGCAGTCGTCGTGGAAGCATTATTCTCCGACCGCCAATTGTTCCTCGGCAAGGGTGCGGGAGCTTATCCGACAGCGAGTGCCGTGCTTTCCGATATTTCTGCGCTGCAATTTGATTACCAGTACGAGTACCGCAAATCGCAGGATACAGAAGCCAACGGCTATTCGGAGGATTTTTTCCTGAAAGTGTACATCGGTTCCGAATACCTGCAATCGATCAATGAAATCCCTTTTTACAAGGTCGATGAATTGTACCAGAGCGAAAACTACAATTTCCAGATCGGTTGGGTGAAGTTCAGTGAGCTGAGTACGTTCAATTTTAACCAATTGCAGGACCGTTTCCTCGCGGTATTGCCGGAGGCTTTCCTGACGGAAGACCAGTTCTCCGAACAGAAAGCAGAAACCTTGTTTGTACAGGAGATTTACAATTAATACAGAAGAGATTATGAAAATCCAACTCCGCAGGATCAACGATGCGCTGGCGCTTGAAGCCACGAATGCTGAAGGTCAAAAAACGACCATAGACGCCAGCGGGCAGGTGGGCGGACAAGGTTTGGGCATGCGCCCGATGGAGCTGGTTGCTTCAGCACTGGCTTCCTGTACGAGCATCGATGTGTTGCTGATCCTGCAAAAGAAGCGCATTGCGTTGAAACAATACGAAATTGAGGTCGATGCAGTGCGCAAAAACGGCGTTCCTGCGCCTTTTGAATCCATTCACCTGCATTTCCGCGTCGATCCCGCCGATCCGCGCGAAACAATAGAAAAAGCAGTTGCATTAAGCGTGACGAAATACTGTTCCGTAGCCGCTTCCCTGTCGCCCAATTGCGCAATCACTTACGAAGTCACCAACGATTAATTTTAGCTCATTTTATGAAATCCGAACCCATTCAAAATACCGGTTTTGAAAACCTCGATGCAGAAACCCAGGCGATCCGCATCCAGACCGAACGTTCACAACATGCTGAACACGCCGTTCCGCTGTACCTGACGAGCAGTTATGTCTTTGAAGATGCAGAAGAAATGCGGGCGCTTTTTGCCGATGAGAAGGCAGGTAATATTTATTCGCGTTATTCGAACCCGAATGTGCAGGAGCTGATCGACAAGGTCGCGATGCTTGAACATGCAGAAGCGGGCTGGGCAACGGCTTCCGGCATGGCGGCGGTTTTCACGACTTTCGGAGCGCTTTTGCAATCAGGCGACCATATTGTGGCGAGCCGTTCTTTGTTTGGTTCCACGCACCGTTTGCTGACAGAGATCTTTCCGAAATGGGGCATTAAGTCAACCTTTGTCGATGCGGGAGATTATGCAGCTTATGCCGCCGCAGTTCGGGAAAACACGAAACTGATTTACATCGAAACGCCTTCGAATCCCGGACTGGATATCATCGACCTGGAAAAAATCGGGCAGATTTGTAAGCAGGCAAATCTGCTGTACATCGTCGACAATTGTTTTGCAACGCCGGTTTTGCAACGTCCTATCGACTTTGGGGCAGACCTGGTGATCCATTCCACGACGAAGTACCTCGACGGGCAGGGCAGGACTCTTGGCGGATTGATCCTTGGCCAACAAGCGCTGATTGGCCGCATCGAAGCTTTTGCAAGACATACAGGTCCGGCGATGAGCCCGTTCAATGCGTGGGTCATTTCAAAATCCATAGAAACACTGCACATCCGCATGGAACGCCACACGGAAAGCGCGCTGAAAATCGCGCAGCAGCTCGAGCGCCATCCTGCTGTGGCCTGGGTGAAATATCCTTTCCTGGAAAGCCATCCGCAGTATGACATTGCCCAACAACAGATGCACGGCGGTGGTGGCATTGTAACCTTTGAGCTGAAGGGGGGGCTCGCAGCCGGGCGCCAGTTTCTCGATGCGCTACGCTTATTTTCCCTGACCGCCAATCTCGGTGATACGCGCAGCATTGCGACGCATCCTGCATCCACCACCCATTCCAAACTGACCCGCGAAGAGCGCGCTACCGTTGGTATTTCCGATGGTCTGGTGCGCCTGTCTATCGGCCTGGAATCGGTAAAGGACATCTGGGGTGATGTGGAAGGAGCTTTGCAACTGTCGGAATAGCAGCCTTGTTTGCCACAGAAAATGGGACAGGATAAGCATTTTCTGCGTCGTCTTTTAATTGTCTTATTTCGGTCTGATGCACCTGTAAAACGCAGGGAATGTTTAATTTTCCGCCCGGAAAAACAAAAACAGCCATGCGCATACAAACAATTACCGCCATTGTACTCACCGCCATTGCACTGAAAGGAAAGGTTACAACAGGTTTTGGACAATCGCTGAACAACCGTTTCAAAGACGGCTTGAAAATCTACCTCAGCGACGACAGCACGAAGTACATCAAAGCTACTGGTCTGGCCCAGATCTGGTTCCGGTACAACAGCAACAATCCCGGATCAGCGATCTATGGCACGCCGAAAAGCGAAACTTTTGATGTTGGCCTGCGCCGTGTGCGCTACCAGATCCAGGCACAGCTGAATCAAAAAGTATTCTTTTACACGCAGTTGGGGATCAATAGTGTGAACAGTCTTTCTGCACGGAAAACCGGTTTGTTTTTCCACGACGTGACAGGCGAGTACAGCGTTTACAAAAGCTACCTGACGATCGGGGGCGGACTCAGCGGCTGGAACGGCACATCGCGTTATGCTTCTTCGGGGGTTGGGAACATCCTTGGTCTCGACCTGCCGGTTGTGCAGG
>Ga0247806_10001054_pt1 | contig 14260 bp, 14 predicted proteins | sample UWRJL059202B1_FD_179935 | JGI IMG/M metagenome (GOLD analysis project Ga0247806, IMG submission 179935) | Plant litter microbial communities from Arlington Agricultural Research Station in Wisconsin, United States - UWRJ-L059-202B-1 | ecosystem: Environmental > Terrestrial > Plant litter >... | reverse complement strand
AGCCACCTCGTACACCACAGCAGCGAAGAATTTAATTTAGCCTGCGCGCTGCGACAAAGCATTTCTGTTTTCGTGCGCATGTTCGTGATCCTTTTGTTACCTGCTGCTGTTTTGGGCATCGACGGCAAAGTGATTGCCGTGGTGGCCCCACTGCACCTTTTCGCGCAGTTCTGGTACCATACGCAGCACATCAACAAAATGGGTTTTCTTGAAAAGATCATTGTCACACCTTCGCACCACCGCGTACACCATGCATTGAACAAAGAATACATCGATAAAAATTATGGACAGATATTCATCATCTGGGATAAGTTTTTCGGCACTTTCCAGGAAGAACTGGCCCATGTAAAACCCGTGTACGGCATCACAAGGCCGGTACGCACCTGGAATCCAATCAAGATAAACTTCCAGCACCTGTCGCTACTCGCACAGGACGCCTGGCGTACCCGCAACTGGAAGGATAAATTTAAAGTGTGGATCATGCCCACCGGCTGGCGGCCCGCTGATGTGGAAGAAAAATATCCTGTTTTTAAGATTGAAGACCCGTATAATTTCGAGCGCTACGATCCGCAGGCTTCCAGGTTGCTGATCGTTTGGTCGTGGGTACAATTGCTGCTGCTGCTGGCCTTTATCAGTTACCTGTTTGGCAATATCGCCGGCATCGGTAAGCCCGGTATCTTTATCTATGGCGGCTTCATTTTCTTTATGGTGTATGCTTTTACCGAATTGATGGACGGCAGCAAATACGCTTTTGTATCCGAATTGTTAAAATGCGTTTACGCGTTGGGGGTAGTGCTTTATTTCGGCAACTGGTTCGGCGCCGACGCCTTTGTACCGGGCATTAAATATGCAGTAGCCGGGTATGGTATTGTTTCTTTGTTTGTTGCGGGTTATATGAGTTACCAGCGTAGAGAGAATTTAATATTGAAGATGTAATATTGAATATTTCCTTCAATTTCATAGTGCATTCGAAAAACAAGAGGTCTAAATAATCAAATGTCTCCTTCAACTATTTTCAACAACATTCAACACCTCCTAAACCACTAACCCCTAACCCTTCCGCCTTTTCCCCTCAATATACCGCTCCACTATGCTTTCCAAAATTTTCATCGTTACCGATCCCTGCGACAATACCAGGTCGTGGAACTCGCGGACATCGAATTTTTCTTTCAGCGCCACTTCGGCTTTTTTTCTTAATTCCCTGATCTTCAGTTCGCCGATCTTATACGCCAATGCCTGTCCCGGCCAGGAAATGTACCGGTTGATCTCCGTATTCACTTCGTGCAGCGAAAGCGCCGTGTTATCGGATAAATATTTTACCGCCTGCTCCCTTGTCCAACCCTTGGTATGCAGCCCTACATCGATCACCAGCCTGCAGGCGCGCCACATTTCGTAGGTCAGTTTTCCAAAATGACTATACGGATCTTTATAAAATCCCATTTCCGTTCCCAGCCATTCCGCGTACAGGCCCCATCCTTCGCCAAACGCATTCACGTAAAGGTTCCTGCGGAAAGGAGGCAGCTCGCTCAATTCCTGCGCCAGCGCCAGTTGCAGGTGATGGCCCGGAACGGCTTCGTGCATCGTCAATGCTTCCAGGTTATAAAAGGGGCGACTTTCCAGGTCGTAGGTATTTACCCAGTAATGCGCCGCATTCTTGCCGAAAATAGAGGCGCCGGCATAACGGCCCGCTGTGTAAGTAGGGGCCAGGTGTTCCGGTACCGGTTCCACGCCGTAAGGTTGGCGGGGCAGCTTTCCAAAGAAGGCAGGTAACATACCGTCCGCTTTCTTCGCGATGTAGGAAGCCTCTTTTAAAAGCTGTTCGGGTGTTGTTGCATAAAATTGCGGCGCCTTCCTCAACCAGGCAATTAAATCGGGCAGGCTGCCTTTAAAATGAATGTCGGACATTACCTCCAGCATTTCTTTTTTAATGCGGGCAACTTCGTTTAACCCTAACTGGTAGACGGACTCGTAAGACATATCCGTACTCGTGTAATGCTTCACCCGGTCCTGGTAAAAATCCAGTCCGTTGGGATAGTGCGATACACCGATCGTAGTCCTTGCCTTTACCAAATATTCTTTATCAAAAAAAGATTGTATGCTTTTATAGGCCGGGATGGCATATTGCTCCACGGCTGCCTGTCCTGCTGCCTTAATCGCCGGCCATTCACTTTCCGGGATGCTGACGGGTTTTGTTAGGAATGGCTTGAAGAAAACGCTTTTCGTGTAATCGCTTACGATGTGGCGGGTATAGGTATTTTCAAAACCAACAAGGATGGCTTTGGGTTGACTGATGCCCGCCGCAAGCCCCTGCCTCATATAATCAAGCTGTTCTTCCACGTAGCGCGGCATGTCTTTCAGCCTGCCGGTGTAGCGCTCAAAATCTCTTTTGGTAGCAGGATGTTCGTTACCCATTTGCGCAAGGCCGGTATGAAAACCTTCATCGGCGAGGATAGGGTTGAGGTACATTTTATATTCCCAGTACGACAACTCTTCCTTTACATCGTACTTCAATAATTCGGTGTTGATGCTGTCTGCATAAGTACGTGGTTCAAAGTCATACAAGTCGGCATAAATACCGACGTAAAAATTATAACGCCGCAGCAGGTCGGCTTTGTAATGATTACCCAGCGGGTGACCGGCAATGCTGTCGAGTCTTGTTTCGCCTGCCTGGAAAAGGTCAATGGATTTAAGCAATCTTACCAGCGTGGTATCCATAGCGGCAGGTTGTGCCTCCAGGTGCATGCTGCCCGCTGCGCATAACAAAAGCAGGACTATCTTTCTCATAAAGCGTTTTTTGTAAGCTCGTTGTCCACCGTTCTCCAGATGCCAAGCGGGTTAGCGTTTTGCAGTTCGGCCGGTAAATGTGCATCCTCCCAATTCTGGAAAGCGACGGGCCTTGCAAAACGTTTGATGCCATCGGCACCAACGGAGGTGAAACGGGCATCCGTAGTAGCGGGGAAGGGGCCTCCGTGTTGCATGCTCAAACATACTTCCACGCCGGTTGGTACACTGTTGAGGATGAAGCGGCCGCAAATATTTTTGATGTATTCCAGTAAATCTTCGTGTGCTGAAAGGTCTTCATTCGTTGCCATAACGGTGGCGGTTAGCTGCCCTTCCAGTTGCTGCGTTATCTGCAGCATTTCCTGCGCATCGCTGCAACGCACAACGATGGAATAAGGGCCAAACACTTCGCGGGACAGTAAGGGGTTCGACAGGAAATCTTTACCGGTGACCGTAGCGATGCTGGCCGCTGCCTCAATGCTTTTATCTGTTGGTTCCGTGGATGAATGGCCTGCGAGGATTACGCCCTCCTGTTTCAACGCATCGCTCTTATGTTCAGCAAAGGCTTTGGCAATGCCGGTGTGCAGCATTTTTGCCGGGGGAATATTTTTTATTTCTTCACTTAATGTGTTGATGAATTGTTGCAACGCAGCGGATTCAATTCCGATGATCAGTCCCGGGTTGGTACAGAACTGTCCAACGCCCAGGGTAATCGATCCTGCATATAATTTAGCAATGCTTTCTGCTTCAGCTTCCATTTTACCGGGCAAAAGAAACACGGGATTTACGCTGCCCATCTCCGCAAATACCGGTATCGGTTGCGCGCGCTGGTTGCCCCAGTCGAACAGTTGTTTGCCGCCCGCGTAGGAACCGGTAAAACCTACGGCTTTCGTAAGCGGGTGTGTTACCAGGGCCTTGCCCGTTTCCACAGCGCCGTGTACATGTGTAAAAATGCCTTCGGGCATATTAACCGTTTTTGCAGCTTTTAAAATGGCGCTGGCCACCAATTCACTTGTTTGTGCATGTGCGGGGTGTGCTTTCACAATCACGGGGCAGCCGGCTGCAAAGGCGCAGGCCGTATCGCCGCCGGCAGTGGAATAGGCAAAAGGAAAATTACTGGCGCCAAATACCACCACAGGTCCCAGCGGTACCAGCATCTTCCGCAGGTCGGGCTTCGGCGGCGTTTTACCGGGAATGGCCGTATCGATCCTTGCTTCCAGCCAATCGCCGCGTTCACATGCTTCCGCGTAACTGTTGAGCTGGAAGATGGTCCTTGCCCTTTCGCCGCGCAACCTTGCTTCGGGTAAATTGGTTTCCCGCATGGCAACCTGTACCAGTTCATCACCGGCATTTTCTAATTCTACCGCAATGGCTTTCATAAACGCGGCGCGTTCTTTCAACGTGCATTTCCGGTAAGTGTGGAATGCCTGCCAGGCCTGCTGAAGAATCTCATCTACCTGTGCAATTGTTGTATCGGGAAACATAATGAAGTTGTTTGAATGAATTAAAGTTTTGGCCGCGTGGCAATGCCATCATCGATGATCTTCAATACCGCCGTGCGTTCTTCACCGGTGAGTGTGAGCCGGGGCGCCCGTACATATTCCGAACCAATGCCGGCCTGTGTTTCGGCCAGTTTGATGTATTGCACCAGTTTCGGGTGAATGTCGAGTTCCAGCAAGGGCATGAACCAACGGTAAAGCATACGCGCTTTTTCAAGGTCGCCGGCTTTTACGAGGTTGTAGATGGCTACCGTTTCTGCGGGGAAGGCGCAAACTAATCCTGCTACCCAGCCATCGGCACCGAGACAAAGTTCTTCCATCGCCAGGGTATCCACACCGCAAAGGATTTTTATCCGGTCGCCGAAACGGTTCTTCAGCCGCGTTACGTTCGTTACGTCCCGCGTACTTTCTTTGATCGATTCGAAATTAGGACAGGCAGCGATCTCTTCAAACATATCCAGCGTTACCTCCGTTTTGTAATCAACCGGGTTGTTATAGATCATCATGGGCAGGTCGGTCGACTTTGCAATGCTGGTAAAATAAGTAACCGTTTCGCGGTGATCGGTGCGGTAGCGCATCGGCGGTAATACCATCAATCCTTCCGCACCCCATGCTTTTGCATATTCGGCCTGCTTAAGGGCATCGCGGGTGGCGCCTTCGGCAATATTCAGGATCACCGGCACTTTTCCGGCACAGGCTTCCACGGCAAAACGGATCAACTGTTCTTTTTCTTCAATGTTCAGTACACTTGCTTCACCCAGGGTGCCGCCGAGTATGATGCCGTTTACACCGGCTGCGAGCTGCGCATCGAGGTTGCGTTTAAAAAGCGGCAGGTCCAGTTGATCGCCGGTAGTGAACTTCGTTGTGAGCGCGGGGAAAACGCCCGTCCAGTTAATAGGCATATAGCAGTTTTTGTTAAAGATATTGCTTAAACGTTAACAAAAAAAGGAGCGTAGGAGAGGGAAAGGAGTTTAGCCGTTTAGGGTTTAGCCGTTTAGGAATGGTTTAAAAGTTTAGAGGGGTTGGATGATTAGAATTGGCAATTTATTACTGATTCTACTGCATTTCTTTCACTAAACTTTCACAAACTCAGCCACGCTATCCGCATAGTTTTTGCGTTTATAAAATGTAGATTATTTAATTAAAAATCAAAACAAAAAGGAGTAAACATGGCACTTAAATCATCATTAAGTTGGATGGGTGCATTTGCGATCGGGATCGCTCTTTTTACCACGGGCTGTGGAGCTACTGCACACGTGCAAAAAGATAAATCCGCCGATTTCAGTAAGTATAAAACCTATGCCTGGGTAGAAAAAACCGAAAGCAAGGGCAATAAAGCGAACCGCAGGCATAACATCACGGAACAAAACATTCGTGCTTCAGTGGACGAACAGTTACAAAAGAATGGCTGGCGGGAGAGCAAATCGAATCCCGATGTGTTGGTGAATTATGAACTGTTGGTTGAAAAGAACCAGCGCGAGCAACGCGACGCGGTTTATTCGCAACCTTTCACCCGTAGTTATTTCAACAGGTACACGGGCAGGTACAACACCTTCTATTATCCTTCGCAGTTCATGGGGTACGACAGCTATTCAACTACAGTGCGGGAAGGAACGGTTACGATCACGATGATCGATAACAAAACCGACCGTACGGTATTCCAGGGCTGGGCCACGAACGACATCAGTCGCGGTAACCTCAGCGAAAGGCAGATCGACAACAATGTAAAATCGATCTTCAAAAAGTTTGAACAAGGAAAATAGTGGAGTACGATTAAAGAAAAGTCTCGTCATGCAAATGGCGGGGCTTTTTTAATTAGCTAATCTGCTAATTCTGCTAATGGGATAATTGATGAGGCTTTAACACAGCATGCTGAAAGTCATTAGTAATTACAGGATCGTAGTGATCAGCACCAAACTATCGTCCTCCGCATTAATCCCGTGTGGTACACCCGCATGAATGTTGATGAGTTCCATGGCTTTCAGGGGTACATTTTCCCCGTTAATGCTTACGCTGATCTTGCCCTGCAGCAATTGAATGCTGGTAATACCTTTCACTTCATTTTCCTGTACCTGTGCCTCAGCGTGAAAGGCTGTAAGTACGATGGTGCAACCGGCGGTCTTAAATACCGTAATGCCATTGCGGTCATTCTTTTGCCAGGCTTCTTCTTCCAGCAACTGGCGGTGGTATTTTTCTATATCGGTAAATACGAACGGCGCGTCGATGATCCTATCGCCTTCCGGCCTGTTGTTCGTGGCTTCATTGAATTTGGCTTCCATAAAATGCGTTTTAAAAAGTATATGAGCCAAAATCATGCCGCCACATTTCTAATTTCTAATTACTCATTTCTAATTTCTCATTGCCCCCTGTATTCATTCGTCCCACACACAACATTATTAAAAACCTTTACCCTTTTTTGCCCGCCGGTGCCCACGGTATAATTGGCCTGTATCCAGAACTTCCGGTTGATAACAACGGCAGCATTATATTGATCTTCCAGCACATCCATCACGAAAGCCGTGCGGTTATTCGAGAACAGTGAAGGGCCGGGCATACCCAGCAACCTGCCGCGCGTACCGTTGGGATTTTGCTCGTACACTTCGTAATTCACCTCGTTTACGGGGCTCAGTCCGCCTTTATCCGGGCAGAACAGCGACAGCCGTAAATATTTTTTATTACCGGTTTGCTGCGGTCTTGTTTTAAGGTACAGGCGCGGGTTGTAAACGGATGGATCGGCCTTACTGTTGCCGATGTTCACCGCGCTGATCGCCAGCGCTTCGTCGCAGAAGAGCCGGTGGTAATCGAAGCTCACCACGCCATAGCCATCCATGCCAAAGCCTTTACCCCAACTGTTCTTGATGAGAAAACCCTTGTCCGTGTAACCAATGATGGTTACGGCATGGCCACCATAATAAACTTTATCCGTTCTCTTATCCGTCTGCGTGATCTTGTGCGTTCCGTTCAGTAAATTATCCACGAGATCAGGATCGATTCTTTTGGCATCGAAATAATTGTAAGACCTGTTGTTGATCGTGTATGAAAAGCCTTGTTCAGGATAGATCACGCCGCGCATATATCCGCTCCAGTAAGGCTGGTACAGCATCGTATAGCCAACGGCGATGGCCTTGTGTCCCTGTGCCAGCAGGCGTTTGATGGCATTCACATCCCTTGCCTGGTCGTCTTTCAAAAAAATATAATTGCCTTCGGTAACACCGTACCGTGTGTTGCCTTCGTCTTTCAGCAGTTCGGCAATGCCGGTTTGTCCTTCCTGTAAATATTGTTTCAACAGGTTATCGGAAGGGCTCCACAGGCCTGCTTTTGGATTGTAAGGCATCAGCGCTTCATACATGAAACCATTGCTTACGAGGTAACCGGGATAATCCGCCAGTAGCCCCCCGCCGGTGATCTGGCCGGTACCAAATTCCTTCAGTTTAATGGCGCCGTAAGCCGCCTGTTCACTCAGGTCGGCCGGTACGCCGTCGAAGGTTTCCATTACAGCCGCTACTGAAAAGGCAAGACAGGTACCGCGGTTGACCTGGTTTTTTACCGGCGACTGGTAAGCCTTGTAATCGATAAAAAGGGGGAGGAGAACAGGGTTGCTGTTTTGGGCGAAGCTGCCGGTCGCGATCAAACAAAGCAGCGGCAGCAATAATTTCTTTTTCATGATGAGTAGTTATTAGGAATACGTATTTAAAAATAAGCAAGCTGTTCAATAATAAACTCCGTGCTGGCCGGTATTTCGTTCAAAAGAATGTTAATTATAAAAAGACAGAACGGCATGCCTGCTATCAACTTATAAAAGAGTTTGGTCAATCTTCCAATGATTTATCCGAAGATTAAAAACGGTTTGCCCGTTGTTTTTCCCCTGCTTTTTATGCCGTTGAAAGCTGCTCCTGCTTATACCTTCATGTTGTATAAGGAACACGTGTGCAGGTATCGATTTTTTAACTTTTAAAATTTATTGTATGAGCAGGAAACTATTACTGGTAGCTGGTACCGCAGCTATGCTGTTTTTGAGCTGTAAGAAAACTACGCCGGGTGAAACAGCACCTGGTATAATTGCAGGATCGCCGGGACTTCCCATCCAAAACTGGTTCGATAAAGCGTCAGCCGGTGCTGCTTCCACTTTTCACTTTGCAGATGGAATACCATGTTGGAAGGATTTGAAATTTATTCCATCTACCCGGTCGGCGATTGTACCGGTCACATTAGCGGGCAAGTATTTTAACAATGAAAACCTGGCAGATAAATACCTCGTCATTCAGCAGGATCAGCAAGGGAAGATCACGGATGGATACTATTTGTATGTATTGGGTAAAGGAAGCAAACCAGCCCCGGATAAGCATCTTTTACAGGGCAATCCCCCGCTTTCTTTTACCGGTGCTGTTGTGCGGACTGATTTCGAAGGGCATATTTTAACATCGAAACATTATAAGGATGGGTTTGCGACCGGCAACACGAATAAATTTGTTCAAAAGAAACACAAGAACAATGGCAGTGAACCGCCGTCGCTGGCGCCGCTGGACCCGGGCTGTACATACGTAACGATAGATTGGTACTGGCAAACTTTTGTAGATGGTGTGCTGGTTGCCGAGGATTACTTATTTTCTTCCCAGGAAATTCAATGTCCTGCTGGCGGGGGCGGCGGCAATTCAACGGGTGAAAATATTTATGCGGCGGCTGAAGCTTTTATCAATGAAGGTCGTGCCACGAGTATTTTGATCTCGAATGAGATGCAGGAAATGCCGGGTGGGTTGAGGATCATCGCCAGGCCCAACTGGAAGATCTACCATGCAGGAACCTGGGGTGTTTTCAGCTACGAAACGATCATTTGGGAACGAACATCCACCAACCTCGCTTTTTCTTATGCAAGCGCATCCAGCAGGGGATTTACTACCTTAGGCACTTCCATAGGTGGAACGCGTGAGTTCAACATCGTAAGTAAGGATTATTTATCTACGCACCCTACCCGTGTTGTAGTAGATGTTGATTATACCATTACGCACAAGCCCAATATGATTTTAGGGGTGGTGGTAAATCCCATCAGCATGGGGCATCATTCAAGCAAAATCTTTTTCGCGCCGGTTCAAATTGTAATGGGGAATTAAAATTTTAATTTTTTAACATGAGAGATCTTTTTAAATATATGTTCACAGCATGCGGATTGTGGTTTTGCCAATGTTCTCCCGGGGGCATTGGCAAAACTAATACCGGTGTAATAAAATTGAACCTGCTGTATAAATTACCTTCCTATGAAAAAATAGAGAAGATAGAGTTAGTAACAGATAGCATCAATATCTATTATTTTCAAAATTGTAAAGTGTACGAATTGAATAAGCAGTATGAAACCATAACCGATACGGCCTGGATGGTAGATTCCATTGTACCTTATTATGTTGGATACGATACGATTGCAAAGACGGCTTTTACATCGACAACGTTGGTTGATCCTGTTTTCACAACCATCAACCTCGATTCTTTCATAAAAACCCGGGCCGAAGAAAATGCGATGACTCGTTTGATCCCTGTTTTAATCCCCGGCAAAACAATCGGTGTCTCAAAAGACCTGGAGGTGAAGTATTATACAGTTACCCATCCCGGCCTGGATTCTGTTATCCTTTCCTTTGATAAATCGATGGTTCCACTGCCTTTCAGCTATTCACCATACCTCGATTCCCTGCATCATTCAAAGCTTTCGAAAATGGAATTGAAACTGGCAATGGATACATCGGTAAACGCACAGTACTTAAATAAATTCAGGTGGATGACGATGCAGTTAAGATGGGTGCGGCCAGTGGATAATGCGGAAAAAATAAGGGCGTTTTGTGAGAAAGTGAAAGACGCTTATGGCAGGAAATAAAAGAAATATCTGCCTCACGCGATTTGCCAAATTAAAAAAGCCTTCCATTGCTGAAAGGCTTCCTGTACCACGTACGGGATTCGAACCCGTGATTCCTCCGTGAAAGGGAGGCGTCTTAACCCCTTGACCAACGCGGCAAATCCGTTAAAGGACGGCAAAGATAATATGAACTGCATTTGCAGCCAAATATTTTAAACAACAAGGGCAAAATATTCTGTTTGCATGTCTGCTGTAAAATGTACTTTTGCACCGCCGTTACGGGAACGTATCCGGCACTGATACATTAACCTTCTTAAATATTAATTTCATGAGTACAGTTAAAGTCGCCATCAACGGTTTCGGACGCATCGGCCGTTTAGTTTTTCGCCAGATCTACAACATGGAAGGCATCGATGTAGTAGCCATAAATGACCTCACCAGCCCGGCCGTACTGGCTCATTTATTGAAATACGACAGTGCACAGGGTCGTTTCGGACAGGAAGTAACTTCTACCGAAAATGCCATCCGGGTAAATGGTCATGAAGTAAAAATATACGCACAAAAAGATCCGTCGCAAATCCCCTGGGGCTCGCACGACGTGGACGTGGTGATCGAAAGCACCGGCTTCTTCACCGATGCCGATAAAGCAAAAGCCCACATCACCGCCGGCGCCAAAAGGGTGGTGATCTCCGCACCCGCTACCGGTGAACTTAAAACCGTTGTGTTCAACGTGAACCACGAAATACTCGACGGCAGCGAAACCATCATCAGCTGCGCCAGCTGTACCACTAACTGCCTCGCACCGATGGCCAAAACCCTCAACGATACCTTCGGCATTGTAACCGGTATCATGAGCACCATCCACGCTTACACCAACGACCAGAATACACTCGATGCACCGCACCCGAAAGGTGACTTGCGCAGGGCCCGTGCCGCTGCCGCTAACATCGTGCCCAACAGTACTGGCGCGGCCAAAGCCATCGGCCTGGTATTGCCCGAACTGAAAGGCAAACTCGACGGTGGCGCGCAACGCGTTCCCACCATCACCGGTTCGGTAACGGAACTCTACACGATCCTGGAAAAACCAGCTACGGTAGAATCTATCAATGCAGCGATGAAAGCCGCTTCCAACGAAAGCTTCGGCTATACCGAAGACGAGATCGTGAGCAGCGACATCATCGGCATCCGCTTCGGTTCTTTGTTTGACGGAACGCAAACCAAGGTAATGAGCGTGGGCGACAAACAAATGGTAAAAACGGTTAGCTGGTACGATAATGAAATGAGCTATGTATCGCAACTGGTGCGCACCGTGCATCATTTTGCCAAGCTGATCGGCTGATAAAATTTGAATTCAAAAGTAAAAAGTCAAAACCCAAAAGTGAAGCAGTATAGATGCTGTATAGTCGCTTTCAGGTTTTGACTTTTGCATTTTTACTTTTCCTGTATCTTTAGTTCCATAAACCACCATTGCCATGTCTACTTTCAGCAATTTCAATTTCTCGGGCCACAAAGCCCTTGTCCGTGTCGATTTCAACGTGCCGCTGGACGACCAGTTCAAGATCACCGACGATACGCGCATGACCGCTACCATTCCTACCATTAAAAAAATACTGGCAGATGGCGGATCCGTTATTTTAATGAGTCACCTCGGCCGCCCCAAAGACGGTCCCACAGATAAATATTCTTTAAAGCACCTGGTGCCCCACCTGCATGAATTGCTGGGCGGAAGCACCAAAGTTTTCTTTGCCGACGATTGCGTGGGCGAACAGGCGGGCATGACGGCTTCCATGCTGCGTCCCGGTGAAGTGCTGCTGCTGGAGAACCTGCGCTTCCACAAGGAAGAGGAAAAAGGCGACGAAGCCTTTGCAAAAAAATTAAGTACCCTCGGCGATATTTATGTAAACGACGCTTTCGGTACGGCCCACCGCGCTCATGCTTCCACGGCCGTGATCGCGCAATATTTTCCCGGCGATAAAAAAATGTTCGGGCTGGTAATGGAAGGCGAAGTGGAAAGTGCCGAAAAAGTGTTACACGCGGCTGAAAAACCGTTCACCGCCATCATCGGCGGGGCCAAGGTTTCAGACAAAATACTGATCATTGAAAATTTACTTGAACGCGCCACCGACATCATCATCGGCGGCGGCATGAGCTATACTTTCTTAAAAGCCAGGGGCGGTAAGATCGGCAATTCGTTGTGCGAAGACGACCGCTTACAAACCGCGCTGGACATCCTGGAAAAAGCAAAGCAAAAGAACGTGAGCATTCACCTGCCCGAAGATTCGGTGGTGGCCGACAAATTTGCCGCCGACGCGGAAACAAAAGTATCGGTAAGCGACGCGATCCCCGACGGCTGGATGGGACTCGACATCGGTCCGAAAGCCGTGGGCATCTTCAGCGAAGTGATCCGCAAATCGAAAACCATATTATGGAACGGCCCGATGGGTGTTTTCGAGATGGAAAAATTCCAGAACGGCACAAAATCTATTGCCATGGTAGTGGCCGAAGCTACGCAGAACGGCGCTTTCAGCCTCGTAGGCGGGGGCGACAGCGTGGCAGCCGTGAACCAGTTTCACCTGGCCGATAAAGTCAGCTACGTAAGCACCGGCGGCGGCGCCATGCTGGAATATTTTGAAGGAAAAGAACTACCCGGCATAAAGGCAATAAAACAATTATGAATTATGAGTTATGAATTATGAATGTACAGGGTACTATGAATTTAAAACAATATTAAATATTACCTATTCAATATTCAATAATCACTCTCTTTATAATAAATTAAATCTCGTTCCCACCCGTCTTCATAAAGAAAAGGGAACAATTCAAAAAAGGATATTACTTTTAACTCCTTAACAACTTAAAAATTATAGACATGAAACGTACAGGATTATTGGTGGTGCTGGCCATCGTTGTTATTTTAGGCTTCTGGGGCTGTAGCGGCTACAACGGCCTCGTAAAACAGGATGAAAGTGTAAAGAAAGCCTGGAACAATGTGCAGACAGAATACCAAAACCGCTCCGACCTTGTTGGTAACCTCGTGAATACCGTAAAAGGCGCTGCTAATTTCGAACAAAAAACATTAACGGATGTGATCGCTGCGCGCGCTAAAGCCACCAGCGTAAACATTAATGCAGACAACCTCACACCGGAAAAGATCGCAGAATTCCAGGCGGCACAAAGCCAGTTGAGCGGCTCGCTCAGCCGTTTGCTCGCTACCGTGGAAGCCTATCCAACCTTAAGGGCAACGGAAAATTTCACCAAGCTGCAGGGACAGTTGGAAAGCATCGAGAACAGCATCAAAAATTCAAGGATGAAGTTCAACGAAGAGATCAATGTGTACAATACCAAAGTGCGTTCTTTCCCGATGAATATTTTGGGCGGTATCACCGGCTTCCATGCAAAAGAAGGTTTCAAAGCTGATGCCGGCGCTGAAAAGGCACCTGAAGTTAAGTTTTAAGCCAACGCAATATGAATAAGAAATATGCCGGTTACATCATTGGCGCGGTCCTGCTTTTATTGGTGATCTGGCTCGTGGTAACCTACAACGGGCTGGTGAAGAAAGAAGAAACCGTGAAGCTGAAATGGAACGAGGTACAGAACGCTTACCAGCGAAGGCTCAGCCTCATTCCCAACGTGGTGAATGTGGTGAAGGGCGGCGCTGAATTTGAACAGACCACCCTGCAACAAATAGCGGAAGCGCGCGCCAAAGCCACGGCAGTAACGGTTTCCACCACGGATTTATCCGCCGAACAGGTGCAGCAGCAAACAAAGGCGCAGGATGAACTGGCGGCCGTAACCAACCGGCTGCTGATCACGGTGGAAAGATACCCGGAGCTGAAAGGCACGGCCGCTTTTTCGGGATTGCAAACGCAACTGGAAGGCACCGAACGCCGCATCAAAGTAGCCCGCAAAAATTTCAACGAATCGGTACAGGTGTACAACAGCAGCGTAAAAAGTTTTCCGACAAAAATAGCCGCCGGGCTTTTGGGTTTCAAAGCGAAAGAAGGATTTACCGCCGATGCGGGGAGCGATCAAGCAACTGAAATAAAATTCTGATGAGCATTTTCCCTTTTTTTAAAAAGAAAGATTTTTTCAATGCCGCCGAAAAGGAACGCATCCTTACGGCCATCCGCGAATGCGAGCG
>Ga0247806_10001053_pt1 | contig 14261 bp, 12 predicted proteins | sample UWRJL059202B1_FD_179935 | JGI IMG/M metagenome (GOLD analysis project Ga0247806, IMG submission 179935) | Plant litter microbial communities from Arlington Agricultural Research Station in Wisconsin, United States - UWRJ-L059-202B-1 | ecosystem: Environmental > Terrestrial > Plant litter >... | reverse complement strand
ATCGCTCAGCGAGATCAAACCCGCCAGCGCCATCAGTACCGCGCCGAGCCAGATCAGGGTGATGAACGGCTTGTGCCAGATGCGCACGACATGAGTATTTTCCAGCGGCTCGCCGAGCTGCAGATAAAGCTGGGAAAAACCATAGGTCTCGATGGCTGCTTCGGTCGTGGGCGTACCGCTCGCCACATAGGTCCGCCGGTCCGCCAGCGTCTGGCGCACACCGCCGTCGGGAGCGGTAATGGTGAACCGCCCCTCGTCGGCCAGGAAATTGGGACCCGGCACCTGCTCGAAGTTATCGAACGCCACGGTATAGCCGGCGAGCACAGCGCTTTCGCCAGGATTAAGCGTGGTCACCAGCTCGGTTTCCCAGGCCGTGGTCGAAACTATGCCCAGCACCGTGACCCCAACGCCAAAATGCGCAATGGCGGTCGACCAGGCGGTGCGCGGCAGGCCGACCAAGCGCCGACCACTTTCACGAAGCGGGATACGACCCAGCTTGCTGCGATCGATCAGCTCGGCGATGGCGCCCAGCGCCACCCAGAACCCGAGCAAAAGGCCGATCGGGGCCATCGAAATGGCGACGCCACCCAAAGCCGAAAGCACAATAGTCGCGAACAGTGCCAAGGCCGCCGCACCGAGCAGACGTTGCGCCGCGGCCACCACATCGGCCCGCTTCCACGCCAGCAGCGGTCCAAAGGGCAGCACCAGCAAAAGCGGCGCCATCAGCGCGCCGAATGTCAGGTTGAAGAATGGCGCGCCCACCGAAATGCTGGTGCCCATCAGGGCGTCCAGCAGGAGCGGATAGAGCGTACCGACCAGCACGGCGCCGACCGCGGTGGCCAAAAACAGATTGTTGAGGATCAGCGCGCCTTCGCGGCTGACCGGCGCAAACAAACCGCCTTGCCGCAGTGCCGAGGCGCGCAGTGCAAACAGGAAAAATGCCCCGCCGATGACCAGCGCCAACAGCGTCAGGATCACCAGCCCGCGCGTCGGATCGCTGGCGAAGGTATGCACCGAGGTCAGGATACCGGAGCGCACGAGGAAGGTGCCGAGCAAGGACAGCGAGAAGGTGATGATGGACAAAAAGATCGTCCAGATTTTCAGCGCATTGCGCTTTTCCATCACCAGTGCCGAATGCAGCAGCGCCGTACCCGCGAGCCATGGCATGAAGCTGGCGTTCTCTACCGGGTCCCAGAACCACCAGCCACCCCAGCCGAGTTCGTAATAGGCCCAGTACGAGCCCATGGCGATGCCCAGCGTCAGGAAGGTCCAGCTCAGCATGGCCCAGGGCCGCACCCAGCGCGCCCAGGCTTGGTCGATGCGGCCCGATATCAGCGCCGCAATGGCAAACGAAAAGCAGATCGAGAACCCGACATAGCCCGCATAGAGCAGCGGCGGATGGATCGCCAGGCCGATGTCCTGCAGCACCGGATTGAGGTCGTTGCCCTCCAGTGGTGGCGACAGCACCCGCGCAAACGGGTTCGAGGTGAACAGGGTAAACCCGGCAAAAGCGGCCGTCAGCAGGCTCTGGGTCGCCAGCACCAGCGTCAGCAGATCATCGGGCAAACGACGCCCGAACGCCGCCACCATGGCGCCGAACGCCACGAGGATCAGGATCCACAGGACCATCGAGCCCTCGTGATTGCCCCAGACGCCAGAAATCTTGAAAATCAGGGGCTTGAGCGAGTGCGAATTGTTGACGGCCAGCGCCAGGCTGAAATCCGACACCACAAACGCCTGGATCAGCGCGGCGAACGCCACTGCCACCAGGACGAACTGCAGCACCGCTCCCTGGCTCAGCACCAGCGCAATGCGCTGCCCCGAGCGCCAGAACGCGAAGCCGCCGACCGTCGAGACGGCAGCGATGGCAAATGCCAGGATCAGTGCGAAGTGCCCGAGTTCGATGCTCATGGCGCTGCCGTCTCCGGCCGCCATTCGCCACTGGCCTTCAGCGCATCGACCACTTCCTTGGGAATGTAATTCTCGTCGTGCTTGGCCAGCACATTGGACGCGGCGAAATGACCATCCGGTCCCATGCTGCCCTCGGCAACGACGCCCTGCCCTTCCCGGAACAGATCGGGCAACAGGCCGACATACGTTGCTGCAATATCGGTAGCGCCATCGGTGACGATGAAGTCGTTGGACTGCCCGTCACGCACCCAGCTGCCGTCCTTGACCAAGCCACCCAGCCGGATCGCCTGCCCCGGCGCCACGTCGCGACTGACCACGTCGGACGGCGAATAAAAGAACACGATCTGGTCGCGCAAGGCGATCAGCACGAGGCCGGTCGCTAGCGCCAGTACCACGCCAAGCCCGGCAATCAGCGCCAGCCGTTTCTGCTTGCGCGTCCAACCCTTGCGCCGAACAGAAGAAGTCATGGTCATGGCGTTGCTCCGTCTATGCTGAGGCCCGCCTCGAGCGCCATGGCATCCAGCTCGCCCCGATCGAAGGTTTGCGGATACGCCGCGACGGCGCTGTCGACCGCCGCCTGGGCTTTGGCGGTATCGCCCAGCACCAGATAGGCCCGCACCAATTGCGTCCATTCCTCGATCGTGCCGCCACTGGCCGCCAGCCGATCGGCAAGGCCCGAGACCATCTGCCCGATTGCCGCATCCTGCGCGCTATTGTCATGGTTCACGCCGTTATTCTGCGCCGCGGCCAGGCCCTGCTGCGCCGCCGCCAGCCAGGGCTCATCGCCTTTGGCGAGCGCCAGCGCCGCGTTCCAGGCTGTTTCGGCTTCAGGGTAACGAGCCTGCCGGGTCAGTTCAGCCGCCAGATAGAGGCGAGACATCACATGCGTGGGCTCTGCCGCCGCGGCTTGCGACAGCAATTGCATGGCTTCCGGCGATCCCGCGCCGTTGGCGTCGAGCAACAGCGCTTCGGCCAGCCGGGTCTGCAAATCGGCCGTCGGCTGCCCGAGCTCCATGATCCGGCGGTACGCCCGCGCGGCGTCGGCAAAACGGCCCAGTTCCATGTAAGCCGGCGCGATGGCGGTCCAGCCGCGCAGATCATCGGGGTTGGCGGTGAGCGCGGTTTCGATCTGAGTAATGGCAGTCGCCAGATCGACCTGTTGCGCTGCAACATCGGCACGCCCGGACAAAGGCTGGCCCGGCAAATTGGGACTGCCCAGAACGCCGTACAGCCCGAGCGACAGGGCCGCGATGCCGGCAAGGCCGAGCAGCACCGGTAGGCGACCCATGTCTGCCATTGTTTTGCCAGACCGCCCAGCCTCGGCCTTTACCCGCAAGATCTCGCGGGCCAGTTCAGCCTTGGCCGCAGCGGCCTCCGCGCTGCCAAGCTTTCCGGCAACGAGGTCCGCGTCGATACCAGCCAGTACCTGCTGAAAATGGCTGCGCTCGTCGACGCGCGCGCTAGCGCCCACAGTTCCGCGCGGCGCCGCGGCGTAGAACAGCGCAGCGCAGGCGATGGCGGTAACAGCAATGGCGATAAACCAGAAAAGCATGAACCCTGGATGCTTTAGGCCGGCGCGCGGCAAGATTTGAGACTCTATAAACCCAATCGTCGCAAACGCCACCAAAACACGCAGCGTTGACCCGGACGCATTGCCACATGGCGGACACGGACCGCCGCTTTCACCTGCCGCCCAGCCAAAAAATAAGCCGCCCCGAACAGGGGCGGCCTGGTTCTCTCATGTGCTTGGTGCGGATGCCCGATCAGGCCGCACCCTGCTCCACGGCCCAGTTGCCATTCTGCTCGCGGCAAGCGGTGCCCTTCTTGACGAAAGCCTGTCCGCCGATGGTGACGGTGTGGGTGAAGTCACGGCAATCGAGGCTATTGACCCGCACATAGGGGCCGACGCCAACCGTGCCTGTGGTGCCAGCATCGCCTGTCCAGGCGCGCGGTGCGCCGGGGCGGCCAAACTGCAGCGCATAAAACTGCGCGCTATTGGCCTGCGCGGTGTCCTTCGCGCTCATGCGCGACAACGCTGCCGGGTCGACAAAGCCGTTTGCCACGCTTGTCGTCGCCAGGGCCTGCTGCGTCGACTGAGCCGGCGTCGGCACATTCACGGGCTGGGTGAAGACGGGTGCGGGCGTCACAATCACCGGCGCCTGCGTAACCTGCATCGGAGCATTGCTGGTGCAGGCAGCAAGGGCCAGAGCGAGCAATGGGGTAGCAAGAAGGGCGGTACGGTTCATGTTTCAAAGATCTCTTGTGCTGTAGAAAGGCTCATGTTGTCGCATTACGGCGAAAGTGCGTCATGCACCATTCGGTTTTGTGATGGTGCCCACGCGTGCCGTCGGCAGGCGCAGCTCGACCTGGAGGCCGCCCATCTGGGATGCCCCAAGCGCCAGTGCGCCGCCATAGACATCTACCAGTTCCTTGACGATATCGAGCCCCAAGCCACTGCCCGGCGTTTTCTCGTCCAGCCTGACACCGCGGCGCAACACTTTTTCCGTGTCGCCGGCGCTCAGCCCGGCGCCATTGTCCTCGATCTGGATCAGCAGCATGGTGCCGCCGTCGCCGCGTTCGCTCGAGACCTGCACCTTGACCTGGCCGTTCGACCATTTGCAGGCATTGTCGAGCAGATTGCCGACCATTTCCTCGAGGTCCGCCTCGTCGCCGCGAAACCACGGCAGCGCAAAATCGGTATATTGAAATTGCACGCTGACCTCGGGATGGATCTTTGCCATTACCCGCACCAGCCGGTCGATGATGACGACACTGTCGCTCCGTTTGCCGACCACCGACGTACGCGCCGCCAGCCGCGCGCGGTCGAGATAAGTCGACACCATGCCGCTCATCTTCTCGGTTTCGACCAGCACCACATCGGCCAACGCGTCCTTCTTGCTCGTCGCCTCATTACGTAACACGGCGATCGGCGTCTTGAGCCCATGCGCCAGATTGCCGACCTGGTTGCGGGCGCGTTCGATGATCTGGGAGTTTGAGCGCAGCAGCTCGTTGACCTCTTCGGCCAATGGCGCAATTTCGCGCGGATAAGTCCCTGTGACGGCAACACTTTCGCCTTCACGGACGCTTTCCACGGCGCGGCTCAGTCGGGAAATCGGACGCATGGCAAAGCGCGCGACAATGGCGCTCATGATCGCCAGCATGACCCCGACGGCACCGAGCACGATGAACGTCTGCCCGCGAAAATTCTGCACTAATTCGAGAATCTCGCTGAGGTTGCCCGTGACGACGATCTGGTAGGATTTTGGCGCCAGCGTTACGGTGCGCTCGACAACGCGCATTCTGGTGCCGAACGCGTCGTTGACGATGGCCGTGCGGCGACCCCTGACGTCCGTCTCCCCCATCACAGGCGGGATATCGATGCCGACGACCGATGTGGAGAGGTTGTAGAGGGTGCCATCCTGGTCGCGGATCATCCAATACCAGCCCGAGCGTGGCCGGTCGAAGCGCGGGTCGGTCACCCCGATATTATTGCTCAGCGGATCGCCGGTTTCGAGCAGCGCCCCGGTCAGGCTTTCGACATGGAAGTCGAGCGTATCGGTCAGCGAACTGTCGAGCGCGCGCGAATAGAGATCGGTCAGCAAAAACCCGGTGGCGACCAGTGCCACGATCAGCCAGCCGGCCGACAGCCAGAACAGCGATGCCGCAATCGAGCCTTTGCGCACTTTAGCTGGCCTCGACGGCGCTGGTCGAGCCATCCAGCTTCAGGGCCAGGCGCACGCGGCTCAATCCTCGGCGATCTGGTAACCCAGGCCGCGCACGGTCTGGATGCAGTCGTCCGGCAGTTTTTTGCGCAACCGGCCGACGAACACCTCGATGGTATTGCTGTCGCGATCAAAATCCTGATCGTAGAGGTGTTCGGTCAATTCGGTGCGCGAAATGACCTTGCCCTTGTGATGCATGAGATAACTCAGCAACCGCAACTCGTGGCTCGTCAGCTTCACCGACTGCCCGTTGACCGTTACGCGGCCAGACCGAGAATCGAGCCGGACCGATCCCGAAACGATCTCGTTGGAGGCAAGCCCTGCCGCCCGGCGCACCAGTGCGCGAATGCGCGCCAGCACTTCTTCCATATGGAAGGGCTTGGCGACATAATCGTCGGCGCCGGCATCGATCCCCTGCACCTTGTCGCTCCAGCGATCGCGCGCCGTCAGCAGCAGCACGGGCGTGGTCTTGCCGGCGCGCCGCCACTCTTCGAGCACAGAAAGTCCATCCATCTGTGGCAGGCCGATATCGAGCACGATAGCATCGTAAGGCTCGGTGTCCCCCAGGAAGTGGCCCTCTTCACCATCGAACGCCACATCGACGGCATAGCCGGCGTCGGTCAGCGCTTCCTTGAGCTGCCGGTTGAGGTTGATATCGTCTTCAACGACTAGAATACGCATGGTGGCTCCGCGATATCGTTGGCGCTACTGCGCGTTGAGCACCAGATTCTGTGCTTCGCCCGATCCAGTCAACACCCCGATGATATAGACGAGGCGTCCACCCTGATCGCAAACCTGCACGCTCAGCACTTCGGAACTGCTGTCGATGCCGGCGGCACTCAGGACCTGCGCCAGCGACATGATTTCGCCCGAGGATACGGCCTTTTGGATCGCCCGGTTATCGAGGCAGGCCTGGGCCTGCGCTGTACCGCTCGCACCCAATCCAAGCGCCAGCGCGACAGCGAACGGGACCAGCAATGTTCGGATCAGCTTTTTCATGATGGGCAAGTTACGTCCGGGTTGCTGAATGGGACATGAATGCGGCAGACCGGCGTGAAAAGCCACAATATCTTCATGATAACAAGCGGCGCTAATCGGCGTTGCAGTAATCCAGCCCTGCAAATTTGCTGTGACGCCAGTTTAATATGAATTGTGATGACCGTGACCAGCATGCCGGTCACGGCCAAGCCACGAAAGTAATCAGGCGCGTGAGATATCGCTCTTTAGTCCCTTGCGCAGGAACAGGATCGCCAGCGCCTCCATGACCATCTGCCCCGATGCCTGACCGTCGAGCGCCGGCAGGTCCAGCCCCAGCACCTGCGCCAGTCCCGTCAGCAGCATGATGACCGCCACGATATACGTCTTGTAGCCGTTCAGAATATCCATGGTCGCGCTCCAGTTGTCAGAAGATTTTGCACTCGGATTGGTCGGGCCCGCCGCTGCAAGCGCCGCTTTGCGCACGGCCGCCACCCGCGCCGTCCAGCCCTTGCCAAAAACCACAAAGGTCTTGAGGCCCGTGAGAAAGCTCAGCCGCCGGTCGCAACAGGCGCCGATCAATCCCGCGACGCCGCTGCGGGCGACGCGCGCAGTGATCGCGTCCAGCGTCAGCGGGCCGATCTGCCCATCGGCGCGCGTGCCCAGTTCAGTCTGCAGCGTGCGGATCGCGCGGTCGGGTCCCGCGTTGACCGCAAAATCGAACAGCGCCAGATCGAGCCCCTTCGGCAGGCTGCCGCATTTGGCGCGGTCCCAATAGCTGGCCCGGTAAATCTTGGCCGCCTCATCGCGCTGCAGCGCCTTGACCGCGCTTTTGGGTAGCGCCCACCACGGCGAAATCTTGCGCCAGCGCGCCAGCGTCTTGTGGGTAATCCCCATATTGGTGGCGCCACCCGGATCGCTCGGATGATCGGCAAATCCACATTCGTGCCGCAGCACCTCGTCAAGGCAAATATCGAACCGTGCCCTACCCATAAAATGCTCCCTCCGCCACTTGGCCGGTGCCAAACACCGCGCTGATCTGCGCCACTGTGAATGTGAAATTGCTCGCCGGACCGCCAAAGTCGACGATTTGCTGGTCGAGCGGGTAAACCGCCGATGTTAAGGCGCTCTCGAAGCTGCGCCGGATGGTCACCCAATCGCCGATGCCGACCGCATAGCGCTCCGGCAGATGCTCTGGCGGCAGCGCGCCCGAGCGCGTCCAGAGCAGTTCGATATCGCCCCCCGCAGTCCGTCTGGCGAGCAGATGCACCGGCGCCATCGGCGCGGTGACCAGTTCCGACATCGACACGCTCAGCGCAGTGCCAACCAGATCGCCTGTCCCGGCATAGACATGGAACAGCCGCGTCTCACCCAGCCACTCGATTTTCACCGGCAGGCTCACCACCGCATTGTCGAGCAGCATCACCCGACCACCCGCTGCGGCCAACCCGGGCAAAGAGCCATCCATCCCGCGCATCAACTGCCGTAAGCGATACCGCCCCGCGGCGATCAGTTCCGCCTGCGCGAACCCGATCACCTCCCAGCCGCCCGCTTCGGTTTCAACCGCCAACCGATTGCTTCCCGCCAGCACCGTTGCCGCCTCCACCGAGCCCAGATGCCCGCCATGGAGCAAAATTTCGAAACCCGGCCCGCTGTCCCACACACCCGCGGGCCCCAACGCCAGCGCCGTTTCCACTACGCCCAGCCGCGCCCGACCGGTCAGCTTTGCGATGTCCGCGCCAGTCGCCACATCGACAATCTGCACTACGCCAGGCCAGGGCTGCGCAAAGCTGCCGACCACCAGGCGTGATTGCCCCGGATCGCTTGACGTCGCCGGCAGATGCGCCATCGTCACCACCGGGATCGAGCGCACCGTTACGCCCCCAGTCGCGACAACCGCCCGGTCGATCTCCGTCGCGACCGCCGTATCAGCCATCAATGTCTGTGCCGTCACGCGCCGGCTCAGCCCATCACGGATTTCGGTAATCTCGAACGGCCCCTCGGCCAGTCCCGCAATCTCGATCAGATCCCCCGGCTCCAGCGCCAGCGCCGATGGCGCCAGCTCGATCTCCAGGGTTTCGCGACGCGCGCTCCGGGCATCAAGCATCCGCTCCGCCGCCATTCGCGCCCCCGAGCCATCCAGCACCAGCGCCGTGCCTTCCCCCGCCAGCGGCCCCACACTCCCGTTCAGCGCCGTCACCGTACCGGTCTGATAGTCGCGCTCACGATCGAGAAAACTCAGCACCAGCCGTCCCGGCACCTCCGCCGGGTCGGGCCGCCGCCGCGCCAGCACCGCCCCCTCGCCCGCCACCAATTGCTCGGGATCGAGCATCACCACCGCCCCGCGCCGTGCACGCGACAGTTCCAGCCCAGCCGCGAGGCTCCGCAGCCGCAAGCCCGTCACCTCCAGCACCGGCTCCAGCGCCTCGCGCCCGCTGCTTGCCGTGCCCAGCACATAGCCACCGATTAGCGGCGCCGCGGGCTCGGCCACCAGCGTCACCCCATGTTCGCGGGCCAGCGCCACACCCAGCTCGTCGCTCGCCATGGCGCCCAGCCGTCCCGTCAGCCAGTGCCCGGTGCGATGGTTCACCCCATCGGCCCACACATCGGTCTGCGCCGGAAACGCGGGATAGGGCCGCGCGTCCCAGGTCCAGTGATAGATGCGCTCCACATCCACCATGCCCGCCGGATTATTGCCCGGCTCGCGCCAAAACGCCTGATGCGCCCGCAGCGCCTGGCGCTGCATCAGCGGGTCCGGCGTACCGCGCGAGAAATACGGTCGCCCGCCCTCGGCGCTCTTGGCGTCGCCGAAAATATTGGGCTGGTTGGCGCCCTTGTCGACCGCTGCACAGCCGAGTTCGGTAAACCAGATCGGCTTGCTGGCAGGCACCCAGGCCGTCGGCGACGCCTTGCGCACCCCCGCCGGCCGGTCATGATGCCAGTGACTCCACCAGCTGTGAATGTCCTTGAACCGGTAGACCCACGGCTCGTCATGCGCGCCGTCGGTGATGGGCGAACGAACCTGCGCCAGCCGGTCGGCGTCACTGGCGTAATACCAGTCATAGCCCTCCCCGCCCGCCACATTGCCGCTCAGATAGTCCAGCTCATAAACGCTCGCCCAATCCGCCGCGTCGGCGTGCCCGGTGCCGTCGCGCCAATCGGCCAGCGGCATGTAATTGTCGATGCCCACCGCGTCGATTGCCGGCGATGCCCACAGCGGATCGAGATGGAAAAACTTCTCGCTGTCGGGCTGATAACCGCAATACTCGCTCCAGTCCGCGGCATAGGTCAGCTTGGTCGTTGCCCCAACCACCGCGCGCACGTCAGCCACCAGGCTCACCAGCGCTGCGACGAACGGAAAGCTGTTGCCCGCCCCGCGCACTGTCGTCAGCCCGCGCATTTCCGAGCCGATGATCAGCGCATCGACGCCGCCGACGCTCTCCGCCAAGGCTGCATAATGCAGCACCATCTGCCGGTAGCGCGCAGCAAAATCTGCCACTTGCGCTGCGGCCACGCCCGTCTGGTCCGGCGACCCCGCCTGCCCCGGCGCCGGATGACAGGTGATCCGCCCGCGCCACGGATAGGCCGCCTGCTCGCCACCGCCATGGGGATCGTCGAGGCCATTGCCCGCCGGCACATCCATCATGACCAGCGGATACAGCGTCACCGCAAGGCCGCGCGCCTTGAGATCGCCAATCGCCGCCGCCACCGAAGCGTCCGACGGCGTGCCGCCATAAGCCGGGCCACCATCGTGCACCGACACCACCGGCACCTCGCCCCGGCCCAGGCCCATCACGCTCCACGCCGCCCCATCGACGTCACGCACCGCCGCTTCCACCCGTGGCCCGACGCTGCACGTCCCGCACCGCAGATCGTCGCCGAACCACGCCACCACCAGCGCCACATGCTTGAGGTTGGGACACAAATCCACCAGCTCGTCGATCGAACAGGTCCAGTCGCTGACCGAGGCCGACACATGGGTGTTCTCGCCCTGTGTCACCCCCGGGCTCGTCACCCGCACGCGCGGGCTCGGATCGTAGCCAAATTCCGTCGCCCCGGGGATCACCGTCACCGCTTCGATATCGCCCTCGAAATCCCCCACCACCCGGCACAATTCGACCGATAATTGCGGTATCCGGTTGCCGAACCGGCTGAGCGGCAATTGCTCGACCACCAGATAGCAAATGCCGCGATAGGCCGGCGCCACGCCTTGCGTCGTCTCGATCAGCCCATCGGGCAGTTGCGCCTCGCTGCCGCGATAAAACCTCAGCGAAAGCCCTTCGGTATCGAGCACTTGCCCATCGGCCCAGATGCGCCCGATGCGGCTGACCTCGCCCTCGCAAAACGCCACGGCAAAGCTCGCGCCGATCTCATCGTCCTGCTGCTGGCCCATCGCCTTGCCGCCAGCGCCCTCGCTGTCGAGCAATTCCAGCTCGCGGGCCCAGATGATATTGCCCGCGATCCGGCTCCAGCCATACAGCCTGGGCACCGCACCGCCCTCGCTCGATCCCTGCAGTTGAATATCGCTGGCGCTGCGCTGCTCGCGTTCGCCAAACAGCGCCCCATCGATGGCGCTGCCCGCCAGCGCCCCGAGCGCTCGCCCGACGGTCGCCCCGATCGGGCCGCCAACCACCCCACCCGCAAATTGCCCGGCCAGCGAAAGTGCCAAAGTAGCCATGATTTTGGTCCTTGAAATTAAAGCAAAGCCGAGCTTCCCCGCCCACAGGGAAGAGGTCGGACCGGCGTCAGGCAAGATGGGTGATGAGGATCAGCGGCTCAGGCCAAGACTGCCGGAAACGAGAACCGTCCCCACACCCGCCCGGCCCAGCCTTCGGTCAAATTCGCCTCGACCACGCCCAGCCGCTCTTGCGCATGGATGAACCGCGTCTCGCTCACCAAAATCCCGCAATGCTTGGGCTCCAGCGCCCGGTGCAGCCGGAACAGCACCACCTGCCCGGCCTCGATGGGCGAATGCTCGCGCACCAGCAGCCGCTCCGCCGCCGCCCGCAAAGCCCCGGCATTCATCGGATCGCGCATATCCGCCCGATAGGCTGGCATGGCCTCTGGCTCATCGCCATACAGCGCCCGCCACACCCCGCGCAGCAGCCCCAGGCAATCGCACCCAGCCCCGGCCAGCGAAGCCTGATGCCGATACGCCGTACCCAAAAATGCCTGCGCCGCCGCCACCACGCGGTCGTTCACTTGACCACCGCCCGCCCATCGAGCACCGCCCCATTGCGGGGATGTCGCAGCACATAGTCGCTGCCCGGAATATGCGGAAAACCGCGGAAATTGACGCCATTGCCAAACTTCGCCTTGCAGCTGGCAAACCGGCGATCGCACCCCGCCGTCACGCGCAGCGTATCGCCCTCCGCCACCCAGTCGCCGAGCTTGACGGCAAAACCCAGCACATCGACCCCACCGATGCGCGTATGGCTCATCACGCCATCGCGCAAGCCAGCCCGCCGCCCGGCGGTCCACGCCGCCGCGCCAAAGCTGAACCAGTCCTCGGCAGACCCTTCCAGCCCCGCTACCCGCACCCGGTACGGATCATCGAACCCCATGACCGTCGCCAAACTCGTGAATGCCGGCTGCGTCAGGTCCACACCACATCTGGCATCTCCCAGCACGGCATCGCACAGCTCCTGGTACACCCGCCCGTGCGTCGCATTCAGCCCCTGCTGCGCCGAGCGCAGTTCTGCCCGGAACACTCCGTCTTCGCGCACGATTTCGCCGATCGTGTCCGTCCGCAGCAGCACCCGCTGCGCCACGTCGGCCCAATTGACCCGCCAGCTTTCGACGCTGGCGCCGTCATAGCGCCCCAGCAAAATATCGTCCTCGCCGATCGCCTCCGCGTGGATCACGCCTAGCACCTCGCTGGTCTCGACCTGTGAGCCGAGCTTGCCCGGCACCTCGCCGCCATCGAGCCCATGCGCGGGCAAAAAATCGGTGCCGCCGAACGCCAGCGCCACGTCATGATCGGTAAAACCCAGCACCACGCCGTCGCTTCGGACCAGCTTCCAGCACTGGCACAGCGTCGTCTCGCCCTGCACGATGTGCGCGGCAAACCCTGCTTCCAGCGCCCTCATGGCAAAATCTCCACCAGTTGGATCGACGGCACTTCGGCGCCATCGAAGCTGGTCAATTCCACATCCAGCCGGTCGCTCTCGAACCGCACCGGTACGTCGAACATGAACCCCGCCGTCACAGCCGCGCCCGCCGCTGGCGCCGTGGCAAAACTGACGATCCCCGTTGCCCCATCCACCGCCCAGCCGGTGCTGTGCTCGACCCCATCCAGCGCCATGCGCACCGATCCGGCCACTGGACGCGTAATCGGCCGCAGATAAGGGTCGAAATTGGCGCCATAGCGCTTGGTCAGCGGGAACTCCGTGCTGACGCCGTCCCCCGTCCCGATCGCCTGGTCCAGAAATCCGGGCACCGCGCCGCCGCTCGAACAGTCCAGCCCATCGCGCCACAAAAACCCATGCAAACGTCCGCGGCGCTCCTCGAAGAACGCCAGCACAGCCGCCATGTCCGCGCGCGATTTGACGCCATAACCGGCATTGTAGCGCCGCCGCGAATGCCGCCACCGTCCATTGCGCTGCTCGCCTCCGCTGGACAACGTCACCACATCGGTCTTGCGCTCCGGCCCACCCCGCGCGCCGAGCGCGATATCGAGCGGAAAGCGAACTGCATGAAATGCCATGTTCTTCCCTTTAATTATTAGAGCGCAGAAAAATCAGTCTACACCCTCCCCCTTGCGGGGAGGGATCAAGGGAGGGGGTGGATTGGCCCCACTATCGGGGCTCTCGCACCCCCTCCCATCCTCCCCCGTAAAGGGGGAGGTGCGGCGCGGCGTTCGTAGCACGCTAGCGGCCAGCCCTATGATCCGCGCGAACCCCGCTTCACAGCTCTCAGCAGCATCGCGCTGAGCTCCGCCTCGCTCCGGACAAAGCTCTTTGCATCGCTTGCCGTCACATTGAAATGCACGGTCACCGCGCCGCCGCCCGCCACGCCAAGCCGGCCATCGCTGCCGCGCGACAGCGGCATGATCGCCTCGGCCCCGGCCTCGCCGGCAACGCCCAAGCCCTGCCCCACCGGAAAATAGCTCGGGCTGGCGATCACCCCGCCCTTGGCAAAAGCCGTCACTCCGCCCAGCGCCGGATTGGTCCCGGCAAAGAGATTGCCGACCAGGCCGCCCAGCACGTCGCCAAACGGCTTGATCGCCGCCTTCAGCGCAATATCGGAGAAGCTGCGCGCAATATCGCCCAGTAGCGACTTGAACGACGCGCCCTCGGTCAGCGCCCCGCGCAATGCCGTGCTGATCGAGCGCGCCACGCCATCGGCCAGATCGCCGATCTGCCCCAGCTCCAATTCGACATCGCCCAACTCCTCGGCAAAACTGTTAGGAAAAAGCTCATCGGCCATCGGGATACCGCTCCATCAAATCGCCCAGCTCGCCGCGCCCCAGCGGACCGCCGCGCTCGCCCACCACCGCGCCCCACGCCGCGGCCAGTTCACGTGGCGTCAGCGCCCAAAAATCGCGCGCGGAAAGCTTCAGCACGCCAAAGCCAAATTGCATCGCCGCATTCCAGGGGAACGCTGTCACGCCGCTTCCCCGAACGTCGCCCTGAGCAGCCGCGCCGCGGTTTC
>Ga0247806_10001051_pt1 | contig 14274 bp, 10 predicted proteins | sample UWRJL059202B1_FD_179935 | JGI IMG/M metagenome (GOLD analysis project Ga0247806, IMG submission 179935) | Plant litter microbial communities from Arlington Agricultural Research Station in Wisconsin, United States - UWRJ-L059-202B-1 | ecosystem: Environmental > Terrestrial > Plant litter >... | reverse complement strand
CCATTCACGATCGCCCAAAACTGGTATTGCTTTCCAGCGGGTGCATCGGGCAGGTTACTGGCGTCGATCATTACCTCTCCGGTATTTTGCATCCAGAATATTTTGGCATTGGTACCCGCTGCAGGTTCTGTTTCTTTTAAGGATACCGGCAGGCTGTGCGGGTTGTGCACAACTGCCATATCATTGCTCATCGCTTCGTTGCGCTGCCGCTCGATGGCCAGGCTTTGTTCGGCAGATTGCACCTGCTGTTGGGCCGTTTGCAATGCTGCATTGCTGTCGTTGTATTTATTATAATATACCACGTTCAATATCGCGCTGCCCAGCAATAAGATCACCGAAGCGGCGGCGGCCGTGCGCCAGTAGGTGGAAATAGAACGAACCGGCGTTGCGGATGCTATTGTATCCGTCGCAATTGATTTCACGGTACCAGCACGTTCATCATTCAATCCCAGGTTGGCAAATAATTTTTCTTTAACTGCGGCACCGGGCGCAACAGCATGGGCCTGCGCATAGCTTTCCATACCTTCCTGCACCTGCGCTATTTCTGCCGCAATTGCAGGATATTGCCGGGCCCAGCCTTCTACCTGCGCTATTTCAGCGGGCGAAGCCAGTCCGAGACAATAAAGCTCGATCAAGCCTGATGATATGATTTCGTTCGGTTCCAATTTTAATTATGTTGTAATAATTTTCTTAATTCAATAATGGCTGAGCGCATCCTCGTTTTAACGGTGCCAAGCGGTATCCCCATTTGTTTGGATATCTCGTCCTGGGTAAACCCGCCAAAGTAAGCGAGGTCGATGATACTTCGCTGTTCAGGTTTGAGATTGGTCAGTTGGTTCCTGATGCCCAGTGCATCAAATCTTTCCGCAGCCTTGTTATCGTCGGCATAATTACCTACGGAATTTTCATCGCTGGAGATTTTCGCCTGCTTTTTATAACCCTTGCTCCGCAGTGTATCGATCGTTAGGTTGCGCGTAATGTTCAGCATCCAGGTAAAAAGCCGGCCTTTACCCGTATCGTAATTGGCAAAGTTATTCCAGATTTTCACAAATGCTTCCTGCAAAATATCTTCTGCAAGTTCCCGGTTGTCCACCATCCGGTAAATAATACCGTTCAGGGCCGATGAATAATTGTCGTAGAGGTAGGAGAATGCCTGCTTGTCCTGGCGCTGCAGCAGCATAACCAGTTCTTCTTCGCTATATTTTTTAAACTCAGGCAAGTAGGCTACAGTTGAATTATTGTCCGAAAATAGAGGATTCTTTTTAAAAAGCATCAAAATTTGATTTTTAGGGCGCTCAAAACTAACTGGTTAAGATTTTTGTTTGTAGCCTGCGGGGTGGGGTTATCGCAACAAGCCAACAGTCTCAAAGGATATGCCATTATCTTTATGGCTTCTATTTCTTTAAACTGTAGAATAATGAATAATATTACGATCAGGCTCATTCAACAAAAGGATGATTTGGGCATCGCGCGCATCATCCGTGAAAGTCTCGAACTCAACAACGCCAACAAACCGGGGACGGTTTACTACGATGCCAGTACCGATCATCTTTCCGATTTGTTCACGGTAAAAGGCAGTGTGTACTTCGTAGCCGAAAGCAATGAACACTTGCTGGGTGGTTGCGGCATCTATCCTACTGCCGGTTTACCCGAAGGCACCGGCGAACTGGTAAAGCTCTACCTCGACGAAAAGGCGCAGGGCAAAGGCATTGGCAAAGCCTTGTTCAACCGTAGCCTCGATGCCGCGAAAGAAATGGGTTATCAAAATGTGTACATTGAAACGATGCCGGAGCTGAAGAAAGCCATCCCGCTGTATGAGCAGGCGGGCTTTACTTATTTACCAGGACCGCTGGGCAATAGCGGGCATGATGGATGTGGGATTTGGATGATGAAAGCGTTGTAATAATTACGAATTACAAATTACTAATTACCAAGGTTGTATTAGAGGAAAGAAAATGTGCTTTTGGTTCAATGAAAATTAGGGGCATAGATTAATAACTTTGAATCAAAACATCGGTAGGAATATGAAGTCTTTCGTGCAGCCTGCGTATCATGTCTAAAGTTAATTTTCTCTTCTTGCTTAGAATTTCGCTTGCCCTGCTTTTTAATCCTACAACGTTGGCAAGATCGGATTGGTTATAACCTAGCTGTTCCATGCGGAACTTTATGGCTTCTATCGGGTCCGGGAAATCGATGGGATAGTTTTCCTGTTCATACTTATCTATCAACATGCCCAATACTTCCAGTTGATCGCCTTCCGGTGTGCCGGGTTTGGCATCAAAAATGACTTCCAACCTGTTTAAAGCTGCCTGGTAATCTTTTTTTATTTTTATTAATTTTAAGTTCATACCAATATTTTGTTGAATCCTTTTTATCCTATTGAATATTAGATTTAGCCATGTGTCGCCCTTTAAATCTCTTCTCCTTGCATCAGGCTAAAACAGTGTACAGCTAAACGATAATCACAGATAATTCTTTATCTTCATGCAAGGTAATTTATGAAAATTTATATACTACTGCTTTTCCTGTTTATTTTCGCTAATGCTCCTGCAAATGCTCAACAGGCCAACAACTGGTATTTTGGTAATAAAGCAGGCTTGAATTTCAATACAGTTCCACCTACTGCTTTATTGGATGGCGAAATGATAACCAATGAAGGTTGCGCTGTTATGTCAGATAATTTGGGTCACCTGATGTTTTATACAGATGGACGCAAAATCTGGAATAAGAATCACCAGGTAATGCCCAACGGTTCGGGTTTGATGGGCCATTTATCTTCCACGCACTCGGCGCTCGTTATTCCCAAACCTGGTAACAACAATATCTTTTACCTTTTCACCTCCGATGCATACGATAACCTGGGTGTAGCTGGTTACCGGTATTCGGAAATTGATATGACACTTAACGGTGGCCTGGGTGATATTTCAACTGTAAAAAACGTTTTGCTGTATGGCCCTTGTTCTGAAAAAATGACCGCAGCCAGCCATGCCAATGGAATTGACACCTGGCTCATCACAAAAGATCCCAATAACCATAATTTTCGGTCATTTAAAATAACCTGTAACGGGCTCGACTTAACGCCTGTGATTTCATCGGTTGATCCAATTAATAACATCTTAACAGGTTACCGTACTGGTTGCATGAAAATTTCACCTGATGGAACAAGATTGGCCAATGCCCGAAACCTGGAAGGAAAATGGGACTTGTTTAAGTTTGATAATAGCACTGGGCTAATATCCGACCGTAAAATGATCATTGCAACCAACCAACTACTTTCATATGGCATCGAGTTTTCACCCAATTCGCAATTGGTATACGTAAACGCCGATTATACATACCAGTTTAAAATTGATGTTTATGATTCTACAGCGATCTCAAATTCGAAGTATAAAGTAGACAATGATTTTATTTCACATGGGGCTTTGCAACTGGGACCGGATAGGAAAATCTATAGCAATACATATTTAAGTACAAGTTATATAAATCATCCTGACATTTATGGCGTCAATTGCGATTATAGAGAAAAAGTAATTCCTTTAGGAGGCCGGTTGGGTAATGCGGGATTCCCCACTTTCTTCGGTCAACTCGTTACCAACTACAACCTCGATTACACCTATACCTTCCAGCCCGATTGTAAAACCGTGGTTTTTACCGGAAATTCAAATATACCGGGGCCGCTTACCTGGACCTGGGATTTTGGAGACGGGAACACGGCCACTGGTCAAAATGTAACGCATGCATTCCCATCTACGCCAAACCAGTTTACGGTAAAACTCACCGTTGATAATTCCGGCGTTTGTGGCGGTACTTCTTCACGCAGCAAAATCATCAGCTTCAACCGGGTGGCCCCAACCGCTTTGTATAATTATACTACCAGTTGCAATAATTTACAGGTAAGTTTTAATGACCAGTCCACCATTGGCAGCGGCGCCCAGGTGGTTTCATGGAACTGGGATTTTGGCGATGGCAATACCAGCAACAGCCAACATCCTGCCAACACGTATGCGGCATATGGAAATTATACAGTGAGGCTCATTGTAACTTCCAACGACCAGTGCAATACAAAAGATACCCTTATCCAAACCATAATCGTAGCGGCAAAACCCACTGCTGCATTTTCAGCTATGGATGGTTGTTATACGCAAGCCTTCCAGTTTACCGACCTGAGTACCGTAACCAACAGCAGCATCAGCAACTGGTACTGGAATTTTGGGGATGGCAACAGCAGCACCAGTCAAAACCCTGTACATATCTATGCTGCACCCGGAACCTATATTGTAAAACTCGCGGTAAAAAGCATTGCTAACTGCAACTCCGATACTTTTAACCTGCAGGTAGTGGCAGGTGCCAAACCAATTCCCGGCTTTACCCTGCCCTCCATTTGTTTACTCGATGCTGTTGCTGTTTTTAATAATACCAGCATTATGCCGGGTCCAGGCGTTTTAAGTTATAACTGGTATTTCGACGACCCCAATGCCACACCGGGTAACCCTAACAGTTCTACCCTTGTAAATCCAAGCCATACCTACAGCAATGCCGCATTGTACAATGTAAAACTGGTGGCTACTTCGTCACTCGGCTGTAAAGACAGTGTAACTAAGCCCTTCCTGGTAAATGGTGCGGTGCCCAAAGCCTATTTTAAAACCAGCAATACCCAGCCCTTTTGTAGCAACCGCGACATCAGCATCACCGATAGTTCCTATGTTGATTTTGGAAACATCACCAAACTAATGATCGATTGGGGTGATGGCAATACCACAACCGACAATGCTCCGGGCCAGCAACCTAACGGTAAAGATTATACGCACCGCTATACCAATTTTGGAACACCTGCATCCAAAACATTTACCGTGCTTATGACGGCTTATTCCGGGGCCAGTTGCATACATAGTTTTTCCCGCCAAATCACTGTACATGCTTCTCCCGAAATATTATTCAATCCCATTCCGGGCATTTGCAATGAGGCACTTCCATTTAATATTACCCAGGCTTCCGAAGTATGGGGGCTTACAGGCACGGGTACTTATTCAGGTGCGGGCATTACCAATGGCGCCGCAGGTACCATCAATCCTGCACTGCTTACGCCTGGCAGCTACCCGGTTACCTACACGTATATCACCAATTTCGGTTGTCGTGCCGATAGTGTACAACCGGCTACCATCAACCCTACGCCCGTGGCCGCCTTTAATTTTGTGCACGGTTGCCTGCCCAATGCGGCTGTACAATTTACCAGCACTGCCACGGTACCCGGCGGCCATACCGCCGGCTTACAGCATTTATGGAACTTTGCCGACCCCCTCGCTGGCCCGGGTAATCCCAATACCTCAACGAACACTAATCCCATACATACCTATCACAACAGCGCCACCTATGGCGTAACCTTGCAAACTACCTCGGATAAAGGCTGTGTACACGATACCGTCATCAATCTTTTACCGGGTGTTGCCATTTTCCCGCAGCCCAAAGCCGATTTTAAAATCGATAGTCTCAGGCCCATCTGTGCAGGTAGTCCCGTTTATTTTATCAACCAAAGCAATGGAGGCGGGCAGGCGGTCGCTCAATATCAATGGCAGTTTGGCCCTGGTATTTTTTCTTCTGCACAAAATGCCAGCTATGCTTTCCCGGTTCATGGCAGCTACCCGGTGGCCTTATGGTTAACCAATGCAAAAGGTTGTATTTCCGATACGGTTGTGCATACGGTGATTGTGCATTCCATACCAAAAGCCAGCTTTAGTTTTGACAGTACCTGCCTTGGCAAGCCCGTGCAGTTCATGGATAAAAGCAGCAATACGCTGGGTAGTATTTCCGTATGGAACTGGAACCTGGGCAACAACAGCAGTTCGTCTTTGCAAAACCCGGTTACAATCTACAATGCTTACCTGCCCTATACGGTAACGCTTAAAGTGTCAACACCCAACGGCTGTACATCAGCAGCGGCAAGTAAAACATTTTCCGTCCGCAGGGTCAATATTAATGCGGGCAATGATACGGCTGTGGCCAATGGGCAGCCGCTTCAACTCTTGGTTACCGGTGCCGCTACCTACAACTGGTCGCCCTCAACCGGGCTCAGCAACAACAGCATTCCCAGCCCTGTTGCAGTGCTGTACAACAATGATCAAACCTATTATATCAAAGGAACAACCGCCGAGGGTTGCGTGGGTTTTGATACCCTTCGCATCAAATTGTACAACCGGGCAGATATTTACATACCCAATGCTTTCACACCTAATGGCGATGGATTGAATGATTTCCTGCGCCCGCTTTGCATTGGTGTAAAGCTCAGCTATTTCAGGATCTTCGACAGGTGGGGTGCCCTGGTTTTTGCAGCCCGCAATGAATATGACCGGTGGGATGGTACACAAAAAGGTTTACCCTTACCCATCGGCAGTTTTACCTGGATAGCCGAAGGCGTTGCTTTTGATGGAAGATTAATTCAGAAAAAAGGAATGGTAACGGTTGTGCGTTAAGCGCAGCTTGTGATTTTATCCTGGAGCGGTAGATTGTGGAAACCCCACCGGGACGAAAGTGTTCTCTTGTACCATTTAAACTGAAACGTTATGATTCCGGGATCACTTTGATGCCTTTCAAATTTACCGCATCCTGTTCGGATTTGAAGAATGGGATTTCTATATTTAAAATATGTACAGTGTTTGTTTGCATAAAAGTTGCAGGGACTACACTACTAAATTTACTTCTTAAATTAGTAACATAAAAAGGGGTTCAGTACGGTAGAATTGAAAGGCATCAGGTCGCATGCCAGACGGCGAAATGCATGCGCCAGAAAGCATAAATGGAGATTGCGAACAACTTTTATTGACCTGATCAGTTTTTAGTTGACTAATTCATATTCTTTATTTTGCCCAAATTTAAGTTCAATTTTTCTCACTTTAAAGGAATAGGTCTTATTAGTCACAAAGAAATTTTTACCGAAGCGTTCATTGGGGCATTGAATTTTAACAATAACAGTATCTTTTTGCATTGAAAGTTCTTCTGAACTAATAAAAAACAAAGAAGTCTTAGCTACCGAAATTCCACAGTCTGCAATTTGTCCGGTACCAACATAAACACCTTTAAATGTCAGAACCTTTTGTTTACCCGTTTTTTGAGAAAAACAAAAGATGCTCAATGTCATTAAAATGAGTATAAAAATAAAAGTTCTCATGTTAAAAATTTATTTCGCACCGCCGCCGTTTATTCGTTGGTGCGCTTTTCGAATATAAAAACGGAAAAAGCCTGCTCGAACGCGCCCAATATTTTTCCCATTTGCGCGGCTTCCGTATTCCTATTTCGAAAGCCATAGGGATCCTGGTAGCGGTAGCACCTGTATACGTTGCGAGTAGCTATTTCGATGGTTACAAAGCCCACATCCATCGCATTGGGATAACCAGGAACCTTAGTGGCATCGGGCATGGATAATATACCGAGTTCAGTTATTGTGTTGATAAAGAGAGTCCATCCTCCTGCCGGCTGTATTGATTTTCTTTCTACAATTTTTGTGGAGTCGATCTCGTCGTTGGAAAAATTATCATTGTAAGTAAACCGGTAGCTGATGAGCTCGCCACTCCATTTTCCCTTTACGTTTTGAATATTGAAAACCTGTGCGGGCGGAGTTCGCCCCGGGAGTAAGCCTGCCCATAACCGGATGGCCAAGGAATCGAAGCCATGCTCTAAATAAGTAAGACCAAACAGCCGCTCCAGCCTGCGTTTTTTCTGGAGGTATGCCGGCGTAACTTCCCCTGTTGTAACGCCCGTATCCGTATACAGCGAATCCCCTTTATAATGCTCCGTGAAAGCCTGTATATACCCGTTATCAGGCTGGTTGCAAGACAAAGCGATACATAAAAGTACCAGGAGGTATCTTTTCATAAGGTTAAAATTTATAGTCAAGCCAAGACTTTGTTGAATCCTTTGGTGCGTAAGGACTTCGCTGTCGTAGCGGGGTCTTTGCTTCAAGTCGCTTACAATTAAAGAATAATGCTTACGCGAGACCCGGCGTTTAAATAGCGCCGGGGTTTCACGGCAACTGATTTTTTATCCTGGAGCAGTATAGTATGTTGTGAAAACCCCGCCGGGATGAAAAACCTTTGCATATCATCATCTCCGTGTAATTAAGAGGTTTTAATATTTTTCTCCCAACCGGATTGAGAATTCCTTTTCAAATAAACTTAAGATTGTTGCTGCATCATTGACTTCGTTGGTATTTGCCTGGGCTAAAAATGGATCCTGGTAATTATAACATTGATAGATTTTTTTCGTAGACATTTCAAATATCACCCTGCCTGCATCTGTAGAACTGGGATAGTTTTTTATTGTACTATAATCAGGCAGGGTTAAGATGCCCATTTTATAGATGTCTTGTATAAAATCTTTCCAGCCACTTTTAGGTTTTATTGATTTGAATTCATAACTACTTAGAGAATCAATTGAAAAGTCTGTGAAACTGTCTTTATAAATGGCTTTATAAGTGATCAATGTTCCATCCCATTTGCCGGCAACATTCTTTAAAACAATTACTTGCTCTGGTGCATCAGCAATTAGATTGGACCAAATTCTGATGCATATAGAATCAAACCCGTTTTAAAGATCAGGTAATTGCAGTGCTTTTTTATACCCATTCTTAAATCTCGTAAAAATTGTGGGTTTATTTTCCCGGTTTATGCCAATATCTGTATAAAAGCTATCTGTTGTATGCAGATCTGAAAATTCCTTCAGGTAATCTTTTTCGCTTTGGCAAGACGTAAGTATTAAAATAAATATTGCAATGAAGTTTTTCATCTTCTTTTATTTCCGGCCATCGATATAAAATCGCGGATTGAATTTCTGTCATGGCAATATTACTTCTATTTCAGAGAGTGTGTCATGGTTAATGTTCATTTTTATAACTCTTTTCTTATTTTTTAAACTATCGTATATATTGATTTCTGTCAGAATTCCATTCTCGTCATACATATGCCACTCCCCCACATTTTTAGCATTTTTTAAATATCCTTCCTGGACTATTTTCCCTGTTGCAGAATAAATAACAAAACGTCCAGTCATGCTGTCGTTAAAATACTCTTGCAAATAATTTATATTTCCTGTTTTAGAGTAATGCTTATGCTCCCCGCTTTTTTTACCGTTAACGTAGGTGATCTCATCATAAATTATTCCCTTATCATACATTAGTACTTTGCCATCCAATTTGCCTTTTCTATATTCTTCTAGCTTAACAAGTTGCCCATTCTCATCAAAATATTTCCATTGACCTTGAAATAGGCCATGATCATAATTTCCGGTATAGGCAATCTTCCCATTTGAATAATATCCCTCCCAAATACCATTTTTATTATTTAGGGAATCGAATTTACCAAACTCTCGGTCGTAAGAATTTTCAGTATAATTTTCATCTTTTTCAGATAAAAAATTGCAAGAATCAGTTACTATTATTACAATAACGATAGATATAAAAAATAAAACAAGGTCTTTTTTCATATATAATTTTATCTAAATCCCCATCTCAAAGGATTCGTAGAAGTATGAGTTGCCTTCCATATAGAGTTTTTCAAGCCTTCGCTAGGCTCTTTAATTAAAGTTTGTTTAGGTGATTCCTGATCATAAACATCACCATACAACCTAAGGCCCCTCCCAACACGACCTCCACCTTGACCAGCAAGTGCCATGCCTGCTGTAGCTATTAAGGTTTGATATTTCTTAAATCCAAATTTATTAAATGGATTGGGAGCGAATACCATAAGTAAATCTTCTTTTCTGATACGTACACCCAAATCATGAAGATAATTTATATAAGTATAATTTGTTCCAGTCTTTTTTTCATAATCTTGAATGTCCTTCTTAATAATTGAATAAGGGCTTGTTACCATTTTTGAAAAACCTAGCGCTTTTGCCCTTTCAACCATATCAGAATATTCCAAATTGTTTTTAGAATAAGAAATAGCTTTTGCGATGGTTTCCAAATCCTTATGATACCCATCCATATTCCATTTATAACGGGCATTCTTTTCACCCTCTTTCAATTCACCCATCATTAGTTCTTTATCCTGGTTGAAAAAACGGTGTTCTTTATCATCAGTCCTTTTCATTAAATAAAGATCTCCGTTATCAGCAACCATCCAATCATCCGGAGTGACACTTTTAAACGACATGCCATCAGGATCTGTATTAGTGATTGGGTCATTATTCATTGCTACAAAAGGCGATGAGTTATGGTAATCATCCGCTATCGGATCAATAATATGCCATCTTCCAATCTGCTGATCATACATCCTTGCTCCATAATCGTACCACTCTAATCCACTGCCATCTGCAAATTCTTCATTCTGCATTTCTTTCCCATTGAATTTCATCTTATTCCTCAACCTGCCCGAACCAGTGGTACTCAAAGGATGTATCAGCAAACCAAAAGGATAATAATGATTCTCCTCCATTATAGGCCCTTCATTGGTTATGATCACCAGGTTATCGAAATATACATTCCCGTCATTGATGTTGCTGCCCGCTTCCTCTTCATTGCTGATGTACACCATCACATAACCCGCCTGCGTAGCTTTAATGTCTTCCTGCACCAGGTTTTTCCATTCCGGTTCTTTGGCATCCATGCTGCCTACTCTTAAAGCCCCTCCTTTAATAAACTGCATACCTGTATCCATCAACACGTAATTAAGATATGCTTTTGGGCGCATACTGCCGTTTTCTTTTTCCGTGTCATCATTCGTAAACTGGCTCAAAGCCCCAGGGTTAGCAGCCGGGCTGTTGTTTAAAAAACGGCCATCAATAACATCTTTATTGGCCCCTACAGGTCCGTTGCCCAACCCAAACAAGCCACCAACAATATTATTTAAAATATGCTCCCTCAGTTTCTTACCATCGCTTTTATTATGATGCGGCCGGTAGTAATATTGCACAGCAGCCGTAAATTTATCACCTGCTTTTACTTTCAATATTTTAAAAGGCACTTTGCCATTGGTACTGCCCGGCCTTAGCAGGGCGCATTTTTTATTGCCGGGGTCTTTATCCCTCAATTCTATGGGTAGCGGGCTGCGTACCGGCGACAATACATCTTCACCGAACAATTCCCTTTCCATGGCAATTTGTTCCTTACCTACCTTTTGCGTGGGTACATCTTCAAAAGTGGCTTTGTAAGGTTTCAGTGGCGAAGGAACGGGTTCTTCCGTTAATACCATCCTAATATTACCCAGGTGGTCTTTCACAAACCAGTTGTATTTGTAATCAGCCGTATTGTTGGGTTGTATGGCATACCTTATCCTGCCTTCTTCTGTTGCAATATGGCTAAGCCCTGTGCCGATGAGGTTATCGTAAGTAAAACTACCGATGTAATCGGTAGTAGTAACAGACACCGGGTTGGTAGTAAGGTCAGTTGTAATCTTTTGTAACTTATTACCGAAGGCATCATACACAAACTTCACACTTCCTTTCTCGGCCGTATTATCGGCGATCAGTACTTTCACTTCAGAAGGCAGGTTGAGGTAATTGTAAACAATAGCAGGAGCGTTGGGGTTAACTCCGTAAGTATTAATGTCCCTGTTCCTGTCCTTTATCATATTACCATTGTCGTCATACACATAATCCTGGTCGGTAGTAGCCGTTAGTGAACCCTTTACACTGCCTTCTTTAAAATCCCCCTGGTCACTGTAGGCATCGTTGGCATCATCATGCACCGCTTTAAGGCGGTTGCTAAAGCCATTGTTAAAATAAGTGTACGTTAGCAGGTCGATAGGCTCTATATTAGTTATATCCTTCAGGCCCACCTGGTTCATGGATAGTATATTGCCATTTTCATCGTAATCAATCTTACCATTATCATTACCGCCTACGCTAAAATCCTTCTCACTGTTGCTCCAGGTATTGGACTTGTATTCCATGAAATCTGCTTTCTTCAGCCTGTTTACATTGTCGTAGGTATAATCATATTTACGCATAATGCCTTCCGAAGCAGGAATCCATATTCCCTGGTCGTCGCGCCCCGCTTTTCCAGCACTTGCCCAGATCATGCTGCCGATATTACCATTCAATTGTGGTGTGGGTAAACTGGCGCTAGTGGCCATGGTATTATAGGCTAGTTCATACCCAAAATAGCGTTGACTACTTTCTTTTATACTGAATTGGAGGTAATCAATATTCATACCCCGCAACCAACCCCTGATGTTATAGGTGTAGTTCTCCAAACTTTCGCAAATGGTACCGGTACCGGTTGTTTTAAGCCTGATCCTTCCCAGCCTGTCAAATTCATTGGTTACGATTAGTTTATCGGCAGTAGTGTTATTTACGCCTTTGTGAATTTGAATGGTTTTCCCTTCTATATCCAAGGTGTTCTTCGTAATTACCCGCAGGTTTTCCTGGTAGGGATTCATTGCTTCATGGTAGCCCAGCACTTTACCCGTAAATGAATATTGGTTGGTAACAATCAATACACTTTCTGCTCCCTTCAGTGTCTGCTTTACCGTTTGAACAGGCCGGTATTCCCTGTCGTACCGGGTATTGGTATACAGGTAAGGGGAATTATCAAAACCGAAACTCACTGTTTTTAATACCCTTGCCTTGGTGCCTGTTACAAGCCCTTTCACCGTAGGGTTTTCAGCAATAGCCTCCGGGTATTCTCCATTATTGGTAGCCTGCCCCGATGGATAAGGAAAATTATAACCTGTATAAAACGGCGTGGTATTTAAAGTGCCTACTGAATTATTATAATGATCGTAAAAGTTTACGGTCATTACATCCAGTTCACTTACATTGATAAAATTAGGTTTACCGCTTAGCTGGAAATCATCACCCAGTATATTTACTGTTTCAGATGGAGAAAAAACAGCTCCTGACATGTATCCCTGTAATACAGAAGCTGTGTACGTACTGGGCCAGGTAGCTGTTGCAACAGGGCGGTTCATAAAGTCGTAAAGTGTCATAAGGTATTCTCCCTCTGTAGCCATATTACCATCCTGGGTGAATGCAATCCTGTCCCTGCGGTCATAAATAAAACTTACAGGCAAGGCGCCCGGAACATGTTTTTTAATCATTCGTCCACGATCATCGTAATCGTACCAAAAACAAAGTTCTTCGATGATACTGTTTGTTATCACCCAACTGTTATTTCTTAAATATTCTACGGCCTTGGGGGGTAGTACAAACCTTAAACGATCCAGGTCATCATATACATAAAATGTACTCAGCCAGCCATCATAATTACCAGCCGGGTTATCCGAAAGCTGAACTTTTTTCAATATGATATTCCCGTTCCTGTCTTTATACTCAATTACCTGTTTCCTATGCTCATTGGTCACTACCGTTTTGTAAAGATCGCCTTGGGCGTATGAATAAGCTGCAGGTGCGGGTGTGAAAAAACCTGCTGAATAAATAAGTTCCCAATTCTTTACGTCGTCCGATGCTGGATCGTAAGTTGTCATTTCGGTTTTTACTGCAATTTCATTACTGGTCCCCTCAGTACCGGCCCAGGCATCACCCGGTGAAAAAGATTTGATAACCCTGTTCAAAGGGGAGGCTTCAAATATACTTTTACTATACGGGGTGCCATCCGCCAGGTCATTAGCGAGTATTGTCGGCGTATTGTTCTGATAAAAAGCAGGTTGTTCCGTTTGCCAGCTGCTGCGGTAGCCACCTGTATTATTCATCGCATCAACCGCATAAGGCAGGTACTGCTTCTCCACCCTGCCCAAAGCATCATACTGGCTGGAGATAATCATGTCCACGCCGCTTTCTTTAGCATTAGATATAACGGTCTGCTCATTTCTGCCTAATCCATCGAGGTAAGCAACACTAATCATTTTAGCCTGCGGCGGCAAACCATTAATGGCACTTACTGTTTGTACATTGGGTTGCTTTACTTCAACGGTGGCTACAAAATTCTTTGTATAGGTAAGCTGAGCTTTCAGCCTGTTCCCGCTAAAAATAAAACCGGCTAGTAAAATTACATTCCTGGTGCTGGTTATCATTGAAGAAAAGCAATGCATATAGATAGGTTCAGTTATTTTATGTAAATAGGTTTTATCTCTTAAATTTCTTTCGCAACAGACACGGTCCCTGCGGGGCAGGCAGCGGAATAGCTGGTAACCGAAACCCGGTAAGGCGCTGTACCCGATGGAAGCGTAATGGTTGCCGGCGAAGTACACCCCGTAGTAATCGTTGTTGTTGTATTGGTCGACAGGTCAGTTAGCTGTACCACGCAATTTGTACTGCCCGAAGGTGCTGTAAAAGTTAATGTAACGTTGGTAAGACTTCTTACAACTGAATTTATTACCGGCGCCG
>Ga0247806_10001050_pt1 | contig 14282 bp, 12 predicted proteins | sample UWRJL059202B1_FD_179935 | JGI IMG/M metagenome (GOLD analysis project Ga0247806, IMG submission 179935) | Plant litter microbial communities from Arlington Agricultural Research Station in Wisconsin, United States - UWRJ-L059-202B-1 | ecosystem: Environmental > Terrestrial > Plant litter >... | reverse complement strand
ATGAGGTGCGCAATGTAGTGGTGTCTCAAACTATAGCCCATATAGAAGACAATTTATCGCTCCTGCAGGACGATTTGCTAAACAATATAAAAAATAAGTATGAGGTTAAATTTAACCGATTGCAACGAACAGATTTACCTGCTAATTTTTTTGGTAATGGCGAAACGCTTTCGGCTAATATATTTAACGAATTTACCCGCCTGCAAATAGAACTGATAAATGTAGAGCGTAAAAAAATTGAAGAAATGCATCGCAGTGGCGAGGCAAACGAAGAAATTTTACGTAAAATAGAACGTGAGCTCGACCTCGAAGAAACCAGGTTAAATATGGATATGTATGAGGGGTAATTAAAAGGTATAATTGTATTAAACAAGATAAACAACAAATACATTAATGTCAGATTTTAGAGCAGTATTGAAATACCGGACTGCCGAAGAAGGCGGTCGCTCGACACCAGCGAAGTCAGGTTACTGTCCAACAATACAATTTCCTTTTGAAAAAGGATTATTTGGTGGCGCACAATATTTTGTAGGAAAAGATTGGGTATATCCGGGTGAAACTGTCGATGCTGAAATTGGAATAATAATTTCTCCTTATTTCGAAGGGCGCCTTTATGAGGGGTTAGAATTTAATTTTACAGAAGGAGGCCTAATTATTGGCACGGGTACAATTACTAAAATCATTAACGAAAAACTTAGAAAAACAGAATGACAACCCCACCATACCTTTCTCCCGCAGATAAAGTAGGAGTAATAAGTACTGCGAAACGTACTGAGCCACACGAAATAGAATATGCTCTTACAGTACTCAAATCCTGGGGGCTTGAGCCTGTTATAGGGCCTAACGCTTTTGCAACCGATGGCTTTTTAGCAGGGACTGATGCCCAGCGTACTGCCGACCTGCAGCAAATGCTTGATGACACAACTATTAAAGCTATCTTTTTTACCAGGGGCGGCTATGGCACCTTGCGTATTATAGACAGCATAGATTTTTCCGGATTTATAAAGCATCCTAAATGGATCGTGGGCTATAGTGATATTACGCTGCTGCACAGCCATGTGCAAAACTTAGGTATAGAGACATTGCATGCTGTTATGTTGCAGGGCTTTGGCGGTAGCACACCACAATCTGTAAATAGTGTGCGGGCTGCACTTTTTGGCGAAAACCTGGCCTATGAGGTTGCTTTGCATGAAAGCAACAGGGCAGTAGCAGAGCAGGAAATTATCGGAACACTTGTTGGCGGTAACCTATCTATGATTTATGCAGGTATAGGGTCAGTGTCTGAGATAGATACCGATGGTAAAATACTTTTTATAGAAGATATAGACGAGTACCTGTACCATTATGACCGCATGCTGGTCTCGTTAAAAAGGGCGGGCAAATTAGCGAACCTTAAAGCACTTGTAGTGGGGACGCTTATAGATATTAAAGATTCTACAATACCTTTTGGGCGCGATGCTTACAAAATTACTTTAGAGCAAACTGCCCACTATGGCTACCCTGTATATTTTGGTTTTCCTGCGGGGCATGCACCAGATAACCGTACACTTATTATGGGGCGGGATATTACTATAACACAAAGTAATGACTTTTTGAAAATTTACATTTGTTAGATAGTCACCGGTAGTAAACCTGTTGCTTAGCGGTAAATTGATAGAATATTTCAATATATTTGTTAAAATAAACACACAAAATAATGACAAAAAAATATTTAGTACTTGCAGTAATCCTGCAATTTTCTATAGCTGCATTTGCCCAAAAAGCTCCGCAAACAAAGGTAGAACAAGGATTGTTAGAGGGGATAACATTACCTTCGGGTACTACAAATTACAGGGGTATCCCTTTTGCGTTGCCGCCGGTAGGTAAATTGCGATGGACGGCTCCGCAGCCACCCGCAAAATGGCAGGGAGTGCGCAAGGCAAATGAGTTTGGGAACAATGCCATGCAAAGTCGCATTTTTGGGGACATGAATTTTCGTGCCAAAAAAATGAGCGAAGACTGTTTGTACCTTAACGTATGGACACCCGCTAAAACCCCAACAGAAAAACTACCTGTACTTGTTTATTTTTATGGTGGTGGTTTCGTGGCCGGAGACGGTTCTGAGAACAGGTACGACGGTGAGGCTTTGGCTAAAAAAGGTATTGTAACCGTAACCCTAAACTACAGGCTGGGTATATTTGGTTTCTATGCACACCCGGCACTTACAATGGAGTCTGGCAAAAAGTCGTCTGGCAACTACGGCCTTTTAGATCAGAATGCGGCATTGCTTTGGGTAAAAAAAAACATAGCCGCCTTTGGTGGCGATCCTAACAGGATAACAATTGCCGGTGAATCTGCCGGTTCTATATCCGTATCGGCACAAATGGCATCCCCTTTGTCTAAAGACCTTATTGCGGGTGCGATTGGTCAAAGCGGAGCTATGATAAACCCCACGCTCGATGCCATCCCGCTTCACGAAGGAGAGGTAAATGGTGTAAAATTTGGAACAATTATAGGTACCAATGATCTTGAAAAACTAAGGGCAATACCCGCACAGCAGCTGTTAGATATCGCTTCTAAAAATAACTTTAGCACCAAGGCGGTTGTAGATGGTTATTTTTTAACAAAACTTCCATCAGAAATTTTTAAGAGCGGTGCTCAGTCTAAAGTGCCTTTACTGGTAGGATGGACCTCCACTGAGGTTCCGTACCAGGCATTCATGCAGGGACAGTTTCCAAGTCCCGCAAATTATGCAAAACTTGTAAAGGAGAAGTTTGCAGACAGGGCTGATGAGGTTTTAAATTTATACCCCGGTAAAACAGAAAAAGAAGTAGTAAAATCGGCCACGGCACTGGCAAGCGATAATTTTATTGTTTACAGTACCTGGAAATGGGCAGATGAGCACAGGAAAACCGGCCAGCCTACATTTGTATATGAATTTTCTAAGCCCAGGCCACCTATGAAAGATGAAATGGGCGACGCTAAAGCGGGCCTTGCCGGTGGGATTATAAAAGGTGAAGGTGCTAAAAATGAAGATCCTAAAATGCCCGAGCCTCTTGTGGGTGCATCGCATGCATCTGATATAGAATATGCGTTGGGTAACCTTACATCTAATAAGGTTTACGAATGGACTTCTGAAGATTATAAAGTGTCTGCCATGGCGTTAGACTACTTTGCTAATTTTATTAAAACCGGTAACCCTAATGGTGGCAGTGTACCAGAGTGGCCGGTAACAAGACCAGGTTTAGATATGACTATCATGAATATTAATAGCCACCCTAAATTTTATAAAGAAACTAACAGGGCACGTTACCTGTTCCTGGATTCATTTTACAGAGATAAAAGATAATTTTTATATAATAAAAAAGTGCCTGCATGGTTTTAACCGTGCAGGCACTTTTTTGTTGGGCACTTTAAATATACTGTGTAAAGGGGCTAACAATGCTGCCGTATTAAGTATGTGTTAGGGTGCGTAAATTCATCATTTTATTTGGCATCATATAAATGTTATTGCCTAAATTTGCTGTACTAAATTAAATCATAAAATATATACTATGAGTTCATTTGACGTTGTCGTTATAGGTTCGGGTCCCGGCGGATATGTAGCTGCCATTCGCGCTGCTCAATTAGGTTTTACTACTGCAATAATAGAGAAATACCCTACACTTGGCGGTACCTGTCTTAATGTGGGCTGTATACCAAGCAAGGCACTTTTAGATTCGTCGCACCATTACCATGATGCAGTTACAGATTTTAAAACACATGGTATAGATATAGAAGGAGAAATTAAAGTTAACTTCGAGCAAATGATAGCCCGTAAGCGCGGGGTGGTAGACCAGAACGTAAGCGGTATTAAGTACCTTATGGACAAAAACAAAATTACTGTTTTTGAAGGTCTTGGCTCGTTTGAAGATGCAACACATGTAGTCGTTACTAAAAACGATGGTTCTGCCGAGACTATAGAAGCAAAATATACCATTATTGCTACAGGGTCTAAGCCGGCTTCGTTACCTTTTATAAAAATAGATAAAGAAAAAATAATCACTTCTACAGAGGCTTTAGAGCTTAAAGAAGTACCTAAGCACCTTATCGTTATAGGCGGCGGTGTAATAGGCCTTGAGCTTGGGCAGGTATATCTTCGCCTTGGTGCGCAGGTATCTGTAGTAGAATATCTTGACCGTATTATTCCGGGTATGGATGCAGGCCTTAGTAAGGAACTTACTAAAGTGCTTAAAAAACAGGGCATGAAATTTTATACGTCTCACAAAGTAAAATCTGTAGAGCGCAACGGTGCCGATGTACAAGTGCAGGCAGAGAATGCTAAAGGCGAAACGATTACCCTTGATGGCGATTATGCATTGGTATCTGTAGGGCGTAAAGCGTATACAGAAGGCCTTAATGCCGAAAAAGCCGGAGTTAAAATTACCGAAAGGGGCCTTGTTGAAGTGAACGAACATTTACAAACAAGTGTGCCTAACATTTATGCTATTGGCGATGTTATAAAGGGTGCGATGCTTGCCCACAAAGCTGAAGAAGAGGGTACATTTGTTGCCGAAACGATTGCCGGACAAAAACCACACATAGATTATAACCTTATACCGGGCGTTGTGTACACATGGCCGGAGGTTGCTGCTGTAGGTAAAACCGAAGAGCAACTTAAAGAAGCCGGTGTTGCTTATAAAACAGGAAGTTTCCCTTTTAAAGCATTAGGTCGTAGCCGTGCGAGTATGGATACCGATGGTTTTGTGAAAATACTTGCAGATGCTGCTACCGATGAGGTTTTAGGTATACACATGATAGGTGCACGTACCGCCGACCTTATTGCTGAGGCTGTTATTGCAATGGAATTTAAGGCATCTGCCGAGGATATTGCAAGATCGTCTCACGCTCACCCTACCTATGCCGAGGCTGTTAAAGAAGCTGCCCTTGCCGCTACTGATAACAGGTCTATACATATGTAAGATTATACAAATAATGATACTAAAAAGGCTTTCCGTTTTTTCGGAAAGCCTTTTTTTATGACTTTAATTCATATTAAAATTAATAGGTTAAATATATCATTTGTTATTTTTTACATCGCAAAGATGCAGGATATTTACTGCTCTTTTTCAGTAATCTATGTATATTTCTTGGTATTAGATTAGCGTAAGAAGTTAGAGCCTTGAACTTTTGCTTCTTTTGTTTCAAGACAAAAGAAGAGGTCAATAATTTATTGCTATAAATACATAGCTATCATGGCAATACTCATGGCTATCATAAGGCCGTCTTCTATAATGGTAACGGTACTCATGGGCAGGTTAAATACGGCACCCAGGCACGCACAGCGTATTTGTTTTTTATTAAAAACACTTTGCAATACTCCAAGCAGGCTAACTGCCATAAGCACTGCCGTAAAAGTGTTTACATAAAGGGGGGTAAAGTCTAATGCAAAAGCAAGGCCAAGCGCCAACTCTAAAAAAGCATACACATAACCCCATGCGGATATTTTTTTAGCAACCACATCATACATGGCATAGCTTTCGGCAAAGCCTTTAAGGTCGAGCATTTTAAAGAAAGAAAACGTAAGGAAAAACCCCGCCATAAAAACGCGCATAAACGTCATGCCGCTAAAGCTTTCTCCCCACATTGCTGTAATTAAAGAGATAGCACTTATGTAGCCAAAAATAAGCAGGATGGGTTTATACGTTTCTGCCCAGCTCTTAGCAACTTCAGGCTGGTTCTCAAAAATATTTATGGGCGCTGCGTGGTGTTCATAATCCTCTGTAAGTTGGTATTTAGGATAGTCTTTAAGAGCTTCCTGCAGCGCAGGGGTTGCCACATGGCTGCTCATGGTAACGTCGGCCTGGCCTTTGTCCAGATTTATGGCAACGTTTGTAATTTGGGGTATTTGTTGTAGCAGGTAGCTCACTTTTGCTACGCAGCCCTCGCAGGTCATTCCGGTAATCTTATAGGTATGGGTCATGAAATTAGTTTAAGGTTTAAAGTTTTTGCCGTTGTGCATGAAATTCGTTTGCCTTTTACCTGCAAGGTATTTACTGAGTGAACCTCTTTGTTATTTGTATCTTGAAATTGGGTGTTTCAAATATATTACAAAGGTCGGCAATAAATAAAAATTAAGACTTACGTAATTTTAGATAATACCTGTAACATTTACAGTTCGTCTATACTGCGTCGTTTATTAGCCTTTATAGATTTGTAATGGGTGGGGGTAAAGCCGGTAACTTTTTTAAACTGGCCCGATAAGTATGCCGGGCTGCTATAGCCCAGTTTGTCGGCTATCTGGGCAAGCGATAACTCATCATACACTAAAAGTTCCTTAACCTTTTCTATGCGCTGGGCAATGTAGTATTTCTCTATTGTAGTATCTTCAACTTCAGAGAATAAATTGCTAACGTAGGTGTAGTCATACTGTAATTTATCAGCTAAAAAAGAGGAGAGGTTTGTTGCTAGCACCTCACCCGAATGATGTACCAACTGCACAATCTCATTTTTAACCTGCTCTATAATACGGCTTTTACGATTGGCAATCAATTCAAAACCCAAATTTTTAAGGCTGTGCTCTATAGTTTCCAGTTGTGTGGCATCGGGCTCGCCTGTAATTTCGGCTTCGCCTAAAGTTACTTCATGTACAGTGTAGCCCAAAGTATTTAGCTCATTGCGCACTGCCGCTATACAGCGGTTGCAAACCATGTTTTTTATGTAGAGATGCATCTTGTAGTTTAAAGTTTCAGGTTTAAAGTTTTTTGAAGTTCTGTATGGCTACAGTCAGGTTCAGGAGTATGAGTTGCCTGAAAGATTAAACTTTAAACCTGAAACAATATGTATTATTTTAAAAAGTCCATTCCCGGTATGTTCGGCATACCATCCTGTGCCACAGCAGCAAGTTCGGCGTCGTTTACAGCAGTAGCTTTGGCAATAGCCTTATTAAAAACCAATACGAGATAATCTTCCAGCTGCTCTTTGTCTTCCAGCAAAGCATCATCTATCGTAACCGATTTTACTGTGCGGTTTGCTGTTAATGTTACCTTAAGCAGGCCGTCGTTGCTTTGCTCATCTATCAAAACAGTATCAAGCCTTTTTTTAGTTTCTTCAATTTTTTGTTGGGTTTCTTTAAGTTTTCCCATCATTCCCATTAAATCTCCAAACATTTTTCCAGAATTTATACGTTAAATATTAATGCAAATGTATAAATTGCAATGGTATTTACCAATTCATAAAAGAATGAAAAAACACTTACTTATGTGTTGTGTTTATCTTACTTTTGCGGCAAATGCTCAAACAAGCAAAACTATAATGACCAAAACCATTACCGCGCCGGTTGCACCTGTTAAGCCCAAAGAGTTAACAATGCATGGCGATACCCGCATAGACAACTACTACTGGCTTAACGAAAGGGAAAACCCCAAAGTTACAGACTACCTTACTAAGGAAAACAATTACTACAAAGCAATGACGGCGCATACAAAACAGTTTCAGGACGATCTGTTTTTAGAGATGAAGGCCCGTATTAAAGAAGACGACTCCTCTGTTCCTTATTTTTACAACGGTTATTATTACATAACCCGCTACGAAAAAGGAAAAGATTACCCCATATATTCGCGCAAAAAGGCAAGCCTTGATGCTCCCGAAGAAATACTGTTTAACTGTAATGAAATGGCTGAAGGGCACACGTATTTTCAGTTGGGCGGGCTAAACATAAGCGAAGACAATAAGTGGGCAGCCTTTGGGGTAGACCTAGTATCGCGCAGGCAGTACACCATTCAGGTTAAAAATCTTGAAACGAACGAGGTGCTTCCTGCCAAAATAGAAAACACTACCGGCAGCTCTACATGGGCAGGCGATAACCATACCCTGTTTTACACACGTAACGATCAGGTTACACTACGGTCTGATAAAATATACAAACATAAATTAGGTACCGATGGTACCGATGATGTGCTTATTTTTAACGAAGAAGACGATACTTACAATACATTTATATACAAAGAGAAATCTAAAAAGTACCTTGTAATAGGATCATCGAGTACGCTAACTACAGAGTTTAGAATACTGGAATCGGCAAAGCCCAATGGTAAGTTTAAGATGTTCCAGAAAAGAACCCGCGGGCTGGAGTACAGCATATCGCACTACGGCGATAAGTTTTATATAGTTACCAATAAAGATAAGGCTACTAACTTTAAACTGATGACAACGCCGGAAAATGCTACCGGTAAAGCCAACTGGACCGACCTGATACCGCACCGCGATGATGTGTTGCTTGAAGACCTTGATATTTTTAAGGACTACCTTGTAATATCTGAACGTAGTAATGGTTTAAACACCATCCGTATTCGTCCGTGGGATGGTACCGAAGAGTATTACCTGCCGTTTGAAAGTGAAACCTATACCGCAGGTACCGCTACAAATCCTGACTTTGATACCGATATTTTACGTTACAGCTACCAGTCATTGGCAGTGCCATCATCTGTAATAGATTTTAATATGAAAACCCGCGAAAAGACCGTGCTTAAAGAGCAGGAAGTTTTGGGCGGGCAGTTTGATAAAAATAATTATACCGAAGAGAGGGTATGGGCTACCGCACAGGATGGTGTTAAAATACCAATATCTATGGTATACCGCAAGGGTATTAAGCAGGATGGCACTAACCCGTTCCTGTTATATGCATACGGCTCGTATGGAGCCTCTATGGACCCTTACTTTTCGTCGATAAGGCTTAGCCTGCTCGACCGTGGATTTATCTTTGGTATTGCCCATGTAAGGGGAGGCGAAGACCTGGGGCGTGAGTGGTATGATAATGGCAAACTTTTAAAAAAGAAGAATACCTTTACAGATTACATAGATTGTTCTAACTTTGTAATCGATAACAACTATACAACGCCACAGCATTTATATGCCGAAGGCGGATCTGCCGGAGGGCTGCTTATGGGGGCTGTAATTAATATGGCACCGCAATTGTATCACGGTGTTATTGCACAGGTACCGTTTGTAGATGTGGTTACCACAATGCTGGACGACAGCATACCTCTTACCACAGGCGAATATGACGAGTGGGGAAACCCTAACGAGAAAAAGTACTATAAGTACATGAAACAATATTCGCCATATGACAATGTAACAGCCCAGGTTTACCCAAATATGCTGGTAACAACCGGCCTGCACGACTCTCAGGTGCAATACTGGGAGCCTGCTAAATGGGTAGCAAAACTAAGGGTTGCAAGCACGGGCAACAATCAGTTGTATCTGGATACCAACATGGAAGCAGGCCACGGAGGCGCTTCGGGCCGTTTTGAGGCTATTAAAGAAGTTGCCAAAGAATACAGTTTTTTGTTAGATTTGGAAGGAATTAAAAAGTAATTAAAATTTTTTTGTTAGATTTGCAGGGTTTTAAGGTTACTTAAACTAATTTACAGTTTACCTTGCTAACTTATTTTTTTATGAAAGAAGAAATAAAAGCCTATAATAATATATTGGAACTGATAGGGAATACACCCCTTATCAGGGTTAATAAAGTTACAGAAGGTTTAAAGGGGAATTATTATGCTAAAGTTGAAGCTTTTAACCCAGGTCATTCCACTAAAGACAGGATAGCACTATACATTATTGAGGAGGCCGAGAGAAGAGGCGTACTTAAACCGGGAGATACTATCATAGAAACCACATCTGGTAACACAGGTTTTAGTATTGCTATGGTTAGTATTATTAAAGGTTATGATTGTGTACTTGCAGTTAGCTCTAAATCATCGAGAGATAAGATAGATATGCTGCGTGCTATGGGTGCAAAAGTTTATGTGTGCCCTGCAAATGTATCGGCAGATGATCCTCGTTCGTACTACAGCGTTGCTAAAAGGCTTCATGAAGAAATGAAAGGTTCGGTTTATATTAACCAGTACTTTAACGATCTTAATATGGATGCGCATTATAAAACTACCGGCCCCGAAATTTGGGAGCAAACCGGTGGCCAGATAACGCACCTTATTGCATGCAGCGGTACCGGCGGAACAATATCTGGTACGGCACGTTACCTTAAGGAACAAAACCCTAACATCAGGATACTTGGCGTAGATGCTTTTGGATCGGTACTAAAAAAATACCACGAAACAAAAGAGTTTGACAGCGACGAAATTTATCCATACCGTATAGAGGGTCTTGGTAAAAATCTTATCCCTACAGCAACAGATTTTGATGTTATAGACAAGTTTATAAAAGTATCTGACGAAGACAGCGCACATGCTGCAAGGTATATTGCTAAAACCGAAGGTCTTTTTGTAGGATACACAAGTGGCGCTACGCTACAGGCTGCAAGGCAATATGATGAGGCAGGAGAGTTTGACGAAAACAGTAATATCGTTATGATATTCCCAGATCATGGTTCGCGCTATATGAGTAAAGTGTACAGCGATGAATGGATGAACGAACAAGGCTTTTTTGACAGCGTTAACCTGGAAGAAGCACAAAAAATTGAATTTATAAAGTAATTTTACTTTTTTAGATATATAGAGAACTCCGGCTTAGGCCGGAGTTTTTTGTTTTAATAGGTTCTATAGTTACCGCAGATATTTATTATTAACCACAAAGGCCACAAATTTTTCCACAGTGGACACGGAGATCACTGCCCTACGGCAGAAGGACACAAGGCTGTATGCCATTTTATATGATTATATAACGTATCGGCCTTGTGTCCTTTATAAGATAACTTGTTGTCCAAAATTAAACTCATACTTAAAGCTGCTTTGTGTTCTTAGTGAAAATCGTTGTGTGCTTTGTGGTAAATATATAATTGTAAGGGGTATTATTTAAAATAAAAAGCCACACAGCATACCTCCTGTAGTTATCCCTGCTTTAAATTATGCGTTTGCTGTTAAATAAGAGCTACTGCCCGGGCTCGTTCCCCGGGTCTTGGTAAGCTGTGTGGCTTTGGTTTATATCAATAAGCAGCATCTTTACTACTGCTTTGAGATATTATTTTCAGTATGCCAATGAGCGAAAACGGTTATTTGTGGATTTGTTTATTTGGTAATTTGAAGCAGAACGAGCCCCTGCAGGGCGTGATGTTTATAGAAAATAATTTTTAAGACTTTAGAGCTTCGGAGAAGCGGTATAGTGGCGCACCCCTGCAATTAATATCAGGCACTTGCATGAAAGGTATATTGTATAAGATAATTACCTCGCACTTAGCCGCGATACTATTGGTAAGCTCAGGATATGCCGATAAACTAGCACTACCGGCAAAAGTAACTCCAGTTTCTGATCTGCCTTTTTCTTTTTTTGATACTATTGTATCGAGAGTCATATCTGCAACAGGCTCATCATTATCATTTATATGGTCTGTGAGAGGTTGTTTAGATATTTCTTCATCAATGTATGCAGTAACATATTTACCGGCAAGGCGGGCCTGTATGTAAGCATCATAATCAAAACGTTTGGCAGGTTTGTTCTCTGTTGTATACATGTGAAATTATGTATATGAAATCTCAGTACAAATCTGGAAAAGAAAATGGAGGAAGTAGTAAGGAATAATAGATGTAATTCCGAACTGCAAAGATAAGAAATATTTTTAGTGAAAGAAAATAATCTTATATAAAAGTTTGTACGGTAATTTGTTGATTCGTTTGCTTCAAAAGAAAAAGCCACGAATTAAATCAATCTCACTAATTTAATTAGTGCAAATTTGTGTAATTCGTGGCTAAAAATACTTTATAAATATTACTTGCTGTTGTAAACTTCTAAAGCATCTTTTAAGATTGCTACAGAGCGTACAAGATCTTCTTTTTTAAGAACATAAGCAATCCTTATTTCATCAAGGCCAACACCCGGCGTAGAGTAAAATCCGGCAGCAGGGGCAACCATAACCGTTTCGGCATTGTTGTCATAGCTTTCAAGGAGCCACTGTGCAAAAACATCAGCATTGTCTATCGGCAATCTCACTATACAGTAAAACGCGCCTTTTGGTGTAGCTACTTTTACGCCTTCTATTTTCTGAAGCTCGCGTACAAGGGTATCCCTGCGCTCGCGGTATTCGTTTATAACCTCGTCAAAATAACTTTGTGGGGTATCAAGGGCGGCTTCGCTGGCAATCTGTTCGAAGGTTGGCGGACTTAGGCGTGCCTGTGCAAACTTCATAGCCGTGGTCATAACCTCCTTGTTTTTAGACACAATACAGCCTATCCTTGCGCCACACATGCTATAACGTTTAGAAACAGAATCGATCATAATAGCATTTTGCTCAATGCCTGCAACGTTCATTACGCTGTAGTGCTTGTCGCCATCATAGGTAAACTCTCGGTAAACCTCGTCGGCAATAAGGAACAGGTCATGTTTTTTAACCAGGTCAGCAAGCTGCTGTATTTCGTCCTGAGTATATAAATAACCCGTTGGGTTACCGGGATTGCATATTAGTATGGCTTTAGTGCGCGGGGTAATGTGCTTTTCAAAATCGGCAATAGGGGGAAGGGCAAAACCTTCGTCTATCGTAGAAATTACCGGTACTACCGTAACGCCCGACGCCACAGAGAAGCCATTGTAATTAGCATAAAAAGGCTCAGGGATGATGATCTCATCGCCGGCATCAAGAGTACTGCCCAAAGCAAAAAGCAATGCTTCAGATCCTCCTGTGGTAATAATTATATTTTCGGTATATACATCTACACCGGCTTTTTGGTAAGAGGCAGCAAGTTTAACCCTGTAGCTCTCAAATCCGGCTGAGTGGCTGTATTCCAGTATTTTAATGTCATTATTTTTAATGGCTTCCAGCGCCACTTCAGGAGTTTTTATATCAGGCTGCCCTATGTTAAGGTGGTATACTTTATTACCTTTCTTTTAGCTATCTCTGCATAAGGAACAAGTTTCCTTATAGGAGATTCTGGCATTTGCTGGCCTTTTTTCGATACTTGCGGCATTGTCGTTTATATATTTGTTTGGAAGCGCAAATTTGCGATATTTTTTAGAAATCTCTACACTAATTTCACGAATTCACACTAATTAATTCGTGCTAATTTGTGAAATTAGTATAAGCATTATTTAATGTAATAAAATTTGTCACAAAAAAAGCCCCGCATAATTGCAGGGCTTCGGGGTCAAATTATATTTTCTTACTGGGCAGGCCCGGTTTTCTTTTTTTGTAAAATGTTTACATCTTCTTTTTTAACCACCTCGCCTTTAAGCTTTAGCGCAACAGTGCCGCCGGGTACGTTAACAGCATTACTTTGTACAGTAATCGTTTTGCGTATAGGGCCGGGGTTCATGTTTATTTTACATCTATCTTTCCGGTTTTGCCCGGAGCAATAGGGTCTTTAGGTTTTGTGGGCACGGTACATCCGCAGGTAGATTTTACATCGGTAACAATAAGCGGTGCATCTCCTGTATTTGTAAACTCAAATGTTCTTACACCGTTATCATTTTCTTTAGTGGTAGTTCCGTAATCAACAGTATCGCTTTTAAACTCTATCTTAGGGCCTTTTTGGGCATAAGATGCCGTTACACTTGTGGCAATAAAAGCAATTAAAAATAATATTCTTTTCATTATAAAATCATTTTGATGTTAGTAAATGTAAACAGTTTAAATTAAAGTACAAATATTGGTACGTGTTTTTTTTAAATTGTACTTATATGGTTACTTTTGCATACATTTTACAAAAATCGAACCAATTATTTTGGTAAAAATTTAGAACACTATAACGTTATGACGATCCCTTCGCAATTTGATGCCAAAGCCGTAGAGAGCAAGTGGTATGAGTACTGGATGAAAAACAACTATTTCCATTCAGAGCCAGACCACCGCACACCATATACCATTGTAATACCCCCGCCTAATGTAACCGGGGTGCTGCACATGGGGCACATGCTTAACAATACTATACAGGATGTTTTAATTCGCCGTGCGCGCCTTAAAGGCTTTAATGCCTGCTGGGTACCGGGAACAGACCATGCCTCTATTGCTACCGAAGCCAAGGTGGTTGCAAAGCTTAAAGCTGAAGGAATTAACAAGGCCGACCTGAGCCGTGAGGAGTTTTTAAAACACGCATGGGAGTGGACCGATAAATATGGTGGCGTAATTTTAGACCAGCTTAAAAAACTGGGCGCTTCGTGCGACTGGGAACGTACCAAGTTTACTATGGACCCTGATATGAGTGCTTCGGTTATCCGTTCGTTTGTTGATTTGTATAACAAAGGGCTTATTTATCGTGGTTTCAGGATGGTTAACTGGGATCCGGAGGCTAAAACTACATTATCTGACGAAGAGGTTATTTATGAAGAAAGGCAGGGTAAACTGTACCACCTTAAATATAAAGTAGAAGGTACAGAAG
>Ga0247806_10001048_pt1 | contig 14299 bp, 17 predicted proteins | sample UWRJL059202B1_FD_179935 | JGI IMG/M metagenome (GOLD analysis project Ga0247806, IMG submission 179935) | Plant litter microbial communities from Arlington Agricultural Research Station in Wisconsin, United States - UWRJ-L059-202B-1 | ecosystem: Environmental > Terrestrial > Plant litter >... | reverse complement strand
CCTTGATCACGTTCTGAAGGCCCCGGCGTGGGCCGAGGTAAAGGCATGAGCATTCCCCAACCGCCCTACAGCGAGCCTGTCCGCCTGCATCAGATCGGATCCGGCGTGAAGCGCACCCTGACGCCCGACGCCGCCGCCCGCGCCCGAATCGCCAAGGCGCTGGACCTGGCGTCGCTGGACGCCTTCGAGGCCGAGGTTCAGCTGGTTCCGAACACCTCGGGCGGCTGGGACCTGACCGGTCGTGTCCGCGCGGATCTGGCCCAGACCTGCGGCATCACGCTTGAGCCCCTGCCGCTCCAGATTGACGAGGCCTTCGCCCTCCAGCTGGCCGAGCCGGTGGATGAGGAGTCGGATGAGATCATCATCACCCTCGAGGACGAATCGCCCGACGTGGTCGAGGACGGCCAGATCGACCTGGGCCAGTACGCTGTTGAGCAACTGGCGCTCCATCTGGACCCGTTCCCCCGCAAGCCCGGGGCTGAATTCGTGCAGCCTCCGGAGCCCGTCGAAATCTCTCCTTTCGCGGTGCTGAAGCAACTTCGTCCCACTGACGAAGGTTGACGCGGCGTCCACCCGGTTGCATCCCCCCTGCGCGACGCTATCGTCGCCGCCTGACCAGCGCCGAGGCTGAACGGCGCGACGGAGTCGAAACGGCTTGCCATCCCCCATTCTGATCTCGCTTGACGCCATGGGCGGGGATCACGGCCCGTCGGTCGTGATCGGCGGCATATGCGAATACCGCAAGCGGCACGGCGGCGAAGGCGTGCGCTTCCTGCTGAACGGCGACGAGACGGCCATCCACGCCGAACTGACCCGGTTCGGCCTGGGCGAGGACGTCTGCCAGGTCCGTCACACCGACAAGGTCGTGGCCATGGATGAAAAGCCCGCCACGGCAATGCGTCGGGGCAAGGGCTCCAGCCTGTGGAACGCCATCGAGGCGGTGAAGACCGGCGAGGCCGCCGCGATCGTCTCGGCGGGCAACACCGGCGCGCTGATGGCGATCTCCAAGCTGATCCTGCGCATGTCGGCGCCGGGGCTGGAACGGCCCGCGATCGTGGCCGGCTGGCCGACCTTCCGGGGCGTGACGGCGGTGCTGGACGTGGGCGCCAATGTCGAGAGCGACGCGGCCCAACTGGTCGAGTTCGCCATCATGGGTGAGGCCTTCATGACCGCCGTGCACGGCGTGGCGAAGCCCACGGTCGGCATCCTGAATGTCGGGTCAGAGGACATGAAGGGGCACGAGGAGGTCCGCGAGGCCGCGCGCCTGCTGCGCGAGGGCGGCTTCGGTCTGGCCTATCACGGCTTCGTCGAGGGCGATGACATCGCCAAGGGCACGGTCGATGTGGTCGTCACCGACGGCTTCACCGGCAATATCGCCCTGAAGACGGCCGAGGGCGTCGCCAAATTCATCGGCGGCCTGACCAGGGAGGCCCTGACCTCCAGCCTGATGGCCAAGGCGGGGGCGGCGCTGGCCTATCCGGCGCTGAAGAAGATGAGCGCCCGGATCGATCCCAATGCGATCAACGGCGGGCCGCTGCTCGGCCTGAACGGCATCGTGGTGAAGAGCCACGGCGGCGCGACGGCGGGCGGCTTCGGCGCCGCGATCCGCATCGCTGTCGATCTGGCCCGCAGTGACTATATGACCAAGGTCGGGGCCAGCCTGCAGAAGCTGACCGCCGTGCTGGAACAGCCGCCCGAGCCGTCTTCGGATGCGGTCAAGGAGACTTCCAAGTGAGCGTCATGCGAAGCGCCGTGACCGGCGTCGGTTCGTATCTTCCCGAGCAGATCGTCTTCAACGCCGATCTGGCCGCCATCGTCGATACCTCGGACGAGTGGATCCAAGAACGGACCGGCATCAAGCAGCGCCACAAGGCGCGCGACGATGAGCCGACCAGCGATCTGGCCACCGAAGCCGCCAAACGCGCCCTGATCGACGCGGGCAAGACGGCGGCCGACGTCGATCTGATCATCGTGGCGACGACCACGCCCGACATGACCTTCCCGGCCACGGCCTCGATCGTGCAGCGCAAGCTGGGCGCGCCGGTGGGCATCGCCTTCGATGTCCAGGCCGTGTGCTCGGGCTTCGTCTACGCCCTGAGCGTCGCCGACGGCTTCGTGGCGCGTGGCTTGGCCAAATGCGCCCTGGTCATCGGCGCCGAGGAGATGACCAGGCTGCTGGACTGGAACGACCGCTCGACCTGCGTGCTGTTCGGCGACGGCGCGGGCGCCATCGTGATCGAGCCGCGTGAAGGGCAGGGGACCAAGGCCGATCAGGGCCTGCTGGGCTTCGCCCTGCGCTGCGACGGGACCAAGACGGACCTGCTCTACGTCGACGGCGGTCCGGCCACGACCGGCTCGGTCGGCCATCTGCGGATGGCGGGCAACCAGGTCTTCCGCCATGCCGTGATCAATATCGCCGAGGCCATCACCGCCGCCTGCCAGGCGTCGGGCATCGAGGTGCCGGAGGTCGACTGGTTCGTGCCCCACCAGGCCAACCAGCGCATCATCCGCGGCGTGGGCGACCGGCTGGGGCTGGATGAGAACAAGGTCATCTCGACCGTCGCCCTGCACGCCAACACCTCGGCCGCCTCCATTCCGCTGGCGCTGGACGCGGCGATCAAGGACGGACGCATCAAGCGCGGTGATCTCGTGGTCATGGAAGCCATGGGCGGCGGACTGACCTGGGGCGCCTGCGCGATTCGTCTGTAACGCGCATTTCGTCTTTTCATTTCAGGGCGCTTGCTCTCTTATGCGACGCATTCACGACTGAGGGGAGTGACCAGTGACGCAGACCCTGACCCGAGCCGATCTGTGCGAAGCCGTCCACGAGGAAGTGGGCCTGTCGCGGCAGGAGTGTTCGCAGATGGTCGAGCGCACCCTGGAGTTGATCGTCGAGTCGCTGGAACGCGGCGAGACGGTCAAGCTGTCGGGTTTCGGCGTCTTCCAGGTCCGTGAAAAGCGCGCCCGCATGGGCCGCAATCCCAAGACCGGCGAACCGGCGGCGATCAATCCGCGCCGGGTCATCAGCTTCCGCGCCTCGCAGATCATGAAGGGTCGGGTGCACGACGCCGTCGTCACCGACTGATGGCCAAAAGCCCCAACGCGTTCCGGACCATCTCGGAAGCCGCCGATGAAGTGGGCGCGCCCCAGCATGTCCTGCGCTTCTGGGAGACCAAATTCACCTTCGTCTCGCCGCTGAAGCGCGCGGGCGGCCGTCGCTTCTATCGTCCGCAGGATCTGGTGCTGCTTAAGGCAGTCAAGCGGCTGCTGCATGACGAGGGCCTGACCATCAAGGGCGTGCAGCGCCTGTACCGCGAGCAGGGGATCAAGCGCATCGCCGCCTGGGGGGACCCGGACGGTCTGGTCGCGTTCGAACCCGAGGGGGCCGCTCCGGCGGTCGAGCCGACGCCCGCCGCGGCGCCCGCGCCCGTCGCCGCATCATCGGTTCGGCTGCGTCAGGTTCTGGCCGAACTGGAGGGCGCGCGGGCCCGGTTGGAAGCCACGCTTTCGCGAACCGCCTGAAGACCTCTTTTTTGGGTTTGCGCGCGGCGCGACCCCGTCTATAGGGAGCGCCTCTCGGAGCGTGGCGCAGCCTGGTAGCGCACTTGACTGGGGGTCAAGGGGTCGCAGGTTCGAATCCTGTCGCTCCGACCATTTTCGAAAGAAAATCGGTTGGTTGAAGGGGTCGTCTTCGGACGGCCCCTTTGCAATTGCGCCAGACCTCAGTCCTTGCCGCTCTCGGCCCATTTGAACAGCGGATAGAGCGGCACGCCCCAGCCGATGCCGCCGACGGCGAAGAACAGCAGGTCCAGCAGCATGTTCGGACCGAACAGGCCGCGCAGGGCGATGACCGCCCAGATCCAGACGACCAGGAAGACCAGCACGCCGATCATGGCGACGAAGCGGCGGGTTCGGCCGCCCATCAGCGCTTGCTGCGGAACAGGAAGAAGGCGCCCAGGGCGAGGACCGAGGCGATCATGGACCACAGGACCCAGTCCCACTGGTCCATGGTCGAGACGGCGAAGACGCGGACCGCCAGGAACCAGCCCGCGACGGCGCCGACCCCGGACACCAGGGCGGTGGCGAACAGGCCGCGGCGGCCCGTGAGCAGATCGGCCAGCCAGGCCAGCACGAAGGCGCCGAGAACGGCGGTGACGATGTCGGCGTACTGCAACGGCCTCTCCAGCATGCGGCGACAGGGCGCCGAAAAGCGACTCGCTCTCGCCGTCTTGCGCGGGCATACCGCACAGGTCCGGGCGCGACGAGTGACGCGAGCGGCAGTGTAACGGGCGGAACGGCAGGCGTCGAATGAAGCGTTTGGGCGGCGGGGATCAAAGCCGGTCGGTGGCGATCTGGCTCTGGACGGCAGCGGTGCTGGTGTTCGCCATGGTCGTGGTGGGCGGTGTCACGCGCCTGACCGGATCGGGCCTGTCGATCACGGAGTGGAAGCCGATCATGGGCGCGCTGCCGCCGATGACCCACGCCGACTGGATGGACGCCTTCGACAAGTACAAGGCCATTCCGCAGTACCAGCAGATCAACGCCGGCATGAGCCTGGCGGAGTTCCAGGGCATCTTCTTCTGGGAGTGGTTCCACCGGCTGCTAGGCCGTCTGATCGGGGTCGTGTTCGCCCTGCCGCTGGTGGTCTTCCTGCTGATGCGAAAGCTGCCGCGCCGCCTGATCGCGCGCTGTGTGATCCTGCTGGGCCTCGGCGGGCTGCAGGGGCTGATCGGCTGGTGGATGGTGACCAGCGGCCTGAGCGAGCGGGTCGACGTGGCCCCCGAGCGGCTGGCGACCCATCTGGGGCTGGCGCTGATCATCTTCATGGGCCTGATCTGGACCGGGCTGGAGGCCTGGAACGGCGAGGAGCATTCACGCTCGCCCGAGGGCTGGAGCCGGGGCGCGGCCCTGCTGCTGGGCGCGGTCTTCATCCAGTGCCTTCTGGGCGGGCTGGTGGCCGGGGCCAAGGCGGGCTTCGTCTACACCGACTGGCCGCTGATGAACGGCGGCGTCTTCCCGCCGGTCGAGTGGGGGAAGGGCGCACTGGCCTTCCTGCACGATCAGGCGCTGGTGCAGTTCAATCACCGGATCTGGGCCTATGGCCTGCTGATCGGCGGCACGGTCTATGCGGTGCAGGCCTGGCGCTGGCGGGTGTCCGAGGGATTGGGCGCCGGGGCCTTCACGGTGGCCGCCGCCCTGTGGCTGCAGGCGGTGCTGGGCGTCATCACCCTGATGCACGCCGTGCCCCTGTGGCTGGGCGCCCTGCATCAGGCGGGGGCGGCGCTGGTGCTGGCGACGGCGACGGTGAACCTGTGGCTGGTCCGCCGTTCGCAGCCGCGTCTGTTCGTGTCGGGGCCGAGGTCGCGCGGCCTGTTCTGAGTTTTCAAAGACCGGACGTGCGGGATCATCCTCCACCGGTTGACCCGGCGAGGGTTGGGAAGGGCGCGGGACGCCGGGCCTCGCCCGGTGCTGTTGGATAGAGTTACCGTTTCGACGAGATCGACGTCCCGCGTCGCCGTTTTCCACACGCTCCTCCGGCTGGCGGCCTTGTGCTTGGGGCCTTGCCGGATCATCCGCCGACGCCGTTGCCGACGACCGACGCGGGGCGGACGTAACGATAAATCGCCATCGGCCCGCTCCATGAGCGCGCGGCGAGCAAGCGGGCAGGATCCATCCCTGCCCTCGAGGACCCCCGCACTCTCCATCGCGCAGGCTTCATCGCTCGGCCACAGCCCGCCGTCGTCGAGCAGCGTGGATCCGACGCCCTCCCCATCGACGGGATGCACACAGTATGGGGCCGGGCCTTCCTCAGGCGGGCAGATGACGCTGGAAAATTATTTTCCGAAGGCGGATCAGCGGGTTGGCGCGCCGGGTAGCGCGGGTTCAACATGAACTCCCGCGTATTTTTTGAGAACGGAAGGCGTCTCCCTTCCTCCTCAAAGGGGGGAAGGGTCGGGGATGGGGGTGGGTGCGCGGTGTCGGGAGGCCGGCGCGGGTGGCGTCGTCAATGGAGCCTTTCGCGTCTTGTCCGGACACAGCCTGCCGCCACCCCCAGCCAAACCCTCCCCCCTTGAGGGGGAGGGCTTTGACGGCGGAGCCGCCGGCGCCGGTGTTCGCGACCTCTGCGGCCTCGACGGAGCCGCCCTCTCCTGATCGACGCCAGGCCGCCGATCTGTCCTCCCCATCGCCTTGAAGGGGCGACGGGGAGGTGAGACGGGCATGCGCTCAGGCCCATCGGGAGAGGGGATCAGCCGCGGTTGCGTCCCGTTCCCGCCGGGCGGTTGGCGTTGCACAGGGCGTGTTCCTGGGCGCCGAAGACGGCGCGTTGGGGCAGCCAGCCGCGCAGGCGGCGGATGCGGACCTCGCACCACTGATCGACGCATTCATCCAGCGACACCAGCGAGCGCGGTGACAGGCGGGCCCGCACCGGGGAGGTGCTGGATCGGCCCGCGTGGATGGGGATTTCCTCGGCCGAGGCGTTGAAGACGTTGCGGCGGCTGGAGACCACGCTGCGGTGAACCCAGGCGACGGCGCCCTCGGGGTCGCAGATCTTGCGCCATTCGGCGGTCTCGGCGATCACCTGAACGGGCAGGCCGGAGACGCGGTATTCCCACAGGATGGGGTAGTCGAGGCCGGGTCCCTGGCGCGCCCGGACCTCGTCGGACTTGAGCGACAGCCAGCGCGGCACGGGCTGGCCGCTGGGCGTCGGGCGGCCGCCGGGCATGCCGTCCGCGGCCCCGGTCATGACCACGCACCCGATCAGGCCGGCGGCGATCAGGACGCGTTTGAGACGAGGCGCTTTGCCAGACACCGGGAGGACCATTAAAGCCGGGGGGTGAACTCGAAGGCTTCGAATGTCCGCTCCCAGGCTTAAGGTCGTATTAACCAGACGTTTGCCCGACGCCGTGGAAACGCGGATGCGCGAGCTGTTCGACGCCGAGTTGAACCTGACCGACCGTCCCATGACGCGCGAGCAGCTGGAAGCGGCGGTCGGCTATGCCGACGTGCTGTCGCCGACGATCACCGATGTGATCGATGCGGACCTGATCTCGAAGGCCGGGCCGCAGCTGAAGATGATCGCCAATTTCGGCGCGGGCGTGGACCATATCGACGTGGACGCGGCGGTCGGGCGGGGCCTGATCGTGACGAACACGCCGGGGGTCCTGACCGAGGACACGGCGGACCTGGCCATGACCCTGATCCTGGCGGTCAGCCGCCGGATCGTGGAGGGCGCGCAGGTGATGCAGGAGGGCCGGTTCGAGGGCTGGTCCCCCACCTGGATGACCGGGCGCAAGCTGTGGGGCAAGCGGCTGGGCATCGTCGGCATGGGCCGGATCGGCCAGGCGCTGGCGCGGCGGGCCAAGGCCTTCGGCATGCAGGTGCACTACCATAACCGCAAGCCGGTCTCGCCGATGATCGCCGAGGAGCTGGGCGCGACATACTGGGACGATCTGGACCAGATGCTGGCGCGGATGGACCTGATCTCGCTGAACTGTCCGGCGACGAAGGAAACGCACCACCTGCTGTCGGCCGAACGGCTGGCCCTGCTGCGGCCCGAGGCCCTGCTGATCAACACGGCGCGCGGCGAGCTGATCGACGAGGCGGCGCTGGCCGCGGCGGTGGCGCAGCGGCGGCTCGCGGGGGTCGGGCTGGACGTGTTCGAACACGAGCCGAAGGTGCATCCGGGGCTGGTCGGCCATGCCAATGTGGTGCTGCTGCCCCACCTCGGCTCGGCCACGATCGAGGCCCGTCAGGACATGGGCGACCGGGTGATCGCCAACATCCAGACTTTCGCCAACGGTCATCGGCCGCCGGACCGCGTCATCCCCGCGATGTTTTGACCTGACGACTTGACGGTACCGCCACGCTTGGGTTGTCTGCCAGCGCAAGTATCGGGGGATTATCGTGAAATCGGGATTGAGCAGGGCGGCGCTGACGGCGCTGTCGCGGCGTGGACTGCTGGCCGGCGCGGGGGCGCTGGCGGGTGTGGCGGCTTTGCCAGCGGGCAGGGCGCGGGCGCAGGCGGGCGTGACGCCCTATGACGCGGCGGACTTCTTCACTCCCCTGAAGTCGCGCGGCGCGGCCCTGTCGCCGTCCGGCGACCGGATCGCCGTGCTGGAGGAGATCGGCACGGCCGACGAACCGCGCGGCGTGATCGACATCATCCGCGCCGAAGACCCCGAGGGCGAACGCCGCCGGATCGGGCTGGGGCCGGTGGAGGTCGACTATCTGGAATGGGCCAGCGACAACCGCCTGCTGGTCCGGGTCATTATCTACGCCGAGACCGGCCGCCGGGGGCGCATCGGCTCCAATATCCGCTCGCTGTCGGTCGAGTATGCGATGCGGCGGGTGCTGTCCGTCGATGTGAACACCGGCGCGGCGGTGGTGCTGTTCAACGACCAGCGCCGACGGATGCGCTCCACCTTCGACATGGGCCGGATCGTCGACCTGTTGCACGACGACGACGACCACGTGCTGATGGCCGCCTGGGAGTCGGACGGGGTGATGGCCCTGCACCGGGTCAATGTGAACACCGGCTCGGCCGAGCGGATCGAGCGCGGCGGGCAGGGCACCTATCAGTGGCGCACCCTGAACGGCGTGCCCGTCATGCGCCACGACATCAACCGCCGCGGCAGCATGGAGACCATCCATGTCCGCGCGCCGGGCGAGAGCGAATGGCGGGTGGCCCGCCGCGCGCGGGTGCGCGAGGCGCCGGAATTCCACTGGGTCGGCGGCTCGGACACCCCCGGCAAGGTGCTGGTCATCGCGCGGCAGGAGGACGAGGACGTCCTGAGCGTGCGCGAGATGGATCTGGCCACCACGGCCCTGGGCCCGCCCATGAACCCGCGCCCGGGCCGGGATGTCGAATACGGCTTGCGGGACTCGTCGGGCGCCTATCTGGGCGCGGCCTACTATGGCGAGCGGCTGGAATACGAGTTCGCCGAGCCGGCCCTGGCGGCGCACCACCGGGCCCTGAACCGCTTTTTCGACAACACGTGCGACGTCTATCTGACCGACGTGGACCGGGCGCGGAATCGCTTCATCGCCCAGGTGTCGGGACCGAATGAGCCGGGCGCCTGGTTCTTCTACGACAAGACGGCGCGGGTGATCGTCAACGTCGGCCAGGTTCGGGTGCTGGACCCGGCGCGGCTGGGGGCGACCGAGACCCTGCGGGTCCAGACCCGCGACGGCGCCAGCATCGAGGCCTATCTGACCGCGCCTCCGGGCGGGGTGCCGGGGCCGCTGGTGGTGCTGCCACACGGAGGGCCCGAGGTGCGCGACACCCCCACATGGAACCGGCAGGCGCAGGTTCTGGCGGCGCAGGGCTGGTGGGTCCTGCGGCCCAATTTCCGCGGCTCGGGCGGCTACGGCATGGCCTTCGCCCGGGAGGGCTGGACCCGCTGGGGCGGCCGGATGCAGGAGGACGTCGAGGACGCCGTGGCCCACGCCGTGGCCGTGAAGGGGCTGGATGCGGCCCGGATCGGCATCATGGGGACCAGCTACGGCGCCTATGCGGCCCTGATGGGGGCGGCGAAGCGGCCGGACCTCTACAAGGCCGCCGTCGGCATCTGCGGCGTCTACGACCTGCCCGACGTGCTGGCATGGGAGGAGCGCGAGGACGACACGCCCGGCAAGCCGATCTACGAGTTCTGGACCCGGCGGATCGGGGACCGGTCCGTGATGGGGCCGGCGCTGGAGGCCGCCTCGCCGCGCCGGCGGGTGTCGGACATCGCCTGCCCGGTCCTGCTGGTGCACGGGGTGGACGATCCGGTCCTGCCGGTGATCCAGTCACGGCGGATGCGCGACGCCCTGAACGGGGCGGGCAAGTCGGTCGAGCTGATCGAGGTCGAGGGCGCCGGTCACGCCGACTGGGAGGACGATCAGGAGCTGACCCTGATGACCCGCTACATCGCCCTGTTCCGTCAGGCCTTCGCCTGATCCGTCGGCGGAACGCCGCCGCAGTCGGGGCACGTCGGATCGGGGGCGACGCGTACGGTGCGCGCCGTCCCCGCCAGGCCGTCATAGAGCAGCAGGCGGCCTGACAGCGGCTCGCCCGCTCGGGCGATCAGCTTGATCGCCTCCAGCGCGGCCACGGCGCCGACCACGCCCGCCAGCGCTCCGATCACCCCCACGCGGGCGCAGGTGTCGGCGTCCGGCGGGCTGTCGGGCACCATGCAGCGATAGCAGGGGCCGCCGGTGAAGACGCCCACCTGACCGCTCCAGCGGCCCAGGGCGCCGGACACCAGCGGAATGCCCTGATGCAGGCAGGCGGCGTTGACGCGGAAGCGGGTTTCGAAGTCGTCCGTGCCGTCGATGACCACGTCGCAGCCCTCGATCAGGACGGCGGCGTTGGCGGCGGCCAGGCGCTCGGGACGCGGCTCCAGCCAGACATGGGGATTGAGGGCGGCCAGTCTCCCGGCCCCCGCCACGACCTTGGACCGCCCGATGTCGGCGCTGTCGAAGACGATCTGGCGCTGCAGGTTGGACAGGGCGACGGCGTCGTCATCAATGAGGCGCAGCGTCCCCACACCGGCGGCGGCCAGATACAGGGCCGCGGGCGCGCCGACTCCGCCCAGGCCGATCAGGCCGATACGGGCGGCCTTCAGCCGTTGCTGGCCCGGACCGCCGACCTCGGACAGCACCAGATGGCGGGCGTAGCGCTCGATCTCGTCGTCGGAAAAGCTCACCCGCCCCAATTAGGGGCTGCGGCGGCGAAGGTCACGCCCTCAGGCGGCCTTCCTGTAATCCAGCAGGGCCTCGGCCTCATTGGCGGTGAGGCGCGAAATCTCGGCCACGCCAATGCGGCGGAGCAGGGCGGACGGGTCGGGACAGACGCTGATCGGCTCGCTGAGGACGCGGCCCGTCACCGGGGTGTCGATCAGGATACGCAGGCCGGTGTGGCGGCGATCGGCCAGCAGACGGCGCATCAGGCGGTCGATGTCGACCCGCTTGCCCTCGATGGCCTGAACGATATGGCCGCCGTGGAACATGACGCCGGCGGTGATCCCGTCGCGCCGATTGTTCGCTTCAGCAGCGCCCAGAATCTGGGCGATGGACAAGGTGGAGACGCCGGTAGCGCCAACGGCTTCGCTGGCGTAGATCACGCGATGAAGCACGTTGCTTCCCCTATAGCCAAGGTTAACGGGTCTAGAATTCCAATGTAAAGCTTTACATTGGTCATATTGTGGCGTTGGCGTAGCGTTGAAATCTCAACGGTTTCCGCTTGCCGCGCCGCATTGCGGCCTCCATCTGAACGGGATGACGCAAGCATCCTCATTTCCCGATTGGCACGGCACGACGATCCTGGCGGTGCGCAAGGACGGCCGCACGGTCATCGCCGGCGACGGCCAGGTCTCGATGGGTCCGACCATCGTCAAGGGCGCGGCGCGCAAGGTGCGCGTGCTGGCCGGCGGCAAGGTCCTTGCCGGTTTCGCGGGCGCGACGGCGGACGCCTTCACCCTGATCGAACGGCTGGAGGCCAAGCTGGAGCAATACCCTGACCAGCTGGCCCGGGCCTGCGTCGATCTGGCCAAGGACTGGCGCACGGATCGCTACCTGCGGCGGCTGGAGGCCATGCTGCTGGTGGCCGACAAGGATTCGATCTTCACCGTCACCGGCGTCGGCGACGTGCTGGAGCCGGAATACGGCGTGGCGGCGGTCGGCTCGGGCGGCAACTACGCCCTGTCGGCGGCGCGGGCCCTGATGGAAAACACCGAGCTGGACGCCGAGACCATCGCCCGGCGCTCGATGGCGCTGGCGGCGGAAATCTGCGTCTACACCAACGGGAACCTGACGGTGGAGACGCTTGGTGGTGAGTCGTGAGCAGTGAGTGGTGACTAGCGGATCCGGCGCGACTTTCTGACGCCGCCGCTCACGACTGACGAGTCACTCTTCACCCCTCCCCAACGCATCATAGCTCCCCATCTCCTGTCCATGACCGACCTCTCTCCCCGCGAAATCGTTTCCGAACTGGACCGCTTCATCGTCGGCCAGGACGACGCCAAGCGCGCCGTGGCCGTGGCCCTGCGTAACCGTTGGCGCCGCAAGCGCGTGCCCGACGACCTGCGCGATGAGGTCACCCCCAAGAACATCCTGATGATCGGGCCGACGGGGGTCGGCAAGACCGAGATCGCGCGGCGGCTGGCCAAGCTGGCGGGCTCGCCCTTCCTGAAAGTCGAGGCGACCAAATTCACCGAGGTCGGCTACGTCGGCCGCGACGTGGACCAGATCGTGCGCGATCTGGTGGAGGCGGCGCTGGTCATGGTGCGCGACAAGCGCCGGGCGGGCGTGAAGGCCAAGGCCGAGGGCGCCGCCGAGGACCGTATTCTGGACGCTCTGGTCGGCCCGGGCTCGCAGCCCGCCACCCGCGAAGCTTTTCGCAAGAAGCTGCGGGCCGGAGAGCTTGACTACAAGGAGATCGAGCTCGAACTGGTCGACACGGCCTCGCCGATGCAGGGCATGGACCTGCCGGGCGGCGGCAATGTCGGGATGATCAACCTGTCCGAAATGCTGGGCAAGCTGGGCGGCGGTCGCACCAAGAAGGTCCGCCTGACGGTCAAGGACGCCGCGGCGCCCCTCATCACCGAAGAGAGCGACAAGCTGCTGGATCAGGAAAGCCTGACCCATGAGGCCATCGCCCTGGCCGAGAACGAGGGCATCGTCTTCATCGATGAGATCGACAAGGTCGCGGCCCGGTCCGAGGCGCGTGGCGCCGACGTCAGCCGCGAGGGCGTCCAGCGCGACCTGCTGCCCCTGATCGAGGGCACGACGGTGTCGACCAAATACGGGCCGGTGAAGTCGGACCATATCCTGTTCATCGCCTCGGGCGCCTTCCATGTGGCCAAGCCGAGCGATCTGTTGCCGGAGTTGCAGGGCCGCCTGCCGATCCGGGTGGAGCTGAAGGCCCTGACCCGCGACGACTTCAAACGCATCCTGACCGAGCCCGAGGCCAATCTGATCCGTCAGAACCAGGCCCTGCTGGCGACCGAGGAGGTGACGCTGGTGTTCACCGACGATGCGGTCGAGGCCATGGCCGACGCGGCGGTGGCGGCCAATTCGGCGGTGGAGAACATCGGCGCGCGCCGCCTTCAGACGGTGCTGGAACGGGTGCTGGAGGAGACCAGCTTCAAGGCCTCGGACCTGACTGGCCAGACGGTGACCTTCGACGGCGACAAGGTGCGCGAGCGCGTCGGCGAACTGGCCAAGGACGCCGACCTGAGCCGCTACATCCTGTGACCGACGCATCCGATCCGGGCTTCGGCGCGTAGAAGCAGCGTCGGGGGCTACAGGAGGATTGCGTTCATGATTGCCCGCCCCATCGCCTTCGCCCTCGCGTTCGGCACGCTGTTTGTCGCGGGAAGCGCCGCCGCCCAGGCCGTGGATATGGACCGGTTCGACGGCCGGTGGTTCGAGATCGCACGCAGCCCGAACGATGTGCAGAAGGACTGCCGCCGGGCCCAGATCGACTTCACGCCGCAGTCGCGCGCCGACCGCTACGGCATCGCGGTGACCTGCACGCGCCGCGCCGACGGCGGCGTCGAGACCCTGCGCGCCAACGCCCGGGTGACCGATCCGGGGACCAATCGCAATTTCCGCTTCAGCCTGACGGGCATCCTGAGCTTCGGCGGGCTGGCGGGGCAGAACTATCGGGTGCAGGCGCACGCCGACGACTACAGCTGGGCCATCCTGTCGCTACCGAACCGGTCGGACTGGTGGATCTGGCATCGCAGCCAGAGCCCGTCAGCGGCGGTCAGGGCCGATCTGGTGCGCCGGGCGGCGGCGCTGGGCCTGCCTACCGGCGAGGTGGTGCAGACGGGTCAGTAGCCGTCGCGGCTGGCGGCCATGGCCCGCGCCGGGCCGATATGATCGGGCAGGGTTTCGACCACCTGGAACGCGGCGTCGGCATCGGCCCGGGTTTCAGGCGCGCGAAAGACATAGAGGCTGAGCAGGGCGACGAGCGCCGACAACAGGGCGTTGATCACCCAGATCCCGCCCTCATTTCGGTTCCGCCTGGCGCCTCGGTCTTCATCCATCCCGTTCGCCCTCCCCGGCGATCCGTTCAGAATGGTTAATAAGACGTTGTTATCCGAGCGGCAACGGGGGTGGCCGTCTCCCGGTGGGCGAACCGGTGGATGATTTTTCGCCTGGATGGAGCGCGGCGGTCTCGGCTTCCAGCCGTGCGTGTTGCCGGATGGCGCTGCTCTTGAGCGCCGCCGCGACGACGAGAAGCACGGCGACGAGGGCAAGCGCGACCAGGAGCCACAGCCCGGAGGCGTCGCCACGATTGCGCCTGGCGACC
>Ga0247806_10001047_pt1 | contig 14316 bp, 13 predicted proteins | sample UWRJL059202B1_FD_179935 | JGI IMG/M metagenome (GOLD analysis project Ga0247806, IMG submission 179935) | Plant litter microbial communities from Arlington Agricultural Research Station in Wisconsin, United States - UWRJ-L059-202B-1 | ecosystem: Environmental > Terrestrial > Plant litter >... | reverse complement strand
CCTTATTGTCTTCCAGCGCGATCACCGAATCGATCTTTGTACCCGTATCATTTTCGAGCGTGTATGTGGTATGAAGAATCCCCTCGATGCCATTGAACCGAAAGTAATCAGCGCCATTGTATGCCAGCCAGTCGATAACCTGGTTGGTGGTATATTCAGCCGCATGCTGACTAAAAATAACGATCATCTAATAGATTTCCTGGAAGGTGATAAAAACGGGCCGTTATAAGCTGCTGGTATCGGTATCACAATCGTCCGCATCCATGCAGTTGCAGGGACAGGTAGTGTGAATGCAGGTGAGATTGGTGGTACCTTTTGTTCCACCCTGGATCTGCATCATCTCTTCCTGGTTAATTTCTTCGAAAAGCTGGCTATTGATCGTTTCAAATCTCATAAGTTTTGGTTTTGGTGTTTATAAAAAAAGGCCTGCAAATTTTCCGGTGAAGGGCTTTTTTGCAGGCCTATAGAACTTAGTTGCTACCGCAACCGCAAGTATCTGCATCATCAGCGTCCATGCAGCCGCAGCCGCCTGTTGTGTGAATACCGGTAAGGTTTGTAGTTCCACCTTTGGTACCACCCTGGATTTCCATCATTTCGTCGTTAGAAATGGATTCGAACATTTTCTGGTTAATTTTTTCGAATTTCATAATAGACTGCCTTTGTCGTTAAAAGGCTAAATTTTGGTAAATAAATGCCTACTCTGTTTAAAGGTTTTCGGCTTCTCCTTTTTATCCCGGGAAAAATTTATGTCTTGTGTGTTCCTGGATGAGCATTACCGGCAATCTTTTTTTGAAAAGCCATACATCTTTTCAAAGGTTTCCTTGTAAGCGGCCAGCGACTGCGCCAGCGTTTTATCAAGTCCTATTTTTTTACGCATCTTATCTACGTTGGCTTCGTCTGCCAAAGGCACTACGGTAAAAACCCTTTTATCGGAACCGCAGGTAATGCAATCCACGTTGATGATGGTGCCATACACCTGTTTGCCCTTTTGCCTGTACGAAAGTTTGTCGTAAAACGAGGCATACGCTTCAGGATCCGCATTTTGCCTGAGCACTTCGGTGTACATCAGTTCCATCGTGCGGTTTACAGCTGCATCGCTAATCCTGCCCGAAGCAAGCAGGGTGAGGTAATGGCCCGATGCTTCTTTTCCTACCTGGGCAAAGCCGGGGTAACTGTTTTTTCCGTTGAAGTAATCCACCAGCCCGTTCAGCGTAGTGGAAATTTTATCATTTGCGGCCGTGCCGGGGCAAGCTGTGCAATTGCCGGACTGGTTGTTATAAAGGGCAAAGGCATTTTCGATCATCTCTTTTTCTGCGGACTGGGCCTTTACCGCTGCGGGCAGTAAAAACAGGAGCAGGCAGGCTGCCCATAGCATGATGCGTGTTTTCATTTTGATAAGTTTTAAAATGTGACCGTTCAAAATAAGGAGACAACGGGCCTTGCTTACTGCTGGGATTTATTGCTGAAATTGGTGCTGGTAATGGTAATGGTACTGGTAGTAGTATCCTGTACCTGTTTTGCAGGTTGCCCTTCCTTTTTAAAATTGAAAAGCATTTTGGGCTTGATCTCCAGGCGGGGGGTGGTTGAAGTTTTCATGTTGTTTATTTTATAGGGTTAAATTACATTTCCAACATTTCAACTAAAAAAATATTACACGTCCATAGGTATGCTGTAGACATAATTCGTTATTTTAGGTATATGTCCCGATATTTAACCCGTTTGAAAACATTTTGGACAAGGCCGTTTCTTACACACCTGTGCGGCTGGATCCTTTTTATCGGGTACGAAGTGTCGTTTGTTATCCTCATTACCGGCGGCAAGGGCACGCATGGCATCTGGGCTGATTATATTTTTCCCTATTTAATTAATATCTCCCTTTTTTACTTCAATGCCCACTTCGTTTTGGATTACTGTATCCGCAGGAAGAAGAATAACTATGTTTTGCTGGTGCTTTTCATCATCGCCGAACTGGTGCTTTACCTTCTGCTGATGAGCACAGGCGAATTTTTAATGGGTACACGGGACAGCCTCTTTTTTTCCATAACAACCCAAAATGAAAAGATGGCGCTCATCCGCCAGCTTTGGCGTGGCATTTACTTTATTGGCCTTAGTTCCTGCTACTGGTTTGTTGTACAGGCCATTGCACGGCAAAAAAAGATCAACGAGCTGGAGCGCAACCTGGTGGAATTGGAAAATGCCTACCTGCAGTCCCAGATCAACCCGCACCTGCTCTTCAACACCCTTAATTTTATTTATAATGAAGTGGAGCGGCGCTCCGAAAAAGGCGCTGAGATCATATTGCTGCTTTCCGAACTCATGAGCTATTCGCTTACCGGCAAGGAAGACGACGAAAGGGTAAGCCTCGACCAGGAAGTGACGCAGGTAGAAAACGTGGTGAAGATCAACCAGCTACGGTTCAACAATCAACTGCAGCTACGGATTGAAAGGAAAGGCGTTTTTTCTGATGGCAGGATCGTGCCCCTGCTGCTGCTGCCCGTAGTAGAAAATATATTCAAACATGGCGATCTTACCGACCCTGCCCATCCCGGCGCCATCAAGCTTGGCTTTGATGGCGGGGTACTGTTGCTGGAATGCAGTAACCTGAAAAGAAAAGGCAAAAAACTGCTGGGCCACGGCATCGGCCTGGCCAATGTGAAAAAACGCCTTGAAAATTATTATCCCGGGGCCTATACATTGAAAGTTGTTGACGGCCCGGTGCTCTACCATCTTTCCCTATCGATTCACCTGAATAAATTCTGACGAATGACAAGCTGCTATATTATAGACGATGAATTGCACGCCATACAGGTACTGGCAGGCTACGTGAATAAGACACCCGGGCTTGAACTGTTGGGCTTTACCGAAAACCCGTTGGAAGGCCTTAATGAATTCAGGGAAAAAGGTTATGCGGATATTACATTTGTAGACATCGACATGGCACAGCTTTCGGGTATTGAAGTGGCTACGCTGATCGGTAATAAAACAAGCGTGGTATTTACAACGGCTTTCCCAAAATATGCCGTGGAAGCATTTGAAAAAGATGCTTCGGATTATATTCTTAAGCCCATCACCTATGAACGTTTTTTAAAGTGCATCAATAAGATCACGGCCAGGACCGGTTCAAAAAAAGAGAATGATTTTTTTTATATCCAGTGCGAAAGCAAGGGGAAGATCATCAAGCTTAATTACGACGACATCATATTCGTGGAAGCGCTTAAAAATTACGTAAGCATTCATACTTCCGACAACAAGCACCTTACCTACCTTACGCTCAAGGAAATGGAAGGCTCGCTTCCATCGAACCGCTTTTTAAGGATCCACAAATCTTTCATCGTAAGCATCGACAAGATCACCAACCTGCATGGCAACCAGGTATTTTTCAGCAACGGCGCAGAAATTACGATCGGTCCAAACTACCGCGAAGAATTTTTTTCGATCATTGGCGAAAAATTATTGAAAAGCAAAAGAAAATAGCGGCTAAGCGTTCCTGTACAAAAGACTTTTGTAAAACCTCGCCATCATATAATAACAAACCAGTTCCTGTTTCCTGCTGTCTTCCACGAAAATCCTGTTGAGGTGCATGTGCAGCATATCGGCAATTAATTGTTGTGACTGCGCTGTTTCTTTACCGGCAATCGCGTGTGCAAATTCTTCGAGCGACAACAGGAAACCGGCTGCTTCCTGCGGCATGGATGCCCGCATTTGTCCCGGCTGCGCATACATCTGCTGGAGCTCTTTTTTAAACGATGCGTATTTATTTTCCAGTTCCCTTTTAAGTACCTGCCCGCCGCCGAATGCTTCAAAAAAAGAATTGAAAAGGCTTTCGGTAAATGCCTGCCTTTCGGGTGCAGTGTAACCAAGCGCATCGAACAACAGCTCGAAAGAAAAAAGAATGAACGGTATGTTCATGCTCTCTGTACCGGCATCATTGAACTGCAGCATAATAAAGCGCGCTACAAAAACACTGCTCCTGTAAAAACAACGTTCCATGATTTCGATGAGCGAAGCCGAGTACCTTTCAATTTCTCTTTCATAGGTTTCGATGGTGAACTTATTGATAAGCCCAGAATCGTAACGGGTATTGAATTTTTGCCTGAAGATGTCGATCACCCGGGCCACATCCCGCTTTGCCACGTGGAGCCTTAGCCGTATATGATAACCGGCGTCGCTGTAACGTACAAAGAACCAGTGGCTGATCATTTTTCTTTTCAGCATTTTCTCCAGCACGGGCAGCAGTTCCAGGACAAGGATATCATTGGAGCTTACGGGGTGACAATAAAATTTAAAGTACAGCCACTCGCTGCCGGGTAAAAAATTTCTCCTCACGCTTTTCCTGTCTTTGTTTTTTTGCAGGGCCCCGGGTTGGTAAACGGGGCGGGCTAAATATACCGGCGCTACAAACTGGTTGATGAATTTCTTTTTATCGCTGCGGGTTACGGCGGCCGGGCCATCCATACCGGCGAACTCTACCAGTACCACCCCGGACCTGCCCTTTACCGAACGGATAAAAAAAAGAATATCCTTTTCATTCCTGCTGTCGAATACAATGTGGTTATCATGGCGGCTTAACGTAAAAAGAGCCGGCAGCCCGATGTCGCCGGCCAGTTGTAAAAAAACAGCATACTTTGTTGCGGCCGGTGCCGATGTGAGTGATTGAACCTGTCCTTCGGTTAGTACCCAGGTAGCCAGGTGAAGGATGGTATCTTTATAAGTTACCCGCGGGTAAAAGCCCAGGCCCGGAAAAAAAAAGGACAGGTTGAGTTTAAAATCCGTTTTCAGTCCCTGGTACTGCAGGTCGCACAGGAACCGGAATACGGGCAATTCGTTGCGAACATAGTTGAATGCCGAACTGAGCCTTGGGATGACCACGGCATTGAGTTTTGCAGATCTTAAAACAATCGTATCCTCTTTTACCGACAGGTAAAGATCTGAAAGCAACACCTGCCGGTTGTGCGGCAAGGATGAATTGACCAGCACGGGTATTTCATAATCCCTTACCTGTTCCCGCCGGTTGATATTGGCCACGTGTTCATCACAGATATGCGCTACCTCGGCAAAAACAATGTCTTTGTTGTACAACTGCTCCATGTCGGCCACTTCCTTTACCAGCGATGATATCGCTTTGGAACTGCTGCCAAACCTTGCCAGCACAGCGGTGCCTGTTACACCCGCCACCTGCTCGAGGTAAACCTTGTCATCCAGCAGCCGGAAGATCACGGAAAGCGAAGGCGGGTAGCCGCCGGTTGCATTGCCCGCACCCAGTTCCACCAGGTCGGCATCATCGATATCGATAACCGGCAGGGCAGCCGAAAGGCGGCGTTGACGGTGCCATTTATCCAGCAGCAGGCTGTGTACTTTTGTCCAGGTTATTTCCTGTTGCACAGTCCCGTTCTCTTCAACCGGGAAACGTATGCCGTTGCTCAGTTTTTCATTGAACACGGCATTGCCCAGGTTCTCGTACGAAAGGCCGATCTCCGGGTCCAGTATCTTCAGCAAGGGTATTTCTTTTCTTTCAAAGCGGTCAACGATCTTTTTTTTGAAAGCTTCCAGCTGCCCGTTTACATGCGCCGGTACCAGTTTGTCGAGACAAGCCATGGCGGCTTGTATCACCGGCTGGTATTTTGTACTTAGGGCGGCATTTTCAAGGTTTCTTGCCGTTATGCTGTAAAAAATATTCCGGGCGCCGGTCTCCAGTCCAAACAATTGCACCAGCTTTGCTTCCATGGCAACAATTTGGTCCGGGTGCTGCGGATTTATTTTTTTTAATTCCGCCAGCAGCACCGCCAGTTGTTTCAATTCGTCATCTTCCCTGTTTTCCTGTTGTAAACGCGCGAGCAATGTTTCGAGCCAATCCACACCGGTAATGCCGGGCTCGAAATCGGCCAGCACCAGTTGTTCCCGGATAAGCATTTCACAAAAGCTTTCGATCTCCGCTGCCGGCAACCCGGTTGTATTTTCCAGGAACCCGCACATTTCCTGCAAAGTGCGACCACGGTGGCAATAGTCTAAAATATTTTTAAGGATCTTGAATTTTGTTACCGATGCAATGGAAAATATCCTTTTGCTTTCCGCCTCTTTTCTTTCATACTTGATGTAGCGGTATTCTTCGTTCACTTCGTACACGGAACTGTTTACGATGTAACCGGCCAGGGGGTATAATAAGGCCCTGATCTTATTTTCAACATAGCCTGATACGATCGAAAAATCTATTGAAAAAAACAACTCCAGCCCTGTGCCGGGCAATTCAATGGCAGGGGGATCGGCTGCCCACTGTACGCAGGAAACAGCGGAAAAAAGGCCGAAGGGTGTTGGCCTGAAGCAGGCCCTGTTGTAATACCGCCTGAGCGTGTCGATCTCGGTCTGGCTCAGCCTTTGCGCATCAAAATCTTTTTTTAAAAGCTGTGTATAAAAAATCGCATTCGCACTGAAAATGGCCGCCTTGAAAAACAGGTTTGCCAGCATCTCTTCGTCGCTTGTCTCTTCATAATCTTCTACAGGAAATACAGGCGTACGCAGCATAAGGCTGGAAAAGAAATTATATTTCATAGAGGTTAGGATGTTATCTGTCAATCAACAGCAGCAGCGCTACATATTGTAAATTAAACAAATAATATAAAACCCATTGAATTAGGTGAACCTGTAAATATGAATTGTTTGAAGCGGTACTTGCCTGACGGCAGGCAGGTTTGCCCGGTTAAACCGATTTGCGTGCTTTCAACTGCGTTGGTCAAAGACCAGGGGGCGGCGGGAATCTGTGTAATCTGCCTAATCCGTGTATTAACCTAAAGTTCGTTCAGCCGCGCTTCCTCCAGGTCCAGTTCCCATTCGCGGTTGTTGAGCAATTCGGCGGGGTAGGTTTGTTCGCAACGCATTTTCAGCAAAGCTTCTCTTCGTACGGCCACGAGTTCGAGGAGCATCTGCCGGTAGCGGGGTAAAAAATGTTTGCCGCCGCTTTCCGCTTCTTCTTCCACCAGTTTTTTATTGGCGTTTTCGATCATGCGTTCGTATCGTTCTTTCAACCTCGAGTACGCGTCGATGCTGTTGATGTGCTCTTCATAATTGCCTTTCATGTGATCGAGTGCCGCACGGGCCAGGCGCAGGCGGATGGCCATTTCGTGTTCTTTCTCTCTTAATTTTTCTTCAGGATTTTCCTGGATGTTCAGCTTGCGGATGATCCAGGGCAGGCTGAGTCCCTGCAACACGAGCGTGAAAAAGATAACGATGAAGGTGATGAAGAGGATGAGGTTGCGGTGCGGGAAGGCTTCGCCGCTGGCCAGCATCAGCGGTATGGATAAACCGGATGCCAGCGATACCACGCCCCGCATGCCGCTCCAGGCCACGAGGAAAACACCTTCCTTGCTGGGCCGCGCTTCTGTTCTGCGGATGCTTTTTACCAGCGTGCGGGGCAGGTAGGCTGCGGGATATACCCAGATAATGCGGATAAGAATGGTGATGATGCTGATGACAACGGCGTAAAAAATAGCCGCGCCAATGGAATATTCCCCCAGCCCGCCAATGATCCCCGGCAACTGGAGCCCGATCAAAATAAACACGGTACCATTGAGCATGAAGGTGAGGGTTTCCCAAAACGAATAGGCCTGTATGCGGCTGCTGTAGGAAAATATTTCGTGCGAACGCGAACTGAGGAACAGGCCGCCCGCTACTACCGACATCACACCGGAAAAATGAAAATGTTCCGCGCTGATGTACATAAGGTAGGGTGCGATCACCGTCAACGCCGTATCGATGCTGGGCGTGGTGGGCAAATATTTATGAACCAGGTAAACAAGATAAGCGATGGCAAGGCCAATGACCAAGCCCATAGCGGCAACGAGTAAAAAACTGGTAGACGCTTCCCATAAAGTAAAATGACCTGTAACGATGGCGGCCAATGCAAAACGAAATACGATGAGGGAAGACGCGTCGTTGATGAGGCTTTCACCTTCTAAAATAGTAACCACTCTTTTGGGCACTTTCAATCCCTGCAAAACCGAAGTGGCCGCTACGGCATCGGGTGGCGAAATGATGCCGCCTAGTAAAAAGCCGAAAGCCAGCGGGAAGTTGGGAATGATGGCATTCGCCACCACGGCTACGATGGCAGAAGTAAAGATCACCAGTCCAACCGACAACATGAGGATGGGCCTTTTGAATTTCCAGAAATCCTGCCAGGAGGTATTCCAGGCCGCGGCATACAACAACGGCGGCAGGAAGATAAGAAAAACGATATCGGGGTGCAGGCTGATGGAGGGCATGCCGGGAATAAAGCTGATGAGCAGTCCCGCGATCACCAAAAAAATCGGGTAAGAAATGCGGAGCTTATCGCTGAGCATGGAAAGCATGGATACGCCGAAAAGCAGCAGGAGGACGATGAATACCTGGTTGAGCATAGGGCCGAAAATAAGTAAATATTATGTTTCACGCAAAGGCGCTAAGGGGCAAGGGCGCAAGGATGGGTTTTCAGTAGTATTGTTTTAGACGAGCAGCCTTTAAAACGGGAAGGTAATAAAGATCGCAAACAAAGGCTGTTGCGTTGCAACAGCGGAACTCAAAAAGAAAGCGTACCGGTTCAGTACGCTTTTCAATATTATGTAATGATCGGATTATTTTACAGCCGTTACGCCCGCTTTGGCTACGATGTTGTCGTTGTCCACCGAGTCGCCCGAAACCCCGATGGCGCCGATCACTTCGCCTTTACTGTCTTTGATGACCACGCCGCCGGGGAAGGTGATCAGTCCCCCATTGGAATGTTCGATGTTGAACAATGCTTCGCCGGGTTGTACCAGTGGCGTCAGCGCATCGGTGTTCACAAGGAACCAGTTGGCGGTCCTTGCTTTTTTTATGGCAATGTCGATGGATCCGATCCAGGCGCCATCCATTCTTTCAAAGGCAACGATGTTGCTGCCCGAATCGACAATACAAATGTTCATTTTTGTTTTTAAGCTGGTTGCTTTCTTTTTGGCCGCGTTGATGGCACTGGTTGCCTGTGCTAATGTAATGTTCATGTTCTTTTGTTTTTTACCTGGTGATTGATGTCAAACAGTAACAAGTTTCCTGCCAGCAATACAAACTACTCTTCTTTCGCCGTCAGCCTGCCCTTCTTATCGATCCACCATTGCTTTCCATCCTGTTCTATAACGGCCCTGCCATTTTCAAAATCACCGGCCTGCGGGTAACGGGCGGTGATCACTTCTTTGCCCTGTTCATTTACATAGCCCCAACCGTTGAGCCCGCGAACTTTTGCCATGCCATCGGAAAATTTCCCAACCTGGTGATAGCGGCCGGGTACAATTTCCTCGCCCCGGCTGTTGATAAAACCATATTTCACGCTCCCGTAAAAACCGGGTTCTGCCGAGCCGGCCCTGGTATTGGTTACGGCAAAACCATTCTCCATGTCGCCGATGTATTCAAACTTTGGGGTTACGATCTCCACGCCCCGGCTAAGGTCGCACATACCCTGCAGCCTCCCGTTGGCCACGCGTGCAAAACCATTTTTTACAGACAGTATTTTTTCGTAGGCAGCAGGTACCGCAGGTTTGCCTTTGCGATCGATCAGCCCCTTTTTTTTGTTGATCTCAACCTCTGCATAATTATCGTAGGGCAGTGAAAAGGACCAGATAAAATCGAAATTGAAAGGAATGAGCTGTTTGCCCGTTGCATCGAGCACACCCCATTTATCTTTTAGCCTTGCCTGCACCAGGTTATCGTCTACCAGGTCGCGCATCAGATGGTTGTAGCGAAACGGGATCACGGTCTTTTGCTTCTTGTCTATGCTTCCATACTTGCCTTCCTTTTCCACGATGGCCGTTCCGCTTTCAAACATTTCAGCGTTATCGTATTCAAATGGAATAATGGTTTGAAGATCGGCATCGATGAAGCCCCACTTATAATTTTTGCGCACGGCGGCCAGTCCTTCGCTCATCAGTTTGCCATCTTCATATTCCGGCGGAATGATCTCTTTTCCTTCGTTATCGATGTAACCAACATGACCATCGAGCTTTACCCGCGCAAAACCTTTCCAGAAATAAACGTAATCGTACCTGCGCAACGTAAGTTGCCGGCCGCGGGCATTTACCAGCCATTCTTTTTTGTCTTTGGTTACCACCGACCTGCCTTCTTTGAAATCGGTTACCTTATCATATGCTGCAGGGAGCACCAGCTCATTGTCGAGGTTTATAAAACCATATTTTCCATTCAGCTTCACAACACTTATCCCTCCCGAAAAATTCCTTGCTTCATCGTATTCCAGGGGAATGACCAGCTTACCCGCCGCATCGATGAATCCTGTTTTACCCTTTTCATTCCGCACGCGCCGCATGCCTTCCACCGGTTCGCCGGTAGAAGTGTACTGTGCATTTAACTGCAGGCTGCAAAGCAGCACGGCCCATAAGCAAGTGAAGAAATATTTATTCATTCTCATGTTGTTTCCAGTTAGTGATCTTTGACATTTAAAGCCTCACCCCCAACCCCTCTCCCGGGGGAGAGGGGGGAGCTGGCAACTTTACGTTCTGAACTAATTCTTTTCCGACAACCTACCTTTCTTATCGATCAGCATTGGCTTGCCGTCCTGTTCCACTTCAGCCTTATCGCCTTCAAAATCGCTTACTTTTTTGTACCGGGGGAAGATGATCTCTTTACCGGCAAGGTCGATGAAACCCCACTTGCCCTCCAGTTGCACCGCTGCCATGCCATTACTAAAAGCGCGGACCTTATGATATTTCAGGGGACAGATTTCGTTTCCTTTCGTATCTACAAAGCCGTACCTGCCGGTAACGCCGTTTGATGGAAACGCCTTTACCATTGCCCGCTCTTCCCTGAAGTAAGACAGGTCCTCGTATTTTAAAGGCACCACTTCTTTGCCGCTAGCGAGCGAAAAGATGCCCATTTTTTCATCCAGCTTTACGCCGCAATTACCGTTAAGGCATTCATATATCTCATCGAAACGTGCAGGCAATACCAGGTCGCCTCTTTTATCGATCATGCCCTTTTTTCCTTTGATGGTTACGATGGCGTGATCTTCCGTGGTTTCGGAAAAGCTTTCCAGCTCCTCGAATTTAAAGGGTATTATTTCTTTGCCCCTGTTATCGAGTATCCCCCATTTACCGTTTTTTTTAACCCTGAACCAATCGGTTCCATTGTCAAAATGTATCAGTTCGTATTTCAGCGGGATAGCGAATTTACCGGTCTTGTCGATGATGCCGCATTTGCCGTCTTTTAATACCTGGGCGAAACCCTTCCTGAAATTATAGGTAAAGGAATAATCGAAGGGGATCACTGCCTGGTCGAGCGTATCGATAAAGCCCCATTTGTTCTCTTTCCTCGCAGCTATCAATCCTTCACTGTACCCCTGCAGGTAATCGTATTCCGGTGGTACCAGTTCATAACCAGCGCTGTTCACCAGGCCGTATTTTTTATCGATGATCACCATGCCTATTCCATCGTCGAAGCTGATCTTATCGTATTTACGAACCGTAACCTGCTTGTTTTGTTTATTGATCATCCATGATTTTTTTCCTGCCGTTACGATCGCGTGGCCACGGAAAAAGGAGTGTCCCACCGAATATTCAAAGGGGATCACGGTTTCGTTTTTTTTATTGATGTACCCTACTTTGTTATTTTTTACGGCAACCGAAAGGCCTTCCACAAATCCTGCCACGCCCTCGTATTCCAGCGGTATCACCAGTTTACCACTGGCATCGGTAAAGCCATATTTATTGTCGAGCATTACCCAGCGCAGGCCTTCGTTCAGCTCGCCCGACTTATCGTATTGAGCAATCACATTTACAGAGATGGAAAGAAAAACCAGGAATAAAACAATACGCATGGGGATGTGGTTTTAAAGGTAAAATGCCAAAGGGAAACAGGTGCACAATATTACAATATTATTTACAGCAGCAAAAGGGTTTCACCAAAAACAGGTACGCGTAACCGTTAGCCTGGCGGAATATTATTATTTTTAAAATGTTAAAATAATGACAAAGCGCCCTTTTAGCCCGGGTAATATTTGTGAAAACGATTTTGCTGCAGCATCTTACTTCCCAAACTTAACACTGTATGAAACCGAAATTATTACCCCTGCTACTGGCATCGGCCACCCTGCTCATTATGGCCTTCTCTTATTCCGCTAAAAAAACAAATCCCTCCGCTCCCCCGCCTGCCGAAGGAAAAATACAGGTAGCCGTTTTGCTGGACGTAAGCAACAGCATGGACGGGCTGATAGAACAGGCAAAGGCCCAGTTGTGGAACATGGTGAGCGTACTGGGCAAGGCCAAATGCGCCAACGGGCAGGCGCCGCAGGTAGAAATTGCACTGTACGAGTACGGCCGCAGCAGCAACGATGTAAAGAAGGGTTATGTGTTGCAGATCAGCCCGTTCAGCCAGGACCTCGATGAAGTATCTAAAAAACTGTTTGGCCTCAATACCAATGGCGGCGATGAATATTGCGGGCAGGTGATTCTTTCTTCGATCAACGAGCTACAGTGGGATGCAGCGCCGGAAAATTATAAAGTGGTCTTCATTGCGGGCAATGAAGATTTTTTGCAGGGCAGCGTTTCCTTTTCGCAGGCCTGTGCCGCCGCAAAGAAAAAAGGCGTGATCGTGAATACGATTTATTGCGGCGATAAGATGCGCGGTGTAAGGGAACACTGGAACCTCGGCAGCGAGTGCGGTATGGGCAGTTATACCAACATTAACTCCGATGCGAAGATCGACGACATTCCTACGCCGTACGACAGTACCATCTTTGTACTGAATAATCAACTTAACAATACCTATGTGGCTTATGGAACAGGTGGCGCGGCGGCTTCGCAAAAACAGGCGGAGGTTGACAAAATGAATTACAGCATGAATAAATCCGTAGCCGCAAAACGTGTAGCGGTGAAAGGTAAAAAAGGATTGTATAAAAACACCACCTGGGACCTGGTGGATGCGCAGGAAGCGGATGATAAATTCATAGACAAGGTGGACCTTAAAACATTACCGGATAGTTTGAAGAACAAAAGCCGCGCTGAAGTGAAAAAGATCGTGGAACAAAAAAGTGCACAGCGGAATAACATTCAAAAAGACATTGCCAACCTGAGCGTACAACGCGAAGCCTTCATCGTGGCGGAAAGGAAAAAAATGGCCGCCGGTACCAATACGCCTACGCTGGAAACCGAAGTTGAAAAGATCGTAAGGGAGCAGGCGAAGCGGTATAATATGACAATTGAACAATAATTTGGAGATGAGCCGATTTGGAGATTTGGAAATGGAACGCTCCATCATCATCAAATCTCCAAATCACCAAATTTCCAAATCAATCAACAGTTTGCTTCCTATCGGGGAACGCCCTTCGGTGCACGAACGAGTTGAAGAAAGATAGCAGGATGCTGAACAGCAGCGCATGCCAGAAACTCTCCACGTGGAAGCCATGCACGAAATACGCATCTATTAAAATGATGCAGGCATTGATCACGAACAGGAAAATGCCGAGCGTAACGATGGTTACCGGCAAGGTGAGGATGATGAGCAAGGGTTTTATCAGCAGGTCGAGGATGGAGAGTACAATGGCTACGATCAACGCCGTCAGCATGTCTTTGATCTCGATGCCCGGCAGTATATAGGCCAGTATAAAAACGTTAACCGCGCACACGATGGTTCTGAGGAGCCACTTTTCCATAGTTACAATTTTATTCTATAATTGGAGTACGTCACTCGTTAAAGCGTAACGCACTCCAATTATTATACGGCCACAAGTTCGTAAAAATCTTCGGGTTTCAAATAGCGTTGCGCCAATTCGCGTAACTCTTCGGCGGAGATCGTTTTCACGATGCGTACCGCGTTGTAAAAATATTTTTCATCCAGCCCGTTCAGTATTAAATTTTTCCAGCGGCCCATGATCTGGAAAGGCCCGTCCAGGTCGCCCAGTATGGTGCCGATGAGGAAATTGCGTACCAGCGCCAGTTCTTCTTCATCTATCAGTTCTTCGCGCAGCAACTGCATTTCTTTATACACTTCTTCGATGGTGGCATTGGTTACATCTGTTCCTGCTTCGGTGGAAATAAGCCAGGCCGTTTCCTGTAAATGATTCTGCAGGTAGCTGTGAATACCATAGGTATAACCTTTGTCTTCGCGGATATTGCTCATCAGCCGCGACCCGAAGAAGCCGCCGAACACCGTATTCAGCACCATTATTTTGGCATGATCGGGATGGTGGCGGTTGGGAAAGGGCCGCGCCATGCGGATGGAACTTTGTACGCCATTGGGATCTACGGACAATTTGTATTTCTTTTCCGCCGCGGGTTGCGTTGCAAAAGTGGGTGGCGGTGTTTCTTTTTTCCG
>Ga0247806_10001045_pt1 | contig 14320 bp, 8 predicted proteins | sample UWRJL059202B1_FD_179935 | JGI IMG/M metagenome (GOLD analysis project Ga0247806, IMG submission 179935) | Plant litter microbial communities from Arlington Agricultural Research Station in Wisconsin, United States - UWRJ-L059-202B-1 | ecosystem: Environmental > Terrestrial > Plant litter >... | reverse complement strand
AAGGTTAAAATAGAAGAGCCTACAGGTAACATATACGAGGCAATTACCATTATGGCTAAGAGGGCTAACCAGATAAATACCGAAATTAAAAAGGAACTTATCGAGAAGCTTGAAGAGTTTGCTACGTACAACGACAGCCTTGAGGAAATTTTTGAGAACAAGGAACAAATTGAAGTTTCTAAATTTTACGAAAAACTGCCTAAACCACATGCACTTGCGGTACAGGAATGGTTAGACGGTAAAGTTTCTTACAGGGATCCTAACAAACAATAATTACTGATGTCTGTTTTAAGCGGTAAAAAAATATTACTTGGTATATCCGGGGGTATTGCCGCATACAAAACAGCGTCGTTAGTAAGGTTATTTATTAAAGCAGGCGCACATGTAAAAGTTGTAATGACGCCTGCTTCTAAAGATTTTATTACCCCGCTCACACTTTCTACGCTTTCTAAAAACCCTGTGCATTCTTCTTTTTATCATGAAGAAGATGAAAACGCGGTTTGGAACAATCATGTAGAACTTGGTATTTGGGCCGACCTCTTTGTTATTGCCCCTGCTACGGCCAATACATTATCTAAAATGGTATCGGGAAATAGTGATAACCTCCTTATAGCTACATATCTTTCGGCTAAGTGCCCTGTATATATTGCCCCGGCAATGGATCTTGATATGTATATTCACCCCTCTACAAAACATAGTTTTGCACAGTTACAGTCATTCGGCAATATAATTATACCTGCTGAAACCGGCGAACTTGCAAGTGGGCTTTCCGGCGAAGGCCGTATGGCAGAACCAGAGCATATTGTTGCCTTTATACAGCATGATATTGAGGGTAAATTACCCCTGCTTGGCAAAAAAATACTTGTAACTGCCGGTCCTACATACGAGGCTATAGACCCGGTACGTTTTATAGGTAACTACTCTACAGGTAAAATGGGGTATGATATAGCCTTAGCTGCTGCTAACGAAGGGGCAGATGTAGTGCTTGTAAGTGGGCCTACACATTTAAAAATTGAGCACGAGCGCATAAAAGTTATGCATGTTACATCGTCTCAGGATATGTATACTGCATGCCACGATCATTTTAATAATTCAGATGCCGCCGTTGCTGCTGCTGCCGTTGCAGATTATAAACCAAAAGATGTTGCACAGCAGAAAATAAAAAAGAGTGAAAATACGTTAGTATTACAACTCGAAAAAACAAAAGATATACTGGCGTCTTTGGGTGAAATTAAAAAAGAACAGTTTTTAGTGGGCTTTGCACTCGAAACAGAGAACGAAATTGAGAACGCGAAGCTTAAAATAAAGAAAAAAAACTTAGATTTGATTGTTTTAAATTCTCTAAATGATGAAGGTGCCGGATTTGGGAAACCAACAAATATGGTTACCTTTATTGATAGGGATTTTAATGAAGAACCTATGGAGCTTAAAACTAAAGAAGAGGTTGCACAGGATATTATAAATAAGATAAAAAACCGTTACAATGTATAAATATATAGCTGCGCTGCTGGTATTATTTACGTTTACTGCAAATGCACAAGAACTTAATTGTACCGTAAAAGTAAATTTTGACCGTATTACAGATGTTAACCCTCAAATATTTAAGACGCTTGAAAAGTCGTTAACAGATTTTGTAAACAACACACGTTTTACACAGCGCGGCATGAGTAGGGGAGAACGTATAGAATCTTCGCTTATTTTTAATATATCTGCGTTTAATGATAATAACTTTTCGGCTACGTTACAGGTGTCATCATTAAGACCGGTATTTAATTCGGGTTACTCATCACCGGTATTTAATTATAACGACAAGGATATTACTTTTAGGTATATAGAAGGAGAAAACCTTATTTATAATCCTACAACTTTTGATTCTAATCTGGTGTCTATAGTAGCTTTTTATGCCAATATTATTATAGGGCTTGATGCAGATACTTTTAAAAAAGAAGGTGGTACCGTTTATTATGAAGCTGCACAAGGTATTGCAAGTGTTGCACAAGGGGGAGGCAAAGGCTGGAGCCCGCAGGATGGTAATCAAAGCAGGTATTCTTTAGCTAATGATTTACTGTCCAACACGTTTACACCTTTCAGGACTGCTCTTTACGAATATCATTTAGGAGCGCTTGATCTTATGGCAGATAATCAGAAAAGTGCTAAAGAAAAAGTTATTGGAGCAATTAAAACGCTTGGTGAGTTATATAAAGTGCGCCCTAATGCATTTTTAACACGCGTGTTTTTTGATGCAAAGTCTGATGAAATTGTGAGTATGTTTTCTGGTGGGCCAATGGTTCAGGTAACAGATTTTGTAGGAACACTTAATAAAATTTCACCACTTAATGGTACTAAATGGAGTAATATAAAATAGTGCAGTAGCATTGTTTTGTACTACGCAAAAATATAGGCCCTCTACCTTAAGATGGGGGTTTTTGTTAGGTAAATTTTATGAAAATTAGTCAGTATCGTGGCTTTGCAATACTTCTTAAAACACTATATTTGTACTGCTATTGCACTTTAAATCCTTATGCTGCAAACATTACATATTAAAAATTTTGCTCTCATAGAGCAACTTCATATCGATTTTTCGGGCAGTTTCTCTACTATAACGGGAGAAACCGGTGCCGGTAAATCTATTCTTTTAGGCGCTCTTGGCCTTGTGTTGGGTAATCGCGCCGACCTTACATCGCTTAAAGACAAAGAACAGAAGTGCGTGGTAGAAGCTTATTTCAATGTAAGCGATTACCACCTAAATGATTTCTTTGCCCAGAATGATATGGATTATGAGGATACTACCATAATACGTCGTGAAATATTGCCATCGGGTAAATCGCGTGCCTTTGTAAACGATACACCTATTAATTTACAGGAATTGCAACAACTGGGAGAATATCTTATAGACATTCATTCGCAGCAGCAAACCCGCGAGTTAAGCGATGAGCTGTACCAAATGCAAATACTGGATGCTGTTGCCGGCAATACACCATTGCTTGGCACTTATAAAAAACAGTATGCAGCCTATAAACAACTACTGTCTCAGCTAAAAAAGTTACAGGACCAGAAAGCATCACTCTCTAAAGAGCAGGACTATAATGCATTCTTACTGCAGGAGCTGGTTACTGCTAATCTTAAGGCGGGAGAACAGGAAGAGCTTGAAGAAGCACTTGAAAAACTTAGCAATGTAGAATTTATAAAAGAATCTGTAGCAAAAGCAGTGGCTGTAGCTAATGATGAACAATTAGGTGCATTGCAAAACCTGAAAGAAATAAAAAATTCATTACAAAAAATAAGCAACCTTTCTGCCGATTATGCCGGCTTTTATGAAAGGGTTTCGAGCCTTGTTATAGAGCTTGATGATATTGCCCGAAGCCTTGCCGAAGATTATGAAAAGCTGGCTGATGACCCTGCCGAACTGGAACGTGTAAACCAGAAGCTACAGCTTATTTATGTCTTGCAAAAAAAGCACCAGGCAGCTAGTGTGGCTGATTTATTAGCAATACAGGAGGAACTGGAAAGCAAAGTTGTACTTGTAGAAGGTATAGACGACGCCATTAAACAACAGGAACAAGAGGCACAAAAAGCTAAAGCAGTAACAGATGCTACTGCCGGGCTGCTGCACAAAGCCAGGCAAAAAGCCATACCGGTTTTGGCCGAAAAAATTACTGCCATACTTAGCCAGTTGGGTATGCCTAATGCCCGTTTTAAATTTCAAGTTGCACTTACTGAAAGCTATTTTAACAACGGTAAGGATCAAATGAGTCTGTTATTCTCTGGCAACAAAGGAACCGATTTTGGGTTGATGAAAAAAGTAGCTTCGGGCGGGGAGATGTCGCGTATTATGCTGGCTGTAAAAGCTGTACTGGCAAATTACAGCAAGCTGCCAAGTATTATTTTTGATGAGATAGATACAGGGGTTTCCGGAGAAATTGCCAATAAAATGGGCGATATCATGAAAATAATGAGTCAGCAAATGCAGGTATTAGCCATTACCCACCTGCCGCAAATTGCCGCTAAAGGCGACCAGCAGTATAAAGTATTTAAAACCACGCTTGCAAATAATACAGTATCTGAACTAAAATTGCTTACAAAAGAAGAGCGTGTAAGAGAAATTGCAGAGATGCTATCGGGCAAAGATGTGAGCGACTCTGCGCTTAATCATGCTAGGGCATTGCTTAACTAAAAAATCGGGCTATATTTGTTCCGCAAAAAAATAATTTACCAATAAAGATATACCTTAAATTATGATTATAGAACCCAGAATGAGAGGATTTATTTGCCTAACTGCCCATCCTGATGGTGCAGCACAAAGCATTAAAAACCAAATTGAATATGTAAAATCTAAAGGTGCTATAGATGGCGCAAAAAAAGTGCTTGTAATAGGCGCTTCAACAGGATTTGGCCTTGCATCGAGGGTTACAAGTGCCTTTGGCAGCAATGCAGCAACTATAGGGGTTTTCTTCGAAAAACCACCTGTAGAGGGTAAAACAGCTTCACCGGGTTGGTATAATTCAGCTGCTTTTGAAGATGAAGCACACAAAGCAGGCCTTTATGCCAAGAGTATTAATGGCGACGCTTTCTCTAAAGAAATTAAGCAACAAACTATAGATCTTATTAAGGCCGATCTTGGACAAGTAGACCTTGTTATTTACAGCCTTGCATCGCCGGTACGCCAGCATCCGGAAACAGGTGTATTGCACCGTTCGGTTCTAAAACCTATAGGAGGGGTTTTTACAAATAAAACTGTAGATTTTCATACAGGTAAAGTATCTGATATCTCCATACAACCAGCAGTGGAGGGTGATATAGAAAATACTGTTGCCGTTATGGGCGGAGAAGACTGGGCTATGTGGATTGATGCACTAAAAGCAGAAAACCTTTTAGCTTCGGGTGCAACAACAGTTGCTTATTCTTACATAGGACCATCACTTACAGAGGCTGTTTATAGAAAAGGAACCATAGGCCGTGCTAAAGACCACCTTGAAGCTACAGCATTTGAAATTACCGAGAGCCTTAAAGATATAAAAGGTAAAGCGTATGTGTCTGTAAATAAAGCATTAGTTACTCAGGCAAGCTCTGCCATACCGGTAATTCCACTTTATATTTCGTTATTGTATAAAATAATGAAAGAAGAAGGTGTACATGAAGGAACTACTGAGCAAATTCAGCGTTTATTTGCCGAAAGATTATATGCGGGAGGCGAGGTACCTGTAGATGAAAAAGGTAGGATACGTATTGACGACTGGGAAATGCGCGATGATATTCAGGAAAAAGTTGCGGCATTATGGACACAGGCTTCCACCGAAAATCTTGCTGAAATAGGCGACCTTGAAGGGTATCGTAAAGACTTTTATAACCTTTTTGGTTTTGATATACAAGATGTAGATTATAACAAAGATGCTAACGAAATGGTTAAAATAAACAGCCTTGACTAAATTTTAACCCAATTAGTGCAATTAGTTTAATAAATATAACATTTAGCCCTGTAAAAGGGGCTTTTTTTGTTTAAAGTAGCTAAAATCTTTATTTTCATAACATGTATTAAATTTGTGTTAACATAAATTTAATATTAACAATTCATTTTTTTTAGATTAACTTTTATTTTATTATTATTTTTTAACAATATATATATTTAGTTAGCAATTTTACAACGTTTTGTTAACCACGATGCTATTTTCTATAGTTTTAGTAGATTAATAACACATTATTTTATGAAAAAATCTACTTTAGAAATTTTGCAAAAGCAATGGCGCCATCCTCATCAATGGATAGCCGGCTTTTTGATGCTTTTTGTACTTGCGGGTACTAATGCATTTGCACAAACTGTAACACTGGGATCTGGCACGGCCACATCTACAGCAAGTACTACCGGCACAGGGCTGGGCCCCGTAAACAGCTATTATGAGTATATGCATTACCAAGTAGTTTACACTGCTGCAGAAATTACCGCTGCCGGAGGTACAGCCCAAAACATCAGCCAGTTTGGCTGGAATGTGGCTACTGCATCAGGTGCAGTATTGCCTAATTACAGAATTAGAATGGCACTTACAACGGCTACAAATTCTGCCGCTCACAACACTTCTGCTCTTACAGAAGTTTACAATGCAAGTTATACATCTACTACAGGTTTTAATATGTTTACGCTTACGTCTCCATTTGTATGGGACGGTACAAGCAATATACTTGTAGATGTTTGTTATGGCTTAGCTCCGTTTACTACCCCTTATGGGCAAGTATATGTATACGGCACAGATGCTAACAGCAGCAGATATTCCAGAGAAGATGGAACAGCTCAATGTGGTGTAAGTACTGACAGGGTTAATGCTTTTAAGCCGCAGGCACGCTTTGAGTTTGCACCACCGCCATCATGTCTTGTGCCCTTGTCACCTGTTTCTTCATTAGTTGGGACCACAACGGCAACGGTTAGTTGGACGGCTCCTGCAACAGCACCGGCAAGCGGTTATCAATATTACATATCTACCACTAATACAGCCCCTGCTGCAAATGCAACGGTATCAGGATCTGTACCAACAGGTACAACATTAAGTTTGACAAATCTACCTTCTCAAACAACACAATACGTGTGGTTAAGAAGTAATTGTGGTACCGATAATGTAAGTTCATGGACAGGGCCTGTAAGTTTTACTACACTTCAGGTAGCGGCTACATTACCATTTACAGATGGGTTTGAAGGTACACCTTCATGGATCTTAGTAAATGGTACACAAATAAATAAATGGTTTATAGGAACAGCTACTAATAATGGCGGTTCTAAATCATTATATGTTAGTAACGATAATGGGGTTACTAATAGCTATGATGTGGACGAAAGTTCTGTAGTACAGGCTTACCGTGATATTACACTTCCTGCTGATATTGTACAGGCTAACCTTACTTTTGACTGGAGAGGTGCAGGAGAATCTACCTTTGATTATTTAAGGATATGGGCAGTACCTACAACTTTTACACCTACAGCAGGTACACAAATAGCCGAAGGAACCGGCCGTGTACAGCTGGAAGCATTATTAAACGGGTCTGCTACATACAACAGCAGGACTTATGTTATACCGGCAGCAGCTTATGCAGGTCAAACAATAAGGCTGGTTTTTGAATGGAGAAATGATGGCAGCGATGGAGACGATCCGGCAGCGGCTATTGATAATGTAAGTGTAACAACAGTAACCTGTTTTGCGCCAACTGCAATTACTGCAGTAACAACTCCGGGTACTGTAAACGTGAGCTGGACAGCAGCTGCAACAGCACCGGCAGCTGGTTATGATTATTACTACAGTACTACAAATACAGCTCCTACTGCAACCACAACACCATCCGGCAATGTGGCAACAGGTACAACGGTATCGCTTACTACATTAACATCAGATACTGTTTATTACATTTGGGTAAGAAGTAATTGTGGCGGTACAGATGCCAGCGTATGGACAAGCGGAGGAAGCTTCAGGACAGAATGTTTAGCTTCGACGCCATCTGCAACTTACGAAACTTTTGCATCTTATGATGGTACTGCGGCAAGTCCTGCATGCTGGAAAGAGGCAACAGGAGCACTTACAGCAACACCAGCAGCGGTTACATTAGGTAACAGTAACTGGACAAACGAAAATTATAACAATACAGCCGGAACTAATGGCCGCGCAGCACGCGTAGAACTATATAGCACGCGCAATGCATGGTTAATTTCTCCTGCTATAGACCTTGGTACAGGTACAACTGATTATCAGTTAGAATATACAGCATCGGTTATTCCGTGGTCTGGTACTACAGCAGTAACAGCTATGGGCGAAAAATATGTTAAGGTGGTAGTCTCTACAGATGGCGGCGCTACTTGGGCCGAAGCTAATGTTGTAAGGACTTACAACAATGCAAACATACCATCTGCAGGAGTATTAGAAACGATACAATTAGGATCTTACACAGGTGTAGTTAAAATAGGTTTTTATGGTTTTAGCACAAGTACAGATCAGGATTTAAGGTTTTACATAGATAACTTCAGGGTTAGAGAAGTGCCAAACTGCTTAAACCCAATTGCACCAACATTTGGTACAGTAGGCGAGACTACAGCTGTAATATCATGGACAGCTCCTGCATCTGCACCTTCAAATGGTTATGAATATTATGTAAGCACTATTAATACAGCACCCATAGCTACAACAACTGCTACAGGCAGTGTAGGCGCAGGTGTACTTACAGCAACAGTTAGCGGCTTAACGCCAAGCACTCAAAATTATGTTTGGGTACGTTCTAACTGCGGTGAAGACCGTAGCGAGTGGGTAGGGCCGGTGTCTTTAATGACATTGTGTGATGCTCCGGAAATCACGTCTTCTACGGGTGCTACAATTTGTGGTTTAGGCACAGCAACATTAAACGCTGTTGCAGATGGCGGAACAATTAGCTGGTATGCTGCTGAAACGGGCGGAACCGCTTTATTTACAGGCGAAAGCTTTGTTACACCGCAAATAAGCGAAACAACAACATATTATGTTACGTCTTCGGTTACCGGTACAGCCACCGCAGGTGGTGGTAAAGTAGTACCAAGCTATTCAGACGCTGGTACAACGCCAGATAATTATGGAGTAGTATTTACTGCTACATCATCATTTACATTGAATTCTGTAGATGTATTTTTAAACAGCACTACAGCAGGTAATGTTGTAGTGGTACTACAAAGCAACACTGGAACAGAGCTTCAGAGAGCTACGGTTGCAGTTCCTGCAGGAAATGCAACTACCCCGGTACAATTTTCTTTAAATTTAGGCTGGACTATACCTGTGGGTACAGGTTATAGATTACTTGCTGTATCTGGCCCAAGCATGATAAGAGAATTTTCTCCTGTATTTCCTTATGCTATAGGTGCATCCGGTAATATTACAGGGGGGTATTCTTTTGGAAGCTCATCTACGGCATATTACTTTTTTTATAATTTTAACTTTACAGGAGTATGCTCTGCGCCAAGAGTTGCAGTAGTTGCTACAGTAACAACTGCCCCTGCAATTGAGCTTGCTGCTACAGATGCTGCAATTTGTGCAGGCGAAAGCACAACACTTTCTGTTACAAGCGATAATGATGATTATACTTATGTATGGACACCGGGTACGGATCTTACAGGAGAATCTCAGGTAGTATCGCCGGCAGCAACTACAACGTATACCGTTACTGCAACAGATGCAGTTTCTGGATGTGTAACTACAGAGGAAATTACGGTTACAGTTAATGCATTGCCTACAGCAATAGTTTTAACCCCAACTGCCGCTACAATTTGCCCGGAGACTGTTCAGGCAATTACTGCAACGGGTGCTTTATCTACAGGTGCGGCGACTATAGGTAATGCAACTACTTTAACTGGCGACAGGGAAGAGCTTACTGCATTTTCTAACAGAAGGGCAAGCTACAAAAGCCAGACAATTTATACTGCTGCCGAATTAAATGCAGCAGGAATGCAGGCAGGTACTATTACATCTATTGCTTACAACATAGCAAGTGTAGGAGATAGTGCCACGAATAATAATTATACTGTAAAAATAGGCACCACTGCAAATGCCGCTTTTGCAACTACAAACTATGTTAGCGAAACAGGATTTACAACCGTTTATGGCCCTGCGACTTATACACATGCTATAGGTTTTAACACGGTTACATTTGCTACGCCTTATGTTTGGGATGGAGTTTCTAATCTGGTTATAAGCGTTTCGCATTTAGGAGCAGATGATCTTGATAATGCTACAACGTATTACACTGATCTGGGTGCTAATACTACACTTTATAATTTTGATAACTTAACTGCTACAACGGGTACTTTGTCTACTAAAAGGTTTAATGTAACATTTAACTACAGTGCTACTAATACTATAGCTTGGGCTCCTGCTACAGGTTTATTTACAGACGCGGCTGCAACTGTAGCTTACACAAACCAAAATGTTGCTACCGTTTATGCAAAACCAGCTGAAACTACTACATATACCGTTACTGCTACAACAGCATTAGGATGTGCGGTAACTGCCACAGCTGTAATTAATGTTGGCGCTGCTACGCCGGCTCCTGCGGCTTCTGCTACACAAACATTTTGTGGTACTGGCATTGTTGGAGGACTTGATGCTACAGGTACAGAAATTAAATGGTATGAAAATGCTACCGGCGGTATTGCATTAGTAGATGATGTTGCACTTGTGGATGGTGCAATTTACTATGCTTCGCAAACTGTGGATGGTTGCGAGAGTATAACAAGAACTCCGGTTACTGTAGCATTAACTACTGTTGCTGTTGACGATCCTGAAGATGTAACACAGTGTGGTGGTACATATACCTTACCGGTACTTACTAACGGTGCTTATTATACAGAAAGTAATGGTGCAGGTACTATGCTTGAGGCTGGTGCAATGATAGAAGAGACTACGACACTGTATGTTTTTGCTACATCTGCAACTACACCTAACTGTACAAATCAGTCTATTTTTACTGTAACCATAAACAATACTCCTGCACCAACAGGTGTATCTCCTCAAACTATTACTGTAGCATCTGGCGAAGAGGCTACTATAGAAGATATTGAGGTAACGCTTACTGCTACAGGTACTGTTATATGGTATGCTACAGAGAGCGATGCTATTGTAGGCATTGCGTTGCCGGCAGGTACTCCGCTGGTAGAAGGCTCTACTTACTATGCTACTCAAATTGTGGGTAATTGTACAAGTGAAGAAGTACTGGCTGTAACTATAGAGCAAATATTGGGTGGTAAAGGTTTCGATCTTGCTTCATTCTCTTATTACCCTAACCCGGTAAGCAATGTTCTTAATCTTACATATTCTTCAGAAATTACATCTGTAGCAATATTTAACCTTGTAGGACAGCAGATAACTGTACAGCAGCCTAACACTACTAATGCTAAAGTAGATACCTCTATGCTTGCAGAGGGTACTTATTTAGTAAAAGTAACTGCTGAAAATGCTGTTAAAACTATCAAAATTATTAAAAAGAATTAAAAGCTTATTATAAATTACCGTAGTAAAAAGTAAAATTTACTACAAACTAAGCCACCATTTTTTGGTGGCTTTTTTATTTATAAAGAGTAACTTTGTTAAAAAATAATTGTACATGTTTTTTTCTCTTATTATACCCGTTTACAACAGGCCGGACGAAATTGAAGAACTTTTAGAAAGCCTTACCAAGCAGGTATATACTCAGGATTTTGAAGTGGTTGTTATAGAAGACGGCTCGTCTATACCGTGCAGCGATATTATAGCAAAGTATGATAACAGGCTAAATATATCGTATTATTTTAAACGTAACAGCGGTCCAGGCGATTCCCGCAACTACGGTATGCAAAAAGCGCTGGGCGATTATTTTATAATACTGGATTCTGACTGTATAATACCTCCGCAATATTTGCAAAGCGTAAATAATAATCTTAAAGCACAGTATACAGATTGCTTTGGCGGGCCAGATGGTGCTCTTGATTCTTTTAGCGACGTGCAAAAGGCCATTAATTTTTCGATGACTTCTTTTATTACCACAGGAGGTATAAGGGGAAAATCAGAAAGTATAGAGAAATTTCAGCCACGTAGTTTTAATATGGGTATCTCTAAAGCAGCTTTTACAGCTTCGGGAGGTTTTGGTAACATACATCCCGGCGAAGATCCGGATTTATCTATAAGGCTTTGGAAGTTAGGTTTTACCACAAAACTTTTTACAGATTCTTACGTGTATCATAAACGCCGCATTAACTGGGATAAATTTTATATACAGGTTAGTAAATTTGGCAAAGTGAGACCAATATTAGATAAATGGCATCCGGAATATAAAAAAATCACATTCTTGTTTCCATCGTTTTTTATAGTTGGGCTTGCCGGTTCTCTTATACTATTGTTAATTAATGTGCATTTCTTCTTTTATCTTTATATTTTATATTTCGTAGCGATATTTGTACTCTCTACAGTTACTAATAAAAATGTAAAAGTGGGCTTACTATCTTTAGCAGCGGTTTTTATTCAATTTTATGGTTATGGTACAGGATATATAAAATCGTTTACAAAAATCAATTTGCTAAAACAGCAACCACAGGAAGCATTTCCTGAATTATTTTTTTAATGAAACCAAAAATTATAGGTCTAACAGGGGGTATAGGCAGTGGTAAAAGTACCATTGCGGGTTATTTTTTAGCCCTTGGCGTACCAGTATACATTGCCGATGATGAGGCAAAAAAAATACTATTCCTACCACATGTAGTTAAAGAAGTTGTCGCAGCCTTTGGTAGTGGTATACTTACGGATGATATTCCTGATAAGGCAAAAATTGCGGCTATTGTGTTTAATAATCCTGAGCAGCTTGCAAAGCTAAATGCTATTATACACCCTAAAGTTGCAAAACATTTTAAAGATTGGGTTTTGCTAAATACTGGCAAACTTTTTGTTATTAAAGAAACAGCGATTTTGTTTGAAAGTGGTAGCTACAAAGACTGCGATTTTATAGTATTAGTAACCGCCCCGGTAGATGTGCGCATACAAAGAGTAATAAATCGTGATGTTGTAACACGAGATAAAGTACTGCAACGCATGGAAAACCAGTGGGATGACCAAAGAAAAATGCCTTTTAGCAATTTTACAATAAATAATGTTGATTTGGAATCTGCTAAAAAACAGGTGGTTGACATTATTATTTCTTTAAAAAATGTTATAAGTAAAGGGTAGGCGTTAATGTTTGGTTAATATTTTTTAGCTGTAAATGTTAAAATGTTAAATTTGTAGTGATGAATAAAACAAAATTTCGCTTACTGGTATTTTTTATGAGCCTATCGCTGATAGGTATTATATTGGTACAGCTATATTGGGTTAACTCGTCGCTTAAAAATAATGAAGAACAATTTAAATTCCACATACAGCAGGTACTAAGTAAAGTTGCTTTTAAACTGGAACAGCAGGAAGGCGAAGAATTTTATAAAACCTATAGCCGCTTTAAAGACAGTACAGGTCGTGTACCATTGCGTACCGATTTATTGCCATTTTATGACAGGGCGGTAAAAGCGAGCGATGAAACCGTAATATACTCAGACCAGGTTACAAGAGAGTATGACGAGGTGTTCTTTGATAAAGATAAAATAGACGACCTTGTAAGAATAAAATCTAAAGCAGGTACTATTTCTAACGATACAAAAAAGAATAAGGTAGATGCAGATGCTGATAGGTGGCTGCGTTTTCAAATAGAAGGTTTTCTTAAAGATTACAGGGAATACAACTATCTGGAAAGCTGGATTGCTACAGGTAAACTGCAAAAAATGATTGCTGCAGAGTTAGAGCAAAGCGGTGTTAAAACACCATTTGAGTTTGCCATGTACAACAATAGCCTTTCTACAAAAATAAGGTCTTCAAACTTTAAGCATGAAGCGGGCATGTATGACCATCCTGTTTTTGAAGATAGCGAGGGCTCTACAAGGTATAAGATTATTATTAGCTTTCCTGAAAAGAAAACGTTTCTCTTCTCATCAATAGTTGGTATAACATCGTTATCGCTTGTTTTTACACTTATTATAATAATAGCTTATTTAAGTGCTATAAATCAGCTGATTAAGCAAAAAAATATATCGGAAATTAAAACCGATTTTATAAATAATATGACCCATGAGTTTAAAACACCCATTGCCACTATAAACCTGGCGCTGGATGCGATTAAAAACCCTAAAATATTTGACGATAAAGAGAAGGTACAGCGTTACCTGCAAATGATAAGAGACGAAAATAAACGTATGCACGCTCAGGTAGAAAATGTCCTGCAAATATCGAGGCTTGAGAAAAAAGAGCTTGACATTGATAAAGAACAGGCAGATATACATGATGTGATTGAAGGTGCAATAGAGCATGTAGATTTGATAATCGAAGAAAGGCATGGTACTCTTACCCGCCACTTTGATGCACAGCGGACTACAACATTGTTAAACGATGTACATTTCACTAATGTACTTGTTAATATACTTGATAATGCCGTTAAATATAGTCCTGATGAGCCCGTTATAGATATATATACAGAAAATGTAAAAGACTTTATATTAATAAAAATTAAAGATCATGGCCTGGGTATGAATAAGGCTACCCAAAAAAGGATTTTTGAGAAGTTTTACAGAGAGCATACCGGCGATGTACATAACGTAAAAGGCCACGGTTTGGGGCTTGCTTATGTAAAACGAATTGTAGACGATCATAACAGTCACATTTACGTAGAAAGTGAAAAAGGAAAGGGTAGCACCTTTATAATAAAAATGCCACTAATAAATTAAAAATATGGAAGAAGTAAACAAAAAGATTCTTTTAGTTGAGGATGATCCCAACTT
>Ga0247806_10001042_pt1 | contig 14347 bp, 8 predicted proteins | sample UWRJL059202B1_FD_179935 | JGI IMG/M metagenome (GOLD analysis project Ga0247806, IMG submission 179935) | Plant litter microbial communities from Arlington Agricultural Research Station in Wisconsin, United States - UWRJ-L059-202B-1 | ecosystem: Environmental > Terrestrial > Plant litter >... | reverse complement strand
AAGCAGGTTTTGATAAAACTTATTCGTACCAGCGGTGTCCATCTTCACATAAATGTCAGGGTGGATCCCCCCGCCATCAATTTCTTTAGGTTTCAGATTTTTTATTTTTTTAACAGCCGTCAGCTCCCCGGTATCGAACCGTTCGTCTACTTCATGCTGGTAAGCCGCATAACCTTCCTTGTAAGATTTCTGAATGCTCCGTCCACGCGGTGTGTAATACCTCGCAATGGTAAGGTTAAGCGCTGAACCATCGCCAAAGGGGAATTGCTCCTGCACCAACCCTTTCCCAAAAGAACGGCGGCCAATGATAACGCCTCTATTTAAGTCCTGCACAGCACCTGCTAAAATCTCACTGGCAGAAGCTGTATTTTCGTTGATGAGTACAGCGAGTTTACCCCGCTCAAATAAACCACCACCTGTGGCTATGTAATCTGTTCTGGGTTCATGTTTACCCTCTGTATAGACGATAAGTTCATTTTCGGCAAAAAACTGATTTGCCAATCCCGTAGCGGCACTTAAATAACCTCCGCCATTATCCCTTAGGTCCAAAACAAGCTTGGTCATGCCCTTATCCATTAAAACGGATAAAGAATCACGGAACTCTACATCGGTGTTCGCTCCAAAACGACTGATTCTGATATAACCTGTGAGCGGAGTAAGCATATACGAAGCATCAATGCTGCTCACCCTCACCTTACCCCTTTTAATGCTTAACAAGAGTGGTTTTATGCCGCCCGGGCGGAGCATCATCAATTGAACCGGTGTTCCCTTTTTACCTTTAATCTTCCCAATCATATCAGCCTTGGCCAGCTTCTGTCCGCTTACCTTCACCTGATCAATTTTCAAAATCTTGTCGCCAACTTTTACACCTGCAGAGTACGCGGGGCCACCCCTGACCACATTGGTCACGAGTAGGGTATCATTTAAAATATAATATTCTATGCCGATTCCCTCAAAGTTTCCTTCCAGCGACTCCTGCTGGGCCGTTGCTTTTTCAGGAGGCAAATAATTGCTATGTGGGTCCAGCTGGTGCAGCAGGCTGTCGATCGGCAAATGGCTGAGCGTATCGATGTTAACCTCATCCACGTAATTTTTATCGATAAGGTGTATGATCTCCTCCACTTTTGCAGTGTGGTTTGCACTTACCGCCGATGTTTTTTGGATGATGTAGCCCTGGTCTTTCAAAAATTTGTAACCAAGAAACATTCCAGCAATAAGGGTAATCGAATAAGTGAGCGCGATGTATAGGTTTTGACGGGTAGATTTATTCATTAAATGGATGTTACACAAAGTTAATTAATAACCAAGTTATTATCCTAATTTACCTGCATTGATTTGCAATTAATTAGCTACTATTTTAAACCGCTGGTTTCAAACATTAGCGGGTGTTTTTCGTTATCATTTCTGGTTTAGAAAGAATTTAACGAGTTTTAGCAAAAATAACTTTATGATCAGCATAACCGAGCAAGAATCAAGGCACCATGATATTGACAAAATGAGTGTGCTTGACATATTGAAGGGTATTAATGAAGAAGACAAAACCGTACCACAAGCTGTAGAGAAGGCACTGCCGCAAATCGAAAGACTAGCTACAGCAGTGGCTGAACGCATGCAAAATGGCGGTCGTTTGTTTTACATTGGTGCAGGTACCAGCGGCCGTTTAGGCGTAGTGGATGCTTCTGAATGCCCGCCGACTTTCGGTGTGCCTTTGATTTTGTTGTTGGCATTATTGCCGGTGGCGATACTGCCATCCGTAAAGCTGTAGAAAACGCTGAAGATGATGCTGAACAGGCCTGGAAGGATTTACAGGAATACCAGATAAATGAAAAAGATTGTTTAATAGGCTTAGCCGCATCGGGCAGGACACCCTACGTTATAGGTGGTTTACACACCGCCAGGGCACATGGCATTTTAACAGGCTGTATCGTTTGTAATGAAGGCGGCCCTGTTGCTGCTGAATGCGATTTCCCTGTGGAGGTGGTTGTTGGACCAGAGTTTTTAACAGGATCTACCCGCATGAAATCAGGCACGGCACAAAAACTGGTTTTAAACATGCTGAGCACCACGGTGATGATCCGTTTAGGCAAAGTAAAGGGCAATAAAATGGTGGACATGCAGTTAACTAATCACAAACTGGTTGACCGGGGTACCCAGATGGTCATGCAAGAATTGAATATCGATTACGACGTTGCTACAGATTTATTGTTACGTTATGGTAGCGTACGGAAAGCGGTAGAAGCAAGTCAAAGTAAACACTAACATTATGCATGAGATAGAACCTTATTACCAATGGCGCGATGACTACATTGCTGCAGAAGATGAGCGTTCCCCGTTTTACAACACGGAGTATTCAGAATTTTATTTCGACAAACAACTCTATAATTTTCTGATTCATCCACAGTGGGATGATTTCGGATCATCGACACTTTACATCAAAGTGCTCTATGTAGATTACGATCGCCAATATGCCATCATTGAATTGATGGGCGAATGGAATGATGCCATTAATAATGACATTATGCTCCTTAAAAGAGAGATTTTGGAACTGATGATTGATGAGGGTATCAATAAATTCATCCTCATCGGGGAGAACGTCTTAAATTATCATTCATCAGAAGACAGTTATTACGAAGAGTGGTTTCAGGATGTTGAAGATGGATGGATTACCGGCGTAAATTTTAACCCTCATGTCATCCAGGAATTCAGGGAATCCAACATCGACTACTACATCAATTTCGGGGGCTTGCTTGACGAATTGGCATGGAGGACGTTGAAACCGTTACAAATTTTCAAAAAAGTGGAAGAAATTCTGACAAAAAGACTCGGGGCATAGCTTTTGTAAAGAACAAAGTATACGTATCTTTAAATAAATTTTAAATCAAATGGATAACAATAATAATTACAATTGGGCACATAAGCCAGAATTTGTTCAGCAACAACAAACCGGAGCGGTAGCAAAGCGTTTTTTTGCTAATGTATTCTTATGGATGTTTATTGCTTTGGGCTTGTCTACTTTAGCAGCTGTTGTTATGGCAAATAGCCCTGCTGCAATGGATTATTTAATAAAATATGATGCTGACGGTAACCGCGCAGGCATGAGTATATTAGGTTATGTAGCCATGTTCTCTCCTTTAGCCCTTGTGCTATTGATGAGCGCAGGATTAAGTCGCCTGTCCTACCCTGCTTTGCTTGGTATATTTGTCGCCTATTCCGTACTTACGGGTATTAGTTTAAGCTTTATCTTGTTAACTTATACCGCTGGTTCTGTTGTGGCTTGTTTTGCCTCTGCTGCCGGTATCTTCGGAATCATGGCCGTCTTAGGTTATACCACAGAAACTGATTTGAGTAAATTCGGACCAATTCTAATGGTGGGTGTCATTGGATTAGTGATTGCCAGTGTGATTAACATGTTCCTGGGAAGCTCTACTTTTGATTACATCATGAGCTTCTTTGGTGTAGCCATCTTTACCGCATTAACGGCTTATGACGTTCAAAAGCTTAAACGCATTGGTGAAGGAATAGAAGAAAATGGCGACCAGGTTGCAGTAGCTGATACTAAGAAGTTGGCGATCATGGGTGCTTTATCTTTATACCTGGATTTCATCAATATCTTCCTATTCTTACTAAGAATTTTCGGAAGCAGAAAATAAGCGAATTCAGAATAATATTTGGAAGGCTGTGCATTTTTGCATGGCCTTCGTTATTTTATAAGCTTTGGAAGCCATTTTCTTGGAAATGATTTTTCTTTGTTGCACCTTTGCATCGCTTATAGAGAAAGACGGAGGGATTAGACCCTGCGAAGTCTTAGCAACCTGTGCTTACAAGGTGCTGCATTCTACTGAAACGTTTCAACGTTTTGGAAAGATAAGTTGAATCGACTCCTTACCGGAATTCCGAATAAGCTTTTAGTATGGTGTGCCCCACCGCAGGTGATTTTTCATCCTGGGAAGCTTCCCTACGCATTAACCAAGACGACGCATGAGTATCAGAGAAGAACTGGAGAAAAGAATATTAATCATTGATGGTGCCATGGGTACCATGATACAACGCCATATCTTAACCGAAGAAGATTTTAGAGGTGCGCGCTTTAAAGATCACCCATGTGATGTGAAAGGCAATAACGACCTTCTTAACCTGACAAGACCGGATATTATCAAATCTATCCACCTGGAATATTTAGCCGCCGGGGCAGACATTATAGAAACCAATACCTTTAGCACCCAACGGATATCGCTGGCCGATTACCAGATGGAAGAGCTGGATTACGAAATGAGTTTCGCCGGCGCCAAAATCGCTAAAGAAGCTGTTATAGAATTTATGGCCAGTAACCCGGAACGCCAATGTTTTGTTGCCGGTGCAGTGGGTCCAACAAACAGAACTTTATCAATTTCGCCCGATGTAAACGATCCGGGCTTCCGCGCCCTGACTTTCGATGAATTGGTTGACGCTTACGACCAGCAGATCAAAGGCCTGGTAGATGGCGGCGCTGATCTGTTGCTTATTGAAACCATTTTCGACACCCTGAATGCGAAGGCAGCCATATTTGCCATTAAAAACTATGAAGCCGTTATTGGCCGTAAAATAGAGATCATGATCTCTGGTACCATCACTGATGCCTCCGGCAGAACATTGTCCGGCCAAACGGTAGAAGCCTTTTTAAATTCCGTTATTCACTCAAACCCTTTAAGTATCGGCTTTAATTGTGCCTTAGGTGCTAAAGAAATGCGCCCCCATATTGAAGAGTTAGCCGCAAAGGCCACCTGCTATATATCTGCTTACCCCAATGCAGGCTTACCGAATGAATTTGGTGCTTATGATGAAATGCCGCATGAAACTGCCCATTTAGTGGAAGATTTTATGGTACATGGCTTTGTAAACATTGCCGGTGGTTGTTGTGGAACGACGCCGGAACATATTTCCTGCATCGCCAAAAAAGCCAGAAACATCAGGCCACGAAAAATACCTACGGTAGAACGCTATCTGCGCCTGAGTGGTTTAGAGCCCGTTACCGTAACTCCAGAAAGCATTTTTGTTAATATAGGGGAGCGGACCAATATCACTGGTTCTCCAAAGTTTTCTAAATTGATATTAAGTGGCGATTATGAAGCGGCTTTAACCGTTGCCCGCCAGCAGGTAGCCGGTGGTGCACAAGTTATTGACGTTAATATGGATGAGGGCATGATCGACTCAGAAGCGGCCATGACAAAGTTTTTAAACCTCATCGCTTCAGAGCCAGATATTTCGAAGCTGCCCATCATGGTCGATTCTTCTAAATGGACAGTTATTGAAGCGGGCTTAAAGTGTTTACAAGGCAAGGGAATTGTAAACTCCATCTCCCTTAAAGAAGGTGAAGAAAAGTTTATTGAAAGTGCCCGAAAAATCATGACCTATGGCGCTGCCGTAGTGGTTATGGCTTTTGATGAAAAAGGACAGGCAGATAACTTTGAACGTAGAAAAGAAATTTGCCGCCGTTCTTACGACCTGCTGGTTGATCAGATCGGCTTCCCGCCGGAAGACATTATTTTCGATCCTAATATCCTGACGGTAGGTACCGGACTGGAAGAACATAATAACTATGCGGTTGATTTTATTAACGCAACCCGCTGGATTAAAGAAAACCTGCCTTATGCTAAAGTAAGTGGTGGTGTTTCTAATATTTCCTTCTCTTTCAGGGGTAATAACCCTGTTCGGGAAGCCATGCATTCCGCATTCCTTTACCATGCCATTCAAGCAGGTTTGGATATGGGCATTGTCAACGCTGGCATGCTGGAAGTTTATGAAGCTATTCCAAAGGAGTTATTGGAATACGTGGAAGATGTACTGCTTAACCGCCGACAAGATGCTACCGAACGACTGGTAGATTATGCCGAAACCGTTAAATCAAAAGGAAAAGTACTTGTTAAGGATGAAGAATGGCGTAAAGGCACCGTAGAGGAACGGCTTTCGCATTCCTTGGTTAAAGGAATTATCGAATTTCTGGATGACGATGTGGAAGAGGCACGCCAAAAATACGACAGGCCAATTCATGTGATTGAAGGCCCTTTGATGGCCGGGATGGACATTGTAGGTGATCTGTTTGGCGCGGGTAAAATGTTTCTTCCCCAGGTGGTAAAATCAGCCAGGGTGATGAAAAAAGCAGTTGCCTACCTCTTGCCTTTTATTGCTCAGGAAAAACTGGATAATCCCGATGGCAGCACCAGTTCTTTTGCTGGTCGCGTGCTGATGGCTACGGTAAAAGGTGATGTACACGACATTGGAAAAAACATTGTCGGTGTGGTATTGGCCTGTAATAACTTTGAAATTATTGATATGGGCGTAATGGTCCCTGCACAGGAAATCATTAAAAAAGCAAAAGAGATCGATGCCGATATTATTGGATTAAGTGGCTTAATAACCCCATCACTAGATGAAATGGTTCATTTTGCCAAAGAAATGGAACGTGAAGGTTTTACCATTCCGTTGATCATCGGCGGCGCCACCACCTCCCGCATTCATGCGGCTGTAAAGGTTGCGCCACATTATTCTGGCGCCGCCATTCACGTGTTGGATGCGTCGAGAAGTGTAACGGTATGCAGCACCCTGATGAACAAAGATGCGCGTGGCGACTATATCAAGCAAATCAGACAGGAATACGATAAAGCAAGAGAAGCACACTTAAATAAACGTTCAGACAAACGTTACAAATCCATTACGGAGGCAAGAGAAAACCGTTTTCAAATCGATCCGGAACAGATCTCCCCTGCACCTGCATTTACAGGAACACGGGTATTTGAAGATTACCCTTTGGAAGAATTGGTGCCTTACATTGATTGGACCCCATTTTTTCATACCTGGGAATTAAAAGGAAGTTACCCTAAAATACTCAGCGATAAATTAATCGGCACAGAAGCGACCAAATTATTTGCTGATGCTCAGGCCCTGCTCGCTAAAATTGTAAAGGAAAAACGCCTTAAAGCAAACGCCGTGATTGGCTTCTGGCCGGCACATACCATAGGCGATGATATTATTCTGGAAGCTGAAGGAAAACAGGTGACCATTCATACCCTGCGCCAGCAAACCGAGAAAGTAGCAGGCGAACCTTATTACGCCCTCTCTGATTTTGTGGCCCCGAAAGAAATGGACAAAGCAGATTACTTCGGCGGTTTTGCCTTAACAACCGGTATTGGCTGCGACGAGATGGTGGCAGAATTTGAACGTGACCATGACGACTACAACAGCATCATGGCCAAGGCACTGGCCGACCGATTGGCGGAGGCATTCGCAGAGCGGATGCATGAGCGCGTGCGTAAAGAATTCTGGGGTTATGCAAAAGAGGAAGAACTGAGCAATCAGGAGCTTATAAAAGAAGAGTATGCGGGAATTCGTCCGGCACCAGGGTATCCTGCTTGTCCGGATCATACCGAAAAAGCCACTTTATTTGAATTGCTGGATGCAGAACAGAATACAGGCATTAAACTGACGGAAAGTTTCGCCATGTACCCTACCGCAGCGGTAAGTGGCTTTTACTTTGCACATCCACAATCGCGATATTTTGGATTAGGTAAAATCACCAAAGATCAGGTAGAGGAATATGCAAAACGTAAGGAGATGAGCCTGGAAGATACCGAAAAATGGCTGAGCCCTAACTTAGCTTATTAACCATAAACAACCTGATATAACCCAATATAACCTGATAACGAAACATGAAGATCGTAGACCATATTAAATGCGCAAAAGGTAAAACATTATTTTCCTTTGAACTATTACCACCGGTAAAAGGACAAAGTATCCAGGGAATATTTGATGCCATTGATCCCTTAATGGAGTTTAATCCCCCTTTTATTGATGTTACTTATTTACGTGAAGATTATATTTATAAACAACACGCCAGTGGTCTGCTGGAGAAAGTAGCCTATCGCAAACGCCCAAGTACGGTAGCTACCTGCGCAGCCATTATGAGTAAGTACAAAGTAGACGCTGTACCACACCTGATTTGCGGTGGTTTTACCAAAGACGAAACGGAAAATGCTTTAATCGACCTTCAGTTCCTGGGGATCGACAATGTACTGGTCTTAAGGGGGGATGCGCGCAAAAGCGACAGCTCCTTTATTCCAACGCCCGAAGGGCATGCTTATGCCTCAGACCTGGTGCAGCATGTGATGGATATGAATAATGGGAAATACCTCCACGAGGATATTGAAACCTCAGAGAAAACCGACTTCTGTATCGGCGTTGCTGGTTATCCGGAAAAACATTTCGAATCACCTAACCTGGATACAGATTTTAGACACCTAAAATTAAAGGTAGACCTGGGTGCTGAATTTATCGTGACCCAGATGTTTTACGACAATGAAAAATACAAAAACTTCGTGGAGAAATGCAGGCAGAATGGCATTAATGTGCCTATTATCCCAGGCCTAAAACCAATCACCAACAGTAAACAACTGATCAGTTTACCGAAGACCTTTCACCTCGATATCCCACTGCCGCTTAGTGAGGCAATATCTGCCTGCAAGTCGGAAAAAGATGTTAAGGAAGTTGGAATTGAATGGATGATTGAACAATGTAAAGGTTTAAAAGAATTAGGGGCTCCGGTATTGCATTTTTACACCATGGGAAACTCTGGTCCCACCCGAAGAATCGCACAAGCTATATTTTAATCAAACTATATAGATTTTAACTATAAAACTTATTTATTAAACCCTACAGGTTTAATAAATAAGTTTTAAAATCCTCGAAATCAGCCTCCATTCGAACAGCTTGTTTCACCCGCAAGTTCATTTCCAATACCTGCTCCGGCACCTCAATCTCCGCAGCAATCGCTGCTGGAAAAATTGCAGGAAACTTGCAAGGGTGCGCGGTAGACAGGAACACACCCGCAAATACTTCCTCTTCGTGTTTCCCAGCGTAGGTTTCCAGCGCTAGCCAGGCGATAGCCGTATGCGGACAAGCGATATATTTGTAGCGCTTATAGATGCTTTCGATAGCAGCAAGCGTTTGTTCATCAGTATAAGTATAGCTGGTGACCAACTTCATGATGGTATCGCGATCCTGATTATAAAGATCCATGATCCGCACCCAATTACTTGGTGCACCAACATCCATGGCATTAGCGTAGGTTTGTACAGATGCACGGGTTTCATACACGCCCGTTTCCAAATACCTTGGCACGGTATCATTGGCGTTAGTGGCTGCAATAAATTGCTTTACAGGCAGGCCCATTTTTGTTGCCAATAAGCCGGCAGCAAGGTTTCCAAAATTACCACTTGGCACAGAAAACACCACCTCAGTTTTACCCTGCTTTTGCATTTGCGCATAAGCATAGAAATAATAAAATGTTTGAGGGATTAACCTGGAAATGTTGATGGAATTTGCCGAAGTCAGCCGTCTTTTTTCACGAAGCTCCGGATCGGCAAAAGCATGCTTCACCATTTGCTGGCAATCATCAAAAGTACCATCCACTTCTATGGCATGTATATTTTGTCCGTTTGTACAAAGCTGCAGCTCCTGAATCGGACTTACCTTTCCAGAGGGATATAGAATGGTTACCCTGGTGTTGGGTACCCCTAAAAAACCCAGGGCTACGGCACCACCGGTATCACCCGAGGTGGCCACCAATACGTCGAGCATCTCTTCGCCATCTTTCAGGAAATAAGCCATGATCCTGCTCATAAAACGGGCGCCGAAATCTTTAAAAGCCAGAGAGGGGCCATGGAATAACTCCAGCACATAGGTGTTTTTGTCTAACCTGACCGCCGGGGCGTCGAAGTTAATGGCCTCTTCAACAATTCTCTTTAAATCAGCGCTGGGCAAAGCATCACCAAGCAGTGTAGATGCGACCTGGAATGCGATCTCTGGTAACGTATAATTTTTAATGTTTTCGATAAACTCCGCAGGTACCTGGTTGACTACCTGGGGCATGTATAAACCTTTGTCCTGGGGCATACTGTTAAATACGGCCTCTGGAAAGGCAACTTCAAGATTCCGGTTATTGGTGCTGTATAATTTCATGGTTTTGGTTTAAGGTTTTGGCGCTAATCAAGTATGACTGGTCCGGCCTGGTTAACCGGCGATACATAGGCCAAACTGTTAATATTGATAGATTTAAGTAAGTGCTGCAAGGCATTGGTAATTTTACGGGCCGTCTCCTCATCGCGGGTGAGCGAGAAAACAGAGGGACCGGAACCTGAAATACCAAAGCCGATGGCGCCGTTTTCCATGGCTAAAGCACGCATCTTATAAAACTCCGGGATGAGGATCGAACGGGTGGGTTCTACAAGTACGTCGACCATACTCCGGCCAATTAAGTCATAGTCCTTTAAAAATAGACCACTCACTAAACCGCCCACATTGCCCCATTGGGTCACCGCATCTTTCAACAACACTTTAGTACGGATCATTTGTCTGGCATCTTTCGTCGGCACATCAACCTCAGGATACACAATGGCGGCATACATGCCTTCGGGCGAAGGCAGGCTAATCACATCCAGGGGATCATAACTTCTGATGAGTACAAAACCACCTAACAAAGCCGGAGCAACGTTATCGGCATGACCATAACCACAAGCCAGCTCCTCCCCTTTCATGGCAAAAGGCACCAATTCTTTACTAGTGAGCAAATTACCCATCAAAGTGTTGATGGCGAACAAGCCAGCCACCGTACTGGCAGAACTGGAACCTAATCCACTGCCAATAGGCATCTTTTTATGCAACTCAATGGTTACGCCGATATCCTGACGACCAATATGTTCCAGGTAATGCTGCACACTGGCACTTACCGTATTTTTACAGGGATCCAATGGCAAACGGCCATCGTCTCCCGTAATTTTAGAAATGACTACACCTGGCGTATCTTTCATCGTCATCACCACCTCATCGCCAGGTGCATTAACGGCAAAACCCAGCACATCATACCCACAAACGACATTTGCTACGGTAGCAGGGGCAAAAACTTTTATCGAATTTCTCATTTCTTGCCCACGTTAATAATATCAGCAAATACACCTGCAGCCGTTACTTCAGCACCTGCACCCGGTCCTTTAATCACCAGGGGTCGTTCCTTGTAGCGATCGGTGGTAAAAGAAATGATGTTATCACTTCCAGACAGGGCATAGAAGGGATGTGATTCATCTACCATTTGCAAGGTGATCTCCACCTTGCCATCTTCCAGTTTTCCAATATAACGCAGTACCTGGTTATTTTCTGTTGCCTGGATTTTCATATTTTCAAAGTAAGCGGCATTGTTTTCCAATTCCTGGTAAAACTCTTCCACAGAACTGGCGGCCAGACAAGCCGGCGGAAGCATACTTTCAATAGAAACATCTTTTTCTTCCATGGCATAACCTGCGTCACGTGCCAGAATCAGCATCTTGCGCATAAAATCTTTACCATTCAAATCATCTCTGGGATCCGGTTCCGTATAACCTTTTTCCTGTGCCTCTTTCACCACCGTATGGAAAAGTTGGTCACCTTTGAAATTGTTAAAGATGTAAGAAATCGTACCCGAAAGGATGGCTTCGATTCTGGCCACCTTATCGCCGCTCATCATGAGGTCGCGCAGGGTTCGGATAATTGGCAAACCTGCCCCTACATTCGTTTCATAGTAGAAATCTACACCATAGGTTCGGGCAGCCTTTTTAAAGGCCTCGTATTGCTCAAAATCTGCAGAGTTACCTATTTTATTGCAGGTGACAATGGAAATACTGCTTTCCAATATCTCTTTATAGTAGTAAACAGGTGTAGCACTGGCGGTATTATCCACAAACACACAGTTTGGTAAATTCATCGCTTTCATTTGTTGCACAAACTCCTTCAGATCTGCTGGTTCTGCCACCTCATCCAGTTTACGTTGCCAGTCCTGCAAATCCAGACCAGCCTCACTTAAAAACATCTGCCGGCTATTGCTGATTCCCATTACCTTTACTTCCAGGTCGTTGTTCTTAGCCAAAAATGGCATCTGGCTTTGTAATTGACGGAATAAGGTTTTACCGATATTTCCGGTACCGAGACAAAAGATATGAAGGGTCTTTTTTAGGTCAGAGTAAAAAGCGTCATGAACGGCATTTAGCGCTTTGGAAAGATCTGCTTTGGCCAATATTACCGAGATGTTGTACTCAGATGATCCCTGCGCAATGGCGCGGACATTGACGCCATTACGACCCAAGGCGTTAAACAACCTCGCGGACATGCCTGGCGTATGTTTCATATTCTCGCCGACGATGGCCAGTACGGAAAGTCCGTTCTCTACCTGTGGGTATTCCAATTTTTTAGCCTGTAATTCCAGCTCAAATTCTTTACTGATCAGGTTTAACGCTTTAATGGCGTCGGCTGGTTTTACGGCAAACGTAATGCTGTGTTCAGATGACGATTGCGTAATCAGTACCACGTTAACCTGTTCTCTGGAGAGCAAAGAAAATAACCTTCCGCTGAAACCTGCTTTACCCACCATACCGCTACCGGAAAGATTCAGAATGCTGATGTCGTCAATAGAAGAAAGTCCTTTTATAGGTAAATCTGATGTTTTTACATCGTGTCTAATGTAAGTGCCTGGGAAAGAAGCATCAAAAGTATTTTTGATAACAATGGGTATTTTCTTTAGAAACGCTGGTGTCATCGTTGGCGGATAAATGACCTTGGCGCCAAAATACGAGAGTTCCATTGCCTCAGTGTAACTCAATTCAGGTAATGAAAAAGCCTTTTCTACAATCCTTGGATCCGCAGTGAGCATCCCGTTTACATCCGTCCAGATTTGGATTTCGGTGGCATTCAGGGCCGATCCCCAGATTGCAGCGGTATAGTCACTGCCGCCCCTGCCTAAGGTGGTTACACGACCATCGTTATTACTGGAAATAAATCCCGTTACAAAAAGTAGCTTTCCTACCTGATGGTTATAGAATTCATGGATGAGCATTTCAGACAACACCATGTCTACTTTGGCTTGTCCGAAATCACTATCGGTTTTGATGAGTTCAGAACCGTCTACAGCCAGGACATCTGCTTGCTCTTGTTTAGCAATGTGGCTGACCATAAAAGTGGAACAACGCTCGCCATAACTTAAGATGAGGTCCTTAGATTGCGACGTTAACTCTTTGAGGTTAAATACCGCCTGCAGAATGTCTTCGAGCTCATTGAAATAAATCTTTAGTTTAGTAAATACCGGATTCTGTGAGGAAGCGGGCAATAATTTGCGGATCACTTCGAAATGTTTCTCTTCAAGGGTCGCTAATTGTGCCGTATAGTCCTCCCCTAACTGGGCTTTCTCTGCCATGTCTAATAAGAGGTTGGTTACGCCACTCATGGCAGAAAGAACAACGACACAATCATCTTTTTCACGGGCTTCCTTTACAATGGCCAGCAAAGCACTGATGCTTGATGCTGAACCTACCGAAGTACCGCCGAATTTTAGGATATTCATTTTTTTAGGTTAAAAAAAAACACCTTCCTGTTTAGAGGAAGGTGCTTTTTGTGGTTACATTTATTTTGTTTTTTTAACCATTAGCCTACCTTCCTCCAAGATTCCCCGGTGGTGGTAATAATAATAATAATGGTTGAAATGAAATTATACATCGTTGTACTATATACACTAACTGTGCTTAACGTAAAGTAATGTTATATTTTTCTAAATACCAAATGATTATTAAAAAATATTAAATTGATACCTTTACCACACAATATGCAAGGATTAGTAATAAAATCAACAGGGAGCTGGTATCAGGTACATGCAGAAGATGGCCAGGATTACGACTGCAGGATTAAGGGCAAGTTTAGAATTAAGGGCATTCAAACCACTAACCCCATTGCCGTTGGCGATCAGGTTGAATTCGAAATGGAGCCCAATGCCCCTACGGGCGTTATCTATAAATTAATGGGCCGAAAGAATTATATCATTCGCAAGTCCATCAACCTATCAAAACAAGCGCAAATTATCGCTGCTAACTTAGACCAGGCCTTTCTGATTGTCACCCTGGCATCGCCAAGAACTTCCTTAGGGTTTATAGACCGGTTTCTGGTCACTTCCGAAGCCTACCGCATTCCAACCATGCTTGTTTTTAATAAGCTGGATCTTTTTAGTGAGGAAGGACTGGAAATTCTGGCTGCTTATAAAAGCATTTATGAAAACCTGGGTTATCCATGTTATGAGGTTTCTGCCTTGGCGGGAACCAATGTGCCGCAGATCGAAGGATTGCTAAAAGATAAAACCACCCTATTTTCGGGTCATTCTGGTGTAGGTAAATCCAGCCTGATTAATGTATTGTTACCAGGAAGGGACATCAAAACGGGCATCATCTCCGAATCCAGTGATAAAGGTCAGCACACCACGACCTTTGCTGAGATGCATACCCTGCCATTTGGCGGTTACGTGATTGAT
>Ga0247806_10001041_pt1 | contig 14347 bp, 9 predicted proteins | sample UWRJL059202B1_FD_179935 | JGI IMG/M metagenome (GOLD analysis project Ga0247806, IMG submission 179935) | Plant litter microbial communities from Arlington Agricultural Research Station in Wisconsin, United States - UWRJ-L059-202B-1 | ecosystem: Environmental > Terrestrial > Plant litter >... | reverse complement strand
GGCGAAGATAAAATAGCTCCGGAGGAGCGGCATGTAAATTAATATGCCGCTCCTCCGGAGCTCAAAACTGTATGGGTTACATTTTACTATAAACATGGCGTCCCTCCGGAACTCACTTAGATACTAGCATTCTACTATAAAGATATTTCAGGAGTTACAATATTTAGAGCAGCCAACCTGCAAGGTTTTTTCTTTGCAAGCATTTTATATAGTCCCAGCGGGACGGAATGTTTATAGCAAAATAGATGGCGAAGATAAAATAGCTCCGGAGGAGCGGCATGTAAATTAATATGCCGCTCCTCCGGAGCTCAAAACTGTATGGGTTACATTTTACTATAAACATGGCGTCCCTCCGGAACTCACTTAGATACTAGAATTCTACAATAAAGATATTTCAGGAGTTACAATATTTAGAGCAGCCAACCTGCAAGGTTTTTTTAACCTTGCAGGTTTAAAAAGGTAAATGTATGTAACAAAATACCTTGCAGGGGCATAACAAGTCAATGTATTTTAAGCTAAAATATCTTTCTCCCGTTAGGATGACCTATTGTATACAGGGGTTAAAACCAGAAACCTACACTAAACCAGGTATAGTGTTTACCGGTTTCGGGCGACCAGCTGTGTTTTATTTCCAGCGGGCCTATAATGGTTTCCATGCCATAGCCCACGGCATAGCCGCTGTAGCCCGGTAACGACAGGAGTTTGCCTTCGCGATACAGGTGGCTGCCTATGTTTGCAAAATTTGCAGTAACGTTTAAGTGGTTTTTGCGCACAAACTCATAATCAAGTGTGGCAGCACCTTTTAAATAGCTGTTGCCCGAGAGGCTTAAAAAATCGTAGCCAAAAAAGTGCCTGAAGGTATGAAACGTTTGGTAGCCGTAGCCGCCCAGTATATAATCAAAGGTAGCTACATTTTCGCCTATGGTAAGCCCGGTCTCTGCCTCCAGCTCTACAGTAAGATGGCGTGCAATGGTCTTTGCCGTACTTATCTCGGCCTTTATCATCGTAAAATTGTTAAAGGTATTGGTATAGTCCGACGAAAATAAGTAAGCCTTAGCCTCTGCTGCAAAAAAGTAGCCCTGCGTAGGGAAATGCTTATTATCATACGAGTCGAACTTAAGGTAGGAGTATGCCGATACATAATCGCTGTCTTCAAAAACGGGGTTTAAGTTTTGCAGCGTAGGCGATTTTATTTTAAGGTGTTTAAACTCGGCACCACCGCCTAAAAGAAAACGCCGTGCAAATATGGTTTGTATGTATATCTGGTTTGTAAAATCGGTAAAATCGGCGTTTATGGTTTCTACGTTAAGCGGCGTTCCGTCTTGGGTAACATAATTTGCAGATACGTTTCTGTTAAACCCGTAGTAGTGCGAGTGCAGGCCATAGCTTAAATAAAAACCATTATCTATATAATAATCAAGGTTGTACCTAAAGTTGTCTCCCAGTATAACATCGAGCGAGGCGACGTCGTTTCGCTTTAAAAAATTCTTCTGGGTAAGATTTACTACAATGGCACTTTTAAAAAGCCCGTCGTAGTGCAACCCGAATTTTAAAAAACGGGTTATGGGAGTTTCCTGAAGTTTTAGCCTCAGCACCTCGGGGTCGCCTGCATTTGTCTTGTCAAAAGAGTAGGCTATAGATGTAAAGTTTTGCGTGGCATTAAGGTTTGTAATACCGTTGTTAAAAGCATCATAGCTTACCTTGTTGCCCGGCTTAAAGCTTAGCTTGCCTATAATGTAAGAACGGGTGTAATTTTTAAGTCCGGTTATTTCTATCTGCTCTATGCAAAGAGAATCTTTTATGCCTATGTGTGGTTTTACAATGGGCACACCGCTGCCCAATGCCCGTAAGATATCTAAAATTTTAAGCGCGGCATCTTCGCCTTTTTTAATAATATCTACACCCTCTTCAAACGAAACTACAGAGAATCCGGAGATATCAGGCTTAATGTAAATATCGGTTGCCTTGCGCTTGGCGTCCATTTTTTTAATCATCTGGTAGTTGTTTATCTGTACCAAAACCCCGGTAGCGCCTTTTATCTGGTCGCGGGTTTTTAACGGGTCCTGCACATCTACCCCAATAATAATATCGGCACCCATTTTTTTAACCTCCTCTATAGGGTAGTTGTTAGTAACGCCACCATCTATAAGTAACCGGCCATCAATTTCTACCGGGCTGTATAAAGACGGGAACGCGCCGCTGGCAAGTATAGCATCTGGCAATACACCCTTGTGCAGCACTACTTCTTCTCCGGTTTCTATATCGGTAGCAATACACACAAAAGGTATGGGCAGTTTATTAAAATCGCGCACATTGCGCACATGGTCTGTAAGCCGGTTTACGGTAGTATAATTGTACAGCCCCTTAGAAAACGCTGTGGGAAAACCTATCTTGAAATTTTTAAAGGGCAGGGTAAGGGCATACATCTCGTCGTTGCGTTTCTCGAAAAAGTTTTTAGAGCTGCGCGGTGTAAAGTCGCGCAAAAGGGCATCGGCGTCGAGGTCGCGAAAAATAGAATCCAACTCTGTCGCACTATACCCGGCGGCATACAAACCGCCCACAATAGCCCCCATACTGGTACCGCCCACATAAGATATTTCTACCCCCGCTTCTTCCAGCACCTTAAGCACGCCAATGTGTGCCAGGCCTTTTGCCCCGCCACCACTAAGTACAAGCCCTATTTTAGGCTTACGTTGCTGGGCAGGTTGCTTTTCCTGTCCGGCAAGAGTGCCGAAAAGTGATATACACAATAACAGAAGCAGCAGTTTTTTCATTTATTTTATTATGGTACAGTATACTTACAACGCAATACTATGCTATTTAGCTTTAGCCTTGTAAAAGTCGGTAATTTTTTTGGCTTTTGATGGGCCAACCACCTTTGCAATTTCTTCTTCGGATGAAGCCGCCATACGCTTAACCGATTTAAAATGGGTAATGAGCGTTATCATGGTTTTTTCGCCTATGCCCGGTATTGTCTCTACCGATGTTTGCAATGCTCCTTTGCTTCGTTTATCGCGGTGGTGGGTAATACCAAAACGGTGCGCCTCGTTGCGCAGGTGCTGTATAATTTTTAGTGTTTCGCTCTTTTTGTCCAGGTACATGGGTATAGAGTCGCCGGGGTAAAACAGCTCTTCCAGCCTCTTTGCAATGCCTATAATGGTAATTTTGCCACGCAGCCCCAGCTCGTCTATACTTTTTAACGCCGATGATAATTGCCCCTTGCCACCATCTATAATAATAAGCTGTGGCAGCGGTTGGTTCTCTTCGAGTAGGCGCTTGTAGCGGCGGTGCACCACTTCTTCCATCGATGCAAAATCGTTAGGGCCCTCTACCGTTTTAATATTAAAATGGCGGTAGTCTTTCTTGCTTGGTTTACCATCTTTAAACACCACACAGGCACTTACCGGGTTTGTACCCTGTATGTTACTATTATCAAAACACTCTATATGGCGTGGCTCTACAGGCAGGCGCAGGTCTTTTTTCATTTGCGCCATAATGCGGTTGGTATGCCTGTCGGGGTCTACTATCTTTTCCTGCTTTAACTGATCCATCCTAAAAAAGCGTGCGTTACGTTCAGATAGGTCCAGTATCAGTTTCTTGTCACCCAACTTGGGTACGGTAACATTTACTTTTTCGCCCAGGTCTATAGGGAACGGCACGAGCACCTCTTTACCCATAAGGTTAAAGCGCTCGCGAAGCTCTACCACCGCAAGCTCTAACAGCTCTTCGTTAGGCTCGTCGAGCTTTTTCTTTATCTCCATAGTATGCGACCGTATAATTGCCCCATGCGAAACCTGAATAAAGTTTACATAAGCCATAGTCTCGTCGCTTATTATGGTAAAGCAGTCGAGGTTGTTAATCCGAGGATTAAATACCGTAGAGCGTGCCTGGTAATTTTCGAGCACTTCTATTTTTTGCTTAATCCGTTGGGCTTCTTCATAGCGCATATCGGCAGCGAGGTCCATCATAAGCTTTTTAAAATCTTTAAGGCTTTCTTTAAAGTTGCCCTTAAGTATTTCGCGAATGGCATCTACATGGTGCTGGTATACCTCATAAGGTTCGTGGCCCTCGCAGGGGCCTTTGCAGTTGCCTAAATGGTACTCCAGGCATACTTTATATTTACCACTTTGTATGTTGTGGGGGCTTAGGTCATAATTGCAGGTGCGCAGCGGATACAGCTCTTTAATAAGGTCTAATAAAGTATGCACCGTGCGAAAACTGGTATAGGGGCCAAAGTATTCGCTGCCGTCTTTTACTACCGTGCGGGTAGAGAAAATACGGGCAAAAGGTTCTTTTTTAATACATATCCACGGGTAGGTCTTGTCGTCTTTAAGGAGTACGTTATAGCGGGGCTGCAACTTTTTTATAAGGTTGTTTTCCAGCAGTAAAGCCTCACTCTCTGTAGGTACCACGATGTGCTTTATGTTTACAATTTTGCGCACCATTACACGGGTGCGACCCACCTCGTGCACCTTGTTAAAGTAAGACATTACACGCTTCTTTAAGTTCTTGGCTTTGCCTACATAAAGAAGCTTTTCGTCCTTGTCATAATATTGGTAAACCCCCGGGCTGTCGGGTAGTGTTTGTATTTGTAATTCCAGCGGAGTTTGCATGTAACAAAGTTAAAAAACATTATCCATAAGTAGTGTTGTGGTTACGCATAGGATAGTGAGTTTAACATATCTCTGGTTTTATTTCGTTTAAAAGTAATGTTTAATCCCACTAAAAGAAGCTATACCGCAGAGATGCGCAAAGGAATCGCAGAGATACACAAAGCAAGTTCAATTAATGTAAGCGCGTAAAGATTGCGCCCCTGGCGCAAGACCACAAAGCTATACCATATAGTTGCATTAATAATTCTGCAAGTATTCTAAGCCATACGGCTTTGTGTCCTCGCAACAAAGTTGCAAACTTTTCTTTGTGTATCTCTGCGATTCCTTTGCGCATCTCTGGGGTATAACTTCAAAAACTTGTACTACATTAACAAAGTTAAAAACAAATCATTACACCCCAAACCAATAAAAACCCCGCATTTATTACCCGCACGTAAACTCAAATTACTAATTTTATGCTTTAACAAGATTTTGCTTATGCCCATTAAAGATATAATTATTCACGGCGAAACCATATTGCCCGGCCAGAGCAGGACCATTAACATGGAAATTGCACGCCTGCACACCATGACCAAGCTAAAAATACCTGTAATAATAGAGCGCAGCAAGGTAGATGGCCCTGTGGTATTATTCTCGGCAGGCATACACGGCGACGAAATAAACGGTGTAGAGATCGTTAGGCAAATCATTGTGCGCAATATAAATAAGCCTAAAACAGGTACTATAATATGTATACCGGTAGTTAATATTTTTGGGTTTGTAAACCAAAAAAGGGAATTTCCCGATGGGCGCGACCTTAACCGCGTATTTCCCGGCAGCAGGAACGGGTCGCTTGCCAGCCGCTTTGCGTGGCACATACTAAATGAGATTATGCCGCATGTTGATTATTGCATCGATTTTCATGCCGGTGGGGCAGCCCGCTTTAATGTGCCACAAATACGGGTGGAGCCCGATAATAAAAAACTGAAAGACCTATCGGATGTGTTTAATGCACCATTTACATTGTTCTCTAAAAACATTGCAGGCTCTTTTAGAAATGCCTGCGGCAAACTGGGCGTTACCATGCTGCTGTATGAAGGTGGCAAATCGCTCGACCTTAATAACGAAGTTACGCAGGAGGGTGTGCAGGGTGCCAAGCGTGTACTACAACACCTGGGCATGCTTAATATTCGCAAAAACGCCAAGGCACCAGAGCGGCCTCCTATTTATATTGAAGATTCTGCATGGATACGCGCACGCCACTCGGGCATGTTCCAGAACCGGATACACGCCGGGCAGTTTGTTACTAAAGGCGATGTGATCGCTGTTATAACCGACCCTTTTGGCAAGTTCGAACAAAAGGTAAAAGCCCCTAACAGTGGCTATATTATTAACAGTAACGATGCCCCTATAGTATACCAGGGAGATGCAATTTTTCATATTACGCAGCGGCTGTCGTAGGGACTAAAGTGTACCCGGGTTATCAAACCAAACCGCTATTGGGCAAGAGTGTAACCGGCCGTTTTAATAGGTTATAGTGCTGATGTTCTTTCTTTTTTATCTATATATAAAAAAGAAAGAATACCGATAGCTACAGGGACATAGCTAACTAACTTTACCTGAATAATAGCGACTGATTGTATCTTTAGTAATCATACCGTAACTATAACGTTCGAAAAGTTTCACAATAGAGATTCCTGCGCGTGGTTGAAATGGAAAACACTACTGTTATTCTCCTAACCCAGCGGGTAAATACCCCTTAAACAACTCCTAAATTACGCCATCGCACAGTACGGCTTTTACTTTTAAACTATCTTTACTATTCAACACAAAAAAATACTCAAATAATGGCGTTACAACCTGTTATTGCCCCAAAAGAGGTACTTACTGATACCGACACAGACCGTATTATAGAAATGGCATGGGAAGACCGCACACCCTTTGAAGCCATATATTACCAGTTTGGCCTTACCGAAGACCGCGTTAAGGAACTCATGAAAAAAACATTGAAGTTTAAAAGTTATACCCTGTGGCGCACCCGTGTAGAAAACTGCCATACCAAACACGCTAAAAAGCGCAGTACCAGCATAAGCCGTTTTAAATGCGACAGGCAAAGGGCTATATCTAACAATAAAATAAGCAAGCGATAATGGCACAGCGCATTTACATTTTTGCAGGGGCATCATCGGCCATGGCGGTGCAGGCAATGACGGCCTTAAAAGAACAGGGGCATAAAGTTATTGGTATTTCGCGAAGCGAAAGCAACCCGGGGTATGATGAATTTTACACTGTAGAAAGTTATGGCTTTTCTGCTTTCCCAAAAATTGAAGGGGCAGTAAACGGCCTTGCCTATTTTCCGGGTACCATAAACCTAAAACCTTTTAACAGGATAAAAGAAGCCGATTTTACAGCAGATTTTTCTGTAAACGCATTGGGGGCAGCGGCTTTTGTGCAGGCTTATTTACCCAATCTTAAAAATGCCGATGTGCCTTCAATAGTATTATTCAGTACCGTAGCGGTGGCAACAGGCATGCCGTTTCATGCTTCTATTGCTATGGCAAAAGGGGCGGTGGAAGGTTTAACACGATCGCTGGCAGCAGAGCTTGCCCCAAAAATAAGGGTAAACTGCATTGCACCTTCGCTTACAGACACACCACTTGCCGAAAAGCTGTTAGGCTCTCCCGAAAAGGCTGAAGCCGGCAGGAACCGTAACCCACTAAAGCTTATTGGCACCACAACAGATCTTGCTAATGCCATTACCTTTTTACTTAGCGAAAATGCCAACTGGATTACCGGGCAGGTGCTCGCTGTAGATGGTGGAATGGGCTCGGTAAGGTTGCTGTAAGTTTTTACCACCTGTTAAAATTAAGGTGTTTATGTGAGTCTCCGCCCGTATCATATAAATGCAGGTAGTAAAACATTTTAGTGTAGCTGCTCTGCAAGGTTTTTTTTTAACCTTGCAGGTATATAATTTTAAGTACATCTATTAGAGATCCGGTATGTATCAGAGTCCCGGAGGGACTATATAAAATGTATAAAGAGTAAACCTGCAAGGTAAAAAAAACCTTGCAGGTTGGCTGCTGCGTTAAGGTTTTGATTGCTCTTTTTGTAGTGAAGAAAGAAACCTGTCTGGGGGTGTGACAGGTTTCTTTCGGGTTGGCATTTGTAAATGTAGTTAGATTATGATATTCTTTTTCAGGGGGCCAAAAAAGGGATGTTCGCCAATATGTGTAGTAGTAAAGTATGCTTTATATTTAATTTTGCATTGCTGCTGTCTCAAATAGTGTTTCTTAATTACATGGCAAAGATAAGGTGGTTTATGTAAGTAAAAATTTACGTTAGCTAACGAGGCCTTTCATGTAGACGAATGGTAAATAAGTGTAGGTAAGGTTGCCTTTACGTTTAGCTTATCTATATAAATTGCGTTTGTTAGTGAGCTATTGTGTGGATTCATGCTAAAGGCAATGTGTATAACGTATATTTAAGTCTAAAAAACCAAAGCTTAGAGAAGCGGCATATCTAAATTATAATGCCGTTTTTCTAAGCTTACTATTGTTTAGCTCTATAAATTAATTTCAAACTAAGTTTTTATTATTTAAGCAGGGCGTTTGTGCGTTTTATGGCAACTTCATCTTTATAATCCAGCCATGCCTGGCCTTTTCGTTTTCGCATCCAGTTATCATAATAACGGTTAAAAGTAACATTTGCCAGCCCCTTAAGAAGGTTAGACGGCCTGCCGGCAAGTGAGCGCAGGCTAAGCGAAAAGCCCGGCGTTAAATACTTCATGTAATGCCACCATCCCTCTGGCATGTACAGCATTTCGCCATGTTTTAAGTTAGTTATATAAGGTTTTACCTGTTTAAGTGCAGGAAACTTTTCAAAATCAGGATTGTCAAAATCTATATCCTCATTGCATATCCATGAGTAAGGCAGGCGGTACATGTATTTGGTTTCTTTAGGGTCTACCAGTACACACTGTTTTTCTCCGGCAAAGTGAAAATGAAATATATTAGGAAAATCAATGTCATAGTGCATAAATACTTTAGCGTTCTGTCCGCCAAAAAACACCAGTGGCAAGCTTTTTAATAGTCGCAAACCCAGGTCTGGCCATTTCATATCGTCTTTCATAGACGGTACATCCTTCATTAGGTTGTACAAAAATATGCGCAGATGGGTAGGGCCTTTTTCCAGGATGTCAATATACTCTGCCATGGTCATGGTAAAATCGGGCTCGTTTACTTTCTTGGTATAGTCGGTCTTACGGTTATCATACAGTGGCACGGTTTTGTCTCCGGCAACTTCGCGCAAAAAATTAAAGTCCCACTTGGTAAAGGCAGGCCAGTCTTCAATTTGATTAGTAATTACCACAGGTTTTTGAGGTTTGTAGTAATTTTCTATAAATTCTTTTTTGGTAAGTTTTTCAACTCTCTCTATCTCTATATATTCAAATGCCATAATGCTAAATATAATTTGGTGTGTTGTTTAAAGTGCACCATGAAGGGTATAGTTTTACCATTAAAATAAAAGCTATAACTTTAAGCAAATTTCGACAAAAAATTAATGTGGTTTCTATTTAAGCCTTACAATTTTATAACTATATAATAACACAGGTAATACTATTATAAATGAACAAGATAGAGCATATAGGCATAGCGGTAAATAGCCTGGAAACGTCTAACCTTTTATTCGAAAAGCTATTAGGCACGCCACCTTATAAGAGCGAAGAGGTAGTAAGCGAGGGTGTAAAAACATCATTTTTTTTAAACGGCCCTAACAAAATCGAATTGCTTGAAGCCACCACTCCTGATAGCCCTATTGCTAAATTCTTAGAAAAAAAAGGCGAGGGTATACACCACATTGCCTTTGATGTTACCGATATTACAGCCGAAATTGCCCGCCTTAAAGCCGAAGGTTTTACCGTACTTAACGAAATCCCTAAAAAAGGCGCCGATAATAAACTGGTAGCGTTCCTGCACCCAAAGGGTACAAATGGAGTGTTGGTAGAGCTGTGTCAGGAGATTGTTTTATAATTGTTTAGTTTGTGTATGAACGGTTTGTTACAAGGTCTAAATTTATATATTTGCGGCACAAATAACCGCTATGAAAAAAATACTACTCTTAATTATTGTTGGCTTAAGCATCTGTAATGTTTTTGCTCAGGACATTGCACCACAGCTTATAGAAATAAATAATTTTGATTCCAGCTATCCAAGAAATTTAACGAATGGTGGCAATGGAAAAATTTATTTTTCTGCTGTAGGTCAGAATGTATCCGACAGAAGTTTATTTGTATATGACGAGGCAACATTACAAACTTATTCTCTGGAAACTACAACAGGCTTAAATACGCATTTAGATAACGGAAATTTTAAGATGGTTGGTGATGTTTTGTATTATACTGTTACCATTTCAGCCTACGAAAATATACTTTGCAGGAGCAACGGCACCCAGGATGGTACGTATGCTGTTAAGGCTATAATCCCTAACGGATGGGAAAACGCCGCAATAAGCAATCTTACTGCTTATAACGACAAGTTGTATTTTACTGCCTCAGACGGTATTAATGGTAACGAATTATGGGTAAGCGACGGTACAGAAACAGGAACACATATAGTAAAAGATATTTATCCGGGTGCAGCAGGCAGCGGTATATCTTCAATTTTTGAATTTAACGGCTCTCTTTATTTTACTGCAACTACTTCTGCAAACGGAACGGAAATCTGGAAAAGTGACGGAACAGAAGCGGGAACAGTAATTTTAAAAGACATACTAAGCGGTAGCAGAAACGGAATACAATTGTCAATAGCAAAAAACACCATAGTACTTAATGACCATTTTTATTTCTACGCAAATAACGGTACTAATGGTTATGAGCTGTGGAGCAGCGATGGCACTACAGAAGGTACACAGCTATTTAAAGAATTTTTTGCGGGTACAGCCGGTATTTCAAACCAGCTTGATGGTATAGCTGTAGCAGGTAGTTATTTTGTATTTATGGTTTCGCCTTCCGCTAACCAATACCAATTATGGAAAAGTGATGGAACGGTAGCAGGCACAGTACTTTTAAAAACTATAAACTCTGTTACCGATGGTTTTGTTACGTTTAACCAGTTCGTTATTTTAAACAATACTCCCTATTTTGTTGGTTATAGCTGGCCTGATGGATCTGAGTTATGGAAGACCGATGGTACCGCTGCCGGTACAGTAGAAATAATTAATGTACCCCACTCTGCCCAATCTCAGGGCATTGTAAACCTTACTGCATCTGATAATTATCTTATATTTTGCTCACCCGGAAATTTAGGGTATAATGCACCATGGATAAGTGATGGAACTGCATCAGGAACAAATCAATTAAATTTAGACCTCACGTATAACTCTGCTGGCGAATTAAGCTTTGTGCCTTATAATGGAACGGTTTATTTTCAGGCAAGTTCTGGCGCAGAGAGCGGTATGGAACTTTGGGCAACAAATGGTTCTGCAAACACAACGTATATTGTAAAAGATATTTTTCATCGTTACAGTGGCCTTATACCAGGCGCAGGTGCTTATGCCGCTGCCCCTCTTAACGATAAAATGGTATTTGTGGGTAATAACGGGGTCTATGAAAACCAACCTTTTGTAAGCGACGGCACTATTAATAACACAGCCGTTCTTAAAGATGTAAATCCTTCCGGATATGGATTAGAATTTACCAACGAGTCTAACACAAATATTTTTATAAAGGCAGGAAACAAGCTGTATTTTAATGCGTTTAATGCCCAAACCGGCAGAGAAATATACAGCACAGACGGTACTACGGCAGGAACAGCACTTGTAAAAGATATACGTACAGGCAACTTAGATGGCGTTGCAGGATACACCTATTTTATGGAGTATAATGGCATATTTTATTTTAAGGCCAATGATGGTGTGCATGGTAACGAACTATGGCGCACAGATGGTACAGAGGCTGGCACCTTTATGGTTAAAGATATTAATCCTGGGGCGGCATCCGGTGTTACTGCCTCAAACAGTTATACATATACAAATACAAATTTTGCGGTATTTAATGGATATTTGTACTTTATGGGTGAAGATGCTGCTACCGGATACGGGGTTTGGCGTACAGATGGAACAGAGGCCGGCACAGAAAAAGTTATAACTCTTTTATCTTCAGACGGCATAAATCGTAGCCTTGTTATACTAGGTGCAACAAACGACAAAATATTTCTCGCCTCAGAATATATAAGTACAACATATGGTCTTAATACTTTATGGAGTAGCGACGGAACGCAGAATGGCACCATTATTATACATAGTTTTCCCTTTAATATAACCACACAATTTAGGCGTTGCTGTACATTAAACAATGTATTTTATTATGGTGTATATAATTCCGGCACCGCTTACAGCATATTTAAAACTACGGGGGCAGCAGGGAATAACGAACTTATAAAAGGCAATTTTGGCGAAGGATGGGATAACTTTAGCTTTATGCAGCCATGCGGCAACTACGTTTATTTTGGCTTAGGTACATATAGTAGCGACTATTCTAACGAATTATGGAGAACAGATGGCACGTATGATGGTACGATTTCACTTCCATTAAACGACGAAGAAACCGATAATTATTCTTCAACCGGATTTACATGTTTTAGCAACAACCTGTTATTTATAAAACCATATGCCCCAAATGAACTATGGATAACAGATGGCACTACAGAAAACACGCAGCCAATAAGCATGTCTATGAGTAATGTCCCAAAAATAAATTCAATACTGGGTATTGTAAACAATAAAATTTATTTAGAAGGTATGACACCTGAAGGTGGTAGTGAATTATACGTTTCAGCTATTGATAATTTACTTTCTGCACCAACAGTAAATGCAGGACAGACCGTTTTAAACGATATTTTACTTTATCCTAATCCGGGTAATGACATAGTAACATTATCTACAACAAATAATACAGCAATTAAAGCGGTGGCTGTTTACGACCTTTCTGGTAAAAAAGTTTTAGAAAGAGCCGGAGGCGATACAAAAATTAATGTATCCGTAGGATCACTCTCAAAAGGTATTTATCTTGTAAAAGTGAAAACAATAACGGGTACCATAACAAAGAAACTGATACGTAACTAATAATCATTTAAGATTTTAGAAGGTAGATTTCAGATTGAAGCACACTCGGATGTGTTAAAAATTATTATCCACTTGAGTGAAGTTCAATCTGAAATCTACCTTCTGAAATCTAAAATTAATTTACTCCTCTTGTAATGCATTCCAGCCTCTCGACTTCAACGGGATTTTTGTGTTAGCGCGGGTAATAAGGTGTATGCCTTCGCTTTCCTGCGTCATGTGGCCTATAACGGTAAAATTAGGGTTGGCTTTAATTTTCTCGAAGTCTTGCATAGCAATGGTAAAGAGCAGCTCATAATCTTCGCCGCCGTTTATGGCAACCGTGGTAATATCTATATTAAACTCTTCGCATACATTAATAAGCTGCGGGTCTACAGGTATTTTTTCTTCATATAAATTACAGCCCACACCACTTTGTTTGCACAGGTGAATAATCTCCGACGATAACCCGTCAGACACATCAATCATTGCCGTAGGTTTAAGGTCGAGTGCCTTAAGGATGCCGTTAATATCCTGGCGAGCCTCCGGCTTAAGCTGGCGTTCTATAAGGTAGCTGTAAGCATCAAGGTCGGGTTGGTTTTGCGGGTTTACCACAAACACTTCTTTCTCTCTCTCTAATACCTTTAGCCCCATATATGCCGCGCCCACATCTCCGGTAACTACAAGCAAATCGGTTTCGCCGGCACCATTGCGGTACGTAATATCTTCGGCATTAGCCTCGCCAAGTGCCGTAATGCTTAGTATCATTCCTTTTTGAGACGATGTAGTGTCGCCACCCACAATATCTACACCATAGCTTTTTGCAGCCAGTTTAATACCATCATACAACTCATCCAGCGCCTCTACAGGGAAACGGTTAGACACCGCAATAGATACCGTAATTTGGGTAGGTGTTGCGTTCATGGCATAAATATCGCTCACGTTAACCACCACTGCCTTGTAGCCAAGGTGTTTAAGCGGCATGTAAGCAAGGTCAAAGTGTACGCCCTCTACAAGCAAATCGGTAGAAACTACTACTTTTTTATCTTTAAAATCGAGCACAGCACCATCGTCGCCTATACCTTTAAGAGTGCCTGGCTGAGAGGTGGTAATATCGTGCGTAAGGTGTTCTATAAGGCCAAATTCGCCCAGGTTGCCCAGGCTGGTGCGTGGCTGGTTTTTATCTTCTATCATTTTATTGCGGTGCTGAGGTTCTTAGAAACTTAGATTAGGTGCAAAGGTAGTTTAAAAGTTAGAGAGCCACAAAAACATAATAAATTGGGTACCTGTAAAAGCAGGAAAATCCTGCCATTACAGCAGGACTTTCTGTTTATAAAAGGGTGGTTGGTTTCTACTTTGAAATAATTAACGGAAGCCTTTGGCTAAAGCTACCCGATATTGCCACAACACTGTAACTGCCTGCGCTAAGATGCGAAACATTTATAGTTTGATTAACGTTGTTTTTTTGTGAAAAGACGGCACGGCCTGCCATATCATAAATGGTAATATCTAACGCTAAGTCCGATTTTATATTCAGTAAATCTTTAGCCGGGTTAGGATACATTTTTAAAGGCGCTGTATTATAAACGGGTAAGCCCAAAACTTCGCTGTTTATTACGCCTACGGCCTGTAAATCAAATCCGCAGGAAGCAAAAGGA
>Ga0247806_10001038_pt1 | contig 14396 bp, 17 predicted proteins | sample UWRJL059202B1_FD_179935 | JGI IMG/M metagenome (GOLD analysis project Ga0247806, IMG submission 179935) | Plant litter microbial communities from Arlington Agricultural Research Station in Wisconsin, United States - UWRJ-L059-202B-1 | ecosystem: Environmental > Terrestrial > Plant litter >... | reverse complement strand
CCCAAAATCATTGGTTTCCATTTTCCTGCAGAATTTGAAAAGCAGCGTGCGCTATGGCTTTCATGGCCTCATAAAGAGGCTTCATGGCCAGGCAAACTGCACCTTATATATAAACCATATTGCGAATTTATATTACAGGTTTCACGCCATCAAAAAGTTTGTATAAATGTAAATGATGTTGCTATGCAACAGTTTGCATTAACGGAAATTGAGAAATTTGCGCCGCTTGTTCCCGGAGCACGATTAAACGAAATTTCGTTTTACCTGCACCCTACTAATGATGCATGGTGCCGCGACCATGGCCCTGCATTTTTAGTAAATCGTGCAACTAATGAAAAAGTTATTGTAGACTGGGGCTATAATGCCTGGGGTGATAAATACCCTCCGTATGACCTGGATGATGTTATACCTACCCGCATAGGCGAAGCACTAGGGCTTAAAGTATTTAATCCCGGTATTGTTATGGAAGGCGGCAGTGTAGAGTTTAACGGTAAAGGTACTTTGCTTACCACCACAGCCTGCCTGCTTAATAAAAACCGTAACCGCCATTTGTCGCAGTCGCAAATAGAGGAATACCTTATGCACTATTATGGTGTAGAGCATATTCTTTGGCTTGGCGATGGTATTGTGGGCGATGACACTGATGGGCATATAGACGATATTACCCGATTTGTAAACGAGTATACCGTTGTTACTGTTGTAGAACAAGACAAGAACGATGATAACTACGAACTTTTACAGGAAAATTTAAAAAGCCTGCTCACTATGCGCCTGCAGGATGGTAAGCAACTTAACGTAATAGAATTGCCAATGCCTAAAGCGGTTATTTATGAAGACCAAAGGCTGCCGGCATCTTATGCTAATTTTTACATTGCGAATGAAACAGTTATTGTACCTACCTTCCGCGACAGCGAAAATGATGCAAAAGCTCTTAATATTTTACAGGAATGTTTTAAAACCCGTGAAATTGTTGGCATAGATTCCACCGACCTTATATGGGGCTTAGGCAGTTTTCATTGCCTTAGTCAACAGGAACCTGTTTAGATTATATTTGAGAATTAAGATTTTAGATTTCAAATTGAGCTACACTCTTAACTATTAGTTTTCAGTCTCTGTTGTTAGCTTTAACAATTGCTTACTTAGACTGAAAACTTTTTATGGTTTTAATAATATCATCTTTAGGCACTACGCCTGACTGTCTCCACAACATTTTTCCGTTTTGAAAAAGCATCAATGTGGGTACTCCCTTTACCTGAAACTGTGGTGTAGACATTAGTGCCTGATTTTTATCTACATCTATTTTTATAATTTTTATGCTATCACCCAAGCTCTCTTTTACATCTTTAAGTATTGGAGCCATCATTTGGCATGGGCCGCACCATGTTGCAAAAAAGTCTATCAGTACTGGTTCCGGGCTATTTATTAGGTTTGTAAAACTGCTCATACTATATTGTTTTATATAAAATTACAAATTTAGATTAGACAATTACCACATTAAGACAAAATTATAACGCTCATAATTGTTAGTTAAACCTATCATATAGAATTGATAACATTGACTTTGATAATAGTTTTTTTCCTATTTTTAATCCAAATATAAAATACGCCATGAAAAAAACAAATTTAATAATAGCCTTTATTTTAGGATGCTCACTACTGGTTACTTCCTGTAAAAAGAAAAAAGATGGAGAAGTTTCAGACAATACTGAAGTACATGATCATGATGAAGCAACGATACCTTTAGACACAACCAAAATTGCCTCGTTTTTTGCAAAACACCCTGATTTTAAACAGTTTGAAAAAGAAGTTAAAACATTATACTCTAAGCACAATCATTTTATATGGCAGGATAAAGGCGGGCTTATAGAATTTGCCGATGTGGTACATAATAAAGTAAATCAGCTTGATAATGAGGGACTCGAAATAAAGGTGCCCTATAAAGAAGAACTAAACACTATTTTTGATGATGCAAAAAGTAAACCCGATACTGATAGTGAGTTACTTATAAGCTCTATGTATTTTTATTATGCCAAAAATGTTTTAGAAGGCCTTGACCCAAGTAAAAGTAAAGAGACCGGATGGTATTTACCACGCGACAGGGTAGATTATGTAGCTTACCTCGATACATTAATGAAAGATCCTAAGCTTATAAAGCGCGATGAGTCAGAGCTTTTTAGCCAGTACTATAACCTTCGCAAAGGGTTGCAAAAATATCGTGACATAGAGAAAAAAGGCGGATGGGGAACCATTGCACTTAATGAAGGGGTTAAGTCTCTTAAAGAAGGAGATTCGGCGGCTGCAATTGTACAAATACGTAAACGCCTTACACTTGAGGGCTACCTTAAAAGTGATTCTGGTAAATCAGTATTTGATACAGACCTTACAAGCGGACTAAAAGCATACGAAGAAAAACATAACCGTGTATTTGATGGCAAAATAGGCCCGGCCATAGTTACAGAAATGAACATGCCGGTATCTCAGCTTATAAAAGCCATATCTATAAACATGGAGCGTTGCCGGTGGATATCTCCCAAAATGGACAAAGCACCAGAGGTTATTGCAGTTAATATTCCATCATATAGGTTAGTGTTTTTTAAAAGTGGTAAGCCCGTGTTTACATCAAAAGTTGTAGTGGGTAAAGAACTTAACAAAACTGTAGTTTTTAGCGGTCAGATGAGCTACCTTAATTTTGCACCTTACTGGAATATACCTGTAAGCATTTTAAATAAAGAAATTAAACCGGGCATTGCAAAAGACCCTAACTATCTTGCCAAACACAACATGGAATGGAATGGCAATATGGTTCGCCAAAAACCGGGTGGCCAAAACTCTTTAGGTAAAGTGAAGTTTATGTTCCCTAACACAAATAATATTTACCTGCATGATACTCCTGCAAAAAGCCTGTTTAATAAAGATGACAGGGCTTTTAGCCACGGTTGTGTACGTGTAGAAAAAGCCCGTGATCTTGCCATCATGATTACGAAAGAAGATGGCAACTGGACCGAAGCTAAAGTAGACAAGGCTATGAATGCAGGAAAAGAAAGTACTTATGTACTTAAAAAGAAAATACCGGTATATATAGCTTACTTTACTGCCTGGGCAGATGAAAACGGTAATGTTGCCTTTTTTGAAGATATTTATAAACGCGACGATAGGTTATCTGGTTTGCTTTATGCTGCCAAATAAATCGTTTTAATATAAAGTAAAAAAACAGGTTAAACCCAAAGTGCGGCTTAACCTGTTTTTTTTATACGATCAAATCTATTATCTCATATTTGTATTATGCTGTCGTCAACTAAAGTTTTAAAGGATCTATGCATTTATAAAACCTCCGGGTATATTGGTCACTACCCAATTCGCTAATGGTAACTGCCATTTCTTTGCCGGATGATGCATGTATAAATTTAGATTTCATTCCGTTAGCTTCACATACAATACCTACATGCCCAACAGATTTGCTATCCTTATAACCATAAAACACCAGCACGTCGCCCACTTTAAAATCTTCAGGTTTTAACGATTTTCCAAGTTTTGTAAATCCGGATGAACTTCTGGGAAGCGCTACATCAAAGTGCTTGTATACAAAATTAACAAAGCCGGAACAGTCGAAACCTTTTTGTGGGGTGCCTCCTGCATAACAGTATTTAGTGCCCATATATTTTTTAGCGAATGCAATTATAGATTCCCGTTGAGCATCTTCGGGTGATACTTCGACAGTCGCAACGTTTGTTGTAACAGGCTTTATTTCTTCCCTACACGAAAAAAAAGCGATGCCTGCTAACAGTAAAATCGTGTGTTGTAATAACTTCATAAAAACGAAGATAACAAAACACATTTCTTTAAGTTGTTAATAGCAGACGGTTTAACGCTAAAAAAGCATTATTATCTATTAAACAACATACTTTATAAGAATCTGAAAATGATGGGTCTTTATTTAAAAAGAAAAATCCCACAACCATTATAGTGTGAGATTTATAGTTTAGAAAATAGTTCAAAACTATCCAGTTAACCATTTATATATACTAATAATTATTGTATTTTATTTGTAATATAAATTCCAGGTGCCTCAAGTAATAAAGGTTCTGAATCCTTTATAAATTTAAGAATGTGTGGCGTTTTGTTATGCTCGACAAGTTCGGCAGCACTACGCCATATTTCATGAAAAATAAAAACGTTGGGCTCGGCTACTGCCTAGTGCAAATCATATTGCAGGCATGCAGGTTCTGTACGCGATCCTTGTACAAGCTCTTCTAAAACGGCTTTCATTTCGGCTATTTTATCTGGCTTACTTTTAATTATTGCAGTTAATGGTATCATTTTATTTACTGTTATATTAGTTAAACTGTGGCTGCGGTATGTATAAAAACGTTTTTTAAATGATCGTTATACAGTTGCATATCACGGGCAACATCGGCATTTTTTTCTATATCATGAAAATGCATACCCGGTAGCGGCTCCATACCAGTAAAGGCATTCATGCGATGAAAGCCAAAAAGCGCGCCCTGATCTACGCTATGCTCATTAAAAAACTCACCCGGCAGTGTAAAAGCTTCTTTAGGGGCATTCCAGGATGTGGTAACCATGTACCTGCGCCCATGCAGTGTACCGCCTGTACCATAATTTATAGCAGGGTTACTGCGCGAGCGACCATCACTATTGTAAATGCCTTTGGCGTGGCCTTCTGTAAAAACAACATCTATATATTTTTTAAAATTGTGGGGCAACTGAAACCACCATATAGGGGTGTGGTAAATAACAACATCTGCCCATACATATTTAGCCACTTCTTCGGCAGCATCATATCCGGCAGTTATGTTAGTAATCTTAACTTCAAAATCATCGTGGTTACTAAAGAAAACAAAAGTTTCTGCAGCAACTGTATCATTAAATTTCCCACCGGAATGGCCAAACTCCTGTCCGCCATTTATTATAAATATCTTTGTCATAATTTTGTATTTAAATAATGCAAATTTACAATGCAATAAACTATTATTAAAATAACTTAATTTATACCTTTGTATCATAATTATGATAGTTGACTTATGATAAATTTAGAATGGTACCGCACTTTTAAAGCCGTTTACAAAAGCGGAACATTAACCGGAGCAGCACAGGAACTATTTATATCACAGCCCGGTGTAAGCCTGCACCTTAGTTCGTTAGAAAATTACACAGGCTATAAACTATTTGATCGTAAAGGCCGCCGTATGGAACCTACCGAACGTGGTAAAGTACTATACAACTTTATTACAGAGGCACTTACTAAACTTGAAGAAGCCGAAAAGAACTTTCAGCGAAGTACAGAGAAGCATACCCCAACAATAAGTGTAGGGATGTGTTTTGAGACCTTTCAAATTACTTTGGAGCCCTACATTGCTACCCTTCCATTTAATGTAATTATTCAGTTTGGAGAATACCCGGAGATGGTTGCAAATCTCGAAAAAGGGATACTGGACCTGATTATTACTCCACAAGTTGTAACATCAGCAACGCTAGAATATGAAGCTTTTAGTAAAGAAACAATAGTGCTTGTAGGTGGTACTACTACTAATGAACAAGAATTTGCAACACTTATTTCTCATAACGATTCTGAAGCTTTAGAGAACTGGCTAAAGCACCAAAAATGGTATGGCACTACCGGAGATATGGAGCATCTGCGCCGTTTTTGGCAACTTAACTTTGGTAAATATCCAGACTTTAGGCCTAATTACATAGTTCCTAACCTTAACTCTATTGTGCGTTGCCTGGGCAGTGGAATAGGGTTAGCAGTGATACCTGATTTTTTATGCCGCCGCGAAATAGACAACGGTACTATAAAACTTATTTGGCAGGGAAGCCCTAAACTTACCAACACGCTGCATTTTGCTACACGTAAAAAAACAATGTACCCAGATGAAATTAATGTGATAAAAAATATTTTTAAGGAAGTGATGATCTAAATGATAAAGTTACATTTTATGAATTTCACAATACCTTATTCAAGTAAAAAATTCAGATTAAAGTAACGTTAAATGGTTTTTATGCAAAAATAGCTTTTGGTAATTTTAAGTATCAAACTTAAAAACAACACCATGAGTAAATCGCTAATTGTAAAACACAGCATAAAAATAGATGCTGCGCCAAGCCGCATTTGGGAAATTCTTACAAAACCAGAATACATCCGCCAGTGGGACAGGTTGCCGGAAGATTTTGGCGATTACGAAATTCATCCTGCTACTATTATAGAATGGCCCGAACAAAAAAGGCTTAATGTAGTTGAATTTGATTTTAACAGATCTCTAAAATATTCATTATCAATACCCGAATGGCAGGAACAAGGTGTATTGCACATTGGTTACAATTATAATTTATCTATTGACTCTGAAGGTAATACCTGGCTGGGAATAGAAATTGGCGATTTTGCAATTCTTACAGAAGCAGACAAATATTATGATGAAAGTGCTATCTTTGGGCAAACAGCCTCTCAAAAAATAAAAGAGCTTGCCGAAAATAAATTTACAGCACATTAAAACATATAATATTTTGGATATTACTATTACTAATCAGCAACTTACAGCTACAATAAACCCTACAGGTGCCGAGTTGAATTCTCTTAAAAGCGATACCAATACCGAGTATATTTGGGAGGGCAATACTAAATACTGGGGTAAACATTCGCCGGTTTTATTCCCGATTGTTGGTACACTTAAAAATAATTCTTATTTATATGAAGGACAGGTTTATGCATTAAGCCGCCACGGATTTGCAAGAGATAACACTTTTAGTGTTAAGCACAAAACTGAAGACAGCGTTACTTTTTCGTTATCATCTAACGATGATACGCGCCGTGTATACCCTTTCGATTTTGAATTGGAATTAGTTTACACTCTTAAAAACAATACGCTACAATTAGATTATATTGTAACTAACAAAGGCGATAAGCCCCTGCCCTTTTCTGTAGGTGCACATCCTGCTTTTGCATTACCAGGGAATTTTGAAAGCTACAGTCTTCAATTCGAAAAAGATGAACCCTTAGTAAGCACGCAATTAGAAGATGACTTACTGTCTGATAAGGTTGAAACATTGCCCACTCAAAATGGTATTTTACCACTCACTTATAAGTTATTCGAAAATGATGCGCTAATATTTAAATCGTTACAATCAAGAGCCGTAACAATTAAGCAAGGCGATAAAAATATATTAAAAGTAGCATATTCTAACTTTCCGCACTTAGGGATCTGGACTAAAGAAAATGCACCTTTTTTATGTATAGAGCCATGGCAGGGATATTCTGACTCGCCACATACTAAAGGTAATTTAATTGATAAAGAAGGGATAGTGCTATTAAATTCGGGTGTGAAACATGTTTCGGGTTTTAATATCGAAATTTATATGTAATTTCGATTAATATAATATCGAACCGTTTAATCGAACATTCAGTTTAAAATTATATTTTTACTGCTAAAAGTGTAATAGCAGACGCAACCTTTTAAATATGTTTGTATCTATACAAAAAAATAAACCATATGAAAAATTTAAAATTTCAATTTATAGCTTTAATAATTATTTTAGGAGGTATTACTGCGGCGTGCAGTTTAGACAGCAATACCGATAATAATACTTGTTACTCAAGCGGCTATGCGTTTACTACTGCTGTAACTGGCCCTGATTCTACTAAAGTGAATGTGCCAATTACTATAAATGCCAGCTTTAAACTGGAAAATTCATGTGGATCTTTTACCCGTTTTTTAGAAAGTAACAGCTACCCAAAAAATGTTGCTCCTTTTGTAGAATATAATGGCTGTAATTGCACAACAACAGTAACAACGGTTACAAAGCCATACACTTTTACTGCACCCACAGCAGGCACTTATGAACTTAAATTTCAAAAAGATGCTTTGCCTACTTATATCACAAAAACAATTGTGGTAACAGCCCAATAAAACCATATACACTTTAGACGAAAATCTCCTTTAAAGGGAGATTTTTTGTTTAAGAACTTAATTTAGGGAGAGTTTTTATATAAAGTTCTTCTACCTTTTTGCGTGCCCAATCGGTTTTACGCAAAAAGGTCAGGCTCGACTTTACACTTGGATTATCTTTAAAACATTTAATGTTTACAAATTCTGCGAGTGTATCAAAGCCATAAAAAGCTTCAAGGTCTTCCACTATTTTCTTTAAAGTAATGCCGTGCAGAGGGTCTTTTGGTTTAAGATTTTCCATGGCTGTAAAAGTAATAATTATAAAATGTATATTTATAATTCCAACCAAACTTTAAACCATGAAAAACTTTTACCTACTTATCGTCTTCCTTATCTTTTTTGCAATGCAGGGCCAGGAAGCTACCACAACTATTTACCTGATTCGCCATGCGGAAAAAGCTGATAATTCCGCAGATCCGGGACTATCTGAAGCCGGAAAAGAAAGAGTCCAAAAATGGGTTAGCTATTTTAAAGGTAAAGACGTAGAATATAACTACTATACCCCTGCTAAAAGATCTTTAGACACTGCGATTCCTATAGCTACAGCTTTAGAATTTGTACCTAACACAACTACAAACAGGCAATTTGAAATATATGAAGGCTCAAATATTTCTCTAAAAGAAATAGCCGAAAAACATAAAGGGAAAAATATGCTTGTAGTAGGCCACAGTAATACCATCCCCATGATTATTAATACTATGCTGGGCAAAAATACTTATAAAGACATATCCGAAGATGAATATGGTAACCTGTACATAATTACTATAACGGGAGATAAGATAACACACCAGTTGGTAAAAATATAATGTACTCTTAACGCTATTGCTACATTAAACTATTGTGCTTACCTTTGCCATCCTTATGCTGAAAACGGTTAACATATTAAATAAGCGCGCACGGTTTGATTACGAAGTAATAGACAGGTACACTGCGGGCATAGTACTGGCGGGATCTGAAATAAAATCCATACGCCTGGGCAAGGCATCTATAGCCGAGAGTTTTTGCGAATTTCATAATCATGAACTATTCGCTATTAATACTCATGTAGAAGAATATGCTTTTAGTAAAAGCTTTAGCCACATGCCTAAAAGTGAGCGCAAATTGCTCATGAACAAAAAGGAACTTAAAAGCCTTTTAAAAAGTGTGCAAAACCAAGGGCTTACTATTGTGCCTTTACGATTATTTACAAACGAAAAAGGTATTGCCAAACTGGAAATAGGCCTTTGTCGTGGCCGTAAAAACTACGACAAACGGGAAAACCTGAAAGAGCAGGACACCAAACGCGACATTGCCAGGATTAAAAAAGAATTCAGGACATAAATAAAAACAACAAAGGCTTCAATATTGAAGCCTTTGTTGTTTTATATCAAAAAGTATATAGTGGCCTGATGAGCCTGGCAGCGACTGAAAACTAATTTTTATTTTCCAACAGCGGCACGAACCTGAATTCGCCGAACTCATGCTTCTCGAACTGAGTTTCATTTTTTCGAATTAGCATGGTCATTATTTGTGGTTGCCCTTCATCGCCCACAGGTATTACAAGCCTCCCGCCTATTTTAAGCTGGGCCATAAGGGGCTGTGGTATCATGGGGGCACCGGCAGTAACTATAATACTATCAAAAGGCGCATAGTTAGGCAGGCCTTTATAGCCATCGCCAAAAGTTAAAAGCTTTGGGCGTATGTTTAATTTAGGCAACAGCAGCGATGTAGTTTTAAAAAGTTCGTTTTGTCTTTCTATACTAAATACTTTTGCACCCATGGTGTAAAGGACAGCAGTCTGATAGCCGGAGCCTGTGCCTATTTCGAGTACCTTATCGTCTTTTTTAATTTCCAGCAACTGGCTCTGAAAAGCTACAGTGTACGGCTGTGAAATAGTTTGCCCTGCCCCTATAGGGAAAGCTTTGTCCTGGTAGGCGTAATCTTCAAAACTGGAGTTTAAAAACAAGTGCCTTGGTATTTTTTTAATAGCTTCCAGCACATTTTTATCGGTTATACCTTTTTGAGATAAAACAGAGGCGAGCTGATTACGAAGTCCTTGGTGTTTGGCGGTGTCTTTCAATGTGCAGATATTGTTTGGCGGTAAAAATAACAAACAAATTCGATAAATTATAACGCTGCGGCACTTCTCTCAAAGATTATAAAACATCGATTTCGCAACACTCTTTTGAGCCTTTAAGTTTGGAATATCAAAGTAAATAATGTTATTTTTGATAAAAATTTATTATTATGCTAAAAGTTGGCGTTTTAGGCGCAGGCCATCTGGGTAAGATACACCTGCGTTTGCTCAACCAGTCCCAAAAATATGATCTTGTAGGTTTTTACGACCCTAACAGCGATAATGCCGATAAAGTAGCTAAAGAATTTGGCTATCAAAAATTTGATACCATAGCTGCTTTAATCGCCGCCGCCGATGTTATAGATATTGTTACTCCTACCCTTTCGCACCACGAATGTGCTGTAGAAGTAATTAAGGCAGGCAAACATGTTTTTATAGAAAAACCTATAGCAAACACTATAGAAGAAGCCGACGAAATACTGCAGCTTGCTAACCAGTATAATATTAAGGGCCAGGTGGGCCACGTAGAACGCTTTAATCCTGCTTTTACTGCTACTAAAGCCAAGATCGAGAACCCAATGTTTATAGAAACGCACCGCCTTGCCGAGTTTAACCCTCGTGGAACGGATGTGCCTGTGGTTCTTGACCTGATGATACACGATATAGATGTTATACTGAGTGTGGTAAAATCGAAGGTTAAGAATATTAATGCCAGTGGCGTTTCTGTAATTAGCGATACGCCCGATATTGCCAATGCCCGTATTGAATTTGAAAATGGCTGCGTGGCAAACCTTACTGCAAGCCGCATCTCTATGAAAAACATGCGCAAGTCGCGCTTTTTCCAAAAAGATGCATATATCTCTGTCGACTTCTTAGATAAGGTATGTGAAGTGGTAAAGATGAAGGATGCACCGGAAGTTCCCGGCGATTTTGATATGATACTCCAAAATGCTGAGGGCATTAAAAAACAAATATACTTTGATAATCCTGATGTAGCGGCAAACAACGCTATACTGGACGAGCTTGAAACTTTTGCCGATGCCATAAATAACAACACTACCCCTGTTGTAACTCTGGAAGATGGTACTGAAGCGCTAAGGGTTGCTTATAAGATTATTGACTGTTTTAAGAAGTAAAAACTAACTCTGTCTACCTCCGGCAGATTTCCCCTTCGGGGATTAGGGGGCTTATACAACATGAAAAACATAGCAGTAATAGGTGCCGGAACCATGGGCAATGGCATAGCACATGCATTTGCACAAAGCGGTTTTAACGTTAAACTTATTGATGTATCTGAAAAATCGTTAGATAAAGGTATGAACACCATTGCGGCCAACCTGGACAGGATGGTAACTAAAGGTACGATTACCGAACAAGATAAAATGAATACCATAGGCAACATTATTACCTATACTGATATTGAAGATGGTGTAATTAATGTAGACCTTGTTGTTGAGGCTGCAACAGAAAATGTAGACCTTAAACTTAAAATATTTAAAGACCTTGACAGGTACTGCGATGAGCGTACCGTTCTTGCAACCAATACATCATCTATATCCATTACCCAAATTGCGGCGGTAACAAACAGGCAGGATAAGGTTATAGGCATGCACTTTATGAATCCTGTGCCTATCATGAAACTGGTAGAAATTATTCGCGGGTACAACACATCCGACGAGGTAACCAAAGATATCATGGCGTTATCTGAAAAACTGGGCAAAGTTCCCGTAGAGGTTAACGATTATCCCGGATTTGTGGCTAACCGTATATTAATGCCGATGATTAATGAAGCTATAGAAACGCTTTACAATGGTGTAGCAGGTGTGTATGAAATTGATACGGTTATGAAACTGGGCATGGCGCACCCTATGGGTCCGCTACAATTAGCCGACTTTATTGGCCTCGATGTGTGTCTTTCTATACTTCATGTAATGCACGATGGTTTTAAAAACCCTAAGTATGCCCCATGCCCGCTATTGGTAAATATGGTACGTGCCGGTAAGCTTGGAGTAAAATCGGGCGAAGGCTTTTACGATTACAGCGAAAGTAAAAAAGCTGAGAAAGTAGCTTATAAGAAGTAATCAGTGGTCAGTGTTCAGTTGTAATATCATAGAAGTCAACTTATCATATAGCTTCGTGAACTTTGTGAAAAACTCTCTGTGCGCTTTGTGGTTAAATTATTCAACTAGAATATAATCCTTAAACCTAAACAAACCTTTTGGCAAAAATAGTCCCTTTTAAAGCAGTACGACCAGCCCGCGACAAGGTTAGCCTGGTAACATCCCGTTCTTACGACGAATACAGCCCTGCAGAACTGGCCTCTCAGCTGGACTATAACCCTTTTTCTTTTCTTCATATATTAAACCCTGCCTACATTAATCTTCAAAAAGCTTCGGCAGAAACAAGGTTTAAATCGGTACGCACAAGATATGAGGAGTTTAAGCATGAAGAGATATTAAACCAGGAAGATGCACCGGTGTTTTATTTATATGAAATACAAAGCAAAAACCAGGTCTATTCGGGTATTATAGCAGGCACAGCTGTAGAAGACTACCAAAATAACGTAATAAAAAAACACGAAGATACTTTAGAATACCGTGTAGAATATTTTAAGGATTACCTCCATCAGACAGGCTTTAATACAGAGCCCGTGCTCATAACATATCCCGAAAATCTTGCGCTAAAAAAATGGATATCCAGCCGTAAGCACAAGCGGCCTGTGTATTTATTTTCATCGCTTAACAAAGAAAAACATACCCTATGGCGAATAAATGATGAAGCCGAAATTAACTGGCTGCAACAACAATTTGCCGGCATGGATAGCCTTTACATAGCCGATGGCCACCACCGGTCGGCATCGGCAGAGTTGCTCTATGAGCAGGATAAGGCATCGGGTAACGAGAACATAAACTACTTTATGAGTTTTCTTATTTGTGAAACCGACCTTAAAATATACGAATATAACCGCATTATCCGTGACCTTAACGGGCATACCAAAAAACAGTTTCTTACTGCCCTTGCTAAAGAATTTACAGTTGAGAACAAGCACATGGAATTGTGGAAACCGGAAGAGAAATACCAATTTGGGATGTACCTTGATGGCGAGTTTTATGCACTTAAATTAAAAGACACAAATTTTAATTCAGTGCGCGAGGCGCTTGATGCACAGATACTTTATAATAAAGTACTTGAACCCTTACTTGCCATACACGATCTAAGAAATGACGAGCGTATAGAGTATATTCCCGGAAGCAGACCCATAACAGCCATTAAAGAAATTATCGACAGTGGCGACTACCATGTAGGTTTTATATTGTTTCCTGCAAGCATACAGGAAATAAAAGTACTTGCCGATAATAACCTTATTATGCCGCCTAAAAGCACGTACATTGAACCTAAGTTCAGGAGTGGTTTGGTTGTGTACGAGCTTTAATTTCAAAATGTAGATTTCAGATTTTGATGCTACTTAAAGCAGCATGCTATAAATAAAAAAAAATGTCAATAAAAAATAACTTACTCGAAATAAAAAATACCCTGCCCGGGCATGTTACCCTTGTAGCCGTATCTAAAACCAAACCTGTAACCGATTTAATGGAGGCTTACGATGCAGGCCAGCGCATTTTTGGGGAGAACAAGATACAGGAAATGGCCGATAAGCACGAGCAGATGCCTAAGGATATTGAGTGGCACATGATTGGGCATGTACAAAGCAATAAGGTAAAATACATGGCGCCTTTTGTAAGCCTTGTACATGGTGTAGACAGCCTGAAATTATTAGCAGAGATTAATAAGCAGGCAGCTAAAAATGGCAGGATTATTGAATGTTTACTGCAGATGCATATAGCAGAAGAAGATACCAAATTCGGACTGGATGAAAGCGAACTGCAACAATTGTTGGAGTCGGAAGAGTTTAAGCAGATGGAGAACATCAGGGTTAGCGGCCTAATGGGCATGGCAACTTTTACCGAGGATGAAGTACAGGTAAGTAAAGAATTTACCCATCTTAAAGCTATTTTTGATAGCCTTAAAGAGCTACCGTCAACTAACAATTTACAACCATCAACCCTGTCAATGGGTATGAGCGGCGATTATAAAATTGCAATTGCTTGTGGCAGTACAATGGTAAGAATAGGCAGCAGTATTTTTGGCAGCAGATAGGTGGTTTGCATTTACGAACTTTGTATCTTTACATAAAGCAATAGCAAAATGTATTGCTCTTTAAACTTTTAACCTGAATTAAGATATTTGTACGCAATACTTGACATAGAAACGACTGGTGGACAATTTAATGAAGAGGGAATTACAGAGATTGCCATTTACAAATTTGACGGCCACGAGGTTACAGACCAGTTTATAAGCCTTGTAAACCCCGAAAAAGA
>Ga0247806_10001037_pt1 | contig 14414 bp, 15 predicted proteins | sample UWRJL059202B1_FD_179935 | JGI IMG/M metagenome (GOLD analysis project Ga0247806, IMG submission 179935) | Plant litter microbial communities from Arlington Agricultural Research Station in Wisconsin, United States - UWRJ-L059-202B-1 | ecosystem: Environmental > Terrestrial > Plant litter >... | reverse complement strand
ATCAGCAGTCAGGTAGCTTTCCATAATTAAGTAATGAGTTAGATACATCTCCAAATCATCAAATTTCCAAATCTCCAAATCAACTAACTTTCAGCCTTGGTTCGTGTCCCCATGAACCGATTTCTAATCTCCAAATTTCCAAATCGCCTCATTTCCAAATCGTTTAACTTTGCACCGTGAAAAATTTCCGCCATCAACACCAGCGACCTAAAAAAAATACACTCGTCATCGGCAGGCAGGCCGTGATGGAAGCCATGCGTACCGGCAAACAACTCGAGCGCATTTACCTGCAATCCACCGTACACGGTGAAGTGATCGACGAGATAAAAAAACTGGCCGAAGAACACCTGGTGCCCATCAATAAAGTACCGGTTGAAAAGCTGAACAACTTCAACGTTAGCAACCACGAAGGTTGTATTGCGCAGATCGCCAAAGTGCAGTACCAGGATCTGCAGTCGGTGATCTCTTTCGTGGTGGACGAAGGCAAAGTGCCGTTGTTCCTTATCCTCGATGGCATTACGGACATCCGCAACATTGGTGGCATCGCCCGCAGTGCGTTTAGTTTTGGCGTGAACGCTATCATCATTCCCGATAAAGGCGTAGGCGCTTTGAATGAAGACGCGATACTCACTTCGGCAGGCGCGCTGGAACAGATCGCCGTATGCCGGGTGAACAGTTTAATGAAAGCCGTAGACGACCTGCACCTCAACGGCATCCGGGTTTTTGCCAGCCAGATGCAGGCTGAAACCAACAGCTACGATTGTGATTTTACCGTACCCGCTGCCATCGTGATGGGCGGTGAAGAAAAAGGTATTTTCCCGGCGCTGATGAAGATCTGCGACGAACAATTCAAGATACCCATGCCCGGTGATTTCGAATCGCTGAACGTATCGGTGGCTACGGGGATTGTGTTGTACGAGGTGGCGAAGCAAAGACGCTAATTTGAAAATGTGAAAATAGCTCAATGTGAAAATAGCATCCTGTTCAAAACTGTAAGCAGCACTGGTATTGAAGTGGTATAGATGAACGCAGGTTCTATTGAATCGGAAAAAATATTAAATATTACATCTTCAATATTAAATAACAAATGGTTCATTCCGCCGAAAAGATCTCGCTCATAGAATGTCCCCGCGATGCCATGCAGGGCTGGGCGCATTTTATTCCTACGGAAAAAAAAGTGGCTTACATCAATGAATTGCTGAAGGTAGGATTCGATACGATTGATTTCGGCAGTTTTGTTTCGCCCAAAGCCATTCCACAAATGGCGGATACACATGAAGTGACCAGGCAACTGGAGAAAGGCGACAGCAAAACAAAATTGTTGGCCATCATCGCCAATGAAAGAGGCGCTACCGACGCGGTACAATACGAAGCCATCGACTACCTCGGCTTTCCTTTTTCCATTTCCGAAACCTTCCAGCAACGCAATACCAATTCGGGCATCGAAACCTCTTTGCAAAGGGTGGAAGCCATACAGGAATTGTGCATTAAAAATAACAAGCAACTCGTGGTGTATATTTCCATGGGCTTCGGCAATCCTTATGGCGATCCGTACAACGAAAACATCGTATTTGAATGGGTGAATAAACTGGTGGAACGGAACATCGGCATCATTTCATTGGCCGATACGGTTGGACTGGCGAACGCGCCACAGGTGCACCGCATCTGCAAATATTTGATCGGTGCGTTGCCGCAAACCACCATCGGCGTTCATTTGCACGCAACGGCCGACAACTGGAAGAACAAGGTAACAGCCGCACTGGACGCCGGTTGCAGGCGGTTCGACGGCGCACTGAAAGGCATTGGCGGTTGTCCCATGGCGGGCGATGACCTGGTGGGCAACATGGATACCGAACTCATGATCCCTTATTTTGAATCGTTGAATTTATTGCCACAACTTGACCCTGCCGCATTGAAAAAATGCCACGACATGGCCAACAACATCTTTATATAATATTGCCGGTAAAATATTTTCCTGCTATGGATTTTCACCTCGAATTTACCCCGCCTGTCTTCCCCACGCGCATACAGCACAGCGATAAACTATTTTTAGCGGGCTCCTGCTTCACGGAAAACATCGGCGACAAACTGCGGCGGCATAAATTTTCAGTGTTGGAAAATCCCAACGGCATCATCTTCAACCCCGCGAGCATTGCCAAGTCTGTTACCTCTTACATCGAAAATAAAAAGTACAGCGAAGACGAACTGTTTTTCCAGCATGAAATATGGAATAGCTGGGAACACCATACGAAATTTTCAGGCGTGGATAAAGCAGCCGTATTGCAGGGCATCAACGATTCACAGCAACGCGCACACGAATTTTTAAAAACGGCAGACTGGATGATGCTGACGGTTGGCTCCGCCTTTGTTTACGAACTGGAAAACCGGCAGGTAGTGGCCAATTGTCACAAAGTGCCGACGGACAAGTTCAATAAAAAATTACTCGCGGTGGATGAGGTATTGTCGTTATTCGATAACATGATCCATCGCCTGTTTATGTTCAATCCCAACCTGAAGATCATTTTCACCATCAGCCCGGTGCGGCATTTACGCGATGGGTTTATCGAGAACAACCGCAGCAAGTCGATCCTTATACAGGCCATTCACCACCTCGTCAACAAATTCAATAAGCTGCATTATTTTCCTGCTTACGAACTGGTGATCGATGATTTGCGGGACTATCGTTTTTACGCGGAAGACATGGTGCATCCCAACTACGCCGCCACCAATTATGTATGGGAAAAATTTGTAGCGGCCTGCATCGATGAACCCGCACAGGAATTGATGAAAACCCTGAACGGTATTGCAGCGGCTTACCGGCACAAGGCTTTCAATCCTACTTCTGCGGCGCATATGAAATTCCTGGAAGCAAATCTTGAAAAAACAGAACAGTTGGGCAGGCTTTACCCTTACATCGATTTTGAAGAAGAAAAAAAATATTTTGGTAAACAGGATAATCATTTCCAATGACGCATTTTAAAAGAACCGACTCCGGCGATGTCGATTTTATGAACCTCGTTGCCTTGCTCGACCAGGACCTGGCCGAAAGGGATGGAGCGGAACACGGCTTCTACGCACAGTTCAATAAAGTAGACAGCATCCGGAATGTAGTCGTTGGTTATGCAGATGCTCAACCCGTTGCCTGTGGCGCCTTTAAGCCATACGATGAAAAGCGGGTGGAAATAAAAAGGATGTACGTGCTGCCTGCCTTTCGCGGGCAGGGCATTGGACTTGCAGTTTTAAGGGAACTCGAACGCTGGGCAGTTGAACTCAGCTATGCGGCCTGTGTATTGGAAACAGGGAAAAAACAACCTGAAGCCATCCGTCTTTATCAAAAAGCAGGTTACGGTATCATTAAAAATTATGGACAGTACGAAAATGTAGAAAATAGTGTGTGTATGGAGAAAGGTCTAAAGGAGATGTAAGTTGTGAGAAGTAAGATTTAAGATTTTTTTCAATTACAATTTACTTTCTTTTTTCTCCTGTCGCTTGTTTTCACATTGAGCTATTTTAAATTTTCCCTCATTAGCAAATTAGCACATCAGCATATTAGGTAATTGTTCCCCTGCTTTCATTTTCACATTGAGCCATTTTCATATTTTCACATTTAACTTAGTGAATTCTGTCTCCCCTCACTTCCAAATTCCTCATCACTTCATTTTCATATCGTAACCATTCCGCCCATCTTTTCCGTACCAGTTTTTTATCTACATAGGTTTCCGCCAGGTCGATGAATAAAGTATAATGTCCGGCTTCGCTTTCCATGAAGCGGCGGTAAAATTTGCGCATGTATGCATCGTCCAGTCCTTCGCTTAAGCGTTTGAACCGTTCGCAACTGCGGGCTTCTATCAGCGCCATCGTCAGCATGTGATCGAGAAAACGTTCTTCCGGTCCGCCGCCCTTCTTTTGAAATTCGATGAGCTTGTTCACGTATTCATCCTTGCGTTGCTTGCCCAGTTTGAGTTTGCGTTTGTGCAGTTCCGCCAGTACCAGCCTGAAATGTCCCCATTCTTCGGTCACGATCGGGCTGAGCGCGGTGATGAGTTTTTCCTTGTCGGAATAGCGCTGGATAAAAGTGATGCAGGTCGTAGCGGCTTTTTGTTCGCAGTAAGCATGGTCGGTCAGGATCTCTTCGAGGTTCATGGCGGCAAGGTTCACCCACCGTGGGTCGGTTGGCAATTGCAGTCCTAAAATATTTTTCGTGTCGATGCTCAACTCTTCCATGGCACAAAAGTAAAACGGGTTGTGTTACCAACCCGTTTTTTAAAAGTACAATTTTTAGTTTATTGCTTTACCAGGTAAAAGTTGCCCCCACCGGTTGTGGCTGTACCCACCCCGTACGTACCTTCCTGGAAGGTTACCTGCGGGTTGATCGTAGCAGTAGTGGAATAAGTGTTGCTTACACTATAGGCATAACTGGTGGTAATGGTGCTACCCGAAATGGAATACGTACCGTCGGCTTTGCTGGCGCTGGTGGTATCGCCGCCATCGTACACGCGTACTTTACCATCGCTCTTCAATAACATAAACCAGGTGGTGGTGGGATAGCTACCTGTACTTCCGTACTTGCCCTTCCATAAACCTACATGGGCAGGTGCGGTAGGCGTAGGATCATCTTTTTTACAGGACATGGCAAAAAGGGTTGCAGTGAATACGATTGCTAATGACAGCTTTTTCATAAATGTATAGTTTTATAGTTTGGCATGGAGATACCAAGAATCGTGCAAAACATTAAAAACACGTATTACACTTTCAGGTAGGTTGGTTTTTTTTATACGTAAACTACCACTAACAGGTAATGCGCCTGCCGCTTTTTATTTTTACTGCGTGCCGCGATTTTGTTTTAATTTACAGGCACAAACACTATTATGAGAGTCATTCCTTTTTTGGCTTCGGCAATCGGTTGTGCCGGCCTGGTGGTCATACTCAATTCAAAACTCTTATTGCCGGCACCGCTGGGTAAGTTATTGAGCCCGCAGCATGGTATCTGGCAAAACGCCGAAGCCGCCGATGAGGATTACAACGCTTCCCTTAAATTTCCTCAACTGAAAGGCAATGCCAGCGTGTATTTCGACGAAAGGCTGGTGCCCCATGTATTTGCCGAACAGGAAACCGATGCATATTTCATCCAGGGATTTCTCCATGCCAGATTCAGGCTGTGGCAGATGGAATTACAAACCCATGCCGCCGCCGGCCGTGCCAGCGAGATCATCGGTGAAAAAGCGCTTGACCATGACCGTGAGTTCCGCCGCCTGGGCATGGTATATGCCGCCGAGATCGCCGTAAAGGAATCCGACAACGACCCGGAAATAAAAGCCGAAACGGATGCCTATACCGCCGGCGTGAATGCGTACATCAGCCAGTTGACAGAAAGTTCCATGCCGCTCGAATACAAACTCATCGGCTACAAACCCGAACCCTGGAGCAATTTAAAAACAGCCCTTTTCCTGAAATACATGAGTTACGACCTGGCAGCGCACGAAGATGATTTTGAAATGACGAATGCCAAAAGCTTTTTCAGCAAAGAAGATTTCGATCTATTATACCCTGCCATACAGGATTCACTCGATCCCATCATTCCAAAAGGAACGGTATTGCCGGCACAAAAAGTTTTTCCCGTGGCACCGGCGAATGCGGATAGTGTGTACCTCAACAACAAAGACCTGTCTGCCGTGGAACCCCTGAACAGGGCCGACCGCGACAATGGCAGTAACAACTGGGCCGTTAGCGGCAGCAAAACCCAGAGCGGCGCACCCATTTTGTGCAACGACCCGCACCTCGGGCTGAACCTGCCTTCACTGTGGTATGAAATGCAATTGTCCACACCCACCTTCAACGCCTATGGCGCCACCTTTCCCGGTGCACCCAGCGTGATCATCGGCTACAACGACAGCTGCGCCTTCGGCTTTACCAACGGTGGCCGCGACGTGCGCGATTATTACGAAATAAAATTCAAAGACGACAGCCGGAAGGAATATTGGTTCAACGGCACCTGGCAAACAAGCCGCTTCCGCATCGATACCATCAAAATAATGGGCAAGCCCGACTTCATCGATTCCGTTGCTTATGTTCAGCTCGGTAACGACTGGTTACCCGTGATGTTCGATCATACCTACAGCGGTAAAAGAACCGGCAACCATAAAAGTTATGCGGTAAGATGGAAGGCGCACGACAAGAGCACCGAACTGAAAATATTTACGCAACTCAACAAAGCAAAGAATTATGCCGATTACCAGGCCGCGGTGGTGAACCTGCACACACCCGGGCAGAACGTGGTATTCGCCTGCAAGAACGGCGACATCGCGTTGCGCACCCAGGGCGAATGGCCAGCCAAATGGAAGGGACAGGGCGATTTTGTGATGCCCGCCGACACCGGTTATTTATGGCAGGGCATGATCCCGCAGGATGAAGTGCCTTTTCAATACAACCCCGAACGCGGCTTCGTAAGCAGCGCCAATCAAAAGCCCGTGGACGAAACCTATCCCTACTACATCGGCAGGAACTATCCCGTTTACCGCGGCATTGAAGTGAACAGGGCACTCAGCCGCATGAGCAGCATCACACCGCAGGACATGATGAACCTGCAGACCGATAACTACAATGCACCCGCAGAAATGCTGATGCCATTGATAAAAAAACATTTGAATGCATCGGAATTAAATGCCGAAGAAAAAACATATGCCGACCTGCTGTTCTCCTGGAATTTCCGCAACGATGCAGGCTCGGAAGGCGCCACCGTTTTTGAAGTGTGGTGGGGCAAGATGGACAACGTAGTGTATGACGATGAATTTGCCAAAGCACCCATGCTGGTGATGCGCCCGTTTGAAAGCACCCTGATCGAAGCCCTGCTGAAAGACAGCGCCTATAAATTCCTGGATGATGTAAGTACGCCAATCGAGGAAACAATTGCGGATGACATCAGAACTGCTTTTAAAAAAGCGGTGGTGGATCTCAAAGCCGCGAAGGCTTCCGGCAAACTGGCCTGGGATAAATTCAAAGACACGCGCGTGAACCACCTCACCAAACTCGCTCCTTTCAGCCGGCAACATTTGCCCATCGGTGGCGGTACGCACAACATCAATGCCACCAAGGAAGAGCATGGTCCCAGCTGGAGAATGGTGGTAAGTCTCACGCCGCAAACAGAAGCCTTTGGCGTTTATCCCGGCGGACAAAGCGGCAATCCCGGCAGTAAATACTACGATAATTTTATCGACCATTGGGCCGCCGGCAAATATTATACATTGTGGATGATGACGAAAGACCAAACCAAAGACGCGCGCGTAAAGTTCACCATGAACTTCAGCAAAGGATAAACAACATCAACCTGGTAAACTTCAATACAAAAAAATGAAATTCATCATTTCCCTTTTACTGATCGCCCTGCTATCCTTCGCCGCCTGCCTCTACCTGCCCTGGTGGAGCATTGCCATCGCTGCCTGCGGGGTGGCCGCGCTGATCCCGCAACGGCCTTTGCGCGCTTTCACCGCCGGTTTCCTGGCCCTGTTCCTGTTGTGGGGCGGCCTCGCTGCCTGGATCAGCAGCAACAATGAACACCTGCTGGCCCACAAAGTTTCCCTGCTCATCATCAAGGCCGACAATCCCTGGTTGCTGATCCTCATGACTGCCCTGATCGGCGCCCTCGTCGGCGGTCTCGGCGCCCTGGCCGGCAGCTTCCTGCGCAGCAGGAAATAGGAGACTTAGCCAACTGCCAATTGCCAACCGCCAACCAACAAGTAATAAGTAAGATTGAAATATTTAATATTGTTTTGAATCCAAAAAATTCAATGCATTCATAACGCATAATTCATAACTCATAATTCAAGCAGAACTTTAATTTTTCCGTAACAATTACCCCTTTAATTTCGTTGTAATGCAAACCTGTTTATGCGAAGACTTCTATTCCTGGCCTTTTTAATTGTTTCTCTCAAGGCTTCAGCCCAAAAAATTTACGGAACGGTCTTCAATGATAAAGGCGATCTGCTGCCTTATTCGTCGGTTACTATAAAGGGAACTTCCATCGGCGCCAGCGCCAATAACAAAGCAAAATTTTCGATCTCTGTAACACCCGGCACCTACACCGTAGTTTGCCAGCACGTAGGCTATACCAAGCAGGAAAAGACCGTAGAGATAAAAAAAGAAGATGAAGAAATAACCTTTGTCATATCCGAACAAAAACTCGACCTGAAAGAAGTGATCATCAAAAGCAACGGCGAAGACCCTGCTTACGCGATCATCCGGGAAGCAATAAAAAAACGTTCTTTTTACAACAACCAGGTAGAAGCGTTCCAGTGCGACCTGTACACCAAGGACCTGATGAAACTGCGCAAGCTGCCGAAAAAAATAATGGGCCGTAAGATACCCGATGCCGACCGGCAGGAGATGGGACTGGATTCATCGGGCAAAGGCATCATCTATTTGTCCGAATCCGTAGCCCGCGTACACGTGGCCCAGCCCGATAAATTCAAAATGGAAGTGTTGAGCAGCCGCGTGAGTGGCAGTGATGGTTTTGGCTTTACCTTCCCCACTTTCATCAGCCTGTACAAAAGTAACGTAAACGTATTTACCGACCGGCTCAACCCGAGGGGGTTTGTGTCGCCCATCGCCGACAACGCGATCAGTTTATATAAATTCAAATACCTCGGCAGTTTTTATGAAGATGGCAAAGAGATCAACAGCATACAGGTGATCCCGAGGCGTACCTACGAGCCTGTTTTTTCGGGTACGATCAATATTACCGATGGCGACTGGCGCATCCACAGCTTCGACCTGGTGCTTACCAAAAGTTCACAACTGGAGATCATCGACACGCTGCACATCACGCAGATACACGTACCCGTTGGCAACGATACCTGGCGTGTGAAGAACCAGTTACTGCATTTTAATTTCAAACAATTCGGCATCGATGCCATCGGTGATTTTGTGAGCGTGTATTCCAACTACAACATCAAACCTGTATTCGGTAAAAAGTTCTTCGACCGCACAGTTATTAAATATGATACGGCTGTCAACAAAAAAACGAAAGCCTACTGGGATACCATTCGTCCCGTACGACTGGAACCCGAAGAAAAAAGGGATTACCAGGTAAAAGACAGCCTGTTTGAAATGCGCAACGATTCGGCCAACATGCGCGTGTATGCAGATTCCATGAACAAGAAACAAGGCAAACTGAAACTGTATTCCGTATTGTGGAGCCGCGTACAGCGTACTCACTATTTAAAGAATAACAACAGCTATACCTGGAGCATCGAAGGCATTGCGCAGGGACTGGAATACAATACCGTGGAAGGTTTGGTGGTGAACCTGCAGGGGTCCTACAGCCGCCACCTGCCGAAGTGGAAAACGAATTTCTCTTTTGAACCCAACATCCGCTACGGTTTCAACAACACGCATTTAAATGCCTGGGCCAACCTTAGCTTCCGCACGCGTGACTGGGCGACGGATAAAAAACTAAAGCGGCAAACCTGGAGCATCGCCGGGGGCAAACGCGTGAGCCAGTTCAACAAGGCCGAACCCATCACGCCTTTCGCCAACAGCATTTCCACGTTGCTGTACAAGAAGAACTGGATGAAAATTTACGAGAATTATTTCGTGAACCTTAACTTCAGCAAACGCTATGAAAGCGGTTTTCGCTTCAACATAAACGCCTTGTATGAAGACCGGCTGCCGCTGGACAATACGACGGACTTCAGCATCTTTAAAAGAGACAGCTTGCAGTTCACACCCAATTATCCCTACGAAAAAATAAATGCGCAATTCACCCGGCACCAGGCCTTCCTGCTGAGCATCGGGCTCAGCATCAAACCCGGACAACGGTACATACAATTCCCCAACAGTAAAACTTCCATCGGTTCACCTTATCCTACCTTCTCGCTGAATTATACGAAAGGCATCAATAAAATATTCGGCAGCGATGTGAATTTCGACAAATGGAATTTTTCCATCAACGATGATAAGAACTTCAAACTGGCCGGTCTGCTGAAATACAGGGTAGGCATCGGCGGCTTCCTCAATACGAAATCGGTATTCATACAGGATTACCAGCATTTCAACGGCAACCGCACGCTGCAGGCCAGCGAGTACGTCAATAGTTTTCAACTGGCGCCTTACTATGCCAACAGCACCATCGCATCGTTTTACACTTACGGTCACCTTGAACACCATTTCAACGGTCTCCTCACCAACAAGATCCCGCTGTTCAAGCGCCTCAACTGGAACCTGGTGGCAGGCGGCAATGCTTTCTATGTAAACAGGAACAGCAATTACGTGGAAGTATTCGCCGGGCTGGAGAACGTATTCAAAATACTACGGGTCGATTTCGTAGCCGCTTTCGTGAACGGCAAAAAAGGCACCACGGGTATCCGCATCGGTACCGGCGGCGTCATCGGCGGCAACGTGCAGGCGGGGAGAAGGAGCAGGAGCGTGGGTATCTCTTTTTAATGACGAATTACCAAAGAATAATGACTAAAGACTAATTACCAATTACTTTGAAGCCTGGTTTAATTTGGATAAAGCACTTTATACCTGGAGCATTAGTAATTTGTAATTGGTAATTCGTAATTAACTTTGCGTTCATCATGGCCGTATTACACAACCGCGTTTCACAAGCAGAACTCAAAGCATTATTGTACGCCGAAACAGAGCCGCGTACCACCATTTCCTTTTATCATTATTTTGAAATTGAAAACCCGCAATCGTTCCGGGATGAATTGTATAAGTCGCTCGATGCACTCAAGGTATTCGGTCGGATTTACGTGGCGCACGAGGGCATCAACGCCCAGGTAAGTGTTCCCGCCGGTAAGGTGGAAGCATTTCGTAATTGCCTCGATGCCATCGAACCGTTGAAAGGCATCCGGCTGAACATAGCGGTAGATGATGATGGTAAATCCTTTTGGGTATTGAAGATAAAAGTGCGCGAAAAGATCGTGGCCGACGGCATCACCGATCCTTCCTTCAGCATGGCCAATAAAGGGCGTTACGTGAATGCACAGCAAATGAACGAGCTGTTGAAGAAAGACGATACGATCGTGATCGACATGCGCAATCATTATGAATATGAAGTAGGACATTTTAAGAACGCGGTGGAAATACCCAGCGATACTTTCCGCGACCAGTTGCCCATGGCGGTTGAAATGATGAAAGATGCAAAGGACAAGAACATCATCATGTACTGCACCGGCGGCATCCGCTGCGAAAAAGCCAGCGCCTACATGCTGCACCATGGTTTTGAAAACGTGTTTCACCTGGAAGGCGGCATCATCAACTATGCACGCGAAGCGAAGGAGCAGGGATTGGAAACCAATTTCATCGGGAAAAATTTCGTGTTCGACGAACGGCTGGGAGAGCGGATCACGGAAGACATCATTGCCCATTGCCACCAGTGCGGGCAACCGGCCGACACGCATACGAATTGTAAGAACGAGGCCTGTCACCTGTTGTTCATACAATGCGCCGCCTGCGCTGAAAAATACCAGGGTTGCTGCAGCGCCGCCTGCCAGGAAACCTATAACCTGCCCGCCGGAATACAGGCCGAACTAAGAAAAGGAATGGATAAGGGAATGATGGTTTTTAATAAAAGCCGGCAACGGAGACCGGGGAAAAATTAGAAATTGGAAGGTTCAAAGTTGAAGATTGAATGTTCATTTTTTGGTTCGTGTGGCACGAACCGAGGCATTGTACTTGCTACTTGATACAATCACTGAAGATACATTCTGCACTGCATTCATACTTCATAACTCATAATTCATAATTATTACTGCTTCGACAAAAATGCCCTCAGCAACTTATTCTCCCCCGTACCATAAAACTTTACCGACGACGCCGGTGGCTGCAGGTAATTTTTCTTTGTATTTTGTATAACAGAGTTATTGGAAGATTTTGGCCGCATAAGGCTGACCGGCGCAAATGCAAAACACCAAACCACGTAACCGATATTCACAACACCACCGGTAACTTTAATCACTTTCGACTTTGTAGAATTCATAAACTTGCTTGTGTGGTATAAATTTCAGTTTCCTCAATCCATGTACCGCCTCAGGGTCCAGGCAATGGTTTCATGCTGTTTGATCAGGTCCGTTAAAAAATCGGATGTACCCTTGTCATTGTACTTGTCATCGCAATCATCGATGTACTTACGTAACGAAACGATTACGGTTTCATGATCTTTTAATAATTCCTGCAGCATTTGTTTTTGTTCGGGGTATTTGCCGGGGGATTCTTTCAGGGTAGCCATGTCCATAAATTCTTTCATTGTGCCGATAGCCGGGCTACCAAGCTTGTTGATGCGTTCCGCGATCTCATCTATTGCTTCTGCCAGTTCATCGTATTGCTTTTCGAAAAGCTTGTGCAATTCCATGAAGCTGTTGCCCTTTACGTTCCAATGAAATTTTCGGGTCTTCGTGTACAACACCATGGCGTCGGATAGTACCTGCGAAAGCATGTCCGTAATGGCTTTCAGGTTTTTATCCGGTATACCGATCTTTGGATTCATACGTTTTTATTTATGATGATCATTTAATGGGTTCCGGCTCATATTCGTACGGCCCGCTGCCGGCGGTGGTTACTTTTTCTTTTCGCTTAGAGAACAGGCCCTTTACAAAACCGAATACTTTATCGCGCAGGCCATCCGTTTTATCGGCCACCACGTTGCCCACGGTAAACTGGAAGATGGTACCCAGCAATTTGGTGATCGGGTTGTGCGCCGCACCGAATACCAGTTTCTTCGACAGGAGCCCCGTCAGCAGTCCAACGCCGTTGTTGAAGATCATATCTTTCAATCCCGAAGAATGCGTCATATCTTTAAAGATGCCCTTCACGAGGTTCACCGGCTGCAACCCTTCGCGGGTAACCCTGAACTGCTCGATGAGGGCTGCTTTTTCAACCCTGCGCTTCAATTCCAGGTCGGCAATCGCCATTTTCAACTCTTCGGTGGTAGTAATGCTGTTGTACATAGTTAGGTTAGTTGAGTATTTCAGATACGATCCAGTCGCCCAGCGATTTTTTCATTCCTTTTTTAAAGATGAACTGGAAACAAAGCGCCAGTAAAAGGTAGAAGCCTGCCACGATAAAGAAACCATAATACATTTTGCCCAGCATATCACCCAGCCATATCGCTACCGCGATGGTCAGTACCAATAAAAAAAGCGACATCAGGATGATGGTGATGAGTTTGGTAATGATGTTCGGCGCCATTACGGATGCCCGTTGCACCGCTTTGAACTTCATCAGTTTCAGGCTGGTTTTCCCATACGTGGTTGCCTTTTCTATCAGCGGTTCTATCAGTTCATCCACGATGCCGGAATTGTCATCCTCATCTTCCCGCAGGTTATTTTCTTCCATAAGATCTGTCTGTTTAAGGGTAAATTACTTTGCTTGATTAGCTGAAAGAATTTTTCACGTCGCTCTTTACATCGGCAGCTTTTGCCTTGCCTTCTTCCGCCCATTCGCCCGCTTCATCTTTGGCGGCCTGGAAACTTTCTGAGATATTGTCCACGAAGTCGTTGAACTTATCTTTTAATCCCTGTACCGACTTCCTTCCCTTTTTGGAGATCTTTTTCCTGGTTTCGGTGCCTTTGTCGGGCGCGAATAAAATGCCAAGGGCCGCACCTGCCGCCAATCCTGCCAATAAACCGAGTGCTACTTTTCCTGATGCCATAATGATGTTTTTAGTTGTTGTGAAATGAATATGTTATTTAATTGTTGTTCAGCTCTTTTTTTACCTGTACCAGCCGCAGGCAAATGCCCGCAACTGCCACCACCCCTATAAAATAAATGGCCGCGGAAGTGGCGGAAAGAAACAAAATACCCGTTGTGCTCAGTAACAAAATGGCCAACAGGCTGTACAATAATTTTCCCATTCTGAGTATTTAAAAAATTGAAACTGTATTTACTTGCTGCTCATTGCAGAAAAAGCCCGTACCTGTGTTGATTTCAATGCCTTCCGGTTTATTAATTTTCAATTAGTATGCCATTTTTATTTATATTTAACCAATAAATCCGGGGAATAGCCAAACACGTATATGCCCGGTAGCATCCTGATCCATTACCCACCGAATAGCAGCCGCCTGAAGGTTTATTCTTACATTGAAAGCACCGACTGACCCTAACCCAATCTGCTGTCTATGAGTGCTTCTTTTGCGCCGGTTACGCAATTCTTCAAACGCATTAAATCCATTGGCTATACGGCTGAAATGGACAGCTATGAGAAACGCCGCCTCGGTATCTTCAATACCATCAATTTTTTCGGACTTATCACGGGCGTTTTTATCCCCGTTTCGGCTTTGTTCGGGAAAGGTTATGTGCCTTTCATCGCCTGGGTAGTGGCCATCGCGCCGGCTTTCATCAGCGCCATCGTGCTGGTTAGCAATTACCGGCACCACTACAATTTTGCCATGGTCTGGTATTTCATCACCTATCCC
>Ga0247806_10001036_pt1 | contig 14420 bp, 11 predicted proteins | sample UWRJL059202B1_FD_179935 | JGI IMG/M metagenome (GOLD analysis project Ga0247806, IMG submission 179935) | Plant litter microbial communities from Arlington Agricultural Research Station in Wisconsin, United States - UWRJ-L059-202B-1 | ecosystem: Environmental > Terrestrial > Plant litter >... | reverse complement strand
GGCTGGGCGGGGACGAGTTCGGGCTGCTGATCCTCGACGATGTCGAGCACGCGGTGGAGATCGGGCAGGAATTCTGCGACCTGCTGGCGAGCCCGTTCATCTTCGAGGATTTCCAGGTGTCGCTCGGTGGGTCGTGCGGGCTGGCGATCTATCCCGAGGCGGGGACCAGCGCGCACGAATTGTTCGATCGGTCGGATTATGCGCTCTACCACGTCAAGGCCGAGGGGCGCGGCGGGAGCGGGCTGTTTTCGATGGCGCACGAGACCGCAATCCGCTCCGAACGCGCGCTCGAAAGCGCGCTGCGCGAGGCCGATCTCGATGCCGAGCTCGACATCCAGTTCCAGCCGATCGTCAATGTCGAGACGATGGCGGTGGTGGCGGTCGAGGCGCTCGCGCGGTGGACCAGCCCCAAGCTGGGCCGGGTGCCGACCGAGGACTTCATCGCCATGGCCGAACGCACCGGGCTGATCCACGCCGTCACCCTGACGCTGTTCCGCAAGGCGATCGAACAGACGCTGGCGCTGCCGGGCCACGTCGGGCTGTCGTTCAACCTGTCCGCCAACGACGTATCCTCGCCGGCGACGATCGCCTCGCTGGCGGACAGCATCGCGCATTGTGCGATAGCGCCCGGCAGGATCACCTTCGAACTGACCGAAACCGCGCTGCTGCGCGACCTCGATGCCGCCGAGGCGACGATCGCCGTGCTGCGGGCGCTCCACGTGCAGATCGCGCTCGATGATTTCGGCACCGGCTATTCGAGCCTGGGCTATCTGCACCGCCTGCTGCCCGACAAGATCAAGGTCGACAAAAGCTTCGCCACCGAACTCGACAGCGCTTCGGGGCACAATATCGCAGCGGCCATCGTCGGCCTGTCCGAGAACCTCGGGCTCGAATGCGTGTTCGAGGGGATCGAGAACGAGGACCAGCTGGCGAGTATCCGCGCGCTCGGATACCGCTTCGCGCAGGGCTATTTGTTTGCCCGGCCGATGCCGATGCGCGCCTTGCTGGGCTGGCTGAAGCGCGACGGCCTGCGCGAATTGCGCGATGCCGACAAGCGGCCGCCGGAACCGCGCGTGGAGCGGAGCCACCGCGACCGGTTCAGGCCGCGCGCCCGGCCCGGGTGAGGCCATGCCGGCCGATCGGACTGGCGCGGGATCAGCAACGGCAGGCTGCGGTCGCGCGTGAAGCGGGCGCGCTGCTGGCAAATTCCGCTTGGTCGAGCTCGCGATCCCCGTCGGCATCCATCTCGGCGAACCGGGTCGCGGTGGTGACGGCCCATTCCTCGAAGGTGAGCAGGTTGTTGCCGTCGACGTCGAGCGCGCGGAACCCGGCGGTGCGGGTCGAGAGCATTTCCTGCCGGGTTATCCTGAGATCGCGGTTGCGGTCGTAGCGGAAGAACCGCTGCTGTTCGCGGGTGAGGTCGGCGGCCTCGGGCGGCGCTGGGCCGGCCAGCCCGGCGAGATCGGCCGAGGGCAACGCATCGGGATCGACGACCGGCGCGGTGGCGGGATCGGGCGGCGGCGCGCCGCGTTCGACCTCGGCCCGCCCCTGCATCCAGAACAGCCCCAGCCCGACCAGCAGCAAAGCCCCGAAAGCGCCCAGAATCACGCGATTCATGCCCTCGCCCCCCGGCCAGTTTGCCTACGCAATTACCGGCCGAGGATACCAACCCGCATGGCGGTGGCAAGGGCGCCCGATCCGTCGAGCAGATCGCGCGATCCGCGATCAAGCGCGCGCCCGGCCAGGGCGTGGAGCACGGCCAGCGGACGCAACGCGCGCGGCAGCCGGGGCGTGCCCCTGCCCTCGGCCTCGCGCGCTGCACGCACCCGCTCGGTCTCGGCATCGTCGTAGGTGTGGAGCAGCAGATCGGCCAGCACCCAATGGCGCGCCGTGGCCAACGCCTTATCCGCATCGCCCGGAGCGACGGCCTGCGCCAAGGCGTGCCAGCCGGCCGCCCGGCCCTCGACGAAACCTTCGATCGCGGCGCTGTCGAGTTCCTCGGCCAGCATCCATTCCCAGCCGTCCGCCATACCCGCGAGCGGAACGGTGTCGCCCGGCCAGTCTTGCAGCAGCGCCAGCAACGGCTCGCCCGCAGGCCAGCGGTCGCGCGGTTCGGACAGTCGCTCGCGCCACCAGGCAAGCTTGATCTGCGCGATCGCGGGCTCGCCCCCGCCGCGCACGATAGCGCCCAGCCGCTGGTCGAGCGCGAGCAGCGCCAGCACCGGCGCCTGCGTGGCGCGCGGGGCGTAGCTCAGCGCCAGCCGGTGGGCGAGCGGCAGGCTTTCGATCAGCATTTCGGACATGGCGCTGCCTTGCCCCGGAGCAAGGTCAATCGGCGTAACAGACCTTGCGCGCGGCGGCGATGATCCGGTCCTTGTCGATCAGCGCGAGCTTTTCGAGATTGGCGGCATAGGGCAGCGGCACGTCCTCGTTGGTCACGCGCAGCACCGGCGCGTCGAGATCGTCGAAGCCCTGCTCCATGCACAGCGCGGTCACTTCCGATGCGATCGAACACACCGGCCAGCCTTCCTCGGCAATGATCAGGCGGTTGGTCTTGGCCAGACTTGCGAGGATGGTGGCGGTGTCGAGCGGGCGCAGCGTGCGCAGGTCGATCACCTCGGCCTCGATCCCCTGCTCGGCCAGTTCCTCGGCCGCCTGCAGCGACAGCCCGACCGCGATCGAATAGGACACGATGGTGACATCGGCCCCTTCGCGCATGATCCGCGCCTTGCCGATGGGCAGCACGTGGTCGTCGAGCTGGGCGATCTCGAAGCTCTGGCCGTAAACCAACTCGTTTTCGAGGAACACCACCGGGTCGTCGCAGCGGATCGCCGCCTTGAGCAGGCCCTTGGCATCCGACGCGTCATAGGGCGCGATCACGATCAGGCCCGGCACGCTGGCGTACCAGGGCGCGTAGTTCTGGCTGTGCTGCGCACCGACGCGGCTGGCCGCGCCGTTGGGGCCGCGGAACACCACCGGGCAACGCATCTGGCCGCCCGACATGTAGTTGGTCTTGGCCGCCGAATTGATGATGTGGTCGATCGCCTGCATGGCGAAGTTGAAGGTCATGAATTCGACCACCGGGCGCAGGCCGCCCATCGCCGCGCCGGTGCCGATGCCGGCAAAGCCGTATTCGGTGATCGGGGTGTCGATCACCCGCTTCGGCCCGAATTCCTCGAGCAACCCTTGCGTGACCTTGTAGGCGCCCTGATATTCGGCGACTTCCTCGCCCATCACGAACACCCGGTCGTCGAGCCGCATTTCCTCGGCCATGGCATCGCGCAATGCCTCGCGCAGGGTCAGCTTGACCATGTTGGTGCCGGCGGGGATTTCCGGGTCGCGCAGGGCGGGCTTGGGTTCGACCACCAGCTGGTCGGTGCCGGTTTCGGCGCCCTTGGGCGCTTCGCTGGCCGCTTCCGGCTTGGCTTCGGACTTGTCTTCGGCTGGGGCCGGCGCGGGCGCCGGGGTCGCGGCGGAGGCATCCTCGCCTTCGGCCAGCAAGGTGGCGATCACGGTGCCGACCTTCACGTTTTCCGACCCTTCGGCGACGAGGATCTTGCCCACGGTGCCTTCATCGATGCTTTCGAATTCCATGGTCGCCTTGTCGGTTTCGATCTCGGCCAGCACGTCGCCGGAGGAGACGGTGTCGCCTTCCTTGACCAGCCACTTGGCCAGCGTGCCTTCTTCCATGGTGGGCGAAAGCGCGGGCATTTTCAGTTCGATCGCCATGGCTCAATACTCCCCCACCAGCACATCGGTGTAGAGTTCACCCGGATCGGGCAGCGGCGAGTTCTCGGCGAATTCGGCAGCTTCGCTGACGCGGGCGCGGATGTCCTTGTCGATATCCTTCAGCCGGTCGTCGCTGATGCCCATTTCAATGAGGTCGGCACGGGCGCGTTCGATCGGGTCGCTCTTTTCGCGGACCCCCTGCACTTCCTCGCGCGTGCGGTACTTGGCCGGGTCCGACATCGAATGCCCGCGATAGCGATAGGTGTTGCACTCCATCAGCACCGGCCCGTTGCCGCCGCGCACGTGGGCAAAGGCGACCTCGGCCGCGGCGCGCACTTCGAGCACGTCCATCCCGTTGACGTCCATGCCGGGGATGCGGAACGCCGCGCCACGGCGGTAGAATTCGGTTTCGGACGAGGAGCGGCTGACCGAGGTGCCCATCGCGTACTGGTTGTTCTCGACCACGAACACCATCGGCAGCTTCCACAAGGCGGCCATGTTCATCGTTTCGTAGACCTGCCCCTGGTTGGCGGCGCCATCACCGAAATAGGCGATGCACAGCCCGCCGTCCTCGTTGTACTTGTGTGCAAAGGCGAGCCCGCCGCCGAGCGAGACCTGCGCCCCGACGATACCGTGCCCGCCGTAGAATTTGTGCTCGGTGCTGAACATGTGCATCGAGCCGCCCTTGCCGTGGCTGATGCCGGCCTGGCGCCCGGTCAGTTCGGCCATGATCACCTTGGGATCGATGCCGTAGGCGAGCATATGGCCATGGTCGCGATAGCCGGTGATGACGCTGTCATGCCCCGGCTGCGCCGCGCTTTGCAGCCCGATGGCGACCGCTTCCTGGCCGATATAGAGATGGCAGAACCCGCCGATCAGGCCGAGACCGTAGAGCTGGCCGGCGCGTTCCTCGAACCGGCGGATCAGCAACATCTGTTCGTAGAAGCCGAGCAACTGCTCCTCGCTCGCCTTGAACCGCCGATTCTGTTCGAACGCCTGCTGGAGGCTGCCGAGCGCGTTGTCGCCGGTGGGCGCGGGTTCCGCGGCCGGGCGCTTGGAGCGGGTCGAACTGGAGGTATCGGCTTTGGCCAAGGTCTCATCCCATTGTAGCGCCCCCGAAGATCGGTTTGGGGCCTGCGGATTCGGCCTATAAGCGCCGTTGCGCGGGCGTGGCAACGACGAGTTTGCTGGTGAACCGTATCGGTTAAAAAGCCGAGACGGAGCAAACCATCACGGCGTGGCTTCGAATTCCATGATATATTCGTCGGGATGCGCGACGTTGAGATCGCGGCGGACCAGCTCCGACGCCAGATCGGGATCGACATTGTCCGGATCGAGCAGTTGCACGCGGTTTTCCAGCTCGGTCTTGCGGTCGCGCAGCTCGGCCAGGCGGTGTTCGTACTGGTTGAGCCGGGTCGAATCCTCGCCCCACGCGAGCACCCCCGCCGGCCCGAACAGCGCGAGTCCGGCGAGCACGAGCAGCGCCAGCACGGCGCCGGCGTTGCCGAGCCGTTCGCGGACGATATCGCGCCGTGGAGCAAGTGTGTTCATCGCCTGCCTTGAATCACAGTAACGCCTGCGATTCAAGCACTAAGGCGCCATTGTGCAGAAACCCGCGGCGGCGGGGCGCGGGCTTGTGGCGGGCGGGTAAACAGGTTACATATGAAACCATGATCGAAACCCGCACCGCCACGCCCGACGATCCCGCCAACCCGCTGGGGCTCGACGGATTCGAGTTCCTCGAATTCTGCGCCCCGGCCAAGGGCGTGCTCGAACCGGCGTTCGAGCGGATGGGCTTCACCCGCGTCGCCCGCCACCGCAGCAAGGACGTCGACCTGTGGCGCCAGGGCGCGATCAACCTGATCGCCAATTACGAGCCGAAGAGCCCGGCCGCCTATTTCGCCGCCGAGCACGGGCCGTCGGCCTGCGGCATGGGCTTTAGGGTGACCGACGCGGCGCGCGCCTATGCGCTGGCGATCGAGCGCGGGGCCGAGCCGGTCGAGCTTGCCACCGGCCCGATGGAACTGCGCCTGCCCGCGTTGCGCGGGATCGGCGGATCGCTGATCTATCTGATCGACCGCTATGGCGAGCGGCTGAGCATCTACGACATCGATTTCGTCTATGAGCCAGGGGTCGACCGCCACCCGTTCGGCGCCGGGTTCACCACCATCGATCACCTGACGCACAACGTCTACAACGGGCGCATCGCGCATTGGGAGGGGTTCTATGCGCGCATCTTCGGGTTCCGCGAATTCCGCCAGTTCGACGTGACCGGCGAGTATTCGGCGCTCAACACCAAGGTGATGATGGCGCCCGACGGCCGCATCCGCATCCCGCTCAACGAAGAGGGCGGGCGCGACGGCAAGGGCCAGATCGCCGAATATCTGCGCGCCTATAATGGCGAGGGGATCCAGCATATCGCGCTGGCGAGCGACGACCTTTACGCCTCGCTCGACCGGCTCAAGCAGAACGGCCTCGGCTTCGCCCCGCCCCCGCCCGAGACCTATTACGACCAGATCGACCAGCGCCTGCCCGGGCACGGCGAACAGGTCGCCGAGCTGGCCAAGCGCTCGATCCTGCTCGACGGCAGCACCGGCGATGGCGAGGCCAGGCTGCTGATGCAGATCTTCAGCCAGCTGATGATCGGCCCGGTGTTCTTCGAGTTCATCCAGCGCAAGGGCGACGAGGGTTTCGGCGAGGGCAATATCACTGCGCTGTTCCGCTCGATCGAGGAAGACCAGAAACGCCGCGCCGAGGCGGCCGAAAACGCCTGAGCGCCCACGGCCACTCGCCGCAAGACCCTTGCGCCGAAACCGCGCGCGCGCCATGGAATGGCGATCTAAGGGAGTGGATGATTATGCAAGCGTTTCGCGCGTCGGCCGTGATGGCCGCAGGCTTGTCGCTGGCGGCGCTGGCCGTCCCGGTGCAGGCGCAGGTGGCCGATAATATCGTGCTCGATATCTTGCGCCAATGCGCGCGGATCGACGACGCCACGGCGCGCCTTGCCTGTTACGACAACAATATCCGTTCGGCGGGCGCATCGACCAGCGGCCAGGCGCGCAGCGCGGTGCCGGGCGCGACGGCGCGGCCGCAAGGTGGCGCAGCCCCGCTCGCGGGCCCCAGCGGCGCCGCCGGCGGGTTCGGCAGCGAGGATGTGCGCACGCGCACGCCCGACCGCTTCGAAGCGCCGGCAAGCGAAGCGTCGCAATTGACCGCGCGGGTCTCCGCCGTGTCCGAACGCGAACCGGGCATCTATCTGTTGACGCTGGAAGACGGCGCGCAGTGGGTGTTCGGCGAAAGCGTGAGCATGGGTTACCGCGTGCCGCGTGCAGGCTCGACGGTGTCGATCGAACGGGCCGCCCTCGGCAGCTATCTGATGGTGTTCGACAACCAGCGGTCGGTCCGTATCCGCCGGATGCGCTAAGCCGCGCCGGACGTCGGGGAGCGGGGCGGCTATTGCTGCCCCAGTTCCTCGAACGTCCGCTCGCGCTCGAGCTGGACCACGGCGTTGCGGTGGACCTTCTCGAAGGTGGTCAGGAAGCTCTCGCGCTCGGTCGCGGTCAGCGGCGCCATCAGGAAGGCGCTGCGCTGGCGGCTGGCCTCGTGGATCGTCTCGTAGATGGCTTGGCCCGCGCCGGTGGGCGTGAAGCGCCCGTGGCGCCGGCCCGGACGCCCGTCGCGCTCGATCAGTCCGCGCCCGAGCAGCGCGCGGACCGTCCGCCCCGCCTGGCTGTGGTCGCGATCGAGCCGCGAGACGAGCGTGTTCCAGTCCATCGGTGAATCGCGGCCGATCTCGTTCAGCACCCACACCTCGAAATTCGACAGACCGGTCAACCGCTTGAACGTCAGCGCGCCGCTGCGGCTGAAATAGGCCGACAATGTCATCAACGGGGAAATGATCCGCGACCGGTCGAGCATCACCGCGTTGCTCTGCTCTGCCTCGGGATCGACGGTGAACGGATTGACCGAGACGACCTCGCCTGAGGCGCGCACCCGCTCCTGCTCATACAGCAGGATCGCGCGTTGCAGCAGCTTCTCGATCACGGCGGAGAATTCGGCCAGTTCCTGGTCGCGGATGTCGAAGGTCAGCTCGCGGTTGCGCAGATGCGCGAGCCGCAGCAGGCGGTCGCCCAACGCGGCCCCCTTGCGGGTGAGCGTGACCGGGGAGCGGATCTGGTCGCGCTCGACCATCTTGACCTCGAGCAGCCGCTTCACCGAGCGGCTGACCTGCGCCTTGTCCACCCCGACCGCACCGGAAATGGCGGCAGGCACCAGCGGGCCGATATTGCGCAGCAGCAGCAGGATCCGCCGGTCGAGCTCGACCAGATCGATCTCGCGCGCATAGGACAGCTCGGCGCTTTCGCGCACCTTGTAGAGCAATTGCCACAATTCGCTCTGGATGATGTGCGGCGCCCCGTCGTCACGGCGCGGCGCCGGTGTGCGATCGGGTGAAAGGCCGTTGAGGATGATCGCCAGACCGGCATCGAACTGGGGCGCCGATTGCTTGCCGACATCCGACGCTCCCCGTTGCGTCCGCGCGCCGATCGCGAACGCTTCGACGATCTGGATCGCTTCGTGTGCCAATGGGCCCAGTTCGCGGGCTATCAATTGCTGCAGCGTGTCGCCTTCCCCATCCATCGTGCCGACCGCACCGCTTCCCTTGGCGTAGACCGCACCGCTTCCCTTGGCGTAGACCGCGCGCGCATGCATAGCCAACGCGGTACGCCAACCTTGATCGGCCCCGTTCGATTCGGCCGGATCTACTTTGACAGGGTTTTCTTCGGCCCGGCCTGCGCCTGCGCCTGCGCCGCCGCTGGCCAATTTTGCGTGCTTGTCCACTATCTCTTCTTCCGCCCGCACACTCTCCATCGCTCTGTCTAGGCTCGTTTTCCGCCATTGAACAGCGTGCGGGGCAGCGGACGGAATCAACCGCAAGATCGGTTGACTTAGACAGGTTCGGACAGGATCAACCACGATCGATATCCGGAAGTTTCAAAGCGATGCAGCTTTACAACACTCGCCCGCCTAGCACCCCGGATATAGGGCTTACTTCTTTGAAATATAGTGATTTTTGTGAACACAGAGCGCATCGGCAGTGTTCGGTTGCGCGCTCCGAGCCGACACGAACAGACACATACTGCCATCTTATGCCGCAATGGTCGTGGTGCTCGCGGGGGTAACTCTAGACACAATCAAACTCGCCGAATATGGCGCCCGGACACAGCGGAACAAGCGATTCAAATCGTCGAAACCGCAGGAGGAGGATCGGGATGCAATCAGCGCACCACTGCGCATTGGCGGTATCGGCATTGGCCGATCGCGCACCCTGTTCGTCCAATCAAGAATTCAACCAGTCCTGTCGGGGTGCCACGAACGGTTCCGCAGAGCTTCGTGCGCCTGAGGGCCGCGTCGTGCATCGCCGCGACTGGTGGTTGATAAGTCAGCGGGTCGGCGATGCTGCCCGCATTCACTGTGAAGGGAGCACAAAGTGAGGAAGTTCAACAATCAGCAGGTCTTGAAGGGCCTGTTGCTGGCCGGTGGCGCCAGCATTTGCGTGGTGGCCAATCCGGCCATGGCGCAGAACGCAGCCGACGGTGCGGACGCGCCGACGAGCATCATCGTCACGGGTTCGCGTATCGCGCGCCAAGACTATGAGTCCAACAGCCCGATCGTGACCGTCGATGAATCGATTCTGCAGGAATCGTCGACCGCCGCGATCGAAGCGAACCTGAACCGTCTGCCGCAGTTTACCCCTGCCAAGACCCCGACCGGCGGCGGCGACATCCAGCCGACCGCAACCAACACGCCCGGCGCCGCGACTGTGTCTCTTCGTGGCTTGGGTGCCAACCGCAATCTGGTGCTGCTCGACGGCCGTCGCGCTACGCCAAGCAACGCTGCGGGCATTGTCGACATCAACACCATTCCTTCCGCGGCAATCGCGCGGGTGGAAATCATCTCGGGCGGCGCTTCGGCCACCTATGGTGCGGACGCCGTCGCCGGCGTGACCAACTTCGTCCTGAAGCGCGACTTCCAGGGTATCGAACTCGATGGCCAGGCCAATATCACCCAGGAAGGTGATGGGTTCGAATATCAGCTGTCGGGCATCATGGGCTCGGACTTCGCCGATGGCCGGGGCAACGTCTCGATCGCCATGTCGCTGAACACCCGCGAAGCCAATTACCAGCGCGACCGCAGCTGGTATCAGGATTTGTGGCGTGACCCGAACGTCGCGACCAACCGCTTCTTCCCGCTGTATGCGGGCGTGGCGCTGGGCCAGAACACCGTGAACCCGAACGTGTTCTACAACCAGATTTTCCCCGGGACGACGCCCAACTTCGATTCGGCAGGCCAGCCTCTGCCGAACACGATTTCGAACTCGTCGTTCGCACCCGGCGCGCGCGGCTTCTCCGTGTACGTCAACCCCTCGAACGGCCAGCTGTTCACCCCTACCCGCAACACGCAGGGCGGCATCGATTCGTTCGACGGTACGCTGTACCAGGGCGATCTGGCCGTTGAGCGTGCCAACGGCGCGCTGAACTTCGTCGACACCACGCCTTATCTGATCCTGCCGCTCACGCGCTACAACATGTTCATGCGTGGCGATTTCGAGATCAACGACTGGATCGGCGTGTTCGCACAGGGCCTGTACAGCGGCACCGAGACCCGCACCACCCAGCAGGGCGGTTCGCTCACCAGCGGCTGGGACGCGTTCTTCCCGTACGGCACAGGCGTGTACACCGGCAGCGCCAATCCCAGCACCGCGAACGGCACTTACGGCAATCCGAGCTCGGTAATCCTCAACGGGATGACGTTCAACGGTGCGTCCTATGTCGATCCGACCCCGGGCGTCCTGACCGACAACCCCACCAACCCCGGTTTCCGGCGCGAATATGGCAGCCTGTTCGGTTGCGCCCTGAACGCGACCGGCGGCTGCACAAACAACGACCTGTTCCGCCAGTTCCTGTCGCCCGAGCTGCAATTGCTGCTCGACAACCGGACCGATCCGAACGGCCGCGTGGAGATCAACTACGGTTTCCCTGAAAACCGTACCGTCACCAACGAGGTGACCACGATCAATCTGCTCGCCGGTTTTGAAGGCACGATCCCCGGCAGCGACTGGACGTGGGAAGCCTTCGTGAACCATGGTTCGACGACCACGTTCACCCGGCAGACCGGCGTTTTCTCACTGGCGCGCATGCGCACCCTGTTGGGGGCGCCTGGCTTCGGCCTGGGCTTTGTCGCCAATTCGAACGAAGGCTCGGGTCGCCCGGCCTTCGGCGCGAACTTCGCAAATTGCACCAGCGGCATGAACATCTTCGCCCTGTCGTGGGACCAGATCTCGGAAGACTGCAAGCAGGCGGTCGCGGCCGATCTGAAGAACAACCAGCGAATCGAACAGACGATTGTCGAAGTGAACACGGCAGGCTCGCTGTTCGAACTGCCCGCAGGTCCGCTGCAGGTTGCGCTCGGTGGCAGCTATCGCGAACTGGACTACAAGTTCGTCAACGATACGATCACCGGCCAGGGGCAGTCGTTCCTCGATCAGGCGATCGGCATCTATCCGTCGAGCGACTCGTTCGGCGCCTATGACGTGCACGAGGCCTATGGCGAATTGCTGGTGCCGATCATTTCGGACGTGCCGTTCATCCGTCAGTTCAATCTCGAACTGGGCGGCCGTATGTCGGACTACAACACCACCGGGGTCAGCTACACCTACAAGATCCTGGGCGATTGGGAGGTCACCGACTTCCTGCGCATCCGTGGCGGCTACAACCGCGCGGAACGCTCGCCGAACATTGCCGAGCTGTTCCAGTCGTCGTCGCAGATCTTCGGGGTCAGCAGCCTCGGCGACCTGTGTTCGCAACGTTCGACCTACCGGATCTCGGCCAATCCGGCCGCTCCGGGCAACACGGCGGCGCAGGCTGCCGATGTCCAGGCGACCTGCCGCGCAGTGATGGACCGCACCGGCGGCCCCGGCACTGCCGCGCAGTACTACGACGAACGGCTGGTTTCGGCGCAGCCGGCACCAGGTGGCGGTTTCGCGTGGACCAACGCCGTTGGCAACCCCGACCTCAAGCCCGAAGTGGCCGATACCTACACGGCTGGCTTCGTGTTCCAGTCGCCGTTCGACACGCCAGCGCTCAGCCGCCTGCGTTTCTCGGTCGATTACTACAAGATCGCCCTCAAGGACGCTATCGGCCTCCAGAGCGCCGGCACCGCGTTGCAGCAGTGCCTCGACCCCTTCTGGAACACCGATGCGGCCGGGGCTTCGTCGAGCGCCGCCGCTGCCCAGGCAGCGGGTAACAACGCGTTCTGCGATGGCATCCGCTACGATCCGTTGCCTGCACTTGGTGCCGCCAATTTCGACGTGACTTACTACAACAATGGTAAGGTTGATATTTCGGGCATTGATGGTCAGCTCGACTGGGCGGTCGATGCGGGTCCAGGTAGCATCAGCCTCAACGTGCTGGTGAACTACTACCTGAACTACAAGTCGACCGAACTGTCGAACAACCCGCAGGCCGATTACACCGGCACGCTGGGGACGAGCCAGAACGGCCTCAACCCGGGTGCGTTCGAATATCGGGTGCTCACCACGCTCGGCTATTCGTTGGGTGCGGCACGGGTCAGCCTCCAGTGGCAGCATCTGCCTTCGGTCGAACAGGAAGCCGCGGCTCTCAACCCGACCTTCCAGACCGGGTATCCGTCGTATGACCTGTTCAACCTGCGGACGAGCTACGACCTGACGGAAACCGTGAGCATGCGGTTCGGCGTGGACAACCTGTTCAACAAGGCTCCTCCGATCGGCAACGTGACGTCGAATGCCAATCTCTCGCTCGGCCAGCTGCCGGGCGGCGGGTTCAACGCCGGGTTCTACGACACCAACGGGCGTCGTTTCTACCTCGGCGCGAACGTGGCCTTCTAAACCGAAGGCACAACGCCAAGACAAATTGGGGCCTCTCCGCATGGAGGGGCCCCTTTTCTTTGCGACGCCCCTGCGCCATCCTGCGCAGCAGAGGAGACCCCCGATGACCCGCACCATCCGCTTCCACGCCACCGGCGCGCCCGAAGTGCTCCAGGTCGAAGACCTGGCCCTGCCCGATCCCGCCCCCGGCGAGGTGCGCATCAAGGTCGAGGCGGTCGGGCTCAACCGCGCCGAGGCGATGTATCGTGCGGGGCGCTATCCCACCCAGCCGCAGCTCCCCAGCCGGATCGGCTACGAGGGTGTCGGCACGATCACCGCGCTTGGCGATGGCGTGGCCAATTATGCCGTGGGCGAGCGGGTGTGCGTGCTGCCGATGATCATGCAGGGCGATTACGGGATCTGGGCCGAGGAGGCGATCGTGCCCGCGCGCATCCTGCTGCCCGCCCCGCCCGGCCTGCCGGTCGAGCAGGCGGCGGCGATCTGGATGCAATATCTGACCGCGTTTGCCATTATCGAGGTCGCGCAGGTCGGGATCGGCGACGCGGTGATCATCCCCGCGGCCTCGTCGAGCGTGGGGATCGCCGCGATCCAGCTGGCCAACTGGGCCGGCGCGGTCTCGATCGCCGCGACGCGCACCAGCGACAAGGCCGAGGCGCTGCTGGCGCACGGCGCCGCGCATGTTGTGGCCACCAGCGAGGAGGATCTGGTCGCGCGGGTGATGGACATCACCGGTGGCAAGGGCGCGCGGTGCGCGTTCGATCCGGTCGGCGGGCCTTATGTCGAAACGCTCGCCCGCGCGTTGGCGCCGCGCGGGATCCTGTTCGTCTATGGCGGGCTGAGCGGCGAGCCGACGCCCTACCCGCACTGGCCGATGGCGATGAAGGGCTGCTCGATGCGCGGCTGGGTGGCGAGCGAGATCTGGAACCACCCGCATCGCTTCGACACCGCGCGCCAGACGATCCTCGCCGGGCTGGCCAGCGGGCACCTGCGCCCGGTGATCGCGCAGGTGTTCGATGGGCTGGACTCGCTGGTCGAGGCCAATCGCTATCTCGAAAGCAACCAGCAGGTGGGCAAGGTGGTGGTGCGGTTCTGACCGCGGCCCCGAACCGAGACGCCGGGTTGCAAACATCTTAACGGCCGTTACGATACAGACAGCGGGGTAGCCCGCGCAAACACTCCAACGGGGGTCGAGGATGGCTGACGAACCAACGCTCGAAGAGCGCAACGCCGCGATCGTGGTCGCGATGTGGCAGGGCATTATATATGAGGGCGATCGCGAGGCGGTGTTCAAATACATCCACCCCGATTACATCCAGCACAATGTCAACATGCCCTCTGGGCGCGAACACATGCTCCATCTGGTCGAGCTGATCCGCAACAAGCCCAAGGACTTCACGCCCCCGGCGCACAAGGAACTGGTCCGCACGGTGGCGCAGGGCGATTATGTCGTGACCATCTGGGAACAGGCGCAGCCCGACCCGACCCGCCCGGGCGAGACCTATCTCGGCCATTCGTTCGACATGTACCGGCTCGAGGATGGGCTGATCATGGAGCACTGGGACGACACCCGCAAATGGCCGCGCCCGTGGACCGAGGAGAAGGCCGAGTGAGCGCGATGGCACACGGGCTTGACCGGGCGGCGCTCTACGCCGTGCTCGACCGGTTCACCGACGCGCTGCTGGCGCGCGATCCGGGGCAGGTGCGCTGGGCGGACGGCGCCCGGACGAGCGAGAACAATGTCGCACTCCAGATCGGCGACGGCGTG
>Ga0247806_10001033_pt1 | contig 14456 bp, 19 predicted proteins | sample UWRJL059202B1_FD_179935 | JGI IMG/M metagenome (GOLD analysis project Ga0247806, IMG submission 179935) | Plant litter microbial communities from Arlington Agricultural Research Station in Wisconsin, United States - UWRJ-L059-202B-1 | ecosystem: Environmental > Terrestrial > Plant litter >... | reverse complement strand
CGATCTCCGTTACGCGGGCGCATCCGCTGTTCGACAGTATTCCCGACGGGCCGGACGGGCTGCACGCCTATTTCGTGCACTCCTATCACCTGGTGACCGAGAGCCCCGATACGCTGCTGGCCACCACCGATTATGGCGGGCCGCTGACCGCCTGTGTCGGCCGCGACAATATGTTCGGCACCCAGTTCCACCCCGAAAAGAGCCAGGCGCTGGGGCTGCAACTGATCGAGAATTTCCTGAGGTGGACGCCGTGATCCTGTTTCCTGCCATCGACCTCAAGGACGGCCAGTGCGTGCGCCTCAAGCTGGGCGACATGGATCAGGCCACGGTGTTCAACGATAATCCAGCGGCGCAGGCCAAGGCGTTCGAGGATCAGGGGTTCGAGTATCTGCACGTCGTCGATCTCAACGGGGCCTTTGCCGGGGAAAGCGTCAATGGCGCGGCGGTGGACGCTATTCTCACGACGGTGAAATTTCCGGTGCAGCTGGGCGGTGGCATTCGGAACCTGGCCCATATCGAGAGCTGGCTCGACAAGGGCTTGGCGCGGGTAATCCTAGGCACCGTCGCGGTGCGCGATCCGGCGCTGGTGCGAGAAGCCGCCCACAAGTTTCCGGGCCAGGTCGCCGTCGGCATCGATGCGCGCCAGGGCATGGTGGCGGTGGAAGGCTGGGCGGAAACCTCCGAGCTATCGGTGATCGAACTGGCCAAGCGCTTCGAGGGCGCCGGGGTGGCGGCGATCATTTATACCGACATCGACCGCGATGGCGTGTTGGCGGGGATCAATTGGGATTCGACGCTGGAGCTGGCGCGGGCCACCTCCATTCCGGTGATCGCCTCGGGCGGGCTGGCGTCGATGGCCGATATCGAGCGGATGACGCAGCCGGAGTACGCCGTGCTCGAAGGCGCGATTTCGGGCCGCGCGCTCTATGACGGACGCATTGATTCACGTGAAGCACTGGCACTTCTGAGGGCGACCGCATGACGCTCAAGACCCGCCTCATTCCCTGCCTCGACGTGATGAACGGGCGCGTCGTCAAGGGTGTGCAGTTCGTCGATCTGCGCGATGCCGGCGATCCGGTCGAGGCCGCCATGGCCTATGACGCGGCGGGCGCCGACGAGCTGACGTTCTTGGACATCACCGCCAGCCACGAAGGCCGCGACACGATATTCGACGTGGTGGCGCGGACCGCCGAGCATTGCTTCATGCCGGTGACGGTGGGCGGCGGGGTACGCAGCATCGAGGATATTCGCAAGCTGCTGCTGGCGGGTGCCGACAAGGTGGCGATCAACTCGGCGGCGGTCAACGATCCGGATTTCATCGCGCGGGCGGCCGACAAGTTCGGCAACCAGTGCATCGTCGTGTCTGTCGATGCCCGACAGCGATTGAGCCAGGCGGTCGGTGGCGACAATCGCAGCGAATGGGAAGTGTTCACCCATGGCGGGCGCAAGGCGAGCGGGCTGGATGCGGTGGAGTTTGCCGTTCGCATGGTCGAGCGGGGCGCCGGCGAATTGCTGGTGACCTCGATGGATCGCGATGGCACCAAATCGGGGTTCGATCTCAAGCTGACGCGCGCTATCGCTGACGCAGTGGAAGTGCCGGTAATCGCTTCGGGCGGCGTCGGGTCATTGCAGGATCTGGTCGACGGGGTGATCGAGGGTCACGCCAGCGCCGTGCTGGCCGCCTCGATCTTTCACTTCGGCACTTTCACCATTCCGCAAGCCAAGCAGTATCTGCGGGCGCATGGCGTCGATGTGCGGATGGATGCCGCACTGTAATTCAGAGAAGTTTTTGTGATGACCCTGGACGACCTCGAAGCTCGCATCGCCATTCGTGCGGCGGCATCGCCCGACGAGAGCTACACGGCCAAGCTGATCGGGCGCGGCATGGAAAAATGCGCGCAAAAGCTGGGCGAGGAAGCGACCGAGGCGGTGATCGCGGCCGTGACTGGCAATCGCGCCGAACTGGTCAAGGAAGCAGCCGATGTGCTGTTTCACCTGCTGGTGGTGCTGCGCGCCGGTGGTGTGCCACTGGCCAAGGTGATGGCCGAGCTGGACAGGCGCACGGCGCAATCCGGCCTCGCCGAAAAGGCCGCGCGCGGAGGCGAAAAATAATGGCCAAGCGTCCGCCCGTCCCCGCGCCTTATCATCGTTTCACCAAGGCACAATGGAGTGCGCTGCGCGCCGACGAGCCGATGACGCTGACGCGTGACGACATCGCCCGGCTGCGCACGCTGAGCGATCCGATTTCGCTCGAGGAGGCCGAGGAAACCTATCTGCCGCTGACGCGCCTGTTGTCATTTTATGTGGAGGCCATCCAGGGGCTGCACAATGTGTCGACGCGGTTCCTCGAAACTGCCGACCAGAAGGTGCCGTTCATCATCGGCGTCGCCGGATCGGTGGCGGTGGGAAAATCCACCACGGCGCGGATCCTCCAGGCGCTGCTACAGCGCTGGCCATCGAGCCCCAAGGTCGATCTGGTGACGACCGACGGGTTCTTGCACCCCAACAAGGTGCTGACCGAGCGCGGCATCATGGAGCGCAAGGGTTTTCCCGAGAGCTATGACCGGGCGCGGTTCGTGCAGTTCCTCGCCGATATCAAATCGGGCAAGGCCAATGTGCAGGTGCCGATCTATTCGCACCTGGTCTATGACGTGGTGGCGGGCGGCGAGGTCACCATCGACCGGCCCGATATTTTGATCGTCGAGGGGCTCAATATCTTGCAGCCCGGCGAGCTTCCCAAGACCGGCAAGCCGATATTGTTTGCGTCCGATTTCATCGATTTTTCGATCTATATCGATGCCGCCACCGAGGACCTCGAGGCCTGGTTCATGGAGCGCTTCTTCCGGCTGCGCGACACGGCGTTCCGCGATCCAACCTCGTTCTTCCGCCGCTTTGCCGAAATGAGCGAAGCCGAGGCCGGCGAATTCGGCCGCATGGTCTGGCGCACCATCAATCTGCCGAACCTGCTCGACAACGTGCTGCCGACCCGTGGCCGGGCCGATCTGATCCTCAAGAAGGGCAAGAGCCATCGCATTGAGGATGTGCAGCTGCGGCGGGTCTAGGGCCGTCTCATTCACTGATGCTGGCCTGCAAATGCCCGTTTGCTGCGCATCCGGTTCTCACGTACCAAACGTACGCTCCGGTCCGGTGCTCGCAAACCGCCATTTTCGGCTCAGCCTGAGTGAATGGCGATCGACCCGAGTTTGCCCTCTGGATCGATCCTAATACGTCCCCTGCTGCGGCTGGCTGAGAATGATCTGGTTGCCGTCGCCGTCGCGGAATTTGGCGGTCTTGAAGAAGTCGCCGACCGATTTGGCGACGGGGTTGAGGCCATGCAGGCTCAGCCGGCCGAGCTCTTCGGCAATGTCGTCGACCACCAGCGTCAGGCTCGAGGCGCCGGCGCGGTCGGCATCGGTGTGGATTTGCACCCAGCCGCCGCCAGGCAGTTTCCACTCGGCGACATCGCCCATGGGGCGGGCATCGGGCATGCGGCCAAACAGGCGCTCGTAGAATTCCAGCGCCTCGCTCATGTCCTCCACCGCAATACCGGCCAGTGCGTTGGTGATGGTCAAATCAGCATTCCTTTGTCCGTCGACGGTTTCAGTCTAGCATGATCAGGGCGATTGGGCACCGCTGTTGGCGTTTGGCGCGGGCGCTGCTATAGCCCAATTCGCAGGTTTTGGAGGCAGACTGATGGCAGATCTGAGGGTCGTGGTAGCGGGCGCCGGCGGGCGCATGGGGGCGGCCAATATCGCCGCGATCGCCGCGACGCCGGGGCTCGTGCTGCATGCCGCGATCGACCGCGCCGGTTCGGCAAGCATCGGGCGCGACGCCGGGCTGGCCGCCGGAATTGAAGCCCAGAACGTTTTGATCAGCGACGATCTCGCAGCGGCGCTGGCCGGGGCCGACGCCATCATCGATTTTACCGCGCCCGCCGCCAGCGTCGCGCTGGCGCAGCAGGCCGCAAAGCTGGGGCTGGTGCATATCATCGGCACCACGGGGTGTTCCGAGGCCGACGATGCGGCGATTGCCGAGGCGGCGTTGGCCGGCGCCCGGATCGTCAAATCCGGCAATTTCTCCATGGGCATGGTGGTGCTGGCCAATCTGGTCGAAAAGGCCGCGGCGGCGCTGGCCGAATACGACATCGAAATTCTGGAAATGCACCACAACAAAAAGGTCGACGCGCCTTCCGGCACGGCGCTCCTGTTGGGCGAAGCGGCGGCCAAGGGCCGCGATATCGCGCTCAAGGATCATTCGGTGCGGGTGCGCGATGGCCATACCGGGCCGCGCGAGGCGGGCACCATCGGCTTTGCGACGTTGCGCGGCGGCAATGTGATCGGCGATCATATGGTGATCCTGGCGGGACCGTCCGAGCGCATCGAGCTCAATCACCGCGCCCAGGACCGCACCATCTATGCCAATGGCGCGGCGCGCGCCATCCGCTGGGCCGCCGGGCAACCTGCAGGCCTCTATGCCATGACGGACGTGCTGGGGCTGTGACGGCCATGGCCGCGCCGACCTGCTGGATCGGAGTGGCGGCTGCGGCCCATGTGCGCACGGGACGCGAGCAAGGCTTTGTCATGTTCGCGCACGGCAAGCACAGCGCGGTCGAGCAACTCCGGCCCGGCGACGCCTTTGCCTATTATTCGCCGACCGAAACCCTGGGCGGCAAGGATGCCGTCCGCCGCTTCACCGCCATCGGGGTAATCGCCGACAGCGCGCCGGAGCCGTCCAGCATGATGGGTGGCGAGGTGGAAGCCTGGTCCCGGCGCGCGCGCTATCTCGATGCGCAGGAGGCCGACATTTACCTGCTGTTGCCCCAACTCGGCTTCGTCACCGATCAGAGCCATTGGGGCATGTATTTCCGCAAGTCGCTGTTCAAGACGAGCGCTGCCGACTTTTCCCTCATTGCCGAAGCCATGGGCGTCGGCCAATTTTTTCAACTCGGAGACCAACAATGACCGGCACCCTGATCCTCGTGCGCCATGGCGAGAGCGAGTGGAACCTCAAGAATTTGTTCACCGGCTGGCGCAATCCCGAACTGACCGAAAAAGGCATCGGGGAAGCCCGTGCCACCGGCCAATCGCTCAAGGCCAAAGGCATCGTGCCCGACCTCTACTACACTTCCTCACTGCGCCGGGCGCAGCACACGCTCGACCTGATGCTCGAGGAAATGGGCGTGTCTAACGTCACGATCATCCGCAATACCGCGCTGAACGAGCGCGATTACGGCGATCTGTCGGGGCTCAACAAGGACGATGCGCGCGCCAAATGGGGCGAAGAGCAGGTTCTCATTTGGCGCCGTAGTTTCGACGTGCCGCCTCCCGGCGGCGAGAGCCTCAAGGACACGGCGGCGCGCACCCTGCCCTATTACGAGGCTGAAATCCTGCCCCAGCTCAAGGCTGGCAAGAGCGTGCTGATCGCGGCGCATGGTAATTCATTGCGCGCGCTGGTGATGGCGATCGAAGGGCTGACGCCCGAGGAAATCCTCAAACGCGAAATCGCGACCGGACAGCCCACGGTGTACGAGATCGGGACGGACGGGAAGCTGGAGCGGCGGGTGGAGATTTAGCTCTAAAGGGATGGTGGTTGAGGGCGTGCTAATGCGGTCTAGCGTAAGCGGCCCCGCCCCCACCTAGCCTCCCCCTCGCGGGGGAGGGACCGCGCGGTGGGTGTTGCGTGATTGTGCCACACGAGTGGCGCAGACCCCTCCCCCGCGAGGGGGAGGTATGGGTGGGGGCGGGGTGGCAAACGCCGTCCTGCAGAACAGCCTCTTCAATGTGCCGCCGAGATAACCCCGGCTTCCCAACCCAATATCGCGCGTTTGCGCGGCACGCCCCAGTGATAGCCGGTGAGCGCGCCGGTGCTGCCGACGACGCGGTGGCAGGGCACGACGAAGGAAATCGGGTTCTTGCCGACGGCGGCGCCTACGGCGCGCGAGGCGGTCGGCTTGCCGATGTGGCTGGCGACGCTCTGGTAGGTGGTGGCGCGGCCGACCGGGATCTTGAGCAGGGTCTCCCAGACCTTGACCTCGAAATCGGTGCCGATCAGCACGACCCGCACCGGCCGCTCCGGCGACCATTGGCCGGGCTCGAACGCCTGCGCCACCAGTGGCGCGATACGGGCATCGTCGCGGCTGAAACGGGCGTTGGGCCAGCGGTTGGCCAGATCGGCGAAGGCGTCGGCGACGCTGGTGGTTTCGTCGGCAAAACCCAGCCCCGACATGCCGTATTCGGTGGCGGTGACGACCGCGAGGCCGAACGGCGAGGGTGCGGCGCCCCAGATCATGTCGAGCCCGGCTCCACCGGCCCGGAACACGCCGGGCGGCATGGCCTCGTAGGTTACGAACAGATCATGCAGCCGCGAGGTGGAACTGAGGCCCACTTCATAGGTGGTATCGAGCACGCTGCGCTGGTCGCGCAGCAGCGATTTTGCATGATCGAGCGCCACCGCCTGGGCAAAGCTCTTGGGGCTGAGACCGCACCAGCGCCGGAACAGATCGGTGAGCTGGCGCTCGCTCAAACCCAGGGCCCGGGCGAACTGCCCGAGATCGGCGACATCGGGCCCGTGCTCGCTCAGATAGCGAATGGCAGCGCGAATGGTGTCGTAATCGGAGGCTGGCGCCATCAGGCTCATCTGGTTCATCGCTTCACCCGCATGTTTAGCGGGGTTGTAAAAGCAATGATATCGCCAGGCGACCCGAAATTGACGTTCAGGCGGCGCGGGCCTTGCGCAGGGCCGTGCCCAGAGCCTTGGCGAAACTGGCTTTGTCGTCGGTGTGCAGGAACCCGCCGATTTCCACCTCTTCAGTGCCGCTGCGCAAGCGCACGCCGATGGTCTTTTCGTGGCTGTCGCGCTGCAGCAGCAGGCGCACGGTCTTGGGATCGAAACGGCGCAGGGTGCGCGCGCCATTGGTGTCGGTTGTGGTCCATTCGATCTGGTTGGCCCAGACCACGATTTGCTCGCGCCGCTTGCCCTTGGCCAGCGCCTGATAGGACCAGCCAGCCGCGCCCGCAATGATAACCAGCATGGCCATGATGATCGGCACGAAGTGAACCGACAGCAGGGTCAATGCGGGAAGGAAGAGGACCAGAGCCCCCAACCCGACAAGCGCGACGACACCCCCGGCGCCGAGCGCCCGGTGTGGGGTCAACTCCGCTGAAAACAGCGGCGTCGTGGTGGTGGCTTGCATTGGCATATCGGCCTCTTCGACGCTAACTATAGGCGAAGAATCAGCGACTGCAAAAGGGCGGGACGAAAAAGTGAAGAACCTGCCCAAAGCCGACATCGAAGCGATCTTCCAGCGCTTCGCCGAGATCGAACCCGAGCCCAAGGGCGAGCTCGAATACCTCAATGTTTTCACGCTGCTGGTCGCCGTGGTGCTGTCGGCCCAGGCCACCGACGCGGGCGTCAACAAGGCGACGCGGCGCTTGTTCGAGCTGGCGCCCTCTCCGGCGGCCATGGTGGCGCTGGGGCCGGAGCGGATAGAGGAGCTGATCCGCACCATCGGGCTGTTCCGCACCAAGGCCAAGAACGTTTTTGCCTTGAGCCAGCAACTGGTTGCGCTGCACGGCGGCGACGTGCCGCAGGATCGCGAGGCGCTCGAAGCCCTGCCCGGCGTCGGTCGCAAGACCGCCAATGTGGTGCTCAATATCTATTTCAAGCAGCCCACCATCGCGGTCGACACGCATCTGTTCCGGGTCGGCAATCGCACCGGCATGGCGATCGGCAAGACGCCGCTGGCGGTCGAGCAGCGGCTGCTCAAGGTCATTCCCAAGCCCTATCTGCTGCACGCGCACCACTGGTTGATCCTGCACGGGCGCTATATCTGCAAGGCGCGCACGCCGGAATGCTGGCGCTGTCCGATTGCCGAGTGGTGCCGCTACGAGCCCAAGACGCCGGCCCCCAAGGTCAAGGCTGCGCCTCAGGCGATGCCGTAACCCCGGGCCATGGCGGCGGCAAAGCTTGGGATCAGCACCAGCATGAAGGCCTGGGCGTGCACATAGCGGCGGTTGCGGGCGATTTCGGCGGCAGGCGGCGCAAAGCCGGGATTTTCACTGGCTTGCTTGGTCCAATGTCGAATTGCCAGGGTTGGCGGGATGGTCAACAGTCCCATCACCAAAAATGCCACCATCTTGCCCCAGAACATGTGGTTTGAGGCATAATATTGCCATCCACTGGCGCCAAAGAACACCCTGAGCACACCGACGAGGATGACGAGGCCGGCCAAGGCGCCATAGGCCAGATCGATGCGAGCCAGTTGCGCGATGCGGGCACCGGCAAGGCCCGGACAGATCAAAGCGAATTCGGCAGCGAAGACGCCGACGAGGGAAAAAACGGCCAGATGGTGGGCAATCGCCAGGATCAAGTCTGCGTCCATTTACGGTATCCATCGGCCATGTTATCGCTGGTTACATATATTATGACAGAAGTGAGCAATGTCAACATCGCCTGAAACGCCCTACCACCACGGTGATCTGCGGCGCGCCCTGCTCGAAGAGGCGCTGCTCATTCTCGACCGCGACGGCGAGGCGGGCCTGCAGCTGCGAGACCTGGCGCGGGCGGTCAATGTGTCGCCGGCGGCGCCGTATCGGCACTTCGACAGCCGTGCCGCCCTGCTCGAGGCCTTGGCGGTAACCGGGTTTCAGCGCTTTACCAAAGCGATGGAGGCTGTTGCCTTGGAAAGCACCGGGCCTGGGCTGCGGCTCGCCATGGGCCGCGCCTATGTGCACTTTGCGCTGGAGCACCCCGGGCTGTTCCGGCTGATGTTTTCGTCGCAATTGCGCCGGGACAATCGCCCGGGCCTGCGCATGGCGGCGGACGCCGCGTTCCAGACGCTGCGCCACGTCACCGGCAGCGATACGCGGTCCGAGCGCATTGCCGCCCTGGCGGCCTGGACGCAGGTGCATGGCCTCGCGGTGCTACTGCTCGACGGCCAGATCGCGGCGCGCGCCGGTGAAGACAGCGATGCGCTGATCACGGCCATCCTCGACCGGCTCTAAGACGGCACGTCCCGGGGTCACTATACAAAGCCCCCATGCCTGCTAGAACACGGACTGGTTTTGAGACATTGCCCCGTGGACGATCAGCACTATTACATCGCCGGCGTCAGTTTTCCCGCGCCGCCGCTGGCGCCGGGGCTCTATGTGGTGGCGACACCCATCGGCAATCTGCGCGATATCACCATCAGGGCGCTGGAAACCCTGGCGGCTGCGTCGGTGATCCTGTGCGAAGATACCCGCATGTCGGCGCGCCTGCTGGATCACTATGGCATCAAGGGGCGGCGCATTGCGCTGCACGAACACAACGAGCGGGCCAAGGCCGACGAGGTGGTGCGCCACGTCACGGCGGGGCAAGCCATAGCGCTGATTTCCGATGCGGGAACGCCGCTGCTGTCCGATCCGGGCTTTCCGCTGATCCGGGCCATGGCAGAGGCCGGGCAGCCGGTGTTTCCAATTCCCGGTGCTTCGGCATTGTTGTCGGCGCTGGTCATCGCGGGCCTGCCGACCGATGCCTTTGCGTTTCACGGATTTTTGCCCGCCAAGGCCGGGGCAAGGGGCAATGCGCTGAAGGCGCTCAGCGATTCACGTGAAACGCTGGTGTTTTACGAAAGCCCACGGCGGCTCGACGACACGCTGGCGGCCATGGCCGAACTCTGGGGCGAGCGGCAGGCAGCCGTGACGCTGGAGCTGACCAAGCGGTTCGAGCGCGTGCATCGCGGCACCCTGGGAGAATTGGCGGCAGAATTTGCCGGGACCGAGACCAAGGGCGAGGCAGTGATCGTGGTGGCGGGCGCGGCGGCAGCGCCGGTGCCCGATGCCGCCGATTGGCAAGCCGATCTTGCGGCGCAGATGCAAGACCAGCCGTTGCGGGTCGCGGTCGATGCGGTGACGGAAAAATTCGGGCTCAAGCGCAAGGAGGTCTATGATGCCGCCCTTGCGCTCAAAGCCAAAAAATAGCGCGCGGATCGCTGCCTATCTCGACGGCCAGCGCGGCGAGACGCTGGCGGCCTGGTGGCTGCGGCTGCAGTTGTATCGCATCGTGGCGCAGCGCTACAAAACCCCGGTCGGCGAGATCGATCTGATTGCCGAGCGGTTTGGGGTAACGGCGTTCGTCGAGGTCAAGACCCGCCGCCACGCCTTCGGGTTCGCCGAGGCGCTGGAGGCGGTGAACCAGCAGCGGATTTCGCGGGCGGCGCAATACTGGCTGGCGCGACAGCATGGTCGGGCTGAAACAACCCTGCGGTTCGACGTGATTTTCCTTGCGCCCAGGCAATGGCCGCGCCATCTGAAGAACGCCTTCGACGGTTCGTGGTGAAACGCACGACGCGCCGTCGCAAGCAGGACCGGCCAAGCCGGTTCGAATACGACCTCATCCTTCGGCAGGCTCAGGATGAGGTCTGATGATCAATCGGGCCGATCGAGACGCTCAATGGCACAATCGCTTAAAGTCGCCGTCCAGATGGACCATGTCGCCACCATCAATCCGGCGGGCGATTCGACCTTTGCCATGATGCTCGAAGCCCAGGCGCGCGGGCACCAGCTGGTGCATTATACGCCCGACACGCTGGCGCTGCGTGGCGATGTGGTCTCGGCGCTGGTGCAGTCGATCACCGTGACCGATGCGCCCAAGGGCCAGCATTTCACGCTGGGCGAAGCGGAGCGGATCGATCTGTCGAGCCAGGACGTGCTGCTGATGCGGCAGGACCCGCCGTTCGACATGAACTACATCACCATCACCCATCTGCTGGAGCGGCTGCATGCGAAGACGCTGGTGGTCAATCCACCGGCGGCGGTGCGCAATGCGCCCGAGAAGATTTTGGTCACCGAATTTCCCGAGCTGATGCCGGCAACGCTGGTGACGCGCGATCGCGAGATGATCCATGCCTTCCGCAAGGAGCACGGCAACATCATCGTCAAGCCGCTGTATGGCAATGGTGGTGCCGGCGTGTTTTTCCTCCAGCAGGGCGATCATAACCTCGCGAGCCTGCTCGAGCTGTTCGAGCAGAATTATCGTGAACCCTTCATGATCCAGCAGTATCTGCCGGACGTGCGCAAGGGTGACAAGCGCATCATCATCATCGATGGCGAGCCGGTGGCCGGGCTGAACCGCATTCCAGCCGATGGCGAGGCGCGCAGCAACATGCACGTGGGCGGGCGGCCCGAATTCATCGAGCTGACCCCGCGCGACCTCGAGATTTGCGCCGCCATTGCGCCGGCCCTGAAGGCGCGCGACATGATCTTTGTCGGGATCGACGTGATCGGCGATTATCTGACCGAGATCAACGTGACCTCCCCCACCGGCATTCGCGAGATCAAGCGGTTTGGCGGACCCGACATTGCGGTGCTGATCTGGGACGCCATCGAAAAACGACGGGTTGCCGCATAGCAGGCGTGGCGTATTCCCCCTTGCACTTGCCGCTCAAAAGACTATTTTAGAAGCGTTCTAAACGCATAGACAGGCCCGATATGTTCATCCAGACCGAAGCCACGCCCAATCCCGCGACGCTCAAATTCCTGCCGGGCCGCGATGTGGTGCTGGGCGAGCCCCGCGATTTCCGCAGCCCCGAAGCCTCGGTAGCGTCGCCGCTGGCGCAGGGCCTGTTCGCGATTTCCGGCGTGACCGGGGTGTTTCTGGGTTCCGACTTCATCTCGGTGACCAAGGACGAAACCAGCTGGGCCCATATCAAGCCGGCGATCCTCGGCATCATCATGGACCATTTCCTCTCCGGCAAGCCGGTGATCATGGACAATGTCGTCGATGTCGCCAATTTCGACGAGGTCGACGAATTCTTCGAGCAGGAAGACAGTGAAACTGTCGAAGTGATCAAGGAATTGCTGGCGACGCGCGTACGCCCCGCCGTGGCGATGGACGGCGGCGACATCATCTTCAAGGGCTTCAAGGAAGGCACCGTGTTCCTTCACATGCAGGGCGCCTGCTCCGGTTGCCCGTCGTCGACGGCCACCCTCAAGAGCGGCATCGAAAACCTGCTCCGCCATTTCGTGCCGGGCGTCGAGCAGGTCCAGCAGGTCTAGGCCTTCTTATAATCGAGTTTCGCAATGGGCCCGGTGCGCCATCGCCGGGCCCTTTGCTATGGGTGGCAATGAGCGTATTGTCATCGGCGCAGTAGGACAGGACGTGGACCTTGAAACGATCGATGCGGACGGTTCTGTGGTGTGGCGCGGCGGCTGGCGTGTTGCCGCTACTGGCGCTGGGCGGCTATGTCGTGGCCATCCAGTCGCACAATAATTTCGATGTCGTGGTGGCGGACCAGATGTACCGCTCGGCCCAGCCCACCGCGACGGACATCGCGCGCTATTCGGCGCAGAACCACATTGCATCGATCGTCAATCTGCGCGGCGCCAGCGTCGGTGCGTCCTGGTATGACCAGGAACTGGCTGCGGCCAGTGCTGCCGGGGTGCAGCATTATGATTTCAGGATGTCCGCGTCGCAATCGCTGACCCAGCAGGAGGCCGCCGATTTGCTGGCCCTGCTCGATCACGCCGAAAAGCCGGTGCTGATCCATTGCAATTGGGGCGCCGACCGCACCGGGCTTGCTGCAGCGCTGTATCTGGCTGCCATAGCCAAGCAGGGCGAGGAAGCCGCCGAGAGCCAGCTTTCGCTGCGCTACGGTCATTTTTCGGTGCCGATGCTCAGCCAGGGCTATGCCATGGATGAGACTTTCGAAGCGCTCGAGCCGTGGTTGGGTTTCTTCGACTCATAAGTCGCCGCGCGCGTTAGATCTGCGGCAGATATTTCTTTTCGAGCTTGCAGACCATCGTATAGGCCGGGTCGAACACGTTGCCGACCTCGTAGCGAACGACTTGTCCGAGCAGGTGGGTGGCCGCGATCATGGACAGACCGTAGCTGCTCATCAGCCAGTCGAGCATTTCCGTCGTGGCGTGTTGCAGGGCCTGGTCCAGCGGGCGGGCATTGCCGACGGTGAAAATAAACCCGGCATCTTCGCCGCGCGGCCAATTGGGCGTTTCGCCCTTGCGCAGGCTGAGGCGGATTTCGACTTCCATGGCGGTTTCGACGCCGGTGCCGACGATTTCGCCATCGCCCTGGATGGCGTGGCAATCGCCGAGGAAAAACAGCGCGCCGGGCACGAAGACCGGCAGGTACACCGTGGTGCCTGGCTTGAAGCCGCGATAGTCCATGTTGCCGCCATTTTCGGCGCTGGTTGCGGTCGAGAAGGCCTGGCCCAGGCTCGGCGCGACGCCAAAACAGCCGATCATCGGCTCGAACGGCAGGGTGAAGTTTTCGAGGCCCGCAATGCTGTCCTTGAGACGAACCGTTCCAGCTTCGGCATCGATGATCCAGTCCGTGCGATCGCGTGGCGGCAGGTCGCGGGCGCGTTCCGGGTCGAGCACGTTGGCGGCCAGCGCGGCGCGGGTCCAGCCGGTGCTGCGAATGGCGCTGAGGCGGATGATCTCGACGACCAGGGTGTCGCCGGGTTCGGCGCCGGTGACGTGGATCGGCCCGTTCATCGGGTTCGGCCCACGGCTTTGCGCCACCCCATGCTTGTCGTAGCCCGCGGCATCTAGCGTCTGGGTGATGACACTGTCGCCGTCGGCGATGGTCAGCGCGGCTGGCACCGTGCCGAGGACGTTGTGCCAGACCGCTGGCTCGAAGCGATGCGTCGCCATGGCAAGCGCTCCTATTCGGCGACAGCTTTTTCTTCGGGGCTGCGCTGGTCGGTGATGGCCAGCGGCTCGCCCTCGGGCTTGAGGCGGCGAATGCGCAGGCGCTTAATGCGACGGCTATCGGCCGCCAGCACTTCGAATTCGAAGCCGGCGAGATTGCTGACGCGTTCACCGCGCTTGGGCACGTGCCCCGCAAGATCGAACACCAGCCCGCCGATGGTATCGACGTCTTCGGCATAATCGCCGGGGTCGAAATCGGGGCCTAGCAGGGTCCGCACGTCCTTGAGCTCGGCGCGGGCGTCGGCGATATAGGTATCGGCGCCGACCTTGCGGATCAGGGCCGCGGCCAATTCATCGTGCTCGTCCTCGATCTCGCCGACAACGGCTTCGAGCAGGTCCTCGATGGTCACGAGGCCATCGGTGCCGCCGTATTCGTCGACCACGATGGCCATGTGCACGCGAGAGGCGCGCATCGACTGCAGCAGATCGCCCACCGGCATGAAGGTCGGCACGAACATGGCGGTGCGCACCAGTTCGAACTTGGAAATCTTTTGCTTGAGCACGATCGAGACCAGCTTGACCGGCACTTCCTTGCTTGGATCGGTGTTCGGCGCGGTGATCTTGCCGATGGCGTCCTTGACGTGCACGAAGCCCAGGATGTTATCGAGCCCATCCTCGTAGACCGGCAGGCGCGAATGACCGATCTCGCGGAATTTGGCGAGCAAAGTGCCCAGATTGATGTCGATTTCGATGGCCTGGATATCGCTGCGCTCGACCATCACGTCGGCAACCGACACATTGGACAGTTTG
>Ga0247806_10001032_pt1 | contig 14459 bp, 15 predicted proteins | sample UWRJL059202B1_FD_179935 | JGI IMG/M metagenome (GOLD analysis project Ga0247806, IMG submission 179935) | Plant litter microbial communities from Arlington Agricultural Research Station in Wisconsin, United States - UWRJ-L059-202B-1 | ecosystem: Environmental > Terrestrial > Plant litter >... | reverse complement strand
TGAAAGTTGAAGCCTGGGCGGGCGATGAGCCTTTGATCCTATCGGGTAAGATCGCACAGGGAAAACTGATCCTCGACGGTGGTTACTCGCGCTTCAATACAACGTTGTATGTATCTGCTGCTTCGCGGTCCGTTTTCGCGGATATCCTGGAATTCCTGACAAAACCCTGATTTTAGTGCGTGATCCAGAGACTTGGATTGATGCGTACGACCTGTCCGTCGAGCACCTGGTGGATCTCAAAATGCGCCACGGACAAGGTTTCACCATCAATCGGCAACAAAGAGCCAATCGCCTGTTTCGTCGTGACTTTCATCCCAACGCTGACATAGGCCTCCTGTAAGTTGCTGTATACCGTCCGGTAATTCCCATGGCGGATGATGACTACTTTTCCGGCGCCCGGGATCGACAGGACACTCGTGACTTCACCTTCAAAAACAGCACGGACCTGTGCACTTTTCGGCGCGCTGATATCCACACCATTGTTATTCGTAATCACATTCGGCAAAGTCGCATGTGCATGCTTGCCATATCCTTCGGTGATTGTTCCTTTGTCGACCGGCCAGGGCAAGCGGCCTTTGTTGGCTTCAAAACCTTTATTGAGTGCGACTTCCTTCGTTTCCGAAAGTGTCAGCTCCTTTTTAACCGGTTCAGGCTTGTCTGTCGGTGCGACAGGTTCTTTCGTGGTTCCTTTGGGTTTATTTTTCGCCCTTTCGGCAGCTTCTTTTTTCTCTTTTTCCTTGCGGGCTTTTTCGGCGATCGCAATTTCCTTGTCGATCGCTTCGCGGATCTTTTGCTTCAGCACGGTCTTTTTTCGCTCTTCTTCCTGTAAGTTCGCGAGCAGCGTTGCCTCTTCCCCTTTCAGCTTGTTGAAAGCTTCCTGCTGCTTGGTTTTATCCTTCAGGATCTCTTCCTTTTCTTTGCGTTTTTCATTCGCGATGCGCAGCTTGCGCTGTTTCTCGGTTTCGAGGGATTTCTTTTCTGAAGAGATCAATCCCTGGTGCTGCAAAATGATCAGGCGCTGCTTGTTCTGGATCTCAGCGATTTTTTCGAGGTATTTATTTCTTTTCAGCGCTTCGTAGTACGTCGTTGCGGAGAAAATATACATCATCTGTCCCTGCTTGCTGCGGTGCTTGTAGGCATATAAAATCAGCTTGCGGTACTGGGCTTTCAGGCGAACCATTTTTTCTTCGAGGCGCACGATCTGCTGATCTTTCTGCTCGATCTTCAGCTCCGCGCCGCGGATCTGGTTGTCGAAGTTGTTCAGCAGCGCTTCGCGGTAACGCACCTGGTTGTCGATGACCTTCAACTCATTCAACGTCGCTTCAGACGAAGATTTCGTCTTGCTCAAAAGTGATTTTGTATTCTGAATACTCTTCTCCAGGCTTTCTTGTTCTTTGCGCAACTTGTCGCTGTTTTTTTGCGCAAGTAAGGACGTACCTGCAAAGACAAAAAGCATCAAAAGGAGTTTATTCACATATTTCATAACCTTCGGGAATTACCATGAACAGGGGTTGACGCTCATCGATCTCAATCTTGTCGTAGGACATTTCTATGAAAATCTCGTTGCGCGGTGTCAGGATATTGATCCGGACATCTTTCGGAATGTTGTAATTGCTGACCATCTCACGCGACAGGTAATCAACCTGGATCCGCGTGGAATCACCAGGACTTTCGATCTCCATGCGTTTCAGGCCCTTCGCGTCGTTGCTGAGGAAATACTTGATGATGATCTCATCGAGGTCTTTCCGGTCGGACTTGCGTATCTCGCGTTTCCTGTGGGAGGAAATGATGTAATTGTAAGGTGTGTGGATCTGGAAATACTTCTGGTTCGTATCATAAGCCAACGGCAACCCAAGGATCAGCTCCTCGACATTGCGGTAATCGAAGGCTACACCAAAATTTTCCTTGAGGTACGACAACTGTGCCTTTGTGTAACATTTGTTCCGCTTGTTGAGCAGCGTCAATGTATCGGGCGTCAGAATCGAATTGAAGATCGGGATCGCTGCAAAAGTGATCAGGGCGTTGATTGCGCTGTCTTTTACCATGCGGATCGAAGTTTTGAAAGAAACGCGCTGCGTGGTATCCCTGTATTTCGTCGAAATCTTCGAATAGAAAAAACGCGGTTTCAGGCCGGATAAACTGTCCAGCGTCGCCACCAGCTCATTGGTTTTCCTCCGCTCCAATTTCTCCATGCCTTCGCCAACCGTCTTCCGCGAACAGGAAGCGGCCGACAAGGCCAGCAACACTACAAAACCAAACTTAATAAACCGGCTCATCATATATTTTTTGCGCTATTTTTTTATCCAGGACCTTGTTTGTCGATCCCAGCTCTTTTGCCTTTTTCCAGTACATGACCGCATCTGCCGTTTTCCCGAGCTTGATGGAAACATCTCCCATGTGTTCAGTGACGAGTTTGTCTGTATTGTTCTTTTCATATGCCGCCGAGATCTTGTTCTTCGCTCCTGCATAATCACCCTTCTGGAACAGGATCCAGCCATGCGTATCGAGGAAGTGGTATTCGCTCGGCGCAGCAGCCACCGCCTGTTGGATCAATTCCTCAGCTTTGTCGAGGTCGATTTTCGCAAGTGCCAGGCGGTATGCGTAATTATTGAGGTACAGTACGTTTTTCGGTTGCAGCTTCAGCGCTTTGTCGTAATTGCTCTTTCCATCGGCATATTGCTTCAGACCAAAACAGGCTTCTGCTTTTTGCGCATAGAATTCAGCTTTCAGCGGTGGATCGTTGACTACAAGCTCGATGCCCATGTCCAGCGAAGTAATAGCCTCGTCGTAACGGTGCGTCTGCACGGCAGCAACACCATTCAACAGGTAGACATTGGCGATCGTTGGGAACAAAGTCAGGCATTTTTTACTGTCGGTGTACAATTGCTCGTACGCCTGCGCTTCGTATTCCATGATCAGCACCTGGTTCCAGATTGCGTATTTGGAATCGTCGTAGCGCAAAGCTTCCTGGAATGCAGCAAGCGATTCTTTCGGCTGGTCGTTCTTCAGGAACAGGTCGCCGCGCAGCGCATGTACTTTCGCATCTTCAGGATATTTCATCAGCAAAACCTCTGACAATTCAACGAGTTCGGCATCGGGTTTGGGTTGCGTATCGAGCATGCCCAGGATGATCTTCATCTTGTTGTCGAGCGGGACTTCTTCACTCGCAAATGCTTTTTTCAATTCACCATAAGATGCTTTTCGATCGCCTTTCTGGTCGTAATACTGGGCAAGTGCAAGGTGTGCATTTCCATTCTCCGGATCGGCTTCTGCAAGCTTGATCAGGTAGCTGAATGCCTTGTCCTCCTGTCTTTTTTCAAAATAGTAATCCACGAGGTTTGCGAGCAGCTGCGCATCTGCCGGATATACTTCCAGTGCTTTTTCGATCTCGCGCAAGGCGTTTTCATCCTGCTTCGCCTGGCGGTACAAGCGGAATTTTTCAATCGACAATTCGGGGTTCATACCGACCTGTGATTCTAGCTTATCAAGGACCTTAACAGCGCCTTTCGGATCGTTGGCACGCATCAGCGATTCTGCATAGGCAAACAGCCAATCCACGTTGCGCGGCTCTTTTTCAACAAGCTTCTGGAATGCCTTGGATGCTTCGGCGTAATTAGCCTTTTCAAAATACATATAAGCCAGTTCCTGCGTATACCATTTGTTGTTCGGATCGATCTTCGCGGCACGCTGGATCGCTTCCATGGATTTCGTCATTTGCTGCGATTGCAGGTACAATTCCGACAATGCGTACTGCACGGCATCGTCGTTCGGATTCGCGAGCTGGCACGTTTCGAAGGCACGAATTGCCTCTTCGACCTGTCCGCGCTGTTTGAGTCGCACACCTTCGTGAAACTTCTCAATATAAGGATGGTCAGCTTTCGAAAAAGCAGTTTGCTCCTTCGTCTCTTTCGTGCTCCCGCAGGCGGAAAGCAGGAAAACTGCTGCAATGATAAAGAAGCACTTGTTTCCCATTAGTCAATAATTGAATAATCACTCAAACTCAAATCCCGCGCCAAACCCTGGTACTTCGCATGGCTGCCGATCATTGAGTTCTTGATGTTTGCATCCGAAATGGTCGCATCGTGCTGCAAAATACTGTTTTTTATGATGGAATTCGTGACCACGCAATTTTTCCCGAGGGAAACGTGCGGTCCGACAATCGCGTTCTCGAGCTTCACATTTTTGCCGATGAAGCAAGGCGGAATGATAACGGAATTAATCAGTTGTGCAGTCGGATCGATCAAAGGGAGATTTTTGGCCTGATCATATTCGAGCACGCGTTGGTTCGTATGTACCGTTACTTCCTTGTTACCGCAATCGAGCCATTCGATGACCTCTCCCGGCTTGAATTTCTTACCGGCTTCTGTCAGCCTGCGCAAAGCGTCCGGCAACTGATATTCACCGCTCTTCATGATGTTGTTGTCGACGAGGTATTCCAGCTCGCGGCGCAATTCCTGGCCTTCGCGGAAATAATAAATCCCGATCATCGCGAGGTCGGAAACGAAGGCCTGTGGCTTCTCTACAAAGTCAATGATCTCGCCTGCATTGTTTAATTGCACGACGCCAAATGCGGATGGATCTTCGATCTGCTTGACCCACAAAATACCGTCTGCTTTCGGGTCAATCTGAAAATCGGCTTTGAAAAGTGTGTCTGCAAAAGCAACCACAACTGGTCCTTCGAGCATTTCTTTCGCGCACAACACAGCATGCGCTGTTCCCAATGGCTTGTCCTGGTAATAGATCGAGCCTTTCGCGCCGAGTTTCTCCGCAACCTTGATGAGTTCTGCCTCAATTTCGGCACCAAAATCCCCAATTACAAAAGCGATTTCCTCGATCGGCTCGCTGCAAAGTGCAGCAATGTCCTCTACAAGGCGGTGGACGATCGGCTTGCCGCCAACCGGCACGAGTGGCTTTGGGACTGTCAGTGTATGTGGTCTCAGGCGGCTCCCACGTCCGGCCATTGGAACGATTATCTTCATATTGCTGTGTTAATCCGCACCGTAAAAATTCCCGGGCAGAACGTATTTTTATTTGCTTATTGTTTTCCGGTGCTGCCGAATCCTCCTTCGCCGCGTGCGGTGTATGTCAGGGCTTCGGTTTCGCTCCAGCGGGCAGTTTCTACTTGGGCAAAAACGAGCTGCGCGATGCGGTCACCGTTGCTGATCTCAAAAGTTTCCTGCGACAGGTTGATCAAGATCACGCCGACTTCTCCGCGGTAATCTGCATCGATCGTGCCGGGCGCATTCAAAACCGTGATGCCGTTCTTCAAGGCAAGCCCGCTTCTTGGTCTTACCTGTGCTTCATAGCCGGCAGGAATTTCGAGGAACAATCCGGTGCGCACGAGCTGTCTTTCGAGCGGCCTGAGCGTGATCGTTCCTTCTATACTTGCACGCAGGTCGACACCGGCCGAAGCTGTGGTTTCATAAGCTGGCAAAGCATGCCCCGATTTATTGATGATCTTAACTTCCATCCCTTGATTTGATAACGGGCAAAGGTACAATTTTTTGAATTCGAAAGCATGTTTCCCCTGCTGATTTTGCAGGAGTTTAACGGGCGTTAACGAACGGCCTGCGGTTTCTTTTTGCCGGGCGATTCCACGAACCAGAAAATACCGACAAAAATGACGATCAGGAAGTTATTGAAGACAAGCTTTCCGGCAAAGCTCTGCACGTCCACCCAACGTGCGATCTGGAAAAGCAGGAGGCTGCTGCCGAGGAAAACGAAGAATTTGCGCAGGTTGTATTTGATCGGATAATATTTCTGTCCCAGCAGGTAGGAAGCGACCATCTGCGCCGCATACACGAGCAGGGTCGCCCAGGCGCAGGCCATGTAGCCGTAGGTCGGAATGAACATGAAATTGACGACAATCGTCAGTGTAGCACCGCCGATCGCAATGTAGGCCCCGAAACGCGTTTGCCCGGTCAGCTTGTACCAGATGCTCTGATTGATATAAATTCCAAGGAAAACATTGGCGAGCAACAGGATCGGCACGACGCGCAAGCCTTCCCAGTAATTTTTATCGATGAAATACCTGAAAATGTCGAGGTTCAGCGATACGCCGAGAAAAACAACACACACGGCGCCCACGAAATAGTTCATGACCTTCACATAGACTTTGTTCTTGTCGCCGGTTTTTGCCTGCGCAAAGAAAAATGGCTCAGCTGCATACCGGTATGCCTGCAACAGGATGGACACGAGCATCGCGAGCTTGTAGCAGGCGCTGTAAATTCCGACCTGTGCGAGTGAATAATCGAGCGACTGCCCGTTGGAATGCGTGATGTATTTCAGCACGCTGCGGTCGAGTGTTTCGTTGATGATGCCCGCAAAACCCGCAATTACGAGTGGAATGGAAAATTTCAGCATTTCCTGGCCGAGCTCCCAGTCGATGTGCCATTGCAACAGCAGGAAATCCTTGTAGAGCATGACCGGCTTCACGAGGGTCGACACCAGGTTCGAGATCAGGATGAACAGAATGCCTTCTTCCGGACGTGCCGGATCGACAAATCCAAGCAGTAAAATGAGGTTCAGCAGGATGTTGACGCCAATGGATGTGAACTGGATCACGGCAAATTTCGCGGCCTTTTCTTCTGCGCGCAATTTGGCCAGCGGCAGACTCGAAACGGCATCGATCGCGACAATAACGGCGAGCAGGATGATGTACTCGTTGTGTTCGGGATAGAGCAGGGCATTCGCGATGTTCTGGTTGAAAAACAGCACGATCAGCAGGAAAAGCCCGTTGAGCCCGATCAGGGTCAGGAAGCTGTTGCGGAAAACCTGGTCTTTGTCCTCCTTTTCGTGCAGAAAGCGGAAGAACGCCGTTTCCATCCCGAAGGTCAGGAAAACAATCAAAAAAGCAACATACGCATACAATTCAGAGATCACGCCATAATCGGCCCGGTGCCCGGAAAAAATATACGTATGTAGCGGTACCAGTAAATAGTTCAGTGTCCTGCCGACAATGCTCGACAGGCCATAAATAGCTGTTTGATTTAATAATTTCCTGAGCGGGTTCAAATTACACTCTGAAGTTTGGTTTTCGCTTGTCTACAAAAGCTGTTGTTCCTTCTGTAAAATCTTGGGTCCCAAAGCACGCGCCAAATTCAGCGATTTCGATCTCATAACCGTTGATCCCGTCTTTGAAATTCGCATTGATCGCATTGATCGCGCTTGAAATCGCGGAAGAGGAATTGTTCAATATTTTCTGGGCGATCTTCTCTGCTTTTTCGTGCAATTCTTCCGGTGCACATACGTCATTCACGAGTCTCCAGGTCAAGGCTTCGTCCGCAGTGATCATCGCTGCAGTGAAAACCATTTCATTGGCTTTTCCGCGGCCTACCAATTGCGGCAAACGTTGTGTCCCGCCGTAGCCCGGGATCAAACCGAGGGAAACTTCCGGCAATCCCATTTTTGCATTGGCAGAAGCAATGCGGATGTGGCAGGCCATCGCGAGCTCCAATCCGCCGCCAAGCGCAAAGCCATTGACCGCTGCGATCACGGGCTTATACATTTTCTCGATGTAATCAAAGAGCATTTCCTGTCCTTTCGCAGCGAGCTCCATGCCTTTTTCAGCATCAAAATCTGCAAATTCCTTGATATCGGCACCGGCAACAAATGCTTTTTCACCGGATCCGGTCAGGATCACAACGCCTGTATTCGGGTCGTTGTTCGCTGCATCCAGGGCCAACCTCAATTCTTTGATCGTTTCCTTGTTCAAGGCATTCAACTGCGCAGGTCGGTTGATGGTAATCCATTGCATCTGCCCTTTTTGCTCCACTAATACGTTGTTGTACATAATTTTTGATTTTACAATTTGTAAAGATAGAAAATTTACGCCTTCAGCCCTACCCCAACGGAAAGCCGAAGTTCGAAAGCCTTTACTGCTTTCCTTCAGAACGCATGCGGAACTTTTTGTAAATCCGCACGGCGATCATCAGCACAATGCCGACGACAAAGAAACCGATGGTCCCGGCGATCCAGTTTAGCGTGCTTCTCAGCTCGACGAGGAAAACGATCGCGACGAGGAACAAAGTAGCCAGCTCATTCCAGAGCCTGAGCTTTGTCGAGCTCCAGCGGAAACGGTCGGCCCGCAAATCCGTCATGATCTTCTGACACACAAAATGGTAAATCAGGAGCAGCACTACGAAGCCGAGCTTCAGCTGCATCCAAGGGAAATAGAGATAACCCGGATTGAGGTATAACATCCAGCTGCCAAACACGATTGTGAGCACCATCGCCGGTGTCGTGATGATGTTCCAGAGCTTCTTTTCCATGACCTTGTATTGTTCCGACAGGATGCGCGCTTCTTCAGGCGATTTGTCCCGCGCCTCGGCGTGGTAGATGAATAAACGCACCATGTAGAACAAGCCGGCGAACCAGCACACGACAAAGATGATGTGCAAAGCTTTTACTGTCAATAGATCCATGGCGGCAAAATTACGGTATTTAGTCGATCCCGGAAACTTTCGTGAGCCGGAAAGTCCTAAAGTAACATAATCAGTCGCATACCTGGATTGCAGAATGCTGTTTTATTATCCTTGTCATACGCCGTATATACGTCCGCATCTATTCAATCGTATTGTTATTATACTCGTCTAATAAAGCCCTCATTCGATTCTTCCATCATATCTAAGAATTCGTAATAGTCAAACAGGTTGAAATGCCTATTTCGAAAGTTCAGCCTTATCCTTTTATTCTTTGACGAGTAATTTCTTTTCCGAGTAACATAGTTTCTATCATAATACTTTGCAAGTCTTCCGGCGTCGTCTCACCTGCATCGTATTTTTTAATAAACTCTCTCATAATTGCTCTGGACTTTTCTGTTTCAACATCCCCGTCAAACTTCTCAACAACTTGCCGTATAATGTTAATCTTCAATTCAGGTCTCTCATTATTCATAAAAGTTTCCATTTTGTTATAGGCTTTCATCCCTTCCTCATTGGTAATGATAAATCGTGAACTATTGACGATCACATCTTTGTTGGCAGACCATGCATTACCACCTCCCGCAAAACATTTATAAAGTCTATTCAACTCCTTACTATTGTCGTGTAGTATCTTTAAAGAATAAGTTCTATTCAGCGCTATTGTAAATGTTTTTGACCTAAGCAGGGGATGCCGTTCTGATGAAAGAGAATCGGTCATCACAAGTGGATTATCACTTGAGATGAAGGAAGAGTTATCGTTCAATTTTTCAACTTGGAACTTTGCTTCCGCATGGTATTCCAAAATGTCTTGTGTTCCTTGTAGATGTAATTCTTTGAATGCTTTAGTAACAGAGTTTTCGACATCCTTAAAAATCATTTCGTCAGTAAAATCGCTGAAGCTATAATCCTCATCCATGTAGGTAACGCCTTTAATTCCTTTCATCTTATTTTCACCAATAATTCGAGTGATCTCATCACGATGATTATTTTGCATTTGAATTAGTAGAACTGGATTTCTAGTATATAACTGCATGACCCCTATTAGAATTTCCGCACGTTGATATTCATTGATATAAATAATGTTATCATTTGTCAGTATATCATAGGCTTGCTGATACATTGGTTCTATAAAATCAGAGTAGATTTTCTCTATGGCCATTTTATTGGTCGCAACTTTGGTTTCATCATCCAAAGTATAAAAGTGTCTCTCTGCGCAAATTCCCTTAATGTTTGGCTTAATGAACTTTCCTGTATTTTTGTCAAATACATCAATATAGAATTCATTTCCTCTCGGTTCTGCAAAATTTTTGAGGTAGACTTTTGGTACATAATGCTGATTCATAAGACGAAAGATATAGGAAACCCGATAATCTACAAAATTTTAGCAAGAAAGTGGTCAAGAAAAGCCTTGGCAATTGCCAAGCTCGACGATTTACACATTTATGCAGTTGTAAGCAGGAAATGTGCATCAATTCCGAGTTGCGTATGCAATTTTCTCGCTAAATCGAATGTTAACTTTCGTTTACCCGTCAGCACACCAGAAATATTCGCTTCACTGATTTCAAGCATCGATGCCAATTGCTTTTGTTTGAGGTTCCTCTCAAACATCTTAAACCGAATCATTTCTGCCAATGATGCTGGCTGTTTAATTGGCATCAACGGGATACTGTCCTCGTACTGCTCTGCCAACTGTGACAAAGCTGCAAGATTGGCCGCATCCTCCTCGGAAAGTTTATCAAAACCACCCAATTCCGTAGCCTTCTGAAGAAAGCTCTCCACTTTTTCCATTGTAAGCGCATAAGCAGCGTGCGATTTTAACTGTTCGTATTTCATGACTTTGAATTTTAATTATTTGAGCTGTTTACTTTGAGATTCTAAAGACCTCTGTACTAAATGGTACTGCAATTAATCTTGTCGTATGCTTTATGAGTACCTATAAAACGAATGTATATGGTTCTTATGTCGAAGAACACCATAGCTACCAATCTGTACTTATTTCCTTTTATATCAAAGACATACCTGTCATTTCCAGCAGTATCTACCGAATTAAAAGTCTGCTTCATTTCGAAAAAATTGCCCCAGTCTGCTGCCTTTGTTTCTAGATACCATTTGTTCAGCGCATCCACCACATCCGCATGCTTTTCACCAAACTCGACTAATACTGCTTTAGAGATTATTACCATTTGCTATTCCATTACTCCAAAATTAGAAATAAAATTTCATTAAATGAAATTTTATTTCCTTTCTAAAAACCCACCTATTTTCCACAAAAAAAAGGCCATCGTCTCCGACAGCCCTCGTGATCTTATCACAATGGATACTTAAACTTTAATTCCTTTCACCACGCGGTCTTTGCGCTTGTTGCGCTTCAGTTTTTTCACAACGACCATCAGGTAGGCATTTCCGGATTCGGAATCTGCATAATAGGTTTCGTTTCCGTAGGTTACTTCGCCGCCTTTGTCTGCTTTCCAGTTGGCCACGAGGTAGTATTTACCATTGGTCTGGTTCTGACGCAGGGCGTATTTCAGGACTTTTCCCGCGCCAACTTCAAAACGGATGAATACTTCGCCGTTCTCGCCGAATTTCTCGAAAATACATTTCGTCGCAGGCGGGATGATCACGCGCTCTTCCTGGCTGTTGGAAGTCGTTACTAAGGTTCCGTCGGAAGTTGTTCCCTGACTTCCGGTCGTCTTGCTTTTTTGAAGCTTGATCGTTGTAGAAGTATAGAACTGCACTTTTTTCATGTTGTATTCCGTCAGATCGTATTCTTCCTTCAACAGATCCGTGTAAGGAACACGCGTACCGCAGGCGGCCAGACAAATACCCACAAGGGCAATCAGCAAGTATCTCATAATTTTCAATTTTTGCAAATGTAGCAAAACTCCTTCAAAAATAATGCCTTGTCTGAAACTGCTGCTCATTCCTGCTTTTTCAACGATTATAATGAATTGGGCATTTGCGCGCTTTTCCCTATCTTTCGCCGATGAAATTATATGTGCAACCCCTTGTTTTTAATCCTTTCCAGGAAAATACTTATGTTGTTTACAACGAACTGCGCGAAGCGGTTATCATTGATCCGGGCTGTTCTACGCGGCACGAACAACAGGTGCTGATTGATTTCCTGAACAGTAAGGACCTCACGCCGCTGGCGCTGCTCAACACACATGCACACATCGATCACGTACTTGGGAACGCCTTCGTCCTGCGTACTTTCTCCATCGACCTGTTGTTGCACGAGCTTGACCTGCCGACTTTGCGCGCCGTATCGAATTATGCGCATTTGTATGGCATCGACGGTTACGAGCCTTCCCCGGATCCGGACCGTTTCATAACGGATGGCGAAAAGCTGGTTTTCGGATCCATTGAATTTGATGTGATCTTTGGTCCGGGGCACGCGCCGGGACATGTGGCTTTTTACAATGCAGAAAACAGTCTGCTGATGGGCGGCGACATCCTGTTCCAGGGCAGCTACGGCCGTGTCGATCTGCCGGGCGGCAGTATGGAAGTGCTGAAGCGAACGATTTTCGAAAAGATTTTCACCTTGCCGGAGGACACGGTTGTTTACCCGGGACATGGGCCGGCTACGCAGATCGGTGTTGAAAAGGTACACAATTATATTTTGCAATCCTGACAGATGAATCGCCTGAAAACAAAAAGCCATCAATCGGTTGACTGACGGCTTTTTGAATTTTATAAAGTCCTGTATTACTTCCTGCGGAAGAAAATGCGGATCGGGATACCTGAGAAATTGTAATTCTGGCGCAGCTTGTTCTCGACAAAACGCTTGTAGCTGTCCGGAATGTATTGCGGCAGGTTGCAGAAGAAAGCGAAGGCAGGCGCATGTGTCGGCAATTGCGTCACATACTTGATCTTCACATATTTTCCTTTCAATGCCGGTGGCGGTGTCGCCGCAATGATATCCAGCATCAGGTCGTTGAGCTCCGATGTCGGGATTTTCTTGATGCGGTTGTCGTGCACTTCCATCGCTGTCTCAAGGACTTTGTGGATCCTTTGTTTCGTGATCGCGGATGTAAAGATGATCGGCACATCGTTGAAAGGTGCCAGCTCTTCGCGGAGCTTCTCTTCGTAGGCCAGCATCGTCGTATGGTCTTTTTCGACCAAATCCCATTTGTTGACCACCACCACGACGCCTTTGTGGTTTTTCTCGATGATGTAGAAGATATTGAGATCCTGTTTCTGCAAACCTTCGGTCGCGTCGATCATAAAAATACAAACGTCTGCACTTTCAATCGTGCGCACGGAGCGCAATACAGAATAGAACTCGATGTCTTCGGTTACTTTGGCTTTCTTGCGGATCCCTGCTGTATCGATCAGCATAAAGTCGAAACCGAAAGCCTTGTAGCGTGTGTTGATCGCGTCGCGGGTCGTACCTGAAATATCGGTTACGATGTTCCTTTCTTCGCCTGTAAACGCATTGATCAGCGAGGATTTCCCGACATTCGGTTTCCCGACGATCGCAATTCTCGGAACGCCGGACAATTCTTCCAGTGTTGCTTCTTTGTCCATCGCGTTCACGAGGTCATCGAGCAACTCGCCTGTACCGCCGCCGTTGGTTGCAGAAAGTTCGTACACATCGCCGAGCCCAAACTGCCAGAATTCGGCAGAAAGTCCGTAGCGTTGCGTGTTGTCCACCTTGTTGGCTGCCACAAACACCTTTTTCTTGCTTTTGCGCAGCATGGACGCGACCGTCTCGTCGAGATCGACAATACCTGTCATGACATCCACCATGAAAATGATGATAGACGCTTCGTCGATCGCGAGCATGACCTGCTTGCGGATCTCCGCTTCAAAAATATCTTCTGATCCGTGGACATATCCGCCGGTATCGATGACCGAAAAAGGAACGCCATTCCATTCGCCACGTCCGTAAATACGGTCGCGGGTCACGCCGCTCACCTCTTTCACGATGGCATTGGTGGATTCCGTCAAACGGTTAAATAAAGTAGATTTCCCTACGTTCGGGCGACCTACGATCGCTATAATGTTACTCATGTTTTCAATTCAAGATCAAAGGTTGCAGATACAACTGCGCAGCCCGGCGACTGCTTCTGAAACCTTTCGTTTAATATCCGTATTTTTTCAATTTTACTTCTGATTCCCTCCAGTCTTTGTCGACCTTCACAAAGGTTTCGAGGAAAACCTGCTGACCGACGAATTGCTCGATGTCCTTGCGCGCTTCGCGGCCGATTTTCTTCAGCATGGCGCCTTGTTTGCCGATGATGATCCCTTTCTGGGAATCCCTTTCGACGACGATGATCGCCCGGATGCGGATGATCTTCTCCTCGACGAGGTAGGTATCCACATCCACCTGGCAGGAATAAGGCACTTCTTTGTCGCAGAACAGGAAAATCTTTTCCCGGATCATTTCAGCGACGAAGAAACGCACCGGCCTGTCGGACAATTCCTCTTTGTCGAAGTACGGCGGACTTTCCGGCAGCAATTCGAGCAGGCGTTCCCAGACCCATTCCTTGTTGAAGCCATGCAACGCGGATACCGGAATGATCTCTGCTTTCGGCAGTTTTTCCTGCCAGAAATTCATGCGGGCAGTTACCTGCGACTGTTCGCCGAGGTCAATTTTATTGATGATCACCAGCACGGGAATACGCAGTTTCTGGATGCGCTCGAGTGTGGCAACGTGGTTCATTTCGCTTTCATAAATATCCGTAATGAACAGCAGGATGTCGGCATCTTTGAAAGATGCTTCGACATAGCTCATCATCGCTTCATGCAGTTTATAGGCTGCATTCACGACCCCGGGTGTATCGGAAAAAACGATCTGGTAATCTTCTTCGTTGACGATCCCGTGGATGCGGTGCCGCGTAGTTTGCGCCTTGGAAGTGACGATTGAAAGTTTTTCGCCCACCAACTGGTTCATGAGCGTAGATTTACCCACGTTTGGGCTTCCTACGATGTTGACGAATCCTGCTTTGTGTGACATTGTGTAAAAATTTGGAGTACAAAGATACGGAATTATCCGTAGCACGACTATTGGCAATTGAAAAGAGCTGGCGGACA